>Ga0207693_10005577_pt1 | contig 10471 bp, 11 predicted proteins | sample LARL81metaG_FD_184347 | JGI IMG/M metagenome (GOLD analysis project Ga0207693, IMG submission 184347) | Corn, switchgrass and miscanthus rhizosphere microbial communities from Kellogg Biological Station, Michigan, USA - LAR L8-1 metaG... | ecosystem: Host-associated > Plants > Roots >... | reverse complement strand
CGTTCTGACCGAGGACGCGCCGTTCGACCAGAGCCCGCCGAAGAGCGCGCGGCGGGGAATGGCGGCGATCCGCCACCTGGAGGCGGCGGTCACCGGCGCCGAAGGGCTCGAGGGCGTCGTGCTGCGCTACGGCGGCTTCTACGGGCCGGGAACGTCGCTGAGGCGGGACGGCGAGCACACCGAAGCCGTCCGTAAGGGGGCCTTCCCGATCGTCGGGTCGGGAGCGGGCGTCTGGTCGTTCATCCATGTGGACGACGCCGCGAGCGCGACCGCTGCGGCCGTCCTCCGCGGCGCGCCGGGCGTCTACAACGTCGTCGACGACGAGCCGGCGCCGGTCTCGGAGTGGCTGCCGTACCTCGCCGAGCTGCTCGGCGCGAAGCCGCCTCGACACGTGCCGACGTGGATCGCGCGCATCGCCGCCGGTGACCTCGGCGTCGCGATGATGACGAGCGTCCGCGGCGCCTCGAACGCGAAGGCGAAGCGCGAGCTCGGCTGGCAGCCGCGCCATCCGAGCTGGCGGCAGGGCTTTGCCGAGATGCTCGGGAGGCCGGCGCCTGCGCTCGTCCGAACGACGCAGCGAGCCGCTTGACGACGACGACGGCGCGGCGCGCCCGTCAGGACGAGGGCGCGCCGCGCGGGTCGTCCGCGACGTACGGCTCGGCCTCGGGGATCTTGTCCACGATCACGTAGTCGTCCGTCCACTCGACGGCTCGCTCGATCTCGGGCGTCTCGTGGCCGGGGCGCACGACGAAGCGGTCGTCCTGCGCGCGGACCCGCTCGTACACGTCGAGCGGCACCCGCACGCGCTGCCCGCAGCCGTTCTCCACCCCGCACTCGCACAGGAACTCGAACGTCCCGTCGCCTGCCCATGCCTCCGCCTTTTCGCCGAGCGAAGCGATCCGCTCGTTGACCTCGCGGAAGAGGGCCTCGTTGCGCGACTGCCTCGCGAACCGTTCTTCGAGTGGCATGCCGGTCGTTCTAACCGGCCTGCCGCCATGCGAATCTTCCGTCCCGTGACCTCGGACGACGTCCTCGAGCTGCTCGACCGCCTCGACGCGGCCGGGATCGAGTGGTGGGTCGACGGCGGCTGGGGCGTCGACGCGCTGCTCGGCTACGAGACCCGGCCGCACGACGACCTCGACCTCGCCGTTCCTGCGCATGCGATCGCCCGCCTCGGCGAGGTCCTCCCGGACTTCCGGCACGTGCAGGAGCACCAGCTGCCGGCCGCCTACGTGCTCGAGGACGAGCGCGGCCGGCAGCTCGACCTCCACCCGCTCGATCTCGACGACGACGGCAACGGGTGGCAGCCCCAGCCGAACGGCCCGCCGGCGCTGTGGCCGCGCGGCGCGCTGTCAGGGCACGGCACCATTGCCGGGCGCGACGTCCGCTGCACGTCACCGGAGTTCCAGGTCGAGGCGCACCTGTACGCGGGCTACGACGACGTCGACTGGTCGGCGGTCGTCTCGCTGTGCGAGCGGTTCGACCTGCCGCTGCCCGAGGGCGGGCCGCCCGGGTTCGTGCACGAGCGCCGCAGCGTCCGCGCCGCGCCCGCGACGGAGGCACAGCTCCGCGAGATCGTCGTCGGCGACCTGCAGGTGATGAGGAACCCCGTCGTCCTCGCGGAGTACGACCCGGAGTGGCCGCGGCTGTTCGAACGCGAGGAGGCGAGGATCCGCGGCGCGCTCGGCGCCGCCGCCGTCGCGATCGAGCACACCGGCTCGACCTCGGTGCCGGGCCTCGCCGCGAAGCCGGTCATCGACATCACGCTCGTGGTCGAGGACACGACGGAGGAGGACTCCTACGTCCCGGCGCTCGAGGCCGCCGGCTACGTGCTCCGGATCCGCGAGCCCGACTGGTACGAGCACCGGCTCTTCAAGGGGCCGGACACGAACGTGAACCTGCACGTCTTCTCGCGCGGCTGCGAGGAGATCGAGCGCATGACCCGCTTCCGCGACCGGCTGCGCGCGAACGAGGACGACCGCGAGCTCTACCTGCGGACGAAGCGGGAGCTCGCCGCGCGCGACTGGAAGTTCGTGCAGAACTACGCCGACGCCAAGAGCGCCGTCGTCCAGGAGATCCTCGGCCGCGCGCTTGCCGGGTAGCGGAGGCGACTTGCGGCTGCTACTTTGCCGCGCGCTTTACAGGGGTCTACAGGGGGGTCTTCTTGAAACAGCTGGTTCTGGCAGCGCTGCTGGCGTCTGCGCTGCTCCTCTTCCATACCGCGCCGGCGCTGGCCGCTGCCCCGTCGAACGACGACTTCGACACCGCCACGGTCGTGTCGAGCCTGCCGTTCACCGACACGCAGGACGTCAGCGAGGCGACGCGCGCCTTCGACGATCCGCCCACGTCGGGTGCGCCGAACGTCTGGTATCGCCTCACGCCGACGAAGGACACGAGCCTCGAGCTCGACACGACGGGCAGCAACACGAGCACGGACGTCTGCGTCTACCAGGGCGTCCGCGGGATGCTCTCGCAGGTCGCCTGTAGCCCGGACGGCTTCGACTCGCACTTCTTCGCCGAGCTGAAGGCGGGAGTCACCTACTACGTGATGGTCGAGATCAACGGCGGGTGCTGCAATCCCGTCCTGACGTTCTCGCTCCGCGACAGAACGGTCGCGAACGACGACTTCGACGCGGCCGAGCAGGTGGGCTCGCTGCCGTTCGACGACACCCGCGACGTGCTGCGGGCCACCGCCGCGCCCGACGATCCGTGGTGCCTCCAGCAGTCGACGAACACGGTCTGGTATCGCTTCACGCCGTCGACCGACGTGACGGTCGCGGCCGACACGGTCGGCAGCGACTACGACACGAGGCTCTGCGTCTTCTACGGGAGCCGCGGCGCCCTGAACGAGGTGGCGTCCAACGAGGACACGGGCAACACCTTCTTCGCGTCGCTCAGAACGAATCTGCAGGCCGGGACGACGTACTGGCTCGAGGTCGCCACGAACCAGCCGGGTGCGTCGAGCCTGCACCTGTCGCTGCAGGAGACGGCGCCGCTCCCGCAGGTCGCGAACGACGACTTCGACAACGCGACGCAGATCCCGTCGGCGCCGTTCACCGACACGCTCGACGCCTCCGGCGCCACGCCGGCGGACGACGATCCGACCGACTGCTACGGGACGCACGGCTCGGTGTGGTACGCGTACACGGCGCCCGCAACCGGCACGATCGACGTGTCGACGGAGGGGAGCGACTACGACACGGCCCTCGGCGTCTACGAGGGCATGCGAGGGAGCCTGGCGCAGGACGGGTGCGACAACGACTCGACTCCGACGCTGGCCGCCCAGGTGTCGTTCCGCGCGACGGCGGGCGTCACCTACTACTTCATGGTGGTCAGTCCCTGGGGTGCGGCGCCCGGCACGCTGCAGCTGGCCGTGGACTTCACCCCGGCCCCTCCGCCGCTGACGCTCAAGCTGTCGTACGACCCGCAGGCGGTCGTCGACGGGCAGACCGGTAGCGCTGTGGTGACCGGGACGGCGACGTGCTCGCGCACGGCCAAGGCGACGATCGTCGTCTCGCTCTCGCAGCAGCTCGGCAACAGCGCGCCGCGGACGGGCACCGGCAAGGCGACGGTGAGCTGCTCGACGAAGCCGACGGCGCACTTCTCGATCGCGGTCGCCTCGACGTCGTCTCCGGGGCTCTCCGACGGCCCCGCGAACGTAAGGCTGGTCGCCAGCGCGTGCAGCTCGTCCTCGTGCGCGAAGGAGACCGCCGGCGGCGCTCTCCAACTCGTGAAGAAGCTGAAGTAGGACCTCGACCGGCGCGGGCTAGCGGGCTTCGAGGTAACGCAGGACCGCTAGCACGCGCCGGTGATCCGTCTCGGCAGGGGGAAGCCGGAGCTTCTGGAAGATGCTCTTCACGTGCTTCTCGACGGCGCGCTGCGTGACCACGAGCTTCTCGGCGATGGCGACGTTCGAGCGGCCCTCCGCCATGAGGGCCAGCACCTCGCGCTCGCGCGGGCTGAGGTCCTCGAGCGGCTCCCGCCGGCGCGTGCGCGCGAGCAGCTGCGACACGACCTCGGGGTCGATCACCGTGCCGCCGGCGCCGACGCGGTCGACGGTCTCGAGGAAGTCCGACACGTCGGTGATGCGATCCTTCAGCACGTAGGCGATCCCGCCGAGGTCCCCGGAGAGCAGGTCGGACGCGTAGTTCTCCTCGACGTACTGCGAGAGGACGAGGACCGCGAGCTCGGGCCACCGGCCGCGCAGCTCGAGCGCCGCGCGGATGCCCTCGTCCGTGTGCGTCGGCGGCATACGCACGTCGAGCACGACGAGGTCCGGTTCGTCGGCGCCGACGACGTTGACCAGCTCGGCCGCGTCACCGACGGAGGCGACGACCTCGTGGCCGTTCGCCTCGAGCATCCGCACGAGCCCGTCGCGCAGGAGCGCGGAATCCTCAGCGATCACGATGCGCACGGCAGCTCCGCTGAGACGACCGTCGGCCCACCTGGCGGGCTCGACACGGTGAGAGTTCCCTCGACGGACGAGGCGCGGTCGGCGAGGCCGGCCAGCCCGCCGCCCTCGGTCGTGCTCGCGCCGCCGACGCCGTCGTCCCGCACCTCGACGTGGAGTTTCCCGTCGTCCTGCCGGACGCGCACGTCGACGTGCGACGCGTGCCCGTGGCGGGCGGCGTTCGTCAGCGCCTCGGCGACGATGAAGTAGGCGGTCGCCTCCGCCGACGCCGGCGGGCGGCGGTCGAGCCGGACGTCGAGGTGGACGGGGACGGCCGAGCGCGCCGCCAGGGACGAGAGCGCCGCGTCGAGCCCGCGGTCGGTCAGCACGGCGGGGTGGATGCCGCGCGCGAGGTTCCGCAGCTCGACGACCGCGCGCTGGAGCTCCTCGTGCGCGCCGCCGACGAGCGCCCGCGCGGCCTCCGGGTCGTCCTCGAACTTGTCCAGCGCCATACCGAGGTCCATTCCGAGCGCCAGCAGGCGCTGCTGCGCGCCGTCGTGCAGGTCGCGCTCGATCTGGCGCCGGTCGGCCATCGCGATGTCGACGGAGCGCGCCTGCGTCTCGCGCAGCTCGTCGACGCGCTCCTCGAGCGCATCCGTCCGGCTCGGGCTGAGCAGGACGCGGACGAGCGCGCGGTCGCCGGCGGCCAATACACGCACGATCCAGGGCGCCAGCGGCAGGACGAGCAGGCCCACCACGGCCGCGCCGAACGCCTCCGGCGCCGTGTCGATCGTGAAGCCGCTCGCGATTTGAGGCCCGGCCTGCGGCCATGCGATCACCCAGGCAGGGAGGGAGATCAGAAAGAGGGGCACCGACCAGGCGACCACGACCACCGTGAACGAGAAGACCGAGTACGGGAACGCGATCAGCCACTCGTAGCCCAGCTCCTTCCAGGTCGTCCGGTCGCGGAAGGGGCCGATGAGCCGCTGCAGCACCGACGACCCTGACGGGCGGCGACGAGGCTCCTCGATCTCGGTTGCGAGGAAGACGCGCGCGCGCCAGCGATCGAGCCGCGCGATCCAGCGGGCGGCGACGAACGTCAGCGTGAGGATCGGCAGCCCGACGAGCGTGATCAGAAGGCCCAGGCCGAGCGCGATCAGCGTCGTGAAGAGCGTGAAGCAGGCGACGGCCAGGGGAAAGTCGACCAGGAGGTCGACCGTCTCGAGGTACGTCCTTGCCTCACGGAGCGGGTGCAGGATCCTTGCCATGCCCCGAATGTAGACGGCGGTTTCTTCCGAGGACAGCCGGACGCCCGGCGTTCTCGGCGTCGTGCTAGCACGACCTCCGGGTTACGCGCGGAAGGACGCCGGCGTGCCGATCGCGATGTAGGGCCGCCATGCGGGGGAGAGCCAGCGGAGCACGCGGTCGAGGTCTGCGCGGCGGAGGCTGACGCAGCCGTTGGTGGAGCCGCCCGTCTGCGCGTGCAGGAAGATCCCGGAGCCGCGTCCGGGGACGACGGGGTGCATGTTGTACTCGATCACCGCGAGGTGGACGTAGGCCCGCGGGCTCTTGGACATGTCCGGGGTCGGCGTCCTGAACGGCGGCGTGACCCCACAGCCGATCCGCTGGAAGGTGTTGTAGGCGGGCGAGCGCGGATCCTCCACCCACCAGTCCCCGCAGCGGAGCCGGACGTAGCGGAACCGCACGCCGGGATTGGCGGCGTTCCCGTACATCGTCGGCCCGATCGCGAACGTGCCGATCGGCGTCGTCCCGTCCCCCTCCTGGCGGTTGATCCGGAGCCCGTTCCAGCCGACGCGCGCCGGGTACGGCCCGCCTGCGGCGACCCAGCAGGCGCCGGAGCGCCGCCAGATCCTCGCCGTCGCGTACGTCGTCCTGGTCGTCGTCGCCTGGACGGTGATCAGCTGGCGCGCCGTGGCCGGCGGCGGCGTGCGAAGGGTGTTCGCGGGCGTGGACGGGCACCCGGCCGCGAGCGCGACGGCGACGTGCACGGCGAGCAGCATCGGCGGGCAGGGTACGTTGCCGGCGATGCTCGCCGCGCCGGTTCCTCCGTACGTCGCCGCCGTGCAGCCAGTCGCTCCCGCGGACATCCGCTCCACGTGGCGGGCCGGCTGCCCGGTCGGGCCGGCGCAGCTGCGGACGATCCGCATCAGCTACTGGGGCTTCGACGGCGCGCGCCACATCGGCCGGCTCGTCGTCCGGCGGACGGTCACCGGCGACGTCGCCGGCGCGTTTCGCAACCTCTATCGCGCTCGGTTCCCGATCCGCCGCATGGTGCCCGTGTCCGCCTACCGCGGCAGCGACGACGCGTCGATGGCGGCCGACAACACGAGCGCCTTCAACTGCCGCCGCGCCGTCGGCTCGTCAACCGGCAGCTGGTCGGAGCATGCGTACGGCGAGGCGGTGGACGTGAATCCCGTCGAGAACCCGTACGTGCTCGGGGGCAGGGTGCTCCCGCCCGCGGGCCGCGCCTTCCTGACGCGGTCGCGCGCCCGCCGCGGCATGGCCGTGGAGGGCGGTGCGCTCGTGCACGCCTTCGACGCCGTCGGCTGGGGGTGGGGCGGGCGCTGGTCGTCGTCGCGCGACTACCAGCACTTCTCCAGGAGCGGCCGCTAGCCGTGCCGATCGACCACGTGAAGCTCCCCGTCCGCGATCTCGCTGCGAGCCGTCGGTTCTACTCGAAGGCGCTCGCGCCTCTCGGATTCAAGCTCGTCTACGACGGGGAGCAGTCGCTCGGCTTCGGACGGGGCGATGGCGGCGATGACGACGAGCCGTTCGCCGTCGAGGTCAAATCGGGAACGCACCCGGGGACGCACGTGGCGTTCGGCGCGTCGGGGCCGGACCAGGTGCAGGCGTTCCACGCGGCAGCCCTCGCCGCCGGCGGCCGCGATAACGGACCACCCGGCAGGCGTCCCTACGGCGGCTCGTACTACGCCGCCTTCGTGCTCGACCCCGACGGTCACAACATCGAGGCCGTGTACCACGGGTCGGAGGAACGTCGTTAGTTGCCGAGCGGGTTGAGCAGGTTCTTCTTCCCCTCGAACGCGAACAGCAGTAGGTCGACCATCCGGAACGTCGTGTTGTTCGGCCCGAGCGTCGGCCGCCAGGTCGGGTCGCGGACGATCGAGGAGGTGCTTCCCTCCATCGCCCGGTGGAACGTCTCCGCGACGATCCGCCCGCCCACGCCGCGCAGCTTGCCGTTGTTCAGCTCGGCCTCACGCAGGACGTAGAACCAGAGCGGCGTGTTCTTGAGGAACGCGTCCCGCTGCGTCGCCGTGAGCGTGTCCAGCGTTGCGCCGCCGTTGCCGTCGCGGATCTGCGCCTTCGTCAGACCGCTCATGACGACTCCCTTGCCCTTGAGGAAGCGGAGCATCTGCTGGCCGGTCGCGAGCTTGACCATGCGCGCACGCGTGAGGTTCCGGAATGCGAGGTTCAGCTGCGGGTCGTTGAACGGCGTCGAGGCCGGCAGGTTCAAAGTCTGCGTCGGCAGGAACTGCAGTGGGTTCGCGAGTTTGGTGTCGATCCGCATCGCACGGTTGAACTTCGCAGCGGGCACGACGAGATCGGTTCTCCCGGCCTCGCCGAAGTCGTAGAGCCGCCGGAAGTCGGCGATCCAGTTCGCCGGCAGCTTGAGGTTGCCGCCGAGGTCGCCGCTGAGCCCGGAGAAGGTGAACAGGAGGTCGAGCGTCCCGCCGCCCGCCTCGAAGTTCTTGTTCCAGTTGTAGGCATCCCGGATCATGCTGTGGCCGAGCCGGTACGCGGCGACGGAGAACTCGATCGGCATCGTCGGCACGTCGGTCGGCGTCGCGCCGACCTCGAACGCCTTGCGTCCGTTCGTGAACACGTCGGTGATCGGACGCTGCTTGACCAGGCGCGGCAGGAAGTCCGTCCGGATCATCCACTGGTAGTGCCGCGTGACGAGGTCGCGAGCGGTGGCGAACTTCTGCGCCGCCGGCACGGTGCCGGGGAGCGTGTCCACGACGCGGTTGTGGAACCTGATCATCGCCAGGTGCGTCTGCGCGACGGCGAGGTTCTCGTCGTTGCGCGGATCCGGGATCACCGCAGTGCGCTTCGCGGCGTTGTTCGAGCCCGTGCCCGCCCGCGGGAGGTCGGTCTTCGGCCGGCCGGCGTCCCCGAATGCCGCCACGGTGTCGCCCATCTTCAGGTGGAGCCCGTCGGCCTCGTAGAACTTCGCCGACACCGGATCCTGCGGCCCCGCGCCGTAGAGAGAGTCGAGGTCGAGGCTAGGGGACCGTCCCTGGATGAGCTGCGCGGGCGTGATGAACGCCCCGAACGTGACGGACGTCTTGTCGAACGTCAGGTCGTGGTCGATGAACTGGCCGAGGTACGTGAAGCCGGCCGGCACGTTCGACTGCCCGCTCGGCACCGACGTCATGGCGACGCCGACCTTCTTCCGGTTCGGGTCGAGCAGCTGGAGGTTCGCGCCGCTCGGCCCCATCCGCGAGAACCGGAACGGCGGGATCGCGCGCTCGGCGGCGTCCGACAGGGTGCGTGTTCGGCCCGGGCCGCTCTCGCCGAGCAGGCCCTCGCCGATGACGTAGTAGCTCTCGAATCCGTGGTGCTCCATCAGTGGCTCCCCTCCTGTGACGGCACGTCCCGGGGCGCGCCCAAACGCCCACGGGTGCGGCGCGACACTCGCACCACCGCCCGCGGGTGTCAATGGAGCGGACTAGGCCGCTGCGTAGCGCTTGGCGGCGCGGGCGCGGGCCCGTTCCGCCTCGACCTCGCGGTCCTTCGGAGCCGCCGCCGTGACGAGCGCGTCGATCAGGCGCTGGGACGCGGCCGCGACCTCGTCGACCGCGTGGTCGAACGCCTCTTCGTTCGCCTGCGACGGCTTCGTGAACCCGCTGATCTTGCGCACGTACTGCAGCGACGCCGCGCGAACCTCGTCCTCGGTCGCGGGCGGCTCGAAATTGAAGAGCGTGTGGATGTTTCGGCACATGCCTCGGATCCTACGGACCGACGAGCTCCGTCCGCAGCTCGTGGCTCTCGTCGGGGAGCCGCGCCTCGTACCAGATGCGGTAGCCGCCGTCCGGAAGCGGGAGCACGTCGAGGTAGCGCGCGTCGGCGGCCGCGTCGTCGTTCGTCTGCTCGAGCTCGCCGGGGCGCTTGCCGGTGAGGCGCGCGAGCCCGAGCCGCTCGAACCAGTTCTCCTCCTTGGTCGCGCGCCCGTCGTACGCCGCCCGCCCGTCCGGAAGCACGGCGGTCACGCGGGCACCGCGGGCGTCCCACATCCCGGCCCGCGGCCGGAACACGGTGCCGTGCCAGTCCCACTCGAGCCCGTCCGCGCTGGTCGCGTACGCGGTCGTCATCCGGTCCTCCTCGTCCGGCACGTCGAGCGGGTGGCAGCAGATCCAGGCCTCCCAGCCGGCACCAGCGCGCCGTACGAGCGGATCCTTGACGCCGACGGTCTCGTCACCGGGGAACGCGATCCGCGCCTCTGCGTCGGCGAGCCCGGCCGGGTCGTCCGCTTCGAGGACGTCGATCCACCAGTGCCTGCTGGCGGGTGTGGCGCAACAGGTGTAGAGGCGCCAACGGCCGTCCTCGGTGCGGACGAGCGACGGACGCTCCATCGACATCGCGTCGAAGCGGGACTTGTCGAGCGTCGCGACGGTCGTGTACGTCTCGCCGTCGTCCGAGCGCGCGATCACGGTCGACGCGCCGCCCTCCGGACCGACGCCCTCGCGCACGCGGTACGCGAGGACGAACCCGCCGGCGGCGTCTAGCGCCGCGCTGGAGGAGCCCGACCAGAAACCGGCCCCCGGCCCCGGCGCCGCCGCCGCGACGACGGCCGGCGCCGAGCCCGGCAGCGGGAAGCCGTCGGAAGGGCCGCCTACCGCTGCGCTACCTGCCCTTCGAGCTCGCGGACGCGTGCCCCGAGTTGGGCGAGCATGTTCGCGGTCAGCGCCGGCTCGTCCTCGGCGAGTTCCAGGAACGCCTCCCGCGGAACCCGCATCACCTGGAGCTCCGACGTCGCGACGACCGTGGCCGAGCGCGGGCCGCCGTCCAGCACGGCCATCTCGCCGACGTAGTCGCCGGCCC
>Ga0207693_10005576_pt1 | contig 10474 bp, 9 predicted proteins | sample LARL81metaG_FD_184347 | JGI IMG/M metagenome (GOLD analysis project Ga0207693, IMG submission 184347) | Corn, switchgrass and miscanthus rhizosphere microbial communities from Kellogg Biological Station, Michigan, USA - LAR L8-1 metaG... | ecosystem: Host-associated > Plants > Roots >... | reverse complement strand
GTGCGGGACGCGCGAGAGCATGGTTTTGATTTGCCCGACGGCGCAACAGAAAAGTTTGCGTCACCTTGGCACGACGGGCAATTTGCGCATGAGGTGTATGCGCCGCTCTCATCGTGTTATTGCGCGAATTCGTAGTGTGGGCAAAGGAGCGCAAGCGACGTGCCCACCATCACTCCACGCGTCGGACAAATGGTGGGCACGCTTGCGCTTTGCCCACCCTGCGGCCCCCGAGCTTGAGTTTGTGGCACTAGGGTCGGACGGCTTTCTTTCCAACAACAGATATCACGCGGTACGGGTCCCTGCGTCCGCAAGGGACGACGGCTAGACAGCTTGATGTGCGGGGATACGGGGCTTGAGCGTGCTCGTCTGGTCGAACAGCGCGAAGGATTTTCCGGTCAGCGCCGCCAGCACCAGCGCAACCATGTGTTCGAGACGCTCGTCCTTGGCCTCCTGCTTCAGCAGGTCGCGGCCGAAAATGACGCTGAGCGTTGCGCTGTTGGAGAGGTAGAAGAAGCCGAGCGCCGCGATCGAGATGTAGAGCTGCACGGGATCGACCGCGACCAGGAAATCGCCGCTGTCGACGCCGCGCCGCACCACGGTGCGGATCATCTCGACAAAGGGCGAGTGCATCGATTTGACCTTGGTCGAGCGCTTCAGATGCCGCGCCCGCGCGAGGTTCTCGGTGTTGAGCAGCGCGAGGAATTCCGGGTTGCGGATGAAATAGTTCCAGGTGAAACCGATCAGCCGGCGGATCGCCTCCGGCGGCTCGAGATGTTCGAGATCGAGCCCCCGCTCCTCGGCCCGGATCTTCTCATAGGCGGCTTCGAGAACGGCAAGATAAAGGTCGTCCTTCTTGCCGACATGGTAGTAGAGCATCCGCTTGTTGGCGCCGGCCTTGGCCGCGATGCGGTCGACACGCGCCCCGGCCAGGCCGTGGGTCGCGAATTCCTGCTTGGCGGCCTCAAGGATGCGACGCCGCATGCCCTCGGGGTCGCGCTGCCATTTCAAAACTCGCTTCGCCTCTAAAACTGGTTTCGCCTTGGCCAAACTGGTTGCCCGGTGATGATCATCCTTTCGGATGTAGCATGCGCACGGCCATTTGAGAAACGGACGGCAGCATCAGGCTTCCGCAGTAGCGACCGGCTTCGGCGCCCGTTCCAGGAGCAGCGTCTGGACGCCGCAGGCGCCGTTGCGCAGGCTCAGCACGCGTGTGCCGGCCTTGCGGCCGATGCGGACGTCGGATGCCCCGATCCCGGCTCCGATCAGGCGCTGCCGCGTCGCGTCGATATCGGCGACGCGCCAGCTCAGCCCCCATAATTTGTCGCGGTTCTGATCGGCACCCGCGACGGGCCGGCGCACCACCTCCATAATGAGGTCGCCGCAGCGGAAGAACATCAACTGTCCCCATTCCTGATGCGTGCGGTCGAGCGCCATGTCGAGCCCGAGCCGCGCACCGTAAAGCGCCGCGGCACGCTCGGGGTCCTCGGTCGAAATCACGACATGGTCGAGCCCGAGGATCGGCGTCTCGGTGGTCACAGGCGAGACCGGACGCTGGCCTTCGAGCTTGAGAAAGAACATCCGCACGCCCCGCGTCAGTTCGGTCTTCGCGCGCGTGCGCTTCCAGCGCAGGACCGCGCCGGAAATCATATCCTGCGCCTCGACATCGGCGATCGGATCCGGCTGCAGCGCAACCCGCTCGAGCCTTCGATGCATCCTGGCAATGTCATTGGTCGCGAAACAGATGCTGGCGAGCCCCTCGCCCCAGATCTTGATGACGGTGCGGATGCGGTCTGCCGCGACGCTCTGGCCGCTTGGCGCCATCAGCTCCAGCGTCATGTTGTCGAGCGTGAACAGCACACGGTCGGAGCCTTCGCCCGAAGCTCGCCACGCCGGCGCACGACCGAGCAAAGCTTCATAAGCGGCAGTGCCGGCCGCGATGTCCGAGAGCAGGAGAACGACGTGGTCGAGCCCGGCAATCACGGGAAGAGCCCGCGCGTGTTCTTGGCGGCGCGAACCTTTTCCACACCGATCGCCATGGCAGCCGTGCGATGAGCGACCTTGTCAGCCTTGGCGCGCGCCAGCATCTGGTCGAAGGCGCGATCGAGAATCTGGTATTCGCGTCGCGTCACCTCCTCTTCCTCCCAGAACAATTGCTGCAGGTCCTGCACCCATTCGAAATAGCTGACGACGACACCACCGGAATTGCAGAGGATGTCCGGGATCAGGAAGATCTCGTCCTGGCGTTTCTCCAGCACCAGATCGGCCTCCGGCGTGGTGGGGCCGTTGGCGCCTTCGGCGAGGATGCTGCATTTGAGGTTTTCGGCGACCTTGGCGTCGATCACCCGCTCCATCGCCGCCGGCACCAGCACGTCGCAGGGTAGCGTGAGCACCTCGGCCGGATCGAAGTGCAGCTCGTTCGAGAAGCCGGCGATGCTGCCATGCAGGCTCGCATGGCGCATCAACGCGGGAACATCGAGGCCGTTGGCGTCGTAGAGCGCGCCGGTGTGGTCGCTGACCGCGATCACCTTCAACCCGAATTGATGCAGGCCGAACGCGGCATAGGAGCCGACATTGCCGAAGCCCTGTATCACCGCAGTCGCGCCGGACGGCTTGATCGCGAGCACATCCATCACGCGCATGGCGAGATGCGCCACGCCGCGGCCGGTCGCCTCGCGCCGGCCAAGCGTGCCGCCGCAATAGACCGGCTTGCCGGTCACGATCTCCATCACGGTCTGGCCCTGATACATCGAATAGGTGTCCATGAACCAGGCCATCACCTGCTCGTTGGTGCCCATGTCAGGCGCCATCACGTCGGTGTGCGGACCGACGAAGGGAATCATCTCCTGCATGTAGCGCCGCGACAGCGCTTCCAGCTCGCGCCCGGAAATGGTGGAGAGATCGACATTCACCCCGCCCTTGGCGCCGCCATAGGGCAGCCCGACCAGTGCGCATTTCCAGCTCATCCAGATCGCCAGCGCAGCCACTTCGCCGATATCGACCGACGGCGCGAATCGCGTGCCGCCTTTGGTTGGCCCCATTGTCAGCAGATGCTGGACACGATAGCCCTCGAATACGGCGACCGAGCCATCGTCACGGTGGACCGGACAGGATACCGTAATCGCCCGCTTCGGCATCAGGATGCGTTCGCGTTCGTCCATCGGGATTTCAAGATGATTGGCGATCACGTTGAACTGATTCGCGGCCATGTCGAACACCGGGCCGGAATAAACGGTCATCGTTTCCTCTCCGTCTCAGCGCGCCGGAACACTTTACCCGCCAGCGTCGTTATGTAGCGCGGTGCGCCGATGCACCCGATTTAGTGGGTAGTCCCGCCTCTCGCTGATCTCAAGCGATTATGACGGCAGGGTTGCGAATAATTTCGGCGTTGATCCACGCCAACCGGTGGTAATCTCTGATGCCGGGGCCGGGACCACCCCATCAGTGCATGACGGAAAATCTATGCCCATGAAGGCCCTCTTTATCGGACAGACCTATATCGACGTCACCTTCATCACCGACCATATGCCGACAGGCGATGAGAAGCATGTCGCCACCGACTATGCGGTATCGTTCGGCGGTAACGCGGTGACGGCGGCGTTCTGCTGCGCCAAGCTCGGGATCGTGCCGGATTTGATCGCGACCGTCGCCAATGACTGGCTCGGCCGCATGTTTCAGGACATGAGCGCGAAGTATGGAATTTCGGTCCATCCGCGCAAGGTCAATGCGTCGTCGCTCTCCTTCATCATGCCGAAGGACGGCAAGCGGGCGATCGTGCGCTGCCGCGACGACGCGCATATCCATCCCTTCCCGCTGCTCAATCTCGGCAATTGCCGCGCCCTGCATATCGACGGCCATCAGCCGGATGCCGCGATCCATTACGCCAAGCTATGCCGCGAGGCCGGTATCCTGACCTCGCTCGACGGCGGCGGTTTGCGCACCAACACCCATGAGCTTCTGGAGTTCATCGACGTCGCGATCGTCGCCGAACGTCTCTGCGAGCAAATGGATCTGACACCGGAGAAGATGCTCGATTATCTCAAGAGCCGTGGCTGCCGGGTCGGCGGCATCACGATGGGCGAGAAGGGGCTGCTCTGGTACGACGAGACCGGCGCTGTCCACGCGCTGCCGGCGCTGCCGATCCCGCGCGACCGTGTGATCGATACCAATGGCGCGGGCGATGTCTTCCACGGGGCCTACGTCTACAGCTATCTCGCCCATCCCGAGAACAGCTGGCACGATCATTTCGAGTTCGCCCGCGCCGCCTCGACCTTCAAGATCCAGCGCCTCGGCAACGAGGCCGGCCTGCCGACGCTTGCCGATATCGAGGCCGTGAGGCAGGAATTCGCGGTCGGCGCCTGAGACGAGGCTGGCCGGGCTCCGGCGCCGTCGTCTATCCGAGCGCGCGCTTCAGATCGAAGCCCGGATCGGCCGCCTGCTCCGGCGTGATCGAGCGGCGCGCCGCGAGCAGCCTGCGGCCGAACATGTGGTCGCCGGCGCGGTTGACCGACTCGATGCCGACGAGTTGGCGTTCCCTGTAGCAGAAGGCCGAGAATGCCTTTTGCGCGGGATCGCCGCGCATCACCACCTGGTCATAGCCGGCGGTAAGGCCGACCATCTGCAGCTTGTCGTCGCCCTGATCGCTCCAGAACCAGGGCTGGCCGTCATAGGGCTTGTCGTCGCCGGTCAACCGCGCCGCCACGCAGCGCGCGTGATCGGTGGCGTTCTGCACGGACTCGAGCCGCAGCGAGCCGCCGAACCGCGGACTATCGAACAGCGCGCAATCGCCGATCGCCGAGATGTCGGGATCGGAAGTCAGAAGCCGATCGTTGACGATGATGCCCGAGGCGACCGGCAGCCCGGCCTCCCCCGCAAGCTCGACATTCGGCAGCACGCCGACACCGACCAGGACAAGATCCGCCGCGATGTGGCGGCCATCGCTGAGGCTGACGCCCGTCACCTTGCCGCCATGCGCCTCGATCGCGGTCGCCTGCACCCCGAGATGAATGCGGATACCGGCCGCGGTGTGCTGCTTCTGGAAATAGTCCGACACCTCCACCGTTACCGCGCGCGCCATCACGCGGCTCGCAAGCTCGAGCACGTCGACCTCGAGACCCTTGATCCGCGCGGTCGCGGCGAATTCCAGCCCGATGAAGCCCGCGCCGATCACGATGACACGCTTGCTCGATGCAAGGCGTTTGCGCAGATCCTCGCTGTCGTCGAGGATGCGCAAATAGCGCACATCCGGCAGATTGGCGTTGGGAATGTCGAGCAGGCGATTACGCGCGCCGGTCGCCAGCACCAGATGGCCGTAATCGAGCGCGGCGCCGGATGCGAGCATCAGCTTGTGCGCCGTACGATTGATCGCGGTGGCATGTCCCGCCATCAGCTCGATGGTCTGGTCGTTATAGAATTTCTGCGGACGGAACATCAGGCTGTCCGGAGCGCCGGTGCCCTTGAGATAGGCCTTGGACAGCGGCGGCCGCTGATAGGGCAGATGCCCCTCATCGTTGAGCACGCAGACGGGCTCCTTGAAGCCGCTCTGGCGCAGCGAGGCCGCGACCTGGAAGCCCGCATGCCCGGCACCGACGATGACAACCGGTCCAGCCGCCATGCGTCAGACCGTGACCACGCGCAGCGGCAGCGTGTCGAGGCCGCGCAGCGTGTTGTTCAGTCGCCGCGTCGGCTCACCCGTCATCTCGAACTTGGCGACACGTTTCGCCAGCGCGCCGAACAGCGCCTCGCTTTCGAGCCGCGCCACCGCCTGCCCGACACAGCCGTGAATGCCGGTGCCGAAAGTCATGTGTCCGGTCGCGCGGCGCCGGACGTCGAAGGTGTCCGCCCGCTCCCAGCGGCGCGGATCGCGATTGGCGGCAGCCAGGAACAGCAGCACTTTCTCCCCTTCCCCAAGCTTCACGCCCGCCACATCGACGTCCTTGGTCGTCGTCCGGAAAAACGTCTGCACGGGAGCCTCGAACCGCAACACTTCCTCGAATGCCAGACGTATTAGCGAAGGATTTTCACGCAGGATAGTCCATTGTTCGGGATACCGCGCAAGGCAATAGAGCGCGTTGCCGATGCCATAGACGGTGGTGTCGATGCCGGCCGAGAGGAACGAGCGCACCAGCATGCCGGCTTCGGCTTCCGTCAGCTCGCCGGCATCGACCGCTTCGAAAATCTGCATGCCCAGACCATCGGGCGCGAGCGCCGCGCGGCTGCATTTCGACATGATCCAGTCGCGCACCGGTCCGGCATTGGCCATCGCCTTGTCGAACAGGTCGTTGCGCGGTCCAAACGAATTGAACACCATGCTGCCGTAGGGCAGCAGGTTCTCGCGCCCCTGCTCGGAAATCCCGACCGCGTCCGGAAAGACTTTCAACGGAAACGCTTCGGCGAGATCGGCAACGCCATCGAACTCACGCCGCGCGACCAGCCGGCAGACCAGCGCCTCCGCCTCGCGCTCGAACGTCGCGCGCAGTGCATTGATCGCGGCCGGCGACATGATGCGCGTGAGCACGGCGCGGGTGCGCGTATGCAGCGGCGGGTCAGCCTCCAGAATGATGCTCGGCGGACGCCATGGCGGCTCTTTGCGGAAATCGCTCAGGCCCACGCCCGCGCCCGAGCAATAGGTCTGCCAGTCGGTCAGCGCGTCGCGGACCTCCTGATGCCGGGCCATCGCCCAGATGCCGTAATGCTCCAGCCGGACCACCGGCCCGGCCTCGCGCAGGCTTTCGTGATGCGGATAGGGATCCTCCAGGAACGCATGCGAAAAGGGATCGATGGCCGAAACGGGATCCGCGACGCTCGTGTCCATGTTCACCTCTCCAGTCTCACAGCGCGTTCGCGCGGGTTCGGCTGCGCCAGCGCCGCCGCCCGAAGGATGAGGAACTTCCGAGGCATTTTGCAGGCTTCGCCGGGGATTGTCACCTCCAGCCTTCTGCGATTTAGTTGCCGGGCCAAGCCTTCAAGACCGGGGATCTCAGATGTCGACATCCGCTGCCTCACTGCCCGACGATCCTGCGCTGCTCCGGGTCGAAGGCCCGGTTGCGACGATCACGCTCAATCGTCCCACCGCGTTCAATTCGATCAATCTTGCGATCGCGCAAAAGCTGGAGCAATTGGCGGCACAGGTCGAGGCCGACAACGACATCCGCGTGCTCGTAATCGAGGGCGAAGGCCGCGCCTTCTGCGCCGGCGGCGACCTGCAGACCATCGGCGCCGCCGCGGCCGCCGATACCATCACGCCCGTGGTCGGCGAACTCCTCAAGCATTATCATGCCTTCATCACGGCCTTGCGGCGGATGCCGAAGATCGTTCTCGCCAGCGTGCACGGATCGGCCGCCGGCGCCGGTCTCTCGCTCGCCTTCGTGGCGGACCTCTGCATCGCGACCGACGATGCCCGCTTCACGCCGGCCTATGCCAAGCTCGGCGTCTCGCCGGATGGCGGCGGCACGGTCGGCGTGGTCGCCGCCGTCGGCGTGCGACGCGCGATGCAGATCTATCTCGCCGAGGACAGTTTTAGCGCGCAGCAGGCTCACGACTGGGGCCTGGTCGCGAAGGTCGTCCCCGCCACCGAGCTGAAGGCCGCGACACGCGAGCTCGCGCTGCGGCTGGCGCAAAACGATCCGGCCGGGTTGGCGAAGACGAAAGCGCTGATCCATCGTTCACCCGTGACGCCGATCGACCAGCAGCTCGACGCCGAGCGCGACGCGATCATCGCCTGCATGCACACGGACGAATTCCGGATCGCCGTGAAGAAATTCACGAGCAAGGGAAAATAGCTTCTTCTGTCGTCCCTGCGAAAGCACTAAGGCATTCACATATCTCGAAAGACAATCTCGGCTGTCGTCCCTGCGAACGCAGGGACCCATACCGCGTGATATCTGTTGTTGGAAAGAAAGCCGTCCCGCCCCAGTGCCACAAGCTCAAGCCTGTGGTTATGGGTCCCTGCGTTCGCAGGGACGACAAACAAGATTGCCTTTCGAGATGTATGCATGCCGTGCCTTCGCAGGGACAACGGATCAGTTCGGGCAAATATAGCCCGTCCCCGCCGGCGACTTGAAGCAGCCGACCGATTCCGGGATGACGTGCTTGGGCAGCCACAGCACGACGCTCGGAAAATAGATCGTGAAGGCGATGGTGAACAGGAACACCACGTAGATCGGCAGCGCCGCCCGCAGCGCCTTGCCGAAGCTGACGCCGACGAATTTCGAGGCCATCAACAGCACCAGCCCGTAGGGCGGCGTGATGAGGCCGAAGGCGAGCGTTGCGATCAGCACCACGCCCATATGCACGCCGTTGATGTCACCGGCCTGCGTCAGCGCATTCACCAGCGGCATGAAGATGATGATGGTCGGCACCGGCTCGATGAAATCGCCGATCACGGTGAACAGCAGCACCATGAGCAGCATGATGTAATGCGGGTCGTTGCCGGCGACCGATGTGATCCAATCGGCGATAAAAATCGCGCCGCGCAGATAGGCGAGCATCCAGCCGAACGCGTTCGCCGCGCCGATCGTGATCAAGGGCAGTGAGAAGATCAGCCCGGCGAGACAGAAATCATAGGGGATATTCTTCAGGTGGCCGCGATTGAGCGCGGGGATCACGACCGCGATGATCCAGATCACCGCCACGACGCCGGCCTCGGTTGGCGTGAACCAGCCGGTCAGGATACCGCCGAGCAGGATCACCGGGATCATCAGCGGCAGCGCAGCATCGAACGTTGCGAATGCGACCTGCTTCAGCGGCGCGCGCGGCTTGCGCAGGCCCGACGGGCCGAAGAAATAGCAATAAATCATCAGGCCGATGCCGATCATCAGGCCGGGCACGACGCCGGCCATGAACAGACCCGCGATCGAGACGTTGCCAACCGCACCGTAGACGACCGCGGTGATACTTGGTGGCACAAGTGCTGCGATGGTCGAGGCGGCGGCGATGATCGCCGCGATGAAGGCTGACTCATAGCCCTCTCGCCGCATCGGGCCGCCGAGCGCGCGGCTCATGACCGCCACATCGGCCGTGGTCGACCCGGACATTTCCGAGAAGAACATGCTGAAAACGACGACGACCTGCGACAGCCCGCCCCTGACATGCCCGACCAGCGACACCGAGAGATTGGCGATCCTCACCACGACATTCGCCGAGCTCATGAGCTCGCCGACCAGCAGGAAGAACGGGATCGCCAGCAGCGCTTCGGAATCGACGCCGTCGAAGATCTTCTGCACGATCGCAGCCAGCGACACGTCGGCAAGAAACGCACCGACGAACACGCCCGCAAGCAGCGAGAACGGCACGGGCACGCCGAGATAACCGAAGAACAGGAAGCAGATCGACATGATCGCGAGGATGACCGGTGCGCTCACGGCTGCACCTTCCCCGTGACGCTGCCGATATCGGCCACCGGGATCGCTGGATCATCCTCCGGCGGTTCGGGGTGATCGAACCCGTTGACGATGCCGTTGACGAGCTGCTCGATCGCGAACAGCGCGATCAAAATGCCCGACAGCGGAATGATTGCGTAAAGCGAGGCAATCGGCGTGCCTGACGGCAGGCGAAAGCTGCCGAAGCCGCGGAGATAGTTGAGATAGCCGAACCAGATCAGGCAGGTCGCGACGGCGAGCACGACGATGCGCAGCACGATCTCGACGATCAGCCGCGGCGTCCCATGCATCGATTCGGAAATCGCGGTCAGATAGAGATGATCGTTGCGGCGCGTGGCGACCGCAGCACCGATGAAAATCGCGTAGACGAACAGCGTGGACGTCACCTCCTGCAGCCACAGCCAGGGATGGCCGATGGTCCGCGTCACGATGTCGGCGGTCACCGACATCGAGAAGCCAAAGCACAAGAGGCCGCACAGCATCATCAGGACCAGTTCAAGCCGATCGAGCGCGCGCCATTTCAGATGACGCTGGCGCTGCAGCACGAGCTTGTCGGCGATGGACATCATGGGCGCCCGAAGCTGATGGGATGGACTGGCAGCCCCTCATCCAGAGGAGCGGCCCCTTGGCCGCGTCTCGAAGGATGAGGCCCAGGATCACGGTCATCGGGGCCTCATGGTTCGAGACGCCGCGTCGCGGCTCCTCACCATGAGGATGATCTAATTGATCCCGCGGATCAGGTTCTTGATCTTCTCCGCATGCGGGCCGAGCTCCTTGGCGAGCTTGTCGAGATAGGGATCGGCGACTGCCGTAAAGCTCTTCTTGTCGACGTCGTCGACGATCTTCACGCCCATCGACTTCAGCTTGGTCGCCGCGTTCTTTTCCAATTCGAACGCCTTCGCCGGCTCCTTGTTGCTGACCTCCGCCGCGGCTGCGAGCACCCACTGCCGCTGCTCGGCGGACAGGCTCTGCCAGAGCTTGTCGCTGATGAACACGAGTGCATTGTTGCCCTCATGTTCAGTGAGCGACAGCACCGGCGCGACCTCGTAGTGCTTGTTGACGAGATAGACATTGATGCTGTTTTCAGCGGCCTCGAC
>Ga0207693_10005573_pt1 | contig 10477 bp, 8 predicted proteins | sample LARL81metaG_FD_184347 | JGI IMG/M metagenome (GOLD analysis project Ga0207693, IMG submission 184347) | Corn, switchgrass and miscanthus rhizosphere microbial communities from Kellogg Biological Station, Michigan, USA - LAR L8-1 metaG... | ecosystem: Host-associated > Plants > Roots >... | reverse complement strand
CCGGAAAACGGAAAAGTGTGAAGCGGTTTTCCGAAAAGATCATGCTCAATCAAAGACCTAAAGCGCGATGATGATTCAGCGTGATCTCATCGCGCTTTAGCCCAGGCCCATCTCGACCGCGATCCGGACCAGGTCGGAGTGATTCTTGGCACCGAGCTTCTGCTTCAGCAGCGAGGTCGTGTTGGCGACGGTCTTGTAGGAAATGCCGAGCGCATCCGCGACTTCCACGATCTTGTCGCCCCGCCCGAGCAATCGCAAAATCTCGAGTTCGCGCGCATTCATCTGCGCCGCCGGATTGGCCTTGATGGCGGCACCCTGGAACGTCACCGCTTCCGCGAGATGCGGCGAAATGAACTTGTCGCCTGCCGCCACCTTGCGGACGGCCTTCACGAACAGCCGCGGGTCGTCCCCTTTGGAGACATAGCCTTGCGCGCCCATCTCGACCGCCCTGACCACGAAGGCGGGGTCGTCATTCATGCTGAACATGATGATCCTGGCGTCCGGATCTTCTTTCCGGATTCGCCGCATCAGCTCGAAACCGGAGACATCGGGAAGCTTGATGTCGATGACCGTGACGTCGGGGCGCTTCTGAACAAAAGCGCGATGGCCGGATTTTGCATCCGCGGCCTCGTCGATCTTCACCGATTCGTCGGACACGAACAGCGAGCGGCAGCCGGAGATGACGACCGGATGGTCGTCGACGATCAACACCTTCATGGCCGATTTGGGCGTATCGTTCACGGCTTCCCTCAGGATACAGAATAAATAGGATCGGGATGCGACTCTGAAAGGGAAGATCGTCGCCCAGGGAGCTGCCATTGTACAGGATGTGGAAGAGACTGTCTCTGCGGACACGGCTGTTTCTGCCAATGATCGCGATGATCCTGGTGGCGCTGGGACTCGGCGGCGTCGCGCTGCAGATCGTCTCCCCCGACCAGTTCGAATACGAGAACTCGCAGCAGTCGAAGTCGACGAGAGCGGTCGCGGAGGCCCTCAACGCCGCGCTGACTGCGTCCAATAACCCGCAGCAGACGCTGGACGCCTTTGTGCGCAGCCTTGGCGTGTCGGGCGCCGTGGCGTTTCGAGCCGTCGGGAGCAGCGCAAGCCCGCCGCGCCTGCGCAACGCGACCCACACGGTGCCGGACTGGTTCGTCAGGCTGCTGCCCATTCCGGAGCTTGATGCCGCCTACCCCGTCACGATCGGCACGGAGCACGTCGGAGACATCGTCTTCACGCCGGACCTCTCTGCGGACATCTTCGAGAAATGGATGGGGTTCCTGGCGATCGTCTCGTCGGGATCGGGCTTGATGCTGCTCGCCGCGCTGAGCGCCTATTTTACCGCCGGCGCGGCGCTCCGTCCGCTGGAGCAACTCGGCGCGGGTCTCACGAGGATGCGCGGCGGCAACTACGACTCGATGATCCCCGTCGCCGGTCCTCCCGAAATCCGCCGGAGCTGCCAGGAAGCCAATGCGCTTGCCAGCACGCTGAAGCGGCTGAGCCAGGACAATCGGAGCTTGCTGCGCAAGATCGTCTCGCTTCAGGACGACGAGCGGCACGAGCTCGCGCAGGAACTGCACGACGAGCTTGGGCCGCTGTTATTTGCGATCCGCGCCAACGCCACGGCGCTGGCGGAGGCCGCGACCGAGAACAACAGGGAGCCCGGGGCGTCCGTCCAGGGTATACTGCAGGCGGCCGAGGCGTTGCAGCAGGTCAACCGCCGCATCCTCGAGGGGCTCAGTCCGCTCTATGTGCAGGATCTCGGATTGGAGCAGAGCCTCCGGACCTTGCTGCGGAACGCGCAGTCGCAGGCGCCCGCGCTCAAGCTGACATCCAGGATCGACCGCCGCCTGAACGATATCGACGGGCTGCTGTCGCAGACCACGTTCCGTGTCATCCAGGAAGGGATCACGAACGTGCTTCGGCACGCACAGGCCAGCACAATGGACGTCGACGCGGCCATTGCCGGCGAGGACGTCGCGATCGAGATCTCAGATGACGGCGTCGGCTTCACGGCCGACAGCGCATTCGGCCGCGGGTTGACCGGCATGCGCGAACGGGTCCGCGCGCTCAATGGAACCTTCGAGCTGCTGCGCGAGAAAGGCCGGACGCTGGTGCGCTGCCGCCTGCCCCTGGAACAATCCGCCGCCGGCTGACGGCGCCTCCTCATGGCGACACCGGCTCGCTTCGCGAGCGCGATATCCTGCCGGCCGCATCGAAGCTGAACACGGTACGGACCGCTCTGCCCTCGGCATCCGAATGGTCGAGCATCACGCCATGGTCAACCGGCATGATCTGGTCCAGCGTGAAGGCGCCCGGTGAGAGAGTCGAAAGTTTTGCCGCCCAATAGACTTCGAGCTGAGCGCGCCCACTGATCGCGACGCCTTCATGAGCGGCTTCCAGGCTGGCATCGCAGGCATAGAGATCGAGGAGCGTATCGAGGCTCCCGCTCCTGCAGGCATCGAGCCAATCCACTACAATGGCCACGTTGTCGAAATCGTTCGGCAAGTCCACCCTCGTTCCCGTCGCACCATCGCCAAGCCCACCAAGACGATCCGCGGATAGGCCCGTTGCGCTGAATGCGCCGTGAACGAGAGATTGTGGTCTGCTTCACCGACGTTTCGAGTTTGTAAGGATTAGGGCAGCGCGGACGGAACTGCCCCAGTTCCACTGCAAAGAAAACGCGGCGGCGGACATTCCGTGTCCGCCGCGCTCCCGATGCTCAAGAGGTCTGCTGCTTCGCCTGCGGCCGCGCCTGCACCTTGTTGCCCTCGGCCAGATTGACCGCCGGATTGATGACCACCTGATCGCCTGCCTTGACGCCGCGGTCGACATCGACATGCTGTCCGAAATCGCGCACCACGTTCACCTTGCGCAGATGCACCACCCCATTCTCCACCACCGCGACCTGCACGCCGTGCTCGTTGAAGATGATCGCATCGGCCGGCACCATGACGCTCGGCGTCTTGCGCGGAATGTGCAGATCGATGGTGCAGTAGATGCCGGACGTAAGCGTGCCGTCCGGATTCGGGATGTCGATCTCGGTCAGAAGCGTCCGCGAGCCGGGCTGCAACGCGTCCGCGATCCGTGTCACCTTGCCGGGAAAGGTGCGGTCCGGCATTTCCGGGACATGGACCACCGCGTCGATGCCGGGCTTGAGGCCGAAGGCTTCATCCTGCGGAACGAACACCTGCGTACGAATGACGTTGTTCTGCATGATCGTGAACATGAAGGTGCCGCTGGTCGCATCCGCCTGGACCAGGCTGCCGATATCGATGTTGCGCTGGGTGATGACGCCATCGAACGGCGCAACCACGCGCTGATAGTCCTTCTGCTGCTGCAGCACCTGAAGCTGCGCCTGCTCCGCATTGACGTTCGCTTCCGCGACCGAGACCGCGGCCTCCTGTGCCTTCAAGGTCTGCACGTCGGTCGTACCCTGCTGCTTGGTCAGCCAACCCTCCTTCACCAGCGGACCGTCGCGATCCCAGGTCACCTTGGCCAGCTCGTGATTGGCCTGCGCCTGCTGCAGCGCTGCCTTGAGCTGGCCCAGCGTCGCCTGCGCCTGCGTGATCTGATGATCGAGCTCGGGCGCGACGATCTCGGCCAGCAGCTGGCCGGCCTTCACATGGTCGCCGATATCGACCTCGCGCTTGGCGATGTAGCCGCTGGCGCGCGCGAAGATATTCGCGGCTGAGAACGCCGAGGTCGTAGCGGGCAGGCTGACCACGTTGATCTTGTCGCTCGGCTGCAGGGTCTCGATGTGTACCTGAGGAACCATGTCCCTGCTCTCCTGCGCGATCGCATCGACCTCCTTGCTCTGCGCATAGTGATTGCGGGCGCCGTTGGCCAGCACGCCGCCAACGATCAGCACGAAGATCAAGCCCCATAGGAAGCTCTTGCCGCGCGAGCGCTTTCGATGCGCCGGCGGCACTTCGACCTCGCGGTCGATCTCCCCAGGCTCGACCTTTCCAGGCTCGATCTTTTCGGACTCGATGTGTCCAGGTCGGTTGAAGTTCATTCCAGTCCCTCGTCAAATACGCCGTGATGGATCTTGCCGTCGTTCCCTTTACGCAGGACCGCAAACAGATAAGGCACGACCAAGAGCGTGGTCGGTGTCGCAAACAGAAGGCCTCCGATCACGGCGCGCGCCAGCGCTGCGTTCTGCTCCTCGCCGGCCGCACCAATCGCCATCGGGATCATGCCGACGATCATCGCCGCCGCCGTCATCAGCACCGGCCGGATACGGGTGTGTCCCGCCTCGATCGCAGCCTCGAACGCCGTCTTGCCGGCAAGCTGCTGCTCGCGCGCGAATGTCACGAGCAGGATCGAGTTGGCCGAGGCGACGCCGACGGCCATGATCGCACCCATCAGCGACGGCACGTTGAGCGTCGTGCCCGTCACGAACAGCATGAACAGGATGCCGCAGAGCGTCGCCGGCAACGCCAGAATGACGACGAAGGGATCGCCGAAGGTCTGGTAGTTCACGACCATCAGCAGATAGACGAACACCGCGGCGAACAGCAGACCGATGCCGAGATTGATGAAGGCGCCGTTCATGCTCTGGATCTGGCCGATCACCTGGATCGTATTGCCGGGCTTGAGCTGCTTCTGCAGGTCCGTCACGATTCCGCTGATCCGGCTCGCAATGCTGCCGAGGTCACGGTCCTGCACGCTGGCATAGACCTCGTAAACCGGCTGGATATTGGCCTGGTTGGCATTGGTCGGGATGCTGCCGCGCCGGAAGGTCGCGACATTGCTGAGCAGCCCGGGCACCGGTGCATCCGCCGTGGACGACGACAGCGAGGTCGAAACCGGCGTGTTGCCGAGATCGTTCAGCGAGCTGATCCGGTTCTCCGGGGTCTGCACCGCGAAGTAATAGGGAATCCCCGATTTCGGATCGGTCCAGAAATTCGGCGTCACCTGCTCCGACGAGCTCAGGCTGACATTGACATTGGTCGCGATCGTGTTGGCGTTGAGCCCGAGCTGCGCGGCCCGGGTGCGGTCGATATCGGCGTAGAAGGCCGGCGCGTCGACCTCCTGCTGCAGATGCGCATCAGCGATCCCCGGAATAGCGGCGATCCGCTGCCGCAATTCCTGCGCGACATGCAGATTGTTGGCCTTGTCGTAGCCGACGGTGCGCACATCGATCTGCGCCGGCAGACCGAAATTGAGGATCTGCGTAACGATGTCGGCCGCCTGGAAATAGAACGTATCGGCCGGAAATGCCTCCGGCAGCACCTGCCGCAGCTTGCGCACGTAGTCGGCCGTCGGCACGTGGCCCTCCTTCAGCGAAACGAGGATGATGCCGTCATTGACGCCGATGGTCGAACCGTCGCTGAAGGCGAGATTATAGGCGCGCGCCGGCAGGCCGATATTGTCGACGATGAGCTGCCGATCCTTGTCGGGGATCACCTCGCGGATCTTGTCTTCCACGTCCTGAAAGATGCGCTCGGTATCCTCGATCCGTGTGCCCGCGGGCGCACGGACGTGAAGCTGGATCTGCCCGCCGTCGATCAGCGGGAAGAAGTCGCGCCCGACCAGCGGGAACATGATCGCGCCGAACCCGAGCACGACCAGCATCACGATCGGCAGGATGAAGCGATGACTGACCAGCGCCCTGAGCAGGTTCGAATAGGCATGGCGCATCTTTTCGAAACCGCGATCGAAACCAGCATGGAAGCGGGCGAAGAAGCCGGCGGTTTCGAGATTTACCGGGCCATGGTGCTCGCCCTTGAGCAGCAGCCCGATCACGATCGGCGTCAGCGTGCGCGACAGGCCGTAGGACGCCAGCATCGCGAAGACCACCGCAAGTCCAAGCGGCGTAAACAGATATTTCGCCGGTCCGTCGAGAAACACCACCGAGGTGAACACGCAGCTGATGGCGAGCGTCGAGACAAGCGTCGGCACCGCAATCCCGGCCGCGCCATGCAGCGTCGCATGTGGCAGCGGTTGCCCCTCCTCCGTCAGAAGCCGATGCGTGTTCTCGATCGTCACGGTCGAATCGTCGACGAGGATGCCGACCGCGAGCGCGAGACCTCCGAGCGTCATCGTGTTGAGCGTCTCGCCCAGGAAATTCAGCACGATCAACGAAGCGAGGATCGACAGCGGGATCGAGATCATGACGACCAGGGTCGATCGCCACGAGCCGAGGAACAAAAGGATCATCAGTGCGGTCAGCGCCGCCGCGATGGCGCCTTCGCGCAGCACGCCTGCGACCGAATCCTTCACGAACACCGACTGATCGAACAGCTCGTTGATCTGCATGCCGGGCGGCGCCGCGGCGCGCGCGGTCACGAGCGCCTTGTGCACGGCGTTGACCACCGTGAGCGTCGAGGCGTTACCGTTCTTGATGATGCTGAGCAGCACCGAGCGGCGGCCGTTCTGCCGCACCACGTTCTGCTGCACCAGCCAGCCGTCATGCACCTGCCCGACATCCTTGACGAAGACGGTGGCGCCGTTGACGACCTTGATCGGAATATTGTTGAGATCCTCGATCGAGGCCGGCGTCGCATTGGTGCGCACCGCATATTGCTTCTTGCCGAATTTCGCGGTGCCCGCCGGCAGGGTCAAATTCTGGGCATTGACGGCGTTTACGACGTCGAGCGGCGTCAGGCCCTTGGCGAGCAGCTTGGGCGGATCGAGATCGACCATGATCTGGCGATATTTTCCGCCGGCCGGCGTCGGCAGCGTGATGCCGGGAATCGGCGCAAGCTGCTGGCGGATCCGATAGATGCCGTAATCATAGAGCTGCTGTTCGCTCAGCGTGTCCGAGCTCAGGCTGATCTGCAGCACCGGTACGCTGGAGGCGTTGAACTGCACCACCAGTGGCGCCTGGATGCCCGGCGGCATCAGCGCGCGAATAGCATTGGTGGCCGACACGATCTGGGCGATGGCGAGATCAAGATTGACATCCGGCTGGAAGTAGATCTTCTGCACCGACAATCCCGCCATCGTTTGCGCTTCGATGTTTCTGATGCCGGTGACGTTCGACGAGATCGAATACTGGCTGTAGGTGGTGACGCGCTGCTCCATCTCGGGTGTGCTGAGGCCCGTATAGCTCCAGATCACCGTCACGACGGGGATATTGATTTCCGGGAAGATGTCCGTCGGCATCGTGAAGCAGGCGGTCACCCCGAGAAACAGGATCAATGCTGCGACCACGTAAAACGTGTGCGGAAATCGCAGGGCAAAACGAACTAGTCCCATATCCAGACCTCACTGCGAGTCGCTTGGCGAACGGCGCAACGTGGAGCGTTCGCCCATTGACCGGCGCACGTGAACGACACCTGGCGGTGCCGGGATCATCCCAAAGGCGGCAGAGGCGCCGACTTCACCGTGGCCTTCACCAAATGCAGGCGCCAATTGCAAAGCTGCGCCCACGTCTGCGGTCCCGGCGTTTCCGCCGATGCCCGCCGCCAGTCGGGATTCTTCTGCACCAACGCGACCAGAGGCGTGCGAGATACGGTGGCCGGCTGTGGTCCCAGCGCCAGTGATGCCATGGACACCAGGCATGCGGTCGTCGCTGCGATCGCCCGCTTGCGAATGAAGGATCGTGACAACAAAGCCATTGGACCTCGAACAGCATCCATCGTTGCGCGCGGATCACGCCACCCGCCTCGCACGTTTCCCGATATTTTTTGTTGGAAGAACTGTCAGAGCAGACCACCGACAACGCGGAGCAGCGCCGACGGCTCCATCAACATGGCGTGCGAACGCCTCGGCCTCAATTGCCTATCGGTTAAAACGAGGTAAGGTTTGTTGAGATATTCTTGAACGGCGGCAATGGCCACCATCCCAGCAACTCATCGTTGGGAGTTTTCAGCAGGCCGTGAACGAATGGGCTCTCGACATCACGCCGCGGCGATCCGTGATCGCAGCGGAGTGTCGATAGCCACGAAATGAGGCGGCGTCGCCTTGCGCGGTTGTCGCCTTGTGCAGTTGACGGCTCGCGCTCGTCAACAGCCCCTGCAGATGCTGTTGGCCGTTCGGTCGAGCCTGCGGTTCTCGGCATCGATCGCGGCGTCGCTGTCCCGTTCGGTCGGGGTGGCCTCGCGCGAAGCGCCGTTCGCATGAAGCGCACTATCGGCAGCCGGCGAACCGGAGGTACCCGGCACTGGAGTCATCGTCGGATTGACGCTGCCATCCGTCGCTCGCGAGCCCATTCCGGATAGCCCTGACGGATGGGCCAATCCGACGGTGGATGACATTCCCGATGAAGAATGGCCTGCACCACCGCCGCCTCGAGCGAAGGATGACGGCACCGACGCAAAGGTCAGCACCAGCGGAATTGCAACGGATAGTACCGCAATGCTTAACGTCTGACGCATTTACACTTCTCCGATTTCAGTAGAAACCTCTGCTGGTTCAGTCGCGGCTCCTGTTCATCGCCTGCGCCATTTCGAGATGATGCTGCAACGTCGGCAGTGTTTCGCCGGCCCAGTCCTTCAACTTCGGATGGTCGCCCGACTTCGCATAGCTCGAACAGGGATGTCTCTCCCTGGGTTTTGGCACCTCAAAGCGGAAGACTTGGGCTTGGTTCCTATTTGCTGGTCACGTCTGCGCCAGTCTTCGTGAACTTATGAGGAGATGATGTAAGGAGCCGCATGGAAAAGGCCCGGACAGCGCTTCGCTAATCCCGGCCACGGACTCATCAGCCGGTGTTACTGCCTTGTCCAGGCAGTGGCCGCGACGCGCCATTTCTGGTCGACTTTGTGCAACGCAGCCGTGATGATGCCCTTCTCCTGCATCTTCTCCGCGCCCTTCTTCCAGTGATAGATCGCAGGAACGACGACGTAGGCGGTATCACCGGCGCCGAGATCGACGTGGGTAGGCTGAAGCAGTTCCAGGGTCGGCTCTGTGACCGAGTTCGCCTTCGCATCGGCTGCAAACGAATCGCTCCAAGCCTGCAGAGCATGCGTCCCGGACCAGTGATACGGCGCGGTGGAGTCGATGATCTCAATCGACTCGGTCAGAACGCTGGCAACGGTCGCGGAGTCGTTCTTGTTCCAGGCGTCGAACAGTTGCTGAACACGTGCGAACACGTCGGCCTCCTCCGACGCCGACGCCGGGGCGATCAGCAGCAGCGCGAATACGACAAGTGAAATGGCAGCTCGCATATCGGACCTCCGTCAAAGCCGCTCGTTGCGACGGAGATTCTGTGCACCAGATCTTACCCGACCGGAAATCAGCAGGCGGTGACTCTATCGTCGCCGAACATCACGCGAGGGCGAAATGGACCGTCCAGCGCACGCTTTATGAAACGGCGCGGCCGAATCAGCTTTCGGCCTTTTCCTTCCTTGCGGGCTCTTTCTTGGCAGTCTCTTTCTTGGCAGGCTTCGTCACCGGCGCGTCGTCTGCGGCCTTCTTGATCAACCGTGCATAGCTGTCGGCCGTGTTCTCCGCCGTGATCTGCAGCCGCCTTGCCGCGGCACGCGCCAGCAGCAGCGTATTCTTGGCGATATGCTTGTAGCGGTTCTTGGCGTCCTTATCCTTCGCCTTGGCGGCCATGCCCATCAGCCGGCCATGCCGCTTCTTGGCAGCGTCCGTCAGGGTCTTGATCTGCTTCTTTGCAAGCGAGCGAATAACGACGTCCAAATCCGCTTCAGCCATGTCCAATGTTCCGCAATCCAGGAGAATGCGGCCCTGATACACTGACTCCACGTCACAAAGCAATTTGCGAACGCACGAGCCGATTGACGAGGCTAACGCAAAACGAATCGGCCGAACCTCATGTGCCGTTCCGGCACATTGCCGGCGGGCGCCTCGTTGAGATTGCTATGGAAATTATTGCCTTACCGCTCGATCAGGCTCGAGGTCGTGCGGCCCAGGATTTCACCGGCACCCTTGTCGCCGACGATCGTGCCGTTGTCGGCGACGACGCGGCCCCGCGCGATCGTCATGACCGGCCAGCCCGTGACCTCGAAACCCTCCCACGGCGTGTAGTCCGATCCGTGGTGCAGGTCGGCTTGACGGATGGTGCGCTTGAGATTGCGGTCCCACAGCACGAGATCGGCATCGAAGCCGACGCCGATCGAGCCCTTGCGGGGATAGAGGCCGTAGATGCGCGCGTGATTTGTCGCGGTCAGCTCGACGAATTTCTGCAGGGAGATACGCCCCTTGGAAACCCCCTCGGAGAACAGGATCGGCAACCGCGTCTCCACGCCGGGGATGCCGTTCGGCACCCAGCGGAAGGACGTTCGCCCCTTCGCGATGAGCTTTCCTTGCGGATCGTCATAGCGGAAAGGACAGTGATCCGATGAAAAGGTCTGGAAGATGCCGCCCGTCAGACCTTCCCAGATCGCCTGCTGGCTCTCCACATCGCGCGGTGGCGGCGAGCAGACATATTTGCTGCCGCTCATGTCCATGTTCAGGCCCTTCATGTCGTCGGCCGTCAGCGTGATGTATTGTGGACAGGTTTCGGCATGAACCGGCAGTCCGCGCCGTTGCGCCCAGCGCACCTGCTCCATCGCCTCCCTGCCCG
>Ga0207693_10005570_pt1 | contig 10478 bp, 9 predicted proteins | sample LARL81metaG_FD_184347 | JGI IMG/M metagenome (GOLD analysis project Ga0207693, IMG submission 184347) | Corn, switchgrass and miscanthus rhizosphere microbial communities from Kellogg Biological Station, Michigan, USA - LAR L8-1 metaG... | ecosystem: Host-associated > Plants > Roots >... | reverse complement strand
TGGAACGCGCCGCCGAAATTCTCGAGCGCCGTCGATTTGAGCTTTCCGCACTCGAAGTCTTTGAAGTTGGCAAGCCGTGGGCTCAGGCGGACGGCGACATTGCCGAAGCCATCGATTTTTGCACCTTCTACGCCCGCCAGATGCGCCGGATAGGCCGGCCCCGGCTCACGCAAAATGTGCCCGGCGAAGAAAGCTATCAGCATTACTGGCCGCGCGGCGTCGCGCTGGTCATCGCGCCGTGGAATTTTCCGATGGCAATTTTGTGCGGCATGGTCAGCGCCGCGCTCGTCACGGGCAACACAGTTATCATGAAACCGTCCGAGCAATCGGTCATCATCGGCGCGATGCTGATGGAAATCTACGAGGAGGCCGGCGTGCCGCCCGGCGTATTGAACTTTCTCAACGGCAAAGGCTCGGTCATCGGCGCACATATGGTTGATCACAAAGATGTCGACTTGATCGCCTTCACAGGATCGCGCGAGGTGGGGCTCTGGATTTGGGACAGCGCGGGCAAAACGCGGGAAGGGCAACGGGAGCTCAAGCGCGTCATTTGCGAGATGGGCGGTAAAAACGCCATGATCGTCGATTCCGACGCCGATCTGGATGAGACGATTGTCGATTCGATTTATTCTGCCTTCGGTTTTCAGGGCCAGAAATGTTCCGCGCTCTCACGGCTGATCGTTCTCGAAGAAAATTACGACCGCGTCTTGGAACGTTTGCTGAGTGCCGCCGCCAGCGTGCGCGTAGGCAATCCGGAAGAACCAGGCATCGTGGTCGGCCCGGTAATTGATGAAGCCGCTTACCGGCGCATTCTGGAATACATCGAGGTCGGCAAAAGCGAGGCGACACTTGCGTATCAGGCAAAGGAACTTCCGCCGCACGGTTATTTCATTCCGCCTACGATTTTCACTGGAGTGACACCAAACATGCGGATCGCGCGCGAGGAGATTTTCGGCCCAGTGCTGAGCGTATTAAAAGTGCGCGACCTCGATGAAGCGATCGAAGTCGCCAACGGCACTGATTACGCATTGACCGGCGGCTTTTTCTCGCGCAGCCCAGCCAACATCGAGCGCATTAAAGCAGAGTTGGAAGCCGGCAATGTTTACATCAACCGCTCGTGCACCGGTGCAATCGTCGGCCGCCATCCCTTCGGAGGATTCAAGATGAGCGGCAGCGGCACTAAAGCCGGCGGCGAAGATTATTTGCTGAATTTCCTCATCCCGCGCGTCGTGACCGAAAACGTCGCAAGTCACGGGCTCACTCCGGAAAAAACGCCTGAATACCGTGACGAATTTCTCTGGCCAAAGGAGTAGCATAGATATTTCGCCGCCAGTCGGATGGACGTGTCCCGCGGCCAATCTGTGGGACCGTCGGGCGTCTCGACCTGCCGGAGCATTTAGCTGAGAGAGATCGCCGTCGATCAAATCGCAGACGACTCGCTACTGGTCCAACGGGCGACCCTTACTCAGCAGTTTCACCACGGTGATTACCATGTAAAGCACCGGCCAAGCCGAGGTCAGAACAATCAATGCAAACACCGCCATTTCCCTGGCTCGTTCCCGTGCAGCCTCGATACGGAATTCGCGTCCCAAATTGTAAAAATTACTGGATCCATATCTGTCCTCTCCGTCGTAGGGCGAAAAATAGCCGCCGCGCCATTGGCCAAAACCAGAATGGAAAAAGTAGTCCGTGTGCGGAAATTGCCCCTTACCGCCCGTGGAAGGACTCCTGGGTTTCATAACCAAAGCCTCGTTTACGAACCGCCAACCATGATACCACGTTCAGAAAAGGAATCAGCCTGAAAAATAGCCTTCCTATGGCGGCGAGTCAGCCAAACACTCAAGCAGTGCAAGTAAAAATGACATCTTATCGCGCTGGAAAGCTGTTGGTAAGACTGTTGTTTGGCTGTGTCACACGGATTCACGTAATCCGGCCCGAAATTGCAAATCGGAGCGGCGGATTTTTGCTGGCCGCCAATCACATCAGCCATTTCGATCCATTCATTATTTCGTTAGTGATTCAACGGAAAATCGACTGGTTGACGATGGCAGAATTTTTTCAGTCGTCGGTCGCGGGCTTTCTTTTGCGTGCAGTCGATGCGTTCCCGGTGGATCGAGATCGTGCGAGTCGCAAAACCATCCGAGCCGCAATGGAAAGGCTGCAAGACGGACGCGTCGTTGGTCTTTTCCCCGAAGGCGGGATTCGCGATGGCGAGCGATCGCTTCTCGAAGGCGCACCGCTTCGGCCCGGCGCATCAACACTTGCGCACATCGCCAGTGTTCCAATCTTGCCGTGCGTTATCCTTGGCACTGATCGTCTTTATTCAATAAAATCCCGAAAGCTTTCGAGGCTGCGACGCACGCCAGTCTGGATCGCGTTTGGAAATCCAATTTCACATTCTCCCGGTCTCGAAAAATTACAGGCCCGCGAACGAATCGAATCTGAATTGGCGTCTGCATTCAAAAATCTATACGCGGAACTGCAACAAACATTTCGCCTGACGAGGGATGATCTGCCGCACTCGCCGCGTGAACGAATGAAGCGTACGGTCGGACCGCCAGGCCGACCGGACGCCGCAGCGCGGCGTTCTTCCCATAAAGTTCAAATGCGCCGTGGCAAGACCAAAGGCAACGGATTTCATCGCTTCGCTGCGAGGCGAATCGATGGATTTCTATGCGCATCGATCAATTTCCTTCATACTCGTCATCGGCTAAACGGGGGCAGCCGCGACGAGATGGAGCGCTACGTTGAAGAATGCGAGCGCCTCAACGCCCAGCAGTATTATGCCTCGCCCCACGATGATACTCTTGTTGAAGCAGTGAAAAACGGTCGAGCGACTATCGAATGGCGCAGCCCGATCCAGACGCAATTCGCAGCGAACAATATCGCCCACGCAGATTTTTTTCCTTCAAAACGTGGTCGCAGCGCGCCGACGGTTCTCATTTTACATGCGCTGATGTCCACAAGCCCCATCGGGTATCGACGTTGCGCGGAGCACTTCAACGAACTTGGCTGGAACGCATGCTTCATTCAGCTGCCATACCATTATTCGCGTGTCCCTCGCGGGTACTGGAACGGTGAGCTTGCGATCACCTGCAACCTGATCCGCAACGCGGAGGGATTGCGCCAGGGCGTAATGGAGCTGCGCCAATTGATGAGCGCATTGCGCGAATGCGGCGCCGGCGAATTCGGCGTGCTCGCCATGAGCTATGGCGGATGGATCGGTGCGTTGTTTGCGATGGTCGAGCGCGACCTGCATTTCGCCGCCTTGATGGCGCCGATCGTAAATATCGAACACGCGATCTGGGAGAGCCCTGCTGCGCGGTCGATCCGCCGCGAACTGCGTAGTGCCAATATCGAACCGTCTCTCGTCGCCCGACATTTCCATCTGAGCTCACCGATACACAACGTACCGCTATGCGACTCGGCGCGAATATTGTTTGTTGCGGGCGAGTTCGATTCGATCGCGCCACTCGAACAACTCGAGACGATCCAGCAAAAATGGCGTGGCTCTGAATTGCTATGCGTTCGCCAAGGGCATTTTGGTTATTCCATGTTACGAGAAACGATCAAGCGATTGAAGGAGCGGGGCGATCTATAATTAAATGTTGGGCTACAGTGGCAGCGAATGGTGTAGCCTCGGCGCTGCGTCGCCGCGCTCAGCGTAGCGACGTCGCTAAATCGACCCGACACAAAAAGGCGCTACAGTTGAAGCGCAGTGTTAGCGACGGTCACTTAAGTCCAAGGAATTCCAGACTTGGTCCGAGATCGCGAAACGCGGCTTCCGCGAGAACATTGTGGCCTTCGACCGAAGCATGCCAGCCATCGATCGGATGCAGCAGTTCAACGCGACTCAGGTCAGCTGTTGCCAGGGCATCCGAATATTGCAATTGCATATTGGGATTGTCAGCGAGTTCGCCGTTCAGATCATTCACCATCGCGCGTAACTCCTTATTTAGCATCCCTGTAAGCCGAATCAGATTGGCGCGATATGCTGGCCGGAAGGATCTGAAGTATTTGTATGTGGTCGCCAGATACGGATAGCGAGATGCGTCGTTCGCTTGCAGGCGCTCTGCGATTTCGCGCCCTAGGAAGTATGACCCGAAATTGACAAGTCCATACACGACGATTGCGGTTCGGTGACACCGCGTAGGGGCGCGACCAATCAGCCTACGCATCTCTCGCGCGAAATTTTCCCTGAAACGCCGGCTGAGTTCTCGCAAACGATTCTCCGGCTGCTCAAGTTCCGCGGGAACGCACCACCACGTCCAATCAACGTTGTTGTGTCCGATCGAGATGAGCGTCAAATCGGGAAAACGTTTCATCGTCAGCAAGTCGCCGATTTGTCCGGAGAGATTGCGCGTCCGAAGAATTCTTCGGAAAAAATTCCGCCGTTGCCCTTCATGATCGACGAGCGCGCCGATGCCTGCGTATTCAATTGCAACAAATGGAGTGAACTTCTCGAGTCTTTTCGAAACGCTCTGAATCCCTGCTGGCGCCGGGTTAGTGTCGAGAAACCAGTTATTGCCGCGGCAAGTGCGGGCGCGCCAAAACGTGCCCCAGATCGATGAGATGTAGACTCCCGTGCAAACACTGTCGCCGATCAAGGCGACGTGCGGCAGCCGCGCGATCAACTCATTCCATCTAATCTCGTGATTCCGGTAAGCCAGGTAATCAGGATGAAGTGGTGACGACAGTTCAGAGATCCGTCTCAGAACGTCCCCACCAATCACCCGAACAGGCCTGCTCATGAGTTCCGTCAGTTGGTCCCGAAAGCTCTCGGGGTTGATGGAATTTGTCACTGTGCATCTTTCAGTCCAACCAATCCATCGCTTCGAGCAAACGACGGAACTCCGAGTTGTCCGTCGACAGAGCGGGTAACCATTCGCCAATTGGCTCGCGTTTCCACCACGCTTTCTCGCCAATCGGAGCGAATCGATAACGGTAAAGTCGCGCCCGGATGTAGTGAGGTGGCACGTCCGGAAAGGGATTCTCAGCGAGGAGCGAGAGCGTGCCTGGATCGTTATGCAGAAGTTTCCAGGCAAAATGCAATGTCCATGGATAGTCCTCTGGTGAAGCCATCGCAGCGAACCAGATTTGCCAGTCAATCCGCGGTTGATAAGGCGCGACGAACGGCGTCCGCCGTTTTGGGTCACCCGGCTTGGCTTTGAACTCATATTCTTTCCACCTGGTGTCGCCCGTGACGACTGAATCTTCGGTGCCTTCAAAAATGATTTCGTCGCGTTCGCGTCCGACTGTACCGAACGCTCCGTAGGTATTTACAAGATCGAGCGGATCGTACGAATAGTTCATCAGCTGCCGTCCTGAAACAAGATTGAGGACCGGCGCGACGCTTAGATAGACAACAAGGATCGACAGCGCTATCGCGATCGTGTTGTTGATGCGCGAAGCCTCCGATTCCTGTGCTGCGCGCTCGGCACGTCTGACCAAGACGTTGGGTAGAAAATGACGCAGGAATGTATCGTCAAAGCACGCCAGGAACGGAATGATTGTCAGGTAATTGAGGAACGAGAGGTTGCCGCTGATGATAAGAAAGATCTGAAAAGTGACAAGCAAAACGCCCGCGACATGACGAGCCTGTCGCGGTCCAAACGAGAACCATGGCACAATAAGTTCGACGAAATGATTCCATGCCGTCTCAAATTTGTGGAACCAGTGTGGCGCGAAATGCAAATAGCGGCTGATGGGACTCGGGATCGGCTGTGTCTCGTAGTGATAGTAAAGACAGGTTAGGTCGCGCCAGCACGGGTCGCCGCGCAGTTTGATCAGACCCGCGCCGATCATAATGCGAAACCCAAGCCAGCGAAAGAGCCAGATAACAAGAATCGGCGGCCTGGATTTGGGGAATGGTCGTCCGTCGATCAACGGACAAAGAAAAATCGACAAAAAGCCGGTCTCCAGCAGTTGAATCTCCCAGCCGTAACCGTACCAAATCTGTCCAACATGCACGATCGACATGTACATCGCCCAAAGGACACCAAGGAGAATTGCGTTGGCGTAGCCGCCAAGAACAACCAGCGACAAGCCAAAGCCGATCCAGGCGAAGATCGATAACACACCATCGGAAATTCCGAGCCAAAAGAGCGTCGGCACTCGTAGCATCCCGGCGGTTCGCGAACCGAGCTGTGTTTGGACGCTCTCGAGAAAATGATTAGCCGGCGTTAGTCCATGCTCGCCAATAAGCGGCACCAACTGTTGGGCCGCTATCAGGAAAGCAACCGCATAAACAAAACCGAGCAGTCTCAGAATGACGAAACGCGTGAGCCAATACGAATTTCCGGCCGCAAAAAGTTTTTTGGAGAAAACTCTCATTGTTCATTACAGCACGCTTGAGCCAGAAGCTCATTCGATCCGCAATCGGCAATCAGCACTCCGCATAATAACTGCCAGGGGGGAGATTCGAACTCCCGACCAACCCCGAAAGCTTTCGGGGCTGCTCTACTCCGAGGTTTCCTGACGAGCGAGCCGTTGCAAGTAGTAAATGGCAAGCTTCGGATTTTTCTTAGCTTTTAATAATCGTTCAATGCTCCGAGCCTCATTCAATGTTTCGATTTCTTTAGCTGCGACAAGCTCGAGCTTTTCACCCAGCGTCTCGTTGTGTAGGTATGTCCACATCGGTGTTGCGCTAATCTGACGTCTAAATCGACTGCGGATCCGATATAGTGTCGGCCCGAGGAGCCGCGTAGAATGTAGACCCAAGCCATACTAGGTATGCCAGGGGGGAGATTCGAACTCCCGACCAAGGGCTTATGAGTCCCCTGCTCTACCACTGAGCTACCCTGGCTTTTATTTCGTATAAAAAGTTTAGCGAATTCTCTTAACCGACCAACCCCGAATGCTTTCGGGACTGCTGTACCACCGGGCTACCGTGGCGAAATCGGCGGCGACAAAGGTCAATCGCATGATTTGAGGTGTCAACGCGAACGCAAGTCGCGCATTTCTTTTCCCTGGGTTTTCTCCTGCTCGTGCTCTTGGTCCTCGAATCGACGATGTTCAAGCGAGACCACGAGTAGGGACGGGAAGCGAGACTGCTGTTAGTGCCTTGGCCCAGAAAGATAAGGCGCCAAGTCTTTCTCACGGCCTTGTAACGCGGCCATGAAGCACACGCCGTTGTGTTCCGTGACTGCACCGACCCAACCTTCCTGACGAACATAACGCCAACCCGGAAAAGCCAATACGGCTCCGGTCTTGCTGTCTCTCTCTGCCGGGAAAAGAAAAAATTGCATGCGTTTTTCAGCCACCCAGATTTGCGCGATCCTCTGGGACTCGTCGTCGTCAAAAACGCGGCAGCCGATTGTGCGAAAATCTGCGAACTCGTCTGGAACGTCGTAGTGTTCGAGCCCATGTTTCATAAAGAACAGATCACTTAATGTCCCCGCTTCGGCGCTCACCGGATCGAGCGTGACCGATCGAGTGGAACCGGCCACGTTCAATAATTTCCGCGCTGTCGCCGACCCTGGAAAATCATTTAGTCGACCAAGCACATGGAACGTGAACACTCCGGCGATTACCAGGAGCGCAATGCTGATCGCGAGGACGGCAGGATTGAGCACGATTCTTCTCCACGTCCACTTCGGGCGGCGAACCGCCTCCTTGTCCAAAAACCATTCAGCCGACTCGGGCGGAATCGGGATGAGACGAACCAGTTCCGCCAGGGCTCCATCAAAGGTCTGTTGATTAACAAATTGTTCAGAACCGTCCTCACGCGATACCGCGGCGCGCTGGGAACGGTCAGCCAAATGGTCGTGGCTGATGGGCGCGCAATTCAAAAGAGCGCGGCGCCGACGTAATAGCCGCAGTGTCCTCATGGGCTGGCTGCTCCAGAGTGCTTGGCGTCCAGCCACGCCTGCAATTGCCGCCGCCCCTGCGATAAGCATCGCGACAGCGCGCTGAGTTTGAGCTCGGCGATATCGAGAATCTCGAGGTAATTGAATTCGTCGAGATAAAAGAGCGCCAGCGCGGTCCTTTGAGGATCGGGTGCGGCGGAAATCCAAATTGCCAGTTGCATGGGCTCGAGCTGCTTGATCTGTGTCGCAGCCTGTGGAGCTATGTCATGCTCCTCGATTTCGAGCGATTCTGGTTGAAGGTCCGTCTTACTTGCCTCTAAACAACGCCAGCGGGCCTCGCGAAAAAGCCAAAAGGGCTCCCTGGGTAGTTCTCCCTGTGCAGCGCGCACAGCCGCTTCGCGCAACGTCGTGTTAAAGACTTCCTGCGCCTTGCGCGAGTCGCCCAGCATCAAGAAACAAAAGCGATACAGTTGTGGTAAATTTTGCTTTCGATCCGACACTCTCCCATCCTTCGTCTTTGCAAAATTTAGCGCACTCTACGCAGCTACCTACTATCGACAAGAGGCGATTCGCTTATCTTGCATGGGCGTTGCTCGCGCCTTGAGCGAAAGCGACTACAACTCCTCTAACCGGCGTCCTACTTCCTCCGCGTTCTCCCGGTTGTTGAACGCCGAAATGCGAACGTAACCTTCGCCTTGTGCGCCAAAACCGGCGCCGGGTGTGATGACGACATTCAACTCCCGCAGCATCCGATCGAACATTTGCCAGCTCGTCAGACCGTCGGGTGTTTTCACCCAGATGTACGGCGCGTTAATGCCGCCGAAAACCTGAAGACCAGCATTCGCCGCGGCGCCCCGAAGAATCTTTGCGTTCCCGATGTAATGCTCAATCAGCGCGTGACATTGCTTGCGGCCTTCAGGCGAGTAAAGCGCTTCAGCGCCGCGTTGCACTGGATAACTCACGCTATTCGATTTCGTGCTCCAACGCCGCTGCCAAAGCGGATGGAGAGGAAGTCCGCGACCGTTCTCTGTCCGCGCGAGCACGGATTTCGGCATGACTGTAAATCCGCAGCGCACGCCGGTGAACCCGCCGTTCTTGGAAAAACTGCGCAATTCAATCGCGCAGTCGCGCGCGCCCGGGATTTCGAAAATTGAATGCGGAACGTCTGGCTCACAAATATAGGCTTCGTACGCGGCATCGAAGAGCAGTAGCGTTTCGTGCTTGCGTGCATAATCGACCCAGCGCGAGAGCTGTTCACGCGATGCAACGGCTCCCGTTGGATTATTGGGAAAACAAAGATAAACAAGGTCGGCGTGTTCTGTCGGTGGGTCGGGAACAAATCCCTTTTGAGCCGTGCACGCCAAATAAAGAATTCCTTCGTAGCTGCCATCTTTTCTTGCCGCTCCACTGTGGCCCGCCATTACGTTCGTATCGACGTAAACCGGATATACCGGATCGGGGACCGCGACTTTGTTTTGATCGCCGAGGATATCGAGGACGTAGCCGCAATCGCATTTTGAGCCGTCAGAGACGAAAATTTCGTCGTCAGCAATGTCGATGTTGCGATCGCGATAATCGTGCTGAGCGATTGCCGACCTTAGAAATTCGTAGCCGTGTTCCGGACCATATCCGCGAAACGTCTCGCGATGGCCAAGTTCTTCGATAGCCCGCTTCATCGCATCAATTGCCGCACGTGGCAGCGGCTCGGTGACGTCCCCGATTCCGCAACGAATCAATCGGCTGGCTGCCTCTGGATTAGCTTCGCAAAACTCGCGAACCCGCCTTGCGACTTCTGGGAAAAGATAACCCGCCTGAAGTTTAAGATAGTTTTCGTTTAGATAAGCCATGCGTGGGTTGCTGTGCTCTTTGACCGCTGAACTCGTACAAGTTTAGCGGCGGTCATAGACCGCCGCTACAGCAGAGCTGGCCAAACGCCAGTCAGTAATCCTTCGCGACCGCGTCCCAGTTTACCACGTTCCACCAGGCTTTGATGTAATCGGGCCGTCGGTTTTGATACTTAAGGTAATAGGCGTGCTCCCAAACATCGACGCCGAGGATCGGCGTGTTGCCGTCCATCAGCGGGCTGTCCTGATTTGGCGTCGAAATGATTTCGAGCTTTCCGTTCTTATTCTTAATCAGCCATGCCCAACCGCTGCCAAAACGTCCCGCACCAGCGGCAGCAAGTTTCTCTTTGAAATCATCAAAGCTGGCGAACGTTGATTTGATGTCGTCAGCAAGTTTGCCTTTCGGTTCGCCGCCGGCATTCGGTCCCATTATTTTCCAAAAGAACGAATGATTTGCGTGACCGCCGCCGTTGTTCCGCACGACCGTGCGAATGTCTTCCGGCACAGATTTGAGATCGCTGATCAAATCCTCCACCGACTTCTTTTCGAGATCAGCTTTGCCTTTGACCGCCTTGTTGAGGTTGTCGACGTAAGCCTGGTGATGCTTGGTGTAATGGATTTCCATCGTCTTCGCATCGATATGCGGCTCCAAAGCATCGTACGGATAAGGTAATTTTGGTAATTCGTAAGCCATAATCTTTACAGTTAGATCGAATTACGCCGCGCGACAGGTTTTATTTTTCGCGCGGTTGGAACCGATGCACTGCGACCGGGGTCGCACCTATCGATTGCAGCGATAAAAACCCGGACGATGTCCGACGCCGCT
>Ga0207693_10005569_pt1 | contig 10479 bp, 6 predicted proteins | sample LARL81metaG_FD_184347 | JGI IMG/M metagenome (GOLD analysis project Ga0207693, IMG submission 184347) | Corn, switchgrass and miscanthus rhizosphere microbial communities from Kellogg Biological Station, Michigan, USA - LAR L8-1 metaG... | ecosystem: Host-associated > Plants > Roots >... | reverse complement strand
TCCGAGTTTCGCCGGGGGTTCGGTACTCGTTGCCTCGGACGCTTCTGACAAGGGGATCTTGTCGAGATCCACACCGCCGCGGGTCGCGGATTTGAATGGTTTGTCTTTGTATCGACCGATCGACGGCACCCAGAATTCGTCGATGGGGTCGGTCAGCAGCAGCACCTCGATCCCGCGCGCCCGAAAACCCTCGAGTTGCGGACTTTTCTTGATAACGTCGAGACTATCGCCGTGGATCGTATAGATGGCGTCCTGCCCCGGCTTCATCGCTGCGATATAATCGTCGAGTGAAACCAGTTCGTCCCGGGTTGTCGAACGGAACCGGGCAAGCCCTTGCAACTCATCGCGGTGATCACGATCCTCGTACAGACCCTCCTTGAGCACGGCCCCGAAATTATCCCAGAACTTGGCGTATTCGTCGGCCGCCTCGCTGGATTTTTTCGTTAACTCACTCAAAATTCGCCTTGTCAGTTGCTGACGAATTCGCGCCACCATCGGGTTGGATTGCAGCATCTCCCGGCTGATGTTGAGCGGCAGGTCTTCGCTGTCGACGATGCCACGCAGGAACCGCAGGTAAGCCGGCAAGAGGTCGGTCGCCTCGTCGGTGATGAACACTCGCCTGACATACAGCTTGACCCGGCTTTTACGCTCCGGATCAAATAAATCGAACGGTTTGGTTGAGGGTACGAACAAAAGGTTTGTGTATTCGAGAACGCCTTCCGCTTTATTGTGCAAAGTCAGCCATGGCTCGTCAAAGCTGTGGCCGACGTGGTGGTAAAATTCCTTATATTGCTCGGCGGTGATTTCCGACCGGGGACGGGTCCACAAGGCGGAGGCGGTGTTGATCGTCTCTTCCTTGCCGCCCTCGTTCAGGATGATCGGCAATCCGATATGGTCCGAATAGGTCTTGACGACCCGCCGCAGCCTTGCCGGGTCGAGATAATCATCCTCGCCCTCCCGCAAATGGACGACAATCTTGGCGCCGCGTGCAGTTTCGGGGAGCGGCTCGACCGAGAACTCGCCCTTGCCGTCGGACACCCAGCGCCAACCTTGGCTTTCGCCCGCCTTGCGGCTCAGGACCTCGACTTTTTCAGCGACCATAAAGGCCGAATAGAAGCCCACCCCGAATTGCCCGATCAGGCTCATATCCTTGCGCGCGTCGCCCGACAGCTGGTTTACAAAAGCGGCGGTGCCGGAGCGGGCAATCGTGCCGAGGTTGTCGATCAGCTCCTCCCGGTTCATGCCGATGCCGTTATCGGCGATCGTAAGGGTGCGGGCGGCTTTATCGGGGGTGAGTGTAACGCGGTATTCGGTTTCGCCTTCGGCCAGAGCCGGCTCGGTCAGCGCGGCGTAACGCAACCGGTCGCAAGCATCGGAAGCGTTGGAGATCAGCTCGCGTAGGAAAATCTCTTTCTCGCTATAGAGCGAGTGCGCGACAATTTCGAGCAGGCGGCTGACTTCCGCCTGGAAGCTTCTTGTTTCCTGGGTCATCGCTGCCGTCAAAAAGGTTGCCGGAACGCGCCGAGGATATGTGGCGGAATTCTTTGCCGCGCAAGACGGTCGGCAAGATTGACGAGGCTGGCTATCGCATGCCGCGCCGCCAACGCTCGACCGTGTGCTCGACAACCGAGCCGTCCACTTCTTTCGCCCATGCACTCGCGAAGCACGCGGTGGCGCTCTTCGGGCGGCACTCCTCGACCGGAGGCGTGAAACATATCCGCATCGGCATCGATACGCCTTCACCGACCGCGATTGCCTCCCCGTTGCGCAGGGCCGGCAAGAAGTTCATCAGCCCATGCGAGGCTTCGGGGAGAGCGCGTCGGACGATCTCCTGATCCTCCTGAGCGGTCATCCGGAAGGCGAAGATGGTGTTGCACTCCGAGAGCAGACCGGGGGCCAGATCGGACGGCCGCTGTGTGACCACGCATAACGACACCCCGTATTTCCGGCCTTCCTTTGCGATCCGGAACAGCGCGCGTTTCGCCGCCTCAAAACCCAGCTGCTTGTCACGCGAGGCATAACGGTGGGCCTCTTCGCAAACGATCGTTAGCGGAACCGGCGTTTCGTTCCACACGGCGAAGTCAAAGGTGAGCCGACAGAGCACGGAGACGACCACATTGACCACCTCCGACGGGATCCCGGAAAGGTCGAGGATGGTAACCGGCTGGCCGGCTACTGGGATTCGAAAAAGCTGACCAAGAATGTCAGTAAGTTCGTCACGTAACGTCAACCGAGTGCTGAACACGAATCCATAGCGAGCATCATTCTGGAGGGCGATGATCCGCGCCTTGACGGCTTGATAGGAGGGAACGCCGTCGGGCCTGTTAAGACTGCCCATCGCCGTGTCTAGCGCACGAAGCACGTCTGACATACGATAGGGAGCCGGCGTGTCCACAGTTCCGAATTTGTCCAGGCCGGCCTTCGTGAAATAAGAATGCTTAGAGGCAAGAACTGCTTCTCCAAGTATTTTGATTTGTTCGGTGTTGCGATCTGGACCGATTACAATTTCGGTTAATTCTTCAAAATTGAATAACCAATACGGTAGATGTAAACCGGCTCCTGGGCTGAGTACTATAGAACGATCACCAAAGGCTCGGGAGTATTCATTATGGGGATCCAGCAATACGACGTGAGCGTTGGGGCTTTGATCGATGACTGCTCTGAGGATAGTAGCGAGCCCACAGGATTTTCCCGATCCAGTGGTGCCGACTATGCCGAAATGCTTGCCGAACAGCTCATCCACCAGGATATAAGCCGGTACCGCGCCATTCTGGTGAATTGTGCCGACCGGGGGCGCAACCACCTTGGGGCGGGCATAAACCTGGGCGACATCCTGTGCCGAGGCGAGATAGACCGGCTCGTCGAGCGCCGGATAAGCCGATAGTCCGCGCTGAAAGTCGGCGACAACGTCGGTCGCTCGAATTTCGCCGACAAGCTCGAGCTCGACGAGCCGCAGATCCTTATCGGAAGCCTCCAAGCTCGGCAGCGGTACCCTGAGGCCCGTCACCATGCCGTACGCGATCGAGGCTCGCGTCCGCATCTTGACCAGGGTACCCATCCCAAGCGGCAGATCGCGCTCTGAGGCTCCCACATGCGATCGCTCGAGTAGCACGACCGCTTGACAGGCCGACACCGCAATAACGCGCCCTAGATGCAGGGCATCACATAGCGCGGGAGTGCAGCTGTCCATGCTCGCAAACCTGCTAAAGTCGGTATCGGGGATGGCTCGTCCTCGTTCAGCTGGTGGCAGAGCCCTTGGGTACTTACGCGGCGGCGGAGGCTGCAACACTTCGCACGCGGTTGCCGGGCAGCCGAAGTCTCGCGGTCGTGCCCGCCCCGGGTTGACTGCTCAGAACGAGTTCGCCACCGTGTAGTTCCATCAAGGCCCTCGCGATTGGCAATCCGAGACCGGTACCCTCATGTTCGCGGGTCAGGTGATCTGACACTTGCTCGAAGGGCTGGAAAATTCTTTCGATGTGCTCGGGCGGGATGCCGATCCCGGTATCTCTGATTGCGAGCACCAGATCCCCGCTCTTGTGGAGCATAGAGTCGACCTGAATACGACCTCGCGATTCCGTAAACTTAACCGCATTGGATAACAGATTCAACGTCACTTGTTTCAATTTGGTCGCGTCGACATAAATCATCGTGGACGGCTTTTGAATATTACAATCAATTTTTATAAATTTGCGTTGTGCAATGGGTCTTATGGTGTTTATCGATGATTTAATCAGCGGGCCAAGTACAACAAATTCTTCCTGCAGCAAGACATGACCTGCTTCAATTCGCGCAAGATCGAGGATTCCATTGATTATATCAAGTAAAATTGTGCCAGATTCATGTATATACCCGGCATATTCCGGATAATTCTCCCGCATCTGGATTTGATCGAGCTTGATGACTTCGGAAAAGCCGATAATCGCATTTAGCGGGGTACGCAGCTCGTGAGCCATATTGGCAAGGAAGTTGCTCTTGGCACAGTCGGCTGCCTTTGCCTTCAACATCGCTTCGTGTGCAACAGAGGCGGCCTTCTCCGCTTGCTGCTTCGCCTCCAGGAGGGCGAGGCTGGAGTAGCGGTGCTCCGCCAAGCTTCCTAGCCGGGAACAGTAGCTCTCTAGCAGCATCCCATCGTCTCCCTGGAGAGCACTCGCTCCGCCGCAAAATTCTGCTGTGAGATGCCGACTTGAGCAGGATCTCCCTAACCATCGGTTAATAGGAGCCCGCGGAAGCGTGCCCGAACCCTCATCCGCGGCATCGCACCGCCCGATTTGGTCGCTTTTGTCCTTGCCCTGGCGGCGGTTCCACCCGATACCTATTGAGCATGGCCATGTTCCGACCCGCTCCGCGGCTCGTCGCGGTCCTTGGGCCGACCAATACCGGCAAGACCCATCTCGCCATCGAGCGAATGCTCGGTCATCGCAGCGGCATGATCGGGTTCCCGCTGCGGCTGCTCGCCCGCGAGAATTACGACCGAATCGTCAAGTTGAGGGGTGCCCGTTCGGTTGCGCTGATCACCGGCGAAGAGAAGATACTACCGACGAACCCGTCGTATTTTGTCTGCACCGTCGAATCGATGCCGCTCGATCGGCAGGTCGATTTTCTTGCGGTGGATGAAATCCAGCTGTGCGCCGATCCCGAGCGAGGCCATGTCTTTACCGCACGGCTTCTGCACGCCCGAGGGATGCAAGAGACGATGTTCCTCGGCGCCGCCACGATAAAGCCGCTGATGCGCCGGCTGGTTCCCGATGTCGAATATGTGAGCCGGCCACGCTTCTCGACATTGTCCTATACGGGCTACAAAAAGGTAACGCGGCTGCCGCCGCGCAGCGCGGTGGTCGCCTTCGCCATTGCGGACGTCTTCTCTCTTGCCGAGGTGATCCGCCGGCAGCGGGGTGGCACTGCCGTAGTACTCGGGGCGCTGAGCCCGCGAGCGCGCAACGCGCAGGTCGGGATGTTCCAAGCCGGCGAGGTCGACTATCTCGTTGCGACCGATGCGATCGGCATGGGTCTCAACATGGATCTCGACCATGTCGCCTTCGCCCGGATCGGCAAATTCGACGGGCGCGCCCCGCGACGGCTGACCCCGGCCGAGATTGCGCAGATCGCCGGTCGCGCCGGGCGTCACATGAATGACGGCACCTTCGGCACTACCGCCGAGCAGGGGACGCTCGACGCGGAAATCGTCGAAGCGATCGAAACACACAGCTTTGAGCCGCTGACCCGTCTGAATTGGCGCAACAATCGGCTGCAATTCGGATCGATCGCGGCATTGTTGAAGAGCCTCGACGAGCGGCCTTCCAAACCTGGTCTCGTTCAGGCCCGCGAAGCGGACGACCACCGCGCCTTGCAAGCTCTCGCGCGCAACCCGGATATCGGCGAGCTGGCCACTCATCCAGGCGCGGTTCGGTTGCTTTGGGAGGTCTGCCAGATCCCCGATTTTCGCAAGGTCATGAGCGAGAGCCATGCTCGGCTGCTTGCCCATTGCTTTCTCCATCTCGCCGGACCCCAGGAGCGGCTTCCCATCGCATGGGTTGCCGGACAGATGGCGACCCTCGACCGCGTCGACGGCGACATCGATACTCTGATGGCCCGTATCGCGCACATCCGCACCTGGACCTACATCACCCATCGCGGCGATTGGGTCGAGAATTCAACGGAGTGGCAGGAGCGCGCCCGCGGCATCGAGGATCGCCTTTCGGACGCGCTGCACGAAAGCATCACACAGCGCTTTGTCGACCGGCGATCGGCGTTCCTCGTCCGACAGCTGGCTTCCGAGGGCGAGCTGATCGCTGCGGTATCCAAGGCGGGTGAGGTTCTTGTCGAGGGCGCTTATGTCGGCCGCGTCGACGGTTTATGCTTTGTTCCCGATTCGGTCGACGGTGTCGAGATGCGGATGCTGATCGCGGTCGCCAGCCGCGTTCTCCGTGTCGAGATCGCCGCCCGCACGCGGCTTCTAGCCGCGGATGCCGACGACGCCTTCGCCATCGGCGCTGACGGGGAGCTGAGGTGGCGCGGCGCAGTGGTCGGCCGCATGCTGGCCGGAGAAAAGTTGGTGGCGCCGAGAGCGGAGCCGCTTGCCGGCGACTTCCTCGAAGGAGAGGCCCGCGATAAGGTACGCCGGCGCCTTCAGGAATTTCTGCGCACCGACATCGAGCGGCGGCTTGCATCACTTTTTGCCGCACAAGCATTGCCGCTGGGCGGTGTTGGGCGAGGGCTTGTCTATCAGCTCGTCGACGCGCTCGGATGCTTGCCTGTGACCATCGTCGCGGATCAAATCTCCGCGCTGCAAGCGGCGGAGAGAAAGGCTCTGAGCCGGCTTGGCGTCCGCTTCGGCACCGAAAGCGTCTATTTCGAGCCGCTTTTGCGCCTCGAGGCCATGCGCTTTCACACGCTGCTCTGGGCGGTACGGCATGGCCGACCGGTGCCGACACTGCCATCGGCACGTCGCCTCGCCAAGCCGATCGAAGTCGATCCAGCGCTGCCGCCCTCATTTTATGCGGCTATCGGCTTCCGTGTACTCGACGGGCTCGCGCTGCGCCCCGATCGATTGGAGCGGCTTGCTGCCGCGGCGCGGCGCCTCGCACGCCAGGGACCCTTCCCCGCTGGGCCAGAACTTGCGGCCATTGCGGGTGTTGAACCTGGAGCTTTGCGCGGGCTATTGGCGGCGCTTAACTATCGCAGAGTAATCGATGCCGGTAGGGAGACCTTCGTTGCGCGGCCGCAGCGCCGACGTGAACCAGCCAAACCCATCCGTCGGGTTCAGGAGACCGGCGAAGGCCATCCGTTCGCCAAGCTTCGGGGACTGAAGCTCGCGTGAAGGGCGACGGCACCTCTGCCGAGGTATTGGGGCGGCGGCTCGATCAGTGGCTATGGTTCGCCCGTCTAGTCAAGAGCCGCTCGCTCGCGGCGCGCCTCTGTGCTGGACGGGCGGTTATGGTCAACCAAGCCGCTGTCAGCAAGGCCAATCATGTGGTGCGGATGGGCGATATTATTGCAGCGCCGCAGGGCGCCTTTTGCCGCACCGTCCGGGTGCTCGGGCTTGGCACCCGTCGCGGCCCGCCTGCCGAGGCCCGGCTGTTATACGAAGAGGTTGCCGCTCCGGTTCATCGCTCAGAGCTGACCCCCTCGTGGACACCGCTCCTTTCGGAGGGCGATCCGATTGGAACGGACCGCCAAACGGGCCACGCCGCCCTGATACAATCAAATAGTGTACGCAGAGACGCTCATTAAATAGGGTCTGAGGTCGCCATAAGGCTGGGAGTAGGGGATGCGCCGAAATCTGTGCAGCTTTGCAGCGGCGACGGTGCTGCTTGCCCTAACGGGTCCACCGGCGGCCTGGGCGCAAAAACCGGGCGGCGTTCTCCGGATGCCGCATCTCGACAGCCCGGCCAGCATGTCGATCCACGAGGAATCGACGATATCGACACTCGGACCGATGATGGGGGTGTTCAACAACCTCGTCATGTTCGATCAGCACGTAAAACAGAACAGCCCTCAATCGATCGTGCCCGATCTGGTCTCCAGTTGGTCGTGGAACGAGGAAGGGACGGCGCTGACCTTTACCTTGCGTCAAGGCGTCAGGTGGCATGACGGCAAGCCTTTCACCGCCCGCGACGTCAAGTGCACCTGGGACCTGCTGACCGGCAAGGCGAACGAGAAGCTCAGGGTCAATCCGCGCAAATCCTGGTACCGCAATCTCGACGAGGTGGCGGTCGACGGCGACTACCAGGTAACCTTTCGTCTGAAGCGGCCGCAGCCCGCCTTTATCGCGTTGCTGGCCTCGGGCTGGTCGCCGGTCTATCCTTGTCACGTCTCGCCGCGCGACATGCGCACGCATCCGATCGGCACCGGTCCGTTCAAATTTGTCGAGTTCAAGCCAAACGAGGTGATCCGGGTCGCCCGGAACCCGGATTACTGGAAAACAGGCCGGCCTTATCTCGACGGCATCGAATATACGATTATCAAGAACCCCTCGACTGCGATCATGGCCTTCGCCGCCGGTAATTTCGAGCGTTACGCGGTGGGCATCTTGTCGATCCCACTGATGAAGCAAATCCAGAGTCAGGCGCCGCAAGCGATCTGCGAGGTCGTGCCGTGGAACATCCCTCGCATGCTGCTCGTCAATCGAGCGGCGCCGCCCTTCGACAACCCCGATCTGCGCCGCGCATTGGCCTTGGCCCTCGACCGCCAAGCCTTCATCGACATCCTCGGCGACGGACAGGGCTCGATTGGCGGCGCGATGATGCCGCCGCCGGCGGGGGCCTGGGGCATGTCGCCGGAGGTACTGGCCACCTTGCCGACCTACGGACCCGATGTGGCAAAAAACCGCGCCGAGGCCCGCGAGATCATGAAAAGGCTCGGATACGGGCCCGACAAGCGGCTCGTCCTAAAGGTGACTACGCGCAACGTGCCGGCCTACCGCGATCCGACAGTGCTGCTGATCGACCAATTGAAGGAGATCCATATCGACGGCGAGCTCGACGCCGTCGATACGCCGCAATGGTATCCCAAAGTCATGCGCAAGGACTACACGGTCGGGGTGACGGTCGGCGAGAACGGGCTCGACGATCCCGACCAGCAATTCTACGAGAATTACGCGTGCGGTTCCGAGCGCAACTACACCGGATATTGCAATGCCGATACCGACAAGCTGATCGACGGGCAATCGATGGAAGCCGATCCCGGAAAACGCAAGCAAATCGTCTGGGAAATCGAAAAGCGCCTGGCTGAGGACGGCGCCCGTCCGATCATTTTCTACCCGGTTTCGGGAGCCTGCTGGCAGCCCCAGTTCAAGGGGCACACGATGATGATCAACGGCAATTACAACGGCTGGCGCCTCGAAGACGCCTGGCTGGATAAATAAATCGTCCGAGTCTCGGTTTTTAGCCAGCACCTCTCGGGATTGGCTTTCTTTCTTCACACCGGGGGAGGCCGGTGACCATGAGCACCATAGATCCCGGGCCCCGGTTCCCTGCCAGGGGCAAGCTTCGCCGGGAAGACCAGCAACAGTGCACCAGGTGATGAGGGGTCTGCTCGGTATTTTGTTTCTGCTGTTTCTGGCCTGGGGCCTGGGGGAGCGGCGGCGCGGCGATCGCGAGCGGCGGGTTCCGTGGCGCACTGTTATTGTCGGCCTTGGGCTGCAGGCCGCGCTCGCGGTGTTGCTGCTACGGGTTCCGCCGGCGTCGCACTTGTTGCTGCTGTTGAACCGCGCCGCACTGGCATTGCAGGAGGCGACCGACCGGGGAACGGCGTTTGTCTTCGGCTATCTCGGCGGCGGCGCCTTGCCCTTCGTCGAGACCGCGCCCGGCGCCAGCTTTATCCTCGCCTTCAAGGTATTGCCGCTCGTGCTGACGATCAGCGCGCTCTCGGCACTGCTGTATTATTGGGGCGTATTGCAGGCCGTCACTCGCGCCTTCGCCTGGGTCTTACGGCGCAGCATGGGCATATCCGGTGCGCTTGCGCTCGGTGCGGCGGTCCACATCTATGTCGGCATGATCGAGGCGCCGCTGTTGATCCGGCCCTACCTGGCGCGCATGCAGCGCGGCGAATTGTTCGCCGTAATGAGCTGCGGGATGGCGGGCGTCGCCGGAACGGTGATGGTGGTGTACGCCACGATGCTCGGCCCGATCATCCCGGACGCGCTCGGCAATATCCTCATTTGCTCGGTCATCAGCACACCGGCGGCGCTGGCGGTGGCGGCGCTGATGGTGCCGTTCCGGCCCAGTGAGGACAGGGCCGAGATCACCGTCGGCGAGGAGCCGACCGGCGCCTTCGACGCACTGGTCAAGGGCACGAGGGACGGGGTGGCGCCGCTGGTCGGTATCGTCACCGTGCTGATCGTCACAGTGGCGCTGGTCGCGCTGGTCAATATGGCGCTCGGCCAGCTGCCGGGCGATATTACATTGCAAGGCCTCTTCGCGCTCGCGTTCCGCCCAGTGATGTGGCTGATCGGCGTGCCCTGGGCCGAGAGCGCCGAAGCGGCGGCCCTGATGGGCACCAAGACCGTGCTGAACGAGTTTGTCGCCTATCTGGATCTCGCGAAATTGCCGGGGGAGGCGCTCGGTCCGCAAGCACGGCTGATCGTTACCTATGCGCTCTGCGGTTTCGCCAATTTCGGCTCACTCGGCATCCTGGTCGGCGGGCTCGGCGCGATGGTGCCCGAGCGCCGCCGGGAGATCACCGAGCTCGGCTTGCGTTCGATCCTTTCCGGCACGATTGCAACCTGCATGAGCGGGGCAATCGCCGGGCTCTTGAGCCAATGACATCTTGCTGCGGCGGAAATCTAGTCTGCACTCACCCGATGGTCGGCGCAGGCGATGTCGTGCACAAGGGCGTCGTTGACGCCTCTGCGGTACCCCATACCGAACCCTACGGCCCAACCCGCCGCCACGCAGCCGAAGACAAGAAGGCAGATGCGTGCGGCTTCGATCACCCACACCATTGAGGCGTCTGCGGAGCGGAGCCAGGTCATCTGTTCTG
>Ga0207693_10005567_pt1 | contig 10480 bp, 11 predicted proteins | sample LARL81metaG_FD_184347 | JGI IMG/M metagenome (GOLD analysis project Ga0207693, IMG submission 184347) | Corn, switchgrass and miscanthus rhizosphere microbial communities from Kellogg Biological Station, Michigan, USA - LAR L8-1 metaG... | ecosystem: Host-associated > Plants > Roots >... | reverse complement strand
AGCCCGTCTCGCGTTCACCGGGGACACGGGTCGCGCCCAGAGCGAGCAATTCCTGTTCGGCCTGGCCGGCGTCGATCACGCGGATGTCCAGATGCATTTTGCTGCGGGTAGGCCGGGTCGGGGCAGTCGATCACCGTCTTCTCAAGGCGTCCGATCACACCGGAATCATCTCAGCATCCTGGTCTCGGCCACTTCCGCTCATCGGCAGGTTCGCCGGACTGGAGATCGTGCACCGTTCGCGGCATGAGTGAGCGTTCGCGGTCGGCTTCATGCGTACAGATCGCTCTCTCAATTTCGGAGGTTACGGGCCTGGTCACGACCGCCGGGTGGTGTGATTCCTGGGTCACGAGGTATCCCGATGGTGGCGGGCTGGCCGCGGCCGAGCGGCCCGCCGGGAGCAGGTGCGGTTGGCGGCGGAGCTGATCGAGCTTTACCAAAGGAGACACTGGCCAACCTGGCGGTAAGGGCTGGGTCCGGTTGTCCCCGCGAGGGGTTCAAGAAGGCCAGGAAGTAGACCCGGCCCAGCCGCCGGTCCGAGTCCGCAACGCGGCATGTGAGGACGCGCATCCCGAGGCGACGTGAGTTTCCCATGCCTCTCGGGGCGGCTTTCCGCGACGGGGCTGGCCGGGTGAGAGTGGCAGGTTACCGGCATCACCGCCGAGGGCGGCGCGGAGCACATCGAGGCGCTCGCTCACCGCTACCTGGGCACCCCTACCCGTGGTACGGGAGCCGCGACCAGGTCCGCGTCATCCTTACCATCAAGGCGGCCAGGATCAGCCAGCGCGGATGGGCGCGGCAGCGTCATGATTAGCCAGCCCGGTAACAATTGCGCCCATCTCGATCCCGCCAGCACAGGTAGATCCTCTACGCGGCAAGAAGAGTGCGACTTAGGTGAAGTGCCTTGCAAGATCACGGCATTCTGGTCGACGATCGGCGGGTGGATGCCGGGCTTCGGTTGAGAAGGGGCACAGGTGCCGACGCGGATATCGCGGCCGAGGTATACCTGCGCGCTCGCCATCGTGCGATTCCGGAGATTCCGCCGCTGGTGCATTCTGACGATGAGGTCCGGCACTGGATGCGCGGAGTCCTTGACAACCAGGAGGTCTGGCTCGCGTTCGCTGATCACGGCGCGCTGCTCGGCCTGCTGGTCTTGGACGGTGACTGGGTCGAGCAACTGTATATCGATCCGGCCTGGACGGGCCGCGGGCTCGGCACTCGTCTCCTCGAGCTAGGTAAGCGGCGGCGGCCTGACGGGCTCCAGTTGTGGACGTTCGTGTCCAATGTGCGGGCGCAGCGGTTCTATGAACGTAACGGGTTCGGTGTTGAGGAGCGGACCGACGGGAGCGGTAATGAGGAGCACGCACCTGATCTGCGCTACGTCTGGCGGCCTTCCGCGCGAGAGGCAAGGGACAGCGTCCCCTGACGATTTCAGGCTTTCGGCGCTCCGGACAGAAGCCCAGCACGCTCATCGCGGCTACTTAGCGGACGTCTGCTCCTGGGCGGCGATGCATAAACATATGGCCGACAGAGCTCGCTTGATAACTGCGTACGGTCCCGTCGTCCGGTGCGCGAGTAACGCTTGGCACGCCCGGTTGGCAGTGGCACCCGGATATGGGCATTCGGTACTCGCGTGGTGCCGCCTTCGCGGGCTGGCGCCGGCTCATCAGCGCGAAGGTTCCGGATCTGCTGCAGCAGTCCAGGACTCCCGCCGGGCGGCTCGGCCGGAACCGGCGCGCGCATAGCCTCATCCCGCTACCTTTCTCCGGTGGCTGGGCAAGGAGTATGATCCGGCCATCTGGCCCGACCCCAAATGGTCACGGCAATTCTTCTCAGGGGGCGGAAATGGTGCAGCAGGGCAGCCCGGAATTGCTCCATGATCCAGTCGCGGAGAAGCTTCTCGGCTCCACGATCCCGGCTCGGCTGGCGTATACGTGGATGGACGGGACGCCGCGGGTCGTACCTGTCTGGTTCCACTGGACCGGAGAACAGTTCGTCATCGGCTCTCCCGCCAGGGCGCCCAAGCTCAAGGCACTCGCTGCTAACCCGCACGTGGCGCTGACGATCGACGACCACGAGTGGCCATACAGCGTGCTGATGGTGCGCGGCACCGCAGAGGTCGAGATGCTCGATGACGTGGTACCGGAGTACGCGCTCTCGGCCGAGCGGTACTTCGGCCCGGAGCAGGGCCCGGCGTGGGTGTCGACACTTCGCGGCAAGCCCATGGCGCGCATTCCCGTTACGCCGGTGTGGGCCGGGATCCTGGACTTCAAGACCCGGTTCCCCAGCGCGCTCACGGTATAGTCCGCGACCAGCGTCACCTGCCTGGACGCCATCCGCGGGTTTGCCGCTGACGATTACGAGCTGGCCGTCGAGGACGCCGCGCGGCGAGCGCTGATCCGCTGGGACCAGCGGTCTCACATCGCGAGGTAGCTGCCGAGTTGGAATGATCAACCTCAACTTGCGACGACATCATCGCGGCTATGTGAGGACCGCGGGCGCGGCTCTGTCATGGGGCGGATGCCGCGCATCGCGACGCGGGGAGTTCCAGCCGGGAAGGCAGTTCTATCCGGCGATGAGGTCGAACTCGTTGCCTTCGATGTCGGCAAAGGTTGTCCAGCTGGATCCGACGCCTTGGACGTCGCGCAGCCTGTGGGCGCCGAGGCTCAGCAGGCGCCCGGTTTCGGCGTCGAAGGTATCGGTGATGAGGTCGAGGTGGAGGCGGTTCTTGACGGTCTTGGCCTCTGGTACCTGCTGGAATGTGACAGGCGGGCCGGCGGTGGGATCGTCGCTGACGAGCAGGATGGCGTGCTGGGCGGTGGCGCCTTCGGCGACCTGCCGGTCCAGGACAGCACCCCAGAAACGGGCCAGTGCAGCGGCGTCATTGCAGTCGACTGCAATGCCGAAAAAGGTGGTGGCCATGGCCTGCGTTTCCTTTCGCGGGCGGCGAGCAAGTCAGCGGACAGGGCGATACACAGCATACGCAGGCTCCGGTCCCCTCCCCGGCAGGCGATCGGCAGGCTCCGGGCAACCCAGCCGAACCTCCGGTTCACCATCACAACCATCTTTGGCGAGGATGACCCTTGTCGCTGCTGTAGGCGAGGTCAGGCGCGGGCCGGGCACCGCCGCCAGCCGCCTGGTCTGGCTCATCCGGCTTGAAGGCGACCCCATAGCGGAGATGTGACCCACCATGCCACGCCGTCCGGTAACACCTGGCGGTAAGGGCTGGGTCCGGTTGTCCCCCGCGAGGGGTTCAAGAAGGCCAGGAAGTAGACCCGGCCCAGCCGCCAGCCCAAGTCCGCAACGCGGCAACCTCGGGAGCGGATCAGCTCACGGATCGCGAGTGTGCCCGGCGGGCCGGATGGGGAGACGGACCCGCAGCACCGTGTTGCCCGGCCGGGAGTCGATGGTGATGAGGCCGCCGTGGCGCTCCACGACTGTGCGACGGGCGATGTCGAGGCCCAGACCAGTGCCTTTGCCCGCCTCCTTGGTCGTGTAGAAGGCGTCAAACGCGCGGGATGCTATCTGCGGTGGCATGCCCGGGCCGGTGTCGCCGACCTCGACGACGATGTCATCCTCCTCGGCGCGGGTCGCCAGCCGCAGCGTTCCCGCGCCGTTCATCGCGTCGAGCGCGTTATCGATGAGATTGGTCCACACCTGGTTGAGCTCGCCGGGGTACGCCTGAATCCGGGGGACGCTGGCGCTGTAGTCACGCACGACGCTAATGCCGGTACCGAGCTTGTGCCCGAGCATCACCAGGGCGCTGTCGATGCCGTCGGCCACATCGATCTGCTGCATCGAGGCACGGTCCATCTGCGAGTACGACTTGATCGCGGCGACGAGTTCGGAGATGCGCTGGGCCGACTCCTTCATCTCTGACAGCAGGGCAGCGATGGACAACGTGCTCGCCACCCACTCCAGGCCCGGTTCCAGCGCCGGTCCTGGCAGCGCCGTCGCCACCTGCTCGCACCATGCCACATCGACGCCGGCGGCGGCGAGCGGCGGGGCGATGGCCCACTCGCGGGCGACGCCGTGCCGGCCAAGCCACAACGATAGGTCCTGTTCATGGTCGGCCAGGGCCAGCGGGCCCTGGACCTTTGCGGAAGGCTCGATCTCGCGGCGCAGCGTATCGAGCGCGGTGAACTGCCGGGCCGAGATCTCGCCACGCGCTAGCCGGCCAAGGGACGACAGAAGCACCTGGCAGGCGTCATCGAGCGCGTCGGCTGCCCGGGAGGCGGCCGCAGCCGGGTTGTTGATCTCGTGCGCGAAACCGGCAGCGAGCGTGCCGAGGGTGACCAGGGACTCCCGCTGCCGGGCCGTCGCCTCGATGGACCGGGCGGTGTGGTAAAGCCCCTGGATTAGGTGCCTGCCGAACGGGAACCAGGCGCCGACCTTCTCAGCTAGCACTTCCGCTGGCACTCGGAGCACCCGGCCGCTGTCGGCTCCCCGGCCGGTGGCCAGATAGACGCCATGCTCGTCCCAGGCGCGGAACCCCCCGGCCCATCGGCCAGGCACATCCATCCTTCCCACCACAGTGTCCTCAGGACCGACATGGCGCAGAAGGTCGATAGCACCGTCAATGAGCACCCACCAGAAGTCCGCGTGCTCACCTTCCCGGAACAGGTCGACGCCAGCCTCGATCTGCACCTCGGTACCACCCTCAGCCAGTTCCGCGAGCTGATCGTCTGCCAGGCCGCCGAACAGGCTGATAGCCCGAAGCTCGTCGGCCCGCATCACATCGCGGCCAGGTCGCTCATGAGATCAGCCTTCGCATGGCCTCGCCGCCTGCCACGAGGAGAGGCTGGAGGGACGGGTGGACATCAGCCACAGACTATATCCACCCGCCCACAACCCGCGGAGACTGCCCGTGATGCCGTGCCACCGGGACGGCCGGCGACGCGCCGGTCCGCAATCACGGGCGGACTGTCCTAGACGCGGCATGCATGAGCGGACATTTCATCCCGAGGGCGGCGCTGCATAAAATACAGCTCGGCCCGATCGCGCGCTGAGCCATAACTGGGCGGCCAGCGACGCGAAGCTCACGGATAACCGCGCGCCGACCCGCCGTTCGGCGCGGTTTACTCCCCCGGCCGGGCGGTCGCCTGCGCCGCACCTGGATGAGTGTTCTGCGCCAATCGGCTTTGCTCACCGGCTAGTCCCAATGCCGGGAACTTAAGGTTCCTGGTTGGGTGTCAAGCGGTTCGGGTGGTTTCGGCGTGGCGTGAGGTTGCGTGTCGACATGGCAACGGAGGTCCGGTAAGACGGGTGCCGACCAAGATCAGCCCGTTTAGGGACCTCCGTTGCGTGCTCAGTCTGCCATCAGTGCCTGTGTTGTTTCCGTTGCCCGCACGCTCACGGTGGCTGCGGGTGTGTTCGCGCCCGGTCACCTGGGCGAGCTGACCCGGATCGTGCCGTTCGAGCTCGCCGACGCGGTGCTGGAGGAGGCGCGTGCCCGGGAGCGGCGGGTGCGGCTGCTGCCGTCTCGCGTCGGCATCTACTTCATGCTGGCGCTGTGCCTGTTCCCGCAGGACGGCTACCTGGCGGTGTGGGGCATCCTGACCGCTGCGCTGGACGGCCTGGGCCTGGCCGTGCCGTCGGCAAGGGCCCTGCGGGGCCTGCGGCGGCGCGTCGGCGCCGCGCCGCTGCGGCTGCTGTTCGAGGCGCTGGCCGGGCCGCTGGGCCGGCCGCGGACGCCGGGGGTGATGCACGGCAGGTACCGGACGGTTTCCTTCGACGGCTGCCGGAGCATCAAGGTCCCTGATACTGCCGCCAACCGCGGCTGGCTAGGGAAGATGAACGCCGCGCTCGGCGTGACCGGCTCCCCGGTCATCCAGCTCATGACCTTGGCCGGGACCGGGACCAGGGCGCTGATCGGCGCGGCCTTCGGGACCACGGCCACCGCTGAGCTGGACTGGGCGCGGCGGCTCGTGCACCTGCTGGATGAGTCCATGCTGGTCTTGATGGACCGGGGCTTCGACGCCGGGGACTTCCTGGCCGAGGTCACCGCCACGAGGGCGCAGTTCCTCGTCCGGCTGACCGCGACCCGCCGCCCGCCGGTCCTGGCCCGCCTGCCCGACGGATCATTTATCTCCGTGATCGGCGGGGTGAAAGTCCGGGTCATCGCCGCGTCAGTCACCGTCACCTGCCACGACGGGACCCGCTACGGCGGCGAGTGCCGGCTCGCGACCACCCTCCTCGATCATCACGCCTGGCCTGCCGAGGCGCTGATCAGGCTGTATCACGAGCGCTGGGAGCATGAGACCGCCTACCTCGCGCTGCGCCACACCCTGCTCCGCGGCCGGGTCCTGCGGTCCGGGGACCCAGCCGGCCTGGAACAGGAGATCTGGGCGCTGCTCGCCCTCTACCAGGCACTGCGGACCGCCGTCACCGATGCCGTCCAGGACGTGCCGGGCACCGACCCCGACCGGGCCAGCTGGCAAGTCACCGTCGCCACCGCCCGGAACCTGGCCGCCGCTGCACGCAACATCGCCGGCCCGCACGACGACATCACCGGCGACATCGGCCGCGCCGTCCTGGCCAGCCTGAACCCGCCGCGCCGGCCCCGCGTCTGCCCCCGCCGCGTCAAGTCCCCGCTCAGCCGCTGGAACAAGCACCCGCCCGGCAAGCCCGCCACCAGCAAGCAGATCACCAGCATCAGCACCGAAATTGACCACACCGACCGGAAACCCGCAACACGCCGCAGGAAACACGTGACAGCCGCCAGCGGACCTTAACTCCCCAGCATTTGCGGCTAGGGTCGGTTCTCCCGGCCGGTCCCGGCCCGGGATGTGCTGTCGCTCATCGCGATGGCGGGACGGGGGACCGGGATCAGCTCCGCCCATTCTCGCAAGGTCGCCGCCTGCCCGCCGCGCCGGTGCCCGTTCGCTGCCGGGCTGGGCTGCTCCTGCTGGCCGCGCCCGGTGCCGGCGGACGCCCGCCCGACCGTCAGGGTCGCGACCTCCCCGCACCCGGGGCACGCGCCCGCGTGACCGTCGAAGGAGTAAACGCACCCGCAAAAACATGCGACATCCGCCATCATCCGCACCTTCCCCCGAAGCTGCCGGACGGCCCTGTGCCCCCGGCCAGGGCGTCCAGACAAGCGCCCTGCACCGGTACAGAGCGGGGACCAGCCCCCTGGATACAATCTGCCGGCCGCCCAGCGAATGCCTGCGGGCATGACGCGATACCGCCGCGATAGCCCGGCGGCAGACATCGCGGGGCAGGACGTGTCGGCTCCGTCCAGCGCAGGAACGATCCGGACGTCCCGCCAGGCCCTCATCACCCGCGCGATCGCCGGCACCATCCAGGCCATGCTCGCCGGCTCCGCCGGCCAAGACACCCGCGGCCCGATCGGACTTTAGGTGGTCTGGCGGCAGGGTGATCGCCAGGCACCCGCTGATTCCGCTGGCGGTGGGCGTCGCGCGGTCGTGCCGCAGGCAGCAGCACCGAAAGCCGCTGACGCCAGCGCATGCGGCGGCTCGCGCGGCACGTCCGTGTCGCTGTCAGCCGCGGCGTCCGACACGATCACGTCTCCGTCGTGTATCAAGGCCGCCCTGGCATCCTCCGTCCTACCGAGATGGCAGCACGCCCGCTCCACGGAGCATGAGGAGAAGCCGATGTTCGCGCACCTTACCTTCCGACGGATAGTGGACGTCCCGTTCGAGACGTGCGTGACCAGGCTGGACAGCTGGCAGCAAGCAGGGCAAGGCGGCGACGTCCGGTTCGGTGACAGCCTGCTGTGCGGGCCGGCCGAGCGTGATCCCGGCGCGGCTACGTACCGGATCCAGGTCCGCCTGGCTCGCGGTGCGCTGCGCCCGCTGCTGCGGATGAGAATGGACATCGACCGCTGGACCGCGTCGTCCACCGCCCTCGAGCTGATCCCCGCCGGGCACGTCCGGCCCACCGCGGCCTATTTCCGCGCCGGCCATCTTCTGCTCGACTCGCTGACCCGCCATCTGCTGCAGCCGTCGCCTCCAGCACAGGTCCGGGATACTGCGAGCCGGCCACCCGCACCTGTCGGTGCCGGGCGTCGTTAATCCCGCCTCGCGCCAGCCCGGCAGCCGCCTTCCGGAGGCGGTCATCATGCCCCCGTGCCATCGGCCATCGCGGCCGCCGCGACAGCACACAAGTAGCCGCCGATATGCATGGCTGACCAGGCGTGTGATGGCAGCGTGGTCATGGAAGCGGATCAGGGTGATCTGCGCGCCTGGCGGCAGTCCGAGCGCCCGGATCGTGCTTGATGAGCCCGGCGGGCCGGCGAAGTCAACCTCAGCAGCCCTCGAGCGCCAGTATGACGAAGGAGCCCGTCGTAGTGGGCGGGGTCTCCTTTACAGGAGACGGCGGCTGCGTTAACCTACAACCAAATGGTTGTAGGTGAATCCATGGCTGCGGGCGAGGTAACCGGCGAGGAGGTGGACCGCCTGTTTCACGCACTGGCCGACGTCACGCGCCGCGACATTCTCCACCGCTGCGTGCAAGGCGAGTCGTCGGTATCGCGGCTCGCCGACGTCTACCCGATGAGCTTCGCCGCAGTGCAGAAACACGTCGCGGTGCTGGAGCGGGCGGGCCTGGTCACCAAGAAGCGCCACGGACGGGAGCAGCTGGTGCGCACCGACCCCGACGCGGTAGCTAGGGCGCGGCGAGTCCTCGACGAGCTCGAGACGGCCTGGCGCGGGCGTGTGGACCGGATGGCTGATCTGCTCGCACACGTTCCCCTAGCCGAAACGAACAAGCCCCCTGCGGGGCACGGCAGATGAGCATCGTCAGCGTTACGAAGGACTTCGACAGCCTGAGCCTGATTCTGGTCGCCGGCTTCGACGCCCCGATCGAGCGGGTGTGGCAGCTGTGGGCCGACCCTCGGCAGCTGGAGCGCTGGTGGGGGCCGCCGACCCACCCGGCGACCGTGGAGACGCACGAGTTGACGGCCGGCGGTGAGGTCACCTACGTCATGACCGGTCCAGGGGGAGAGGAGTCTCGCGGCTGGTGGCGCGTGACGTCGGTCGATCCCCCCAGGTCGCTCGCGTTCACCGATGGATTCGCCAGCCAGGATGGCACCCCGAATCCCGCGATGCCGGCCACCGCGGTACAGATGCGACTCACCGAGTACGGCAGCGGCACCCGGATGGAGCTGCGCTTTGTCTTCGAGTCCAGCGAGCACATGGAGCAGCTGGAGCGCTGGGGCGCGTTCGAGGTGTTCCCCCGGTCGGTCGGCCAGATGGACGCCCTGCTCGCGGCAGTCGGGAAACCTGACGGTTAGGGCACCGCTGTGAAGCTCACGTTTGACCGAATGCAGGCCCAGTGGGCAGCGATCACCCCTGGATCCGCACCGGCACTGCGGTCGGCGCGACACGCTCCCTCGCCCGCTTGCCGTCACCAGGAACGCAGTCGGCCCTCGCCACGCCAGCCCTTGTAAGTACCGGACAACTCAGCCCAGGAGGCCCCGTATGCGCAAGATCAAGTCGTACTTCTTCATTTCCCTCGATGGCGTTGTCGAGTCGCCCGACAAGTGGCACTTCCGATATTTCGATGACGAGATGGGAGCTGCGGTCAGCGCCGGCTTTGCTCCTACTGACACCTTGCTGATGGGCCGTGTCCTCTACCAGGAGTGGGCCGCGTACTGGCCTGAACATGCCGGCGAACCGTTCGGCGACGTCATGAACTCGATCAAGAGGTACGTGGTCTCCACCACCCTGCAGGCAGCGGAGTGGCAGAACTCCGAGATCATCAGCGGTGACGTGGCGCGGCAACTGACCGGCATCAAAGCTCAGGACGGTGGCGACATCACCATGTCCGGCAGCCCTACCACCGTGCGCTGGCTGCTGCGCGAGGGCCTCCTTGACGAGCTCAACCTGCTCGTACACCCGATTGTGGTCGGCGACGGCCTGGCCCGGCTCTTCCCGCCGGACGAGCCGAGCACCCCTCTCAAGCTGCTGAACGCGCAAACCTTCAAGACCGGCGTGCTGAACCTTAGCTACGCCCCGGCCAAGGACTGACCCTGGCGCGGCGGCAGCAAGCAGACCTCGTCACGTCCGTTCCGTTCAAGACATCGGTGGCGACAGGCCGCAGGATGCCTGACATGAGCAGGGATCAAGCTTCCGGCAGCTGTTCCCGGGTCAGACATGACGGTGCTGGGTCGCTGGCCGGCCGGAGCCGAGTGCGCCGGGATGTTGGCGAAGTTCGGGTGACAGTCACGCATGGCCTGATCAAGAAAGGACCGCAGCCATGGAGCAGCGGATCAGCCTGGTAACGCTCGGGGTCGCCGACCTCGGGCGGGCGCGCGCCTTCTACGAAGCGCTCGGCTGGAACGGGGCCAAGCAGCCCGATGCTGAGGTCTGCTTCTTCCAGGCCGGCGGAATGGTCTTCGGGCTGTGGACCGCGCTCGGCGGCCACGGCGCTCCCGGGATCGAACTGGCGCATAACGTCCGCTCTCCGCAAGAAGTCGACGCTCTGCTTGCCGAGGCCGAGCGCGCCGGCGGGACGATCA
>Ga0207693_10005566_pt1 | contig 10480 bp, 10 predicted proteins | sample LARL81metaG_FD_184347 | JGI IMG/M metagenome (GOLD analysis project Ga0207693, IMG submission 184347) | Corn, switchgrass and miscanthus rhizosphere microbial communities from Kellogg Biological Station, Michigan, USA - LAR L8-1 metaG... | ecosystem: Host-associated > Plants > Roots >... | reverse complement strand
AGGCCGAAGGCGATCCGGCGCTGGACGAGGAGGAAGAAGATCACGACCGGAATCGCAATCAGCGTCGAGGCCGCCATGATCTGGCCCCAGTCGACGAAGCGATTACCGCCGTAGAGGTACGAGAGCCAGACCGTGATCGTCTGCGTCTTCCCGTCGTGCAGGAGCGTGGTCGCGAAGATGTACTCGTTCCAGCTCAGGATGAACGCGAAGACCGACGTGGCCACGAGGCCGGGGGCGACGAGCGGCAGCAGAATCCGGACGAAGGCCCCCAGCCGGGTCGAGCCGTCGACCATCGCCGCCTCCTCGAGATCCTTCGGAATGCCGAGTAGGAAACCTCGGAGCGTCCACACGCAGAAGGGAAGGGCGAAGGTCAGGTAGACGAGGATCACGCCCGCGAGCGTGTTCACGAGGTTGATCCCCAGGACGGGAACGTCGCCGAGGAGGATGTAGAGCGGGATGATGAGCCCGGCCGGCGGCAGCATCTGGATCCCGATCACGAGCACGATGAACAGCTTGCGCCCCGTGAAGCGGTACTTCGCGAGAGCGAGCGCGGCGAAGAACGCGAGCACGAGCGCAAGCGCGACCGTCACGATCACGACGATGACGCTGTTCTTGACGTCCGTCCAGAAGTAGGGCCGGTGGATCGCGTCGCTGAAATGGCTCAGCGTCGGATGGCGCGGGAACCAGACCGGGTTGAAGCTGTAGATCTGGTCGTTGCTCTTGAGCGCCGTCGAGATCATCCAGAAGACCGGGAAGACGAGCGCGGCGAACAGGACGAGCCCGAGGGCGTCCCACCCGAGGCGACGGCGTCTCACGCCTCGTCACCTGCCCGCAGCATCCGGCGGATGTAGACGACGCTCAGCGCAGCCACGATCGCGAGCATGAGGATCGAGATCGCGGCGCCGCGACCGAACTCGGTCTTGGTGTAGCCCTCGATGTAGAGGTAGACGCTCATCAGGTAGTTGGTCGGGTCCTGATGGCCCTGGCCGATCAGCAGGTACGGCTGGGTGAAGACGCCGAAGTCCCAGATGATCGACAGGCTCGTGAGGATGAGGAGCACCGGCATGATCACCGGCATCGTCACGTCCTTGAAGACGCGCCACGAGCGAGCGCCGTCGATCTGCGCAGCCTCGACGAGCTCGTGCGGGACCTGCGACAGCGCCGCGTAGACGGTGATCGCGACGAAGGGAATCGCGCCCCAGACGATCAGGGTCGTCACCATCGTGAGCTGCCAGAACGGCGTCTCGTACCAGTTGTGCTGGAAGTAGTTGCCGACGTGGAGCTCGGTGAGCACGTAGTTGAGGACGCCGTTCTCGCTGTTCGTGATCCAGCTCCAGACCTGGACCGCGACGACGGGTGGCATGGCCCAGACGAGCACGAGCCCCGTGGTCAGCAGGATCCGCACCCAGGTAGAGATTCGCACGAGAAGGAGGGCGATGAGCGTCCCGAGCACCATCGTCAGCCCGACGTTGGCGACGGTGAACACGATCGTCCGTACGAGCGTGTGCTGGAAGACCGGGTCGCGGAGGACGTCCGTGAAGTTCTCCAGCCCCACGTAGGTGCCGTGGTGCTGCAGCAGCGCGAACAGGTCGTACCGCTGGAGCGAGAGCCGAACGAGGTAATAGATCGGATAGCCGAGGATCGCCGCCAGGACGAGGACGACCGGGGCGATCAGGAGGTACGGCACGGAGCCGCCTGCTATGCGGCTCCGTGTCAAGCGCCGCCGCCGCGACGCCCCTGAGGCAGTCGCGGCGGCGGATGTGAGCAGGGTGGGCTCGCTCCCGCTCAGGGGAGCACTACTTCCCGTTGAGGGTTTGCGCGATGTTGTCGCTCGCCACGGACGCAGCCTGCTTGACCGTCAGGCGGTTGGTCAGGATCTGGGCGAGCATCGTCTTCAGGATGTTGCCGTTCTCGACGTCCACCCAGTGCTTCGCCTGCGGCACGAACCAGCTCCGCGAGGCGGCCCGCTCGTTGATGCTGTTGCCGAGCAGGTTGGTCGCGTTCGGGATGTTGCCCTTCACCTCGAGCGCCTTCTCGCTCGCGTTGCTCGTGAAGTCGGCGAGCCACTCGACGGCCTGCGACTTCGCGTTGCTCTGCGACGGGATCGCGAGGGTCGAGCCGCCGAGGAAGCCCGGGATCGCCTTCCCCTTGACGTGGCTCGGCATCACGAACTGCTTCGTCGCCTTCGTGTACTTCTTGCCGGTGCAGCATGTGTACCAGGCGGGGCCGTAGTTGGCCGCGGTCCGACCCTGGGAGAACACCGTGTACGGGAACGGAGCAGTGCCGTCGAGCGTCGCGCTCGACCGGGGCTGCGTCGCCTTGAAGAACTGCTTGAAGCGAGTCAGGCCCTGGAGCGACTGCTTCGAGTTGAGCGTCCCGTGCCACTTCCCGTTCGAGAACTTGGCAATCGAGCCGCCGTAATCGGCCACGAAGCTCAGCGCCGTGTACCAGTCCTCGCCGCCGACGTAGAGCGGCGCGAACCCCTTGACGTTCTTCTGCATCTTCCCGACCTTGACGAGCTGCGACTGGAACTGCGCCATGCTCGTCGGCGGCTTCTTGAAGCCCGCCTTCTTGAACAGGTCGCTCCGGTACGTGATCACCCGTGAGCCGGCGTAGTAGGGCACGCCGTACAGCTTGCCGAGGTACGTCCCCCAGGCCCGCATACCGGCGAGCCACTGCTTGTTGTTGTCGAACTTCGATGCGGTCAGGCTCGTGAACGCCCCTGCGGCCATGTACTTCGTCATCTCCGTGTTGCCCATCTCGATGACGTCCGGCGTGTCGTTGCCGGCGATCGTCGCATCGAACTTCTGCAGATGGTCAGGCCACTGCTGGTACTGGACGTTGACGTTCCAGCCGGGGTTGGCCTTCTCGAACGCATTGTTCGCAGAGGCCACGATGTCCGGCCAACCGTTCTGGGCATCCACCTGGAGCCAGACCGTAAGCGTATTGGCGTTGGTCCGCTGCCCACTCGCTGTGGCCGTCGCGGCGACGACCCCCAGCGCAATCGCGGTGGCAACCACCGCGAGAACCCGGTATCTCATGCCAAGTCTCCCTCGAGTCGTCGACGCGCGAGAGGGGCGTCCGAAGAGTCTGTGGCCGAAGGACGCGAGACGCCCTGCGGTGCGTCGAGTGGTCTATACCAATCGGCCACGCCGGAAATCTCCCACACCGGACCACTCTTGTCAAGAGGGGGTGTCAGGCTGGTTACGAGGGCGTGAGCTCGGAGACGATCTGGTAGCGGTCGCCGCGATAGATCGAGTGCACGAACTCGAGCGTGCGGTCGGTCCGGTCGCGGCTCGTGCGCTCGAACAGAAAGGCCGGCGAATGGAGCGGAACGCCGAGCGCCGCCGACTCCTCCTCGTTCGTCACCGTCGGCTCGATCGTCTGCGTTGCCGTGGCGATCTCGATCCCGTACCGGTCATGGAGGAGCTCGTAGAACGAGCCCTCGAGGTCGCGGGACTGAACGCCCGGCACGACGCTCGCCGGGATGTGGAGCGTCTCGATCGCCATCGAGACGCCGTCGGCGAGACGAAGCCGCTTGACGACGACGATTTCCTCTCCTGGTGAGACATTGAGGAAGCGTCCGAGCCTTGCGCCGGCAAGCTCGCGGCGCAGCGAGAGCGTCTCGCTGCTCGCCACCATCCCGCGCCTGCGCATGTCCTCGCTGAACGACGTCATCGTGAGCTGCTGCGAGATCTTGGGCTGCTGGACATAGGTTCCGCTGCCGCGCCGGCGTACCAGGTAGCCCTCGCGCGCGAGCTCGTCGAGCGCGGCGCGAACGGTCAGGCGCGAGACGCCGAGGTCCGCGCTGAGCTGTCGCTCGGAGGGGATCGCGGTGCCGACGCCGAGCCTCTGAATGAGCTCGAGCACCTGCTGCCGCGCCGCGCTCTGCTTGGTCATCTTGCCCTGGGCTCCGATCACCTGCACCGTGCTGCGACTATAGAGGCACTACGCCAAGTGGTCAATGCCATTGCTTTCGATCGGGCAATGCGGTATAGACTCCATGATCGTTTGAGTGGCTGAGATCGTCCTCGACAACGTCCGTAAGGTCTTCGCCGGCAGCGTGGTGGCCGTCGACGACGTCTCGTTGACGATCAACAGCGGCGAGTTCCTCGTCCTCGTAGGGCCGTCGGGCTGCGGGAAGTCGACGCTGCTCCGCATGGTCGCGGGCCTCGAGCAGGTGACCGCGGGGACGATCGCGATCGGCGAGCGGGACGTGACCGACTCGCCTCCCCGCGCCCGCGACGTTGCGATGGTCTTCCAGAGCTACGCGCTCTACCCGCACATGACCGTGCGGCAGAACCTCGGCTACGGGCTGAAGGTGCGGAAGACGCCGAAGCAGGAGATCCGCGAGCGCGTGACGCGAGCAGCCGATCTCCTCGGCCTGGACCAGCTGCTCGACCGCAAGCCCGCCGCACTCTCGGGCGGTCAGCGGCAGCGGGTGGCGATGGGCCGCGCAATCGTGCGCGAGCCGAAGGCGTTCCTGATGGACGAGCCGCTCTCGAACCTCGACGCGAAGCTCCGCGTGAGCATGCGCGCCCAGCTCTCGGCGCTCCACGCGCGCCTCTCGACCACGACGATCTACGTCACGCACGACCAGATCGAGGCGATGACCCTCGGCCACCGCGTGGCGGTGATGCGCGACGGGAAGATCCAGCAGGTCGACGCACCGCAGGCGCTGTATGCCCGGCCCGCCAACCTCTTCGTGGCGGCGTTCATCGGCTCTCCTGCGATGAACCTCGTCGAGGCCGAGGTCGCAGGCGGCGAGCTCCGCTTCGGCGGCTACGCGATCCCGATCCCCGCGGCCGGCGCGCCGGCCGCGGGCCAGGTCGTCGCGGGCATCCGTCCGGAGGCGTTCGAGGACTCGGCCTTCGCCGATCCGTCGCTTCCACGCATCGACGTGCAGGTCGAGGTCGTCGAGGAGCTCGGCGCGGACACGCACGTGATCTTCTCGGTCGCGGCCCCGCGCGTGGAGGTCAGCGAGGTGCGCGACGCGGCCGGCGACGAGGACGTGCTCATGGCTGTCGAGGGCTCGCTCTTCACGGCGCGCGTCAATCCCGGGACGGCGGCGCGGCCCGCCGCGACCCTCCGGCTCGCGGTCGATCCGTCGCACTTCCACTACTTCGACCCGGAGACGGGTCTCCGGGTCGAGCCGAAGCCCGACCGCGCACCGGCTGCGGTCGCCGCCGGCTAGCTCAGGACGGGAACGCCGTCTGCGCACTCGCGCGAGCGGACGCTTCGGCCGGCACGCCGCAGCCGGGCGAAGTCCTCCGGCAGCAGCAGCGCACGGTGGTCGCAGTCGGACCCACACTCGCAGAGGAACTCTCCCGGCAGGTCCGGCTCCGCCGAGGAGAGGAGCTCGTAGATCCGGTCGTTGACCTCCCGAAACAGGCTGGAGTGCTGACGGCGAGTCACGGCCAGGAGCATGATCCTTGGCGGAAGAGCAGGCGAGGCGGAAGCTTCTCGGCTTACTGACGTTTTACTTGAGGTTGGCGGCCGATTAGGGTCGCCAGAAAAGGAGGAGAGATGGGTTTGACGATCGGCGACACCGCGCCCGACTTCGAGGCGCAGACCACGGAGGGAACGATTTCCTTCCACGACTGGATCGGCGACTCCTGGGTGGTGCTGTTCTCGCACCCGAAGGACTTCACGCCCGTGTGCACGACGGAGCTCGGCTACATGGCTGCGATCAAGCCGGAGTTCGAGCGGCGCAATGTCAAGATCATTGGCCTCTCCGTCGACTCGGAGAGCGACCACGAGGCCTGGGCGAAGGACATCGAGGAGACCCAGGGGACGGCTCCGAACTATCCGCTGATCGGCGACCCGCACCTCACCGTCGCGAAGCTGTACGGGATGCTGCCCGCGGGCGCGGAGGGCGACGCGAAGGAACGGACGCCCGCAGACAACCAGACCGTCCGCAACGTGTTCGTGATCGGGCCGGACAAGAAGATCAAGCTGATCCTCGTCTATCCGATGACCACAGGCCGGAACTTCGACGAGGTGCTGCGGGTCATCGACTCGCTGCAGCTCACGGCGGCGCACAAGGTCTCGACGCCGGTCAACTGGCAGCAGGGCGACGACGTCATCATCGCCGGCTCCGTCTCGAACGACGAGGCAAAGGAGCTGTTCGGGGAGTGGGAGGAGCCGAAGCCGTACATCCGGATCGTGCCCGACCCCTCAAAGGTCACCGTTCCTTAGCGGCAGACCCGAGGCAGGAGGGGTGGCGTGGTCCAACCTCCTGCCTCCCACGTCCGGGCCTTATCGGACCAGCCGATCACCGTGTTGGTCTTCTCCTAAGAAGCCGTCGCGCGGCAGCGATATCTGGGCCGTTACCCCGTCCGGGGGAGGCGGGATCCCCCGAAAAGACCGATTTCGTGTAGGTGTCCGCGGCCCCTGCGGTTTTTGGCGACTACGGCGATGACGACCTCTCCCCGGAGGAGGTCGCGCGTCGCTACCGCACGCTCATCGACCATCTGCCGCTGGTCGTCTACGTCGACGCACTGGACTCGGTCAGCTCGAACATCTTCACGAGCCCGCAAATCGAGCCTGTCCTCGGGTTCAGCGTCGACGAATGGAAGACCGACACCAACCTCTTCTCGCGTTTGCTCCACCCGGACGACCGCGCACGCGTGCTTGCCGCCCACGCGCACACGCACGAGACCCGCGAGCCGCTCAGCATCGAGTACCGGCTCGTCGCCCGAGACGGCCGGGTCATCTGGCTCCGCGACGAGGGCGTGATCGTGCTTGACGACCACGGGAAGCCGCTCTACCTCCAGGGCTACCTCCTCGACATCACCCGCGAGCGCGAAGCGGAGCAGCAGCTGCGGCAGCTAGCTCTCTACGATCCGATGACCGGTCTCGCCAACCGCGCCTTCTTCCACGAGCGGCTCCGCCATGCGATCAAGCTCCGGCACGACGAAGGCCGTGCCACCGGCCTGCTGTACATCGACCTCGACAATTTCAAGGGGATCAACGACCGGTGGGGCCACGACCTCGGCGACGAGGTACTGAAGGAGATCGGCAGGCGCATCGAGATGTCGGTGCGCCCCGGCGACACCGCCGCTCGGCTAGGCGGCGACGAGTTCGCCGTCGTTCTGACCGAGCCGGTGGCGCCCGAGGACGCGGTGGGAGTCGCCGAGCGGCTGCTCAGCGAGATCGGCAGGCCCCTCGAAAGCGGCGCAGCTCCGCTATACACGAGTGCGAGCATCGGCATCGCGTTCGGCAGCGACGATCAGACGCTGCTGCGGGAAGCCGACATCGCGATGTATCGGGCGAAAGCGCACCACGATCTCGGCTACGCGTTCTTCGACCCGGAGCTCGACCGCGCGGCCATGGATCGGTCGCAGCGGATCGGCGAGCTGCGCGAGGGCATTGCACGCGGCGAATTTCGGCTGGACTATCAAGCGGTCGTCGATCTCGGCCGCCACGAGATCATCGGTTACGAGGCCCTCGTGCGCTGGGAGCACCCGACCGATGGTGAGCTCCCACCCGGCGAGTTCATCCCGATGGCGGAAGAGACCGGCCTGATCGTCGGCCTCGGCGAGTGGGTGCTCACCGAGGCATGCACGGAGGCCACGCGTCTGTGCCGGCTGCACGGCCGACCGATGCACATGTCGGTCAACGTCTCAGCACGTCAGCTCCATCATCCGGACTTTCTCCGCCACGTCCGGCATGCCCTTGACAAGTCGGCGCTGACGCCGGGCCTGCTCACTCTCGAGCTAACCGAGAGCACACTGCTCACGTCCGACGAGCGGGTTGCGAAGACGCTCGAAACGATCAAGGGGCTCGGAGTAGTCCTCGCGCTCGACGACTTCGGGACGGGCTATGCATCCCTGTCGTACCTGCGCCAGTTCCCGATCGACGTCGTCAAGATCGACCGCAGCTTCACGGCCAACGTCGAGAGCAAGAACGGCGATCTCGTACTCCTGAAGGGCATCATCGACCTCGGCCACGCGCTCCAGCTCAACCTCGTGGCGGAGGGGATCGAGACCTCCGAGCAGCACACGATCGTGCGCCGGCTCGGCTGCCAGCAGGCGCAGGGGTTCTACTTCGGCCGGCCCTCCCATCCGGCCCAGCGCGACCTCGACGCTCTCGGCGCCGTCTAGCTAGCGGGGCTTGCCCTCGGCATAGCGCTCGAGCCCGTCGTCCGGGAGCGGCTCCCATTCGCAGGCGTAGTCCACGAACGTGTGCCACTGTGGCCGGATCCCGTGGCCCGGGTCGAAGAGGCCGAGCCGCACGCTTCCGACCTCGCCGGTGTCCGGGTACTTGCTCCAGAGCGCGCTACCGCAGACCGAGCAGAAGCACTTCGGCCATCCGTCGCCCGGCGCGTACTCGCGCACGAGCTCCTCGCCGACGAGGAGGCGGAACGAGCCGGGCGCCAGCCGCGCCTGCGCCGATGCCGCAGTGCCCGTGCGCCGCTGGCAGCGTGTGCAGTGGCAGTAGCCCGCGCTCAGCGGCTCCTCGGTCACCTCGAAGCGCACGCCCCCGCAGAGGCAGTGGCCGGAGTACGGAGGGCCGGTCACCCTCCCAGCGGGGAGGGCGGGATGCGCGTCTCGCCGGCGACGGGGATGCCGAGGAAGACCTCGTCCACGTAGCACCAGCTCCACTCCTCACCCGGCTCGAGCGAGCGGATGATCGGATGCTCGCTCTCGTGAAAGTGAGCGGTCGCATGCCGGTTCGGGGAGTTGTCGCAACAGCCGACGTGGCCGCAACTCAGGCAGATACGCAGGTGCAGCCACTTGCCGCCGATCTTCAGGCAGTCCTCGCAGCCCTCGACCGACGCGGGAAGCTCCCGCACCGTGACCTGGTCGAGGTGGCTACAACCCCGAGCGCTCATGCCACACCCGCCCGCTGGACGGCGAGGTGCTCGTGGACGAACTGCACCGCCATCGACCCCTCGCCGGCGGCGGCCGCGCACCGCTTGGTGGAGCCGGAACGCACGTCGCCCGCGGCGAAGATCCCCGGGACGCTCGTCTCGAGCAGGTTCGCCGCTCCCGCCGCGTCGCCCGTGAGGATGAAGCCGTCAGCGTCCCGTGCGACTGCGTCGCCCAGCCACCCCGTGCACGGGCTCGCGCCGAGGAAGAGGAACAGGTAGGAGAAGGGGAGGCGTTCCCCGTCCTTGAGTGTGACCGCCTCGACGCGGCCGTCGGTCCCGTGGATCTCCGCGATTTCGCTCCGGTCACGGATCTCCACGCCGGCGTCCTTCACCTCGTCGATGAGATAGGCGGACATCGTCTCGCCGAGGTCGGCGCGGCGGTGCAGGAGGGTGACCAGCGCGCCGCCTTTCGCCAGCCAGACGGCCGCCTGGCCGGCGGAATTGCCGCCGCCGACGACCGCTACCCGCGAGGCGCCGCAGCGCTGCGCCTCGGGCGGGCCGGCGGCGTAGAAGACGCTGATGCCTTCGAACTCAGCGAGATTTTCGAGCGGGAGCCTCCGGTACTCGGCGCCGGTGGCGAGGATGACCGCTCTCGCCGAGATTTCGTGTCCCTCTTCGAGCTGCACGACGTGGTTCCCATTGCCGGGTTCGAGGCCGATGGCCCGATACGGCGTGGCAGGGCGCGCGCCGAACTTACGCGCCTGTGACACGGCGCGGCTCGTGAACTCGGTGCCGCTGATTCCGGCAGGGAAGCCGAGGTAGTTCTCGATCCGACGGGAAGACCCGGCCTGGCCACCGAGCGCGGTGCTCTCGACGACGAGCGTCTTGAGCCCCTCGGACGAACCGTAAACGGCCGACGCGAGGCCTGCCGGGCCGGCGCCGACCACGAGCAGGTCGACGTCCTCGCGGCGCTCGAGCTCGGCCCCGACCCCGATCGCGCGCAGCACGTCACCGGTCGACGGATGCTTCATCTCGACTCCGCCCGGTAGCCGTATGACCGGCGGCTGCTCGCCGTCAGCCGGGACCTCGTCGCGCCAGGTGAACGGGAGCCGGTTGGCACGGAGGAACCCGAGCATCCGCATCGTCGCGTCCGACGCCCGCGGCCCGACGACCTCGACACCGATGCCCTCCACACGCTGCAGCGCCTCTCTCCTGTCGATGAAGGCCGACAGCAGCAGGTCGCTCAGCGGTGCGTCGTCGAACAGGAGCTTGCGGAGCACGTCGCGCTCGACCTCGATGTAGCGCAGAGGTTGCTTCACGACAGCGGTGACGAAGACAGTCTGGCCCGAGAGAAGGTTCAGCTCACCGAGGAAGCCCGAGGGCCCGTGACGGACGATCTCGTTGCCGGCGGCGTCGAGGATCGCCACCTCCCCTTCCTCGATCGCGATGAAGGGATAGGTCTCGTCCCCGACCGTGTACAGCACGTCGCCGACCTGCGCCGTCCGACGTTTGCCGTGCTCGGCGAGCGTCTCGAGCTGCGAGGAGGAAAGGGCACGACTTGCTGGCACGGGCACGGCCACGAGACGAGGGTACTAATTGGGTGGAGGGCCACCGAGCGGGCGGCCCTCCACACGTTTCGTTCGTTAGGGGTTGCCCGTCCCCGGA
>Ga0207693_10005564_pt1 | contig 10483 bp, 7 predicted proteins | sample LARL81metaG_FD_184347 | JGI IMG/M metagenome (GOLD analysis project Ga0207693, IMG submission 184347) | Corn, switchgrass and miscanthus rhizosphere microbial communities from Kellogg Biological Station, Michigan, USA - LAR L8-1 metaG... | ecosystem: Host-associated > Plants > Roots >... | reverse complement strand
AGAATGCACGGGATCGTCATAATTTCGACTATATTCGAACGGGCGAAGGATTTACTGGCTTTTCATACGCAGAATAGGACCCGTTTCGGACAAGACAGTGTAATACTTGCCAACTCTACTCGTTGTCGGGCCGGCCGGAACACGTTTGGACAGTTCGGTTGGGCGTAGCGGCCGATGGGTCTGACCAGCTTGCGCAAGAGATCGTGGACGCCGAACCGATCCTTAATCTACTTGCAAATATAGGCCTATTTGCAAGTATCGGCGAACCCTTTGGTGTTTCGAATACGGTCGAACTTATAACGATGCCGTGCCCCCTGTTGACTGATTTCGATCCGGTTTTGTATATCGCTGTCCGAACGAGGGGTAAAGGAAGTGCTGGACGTACGGAAGGAGCACCTTCAGGACGTGACGGCAAAGTCGAGCGGCTAGACGCGAGTGCCGGACTCGGCGCGCCTACCCTGAGCAAAAGGATCAGCGACCAGGATCGGTGGTAAGACCTGCATAACGCGACCTGCGAGGTGCGGCGCAACGTGTTCCGTACAGGTGAGGGCGCTGTCCTCCTAGTCAACGAGAAGGAAAGCAAGAGCTATGTCTGATCTCACAGTTCTGTCCGATGCGGAACTTGACGCAGTCTCAGGTGGCCTGATTGTGCTTGCCGCTGGTGCGGGCGGCAATGGCGGCACCGCCCTGGTCGGCGGCCAGGTGCAAGCCACCGGAGACCTCGTGGTCTTGTCCAATGTGAACATGAACGTTAGAAAATCCCACGCCAGCGCCAACGGCGGCACTGGCGGCAGCATCGTGATTCTCGGCTAAGACATAGCGGCATGTCGGGCCTGCACCGGCCCATCCCCGCGACGCGCTCGCGGGATGGGATGGTGTAGGAAGCCTCGGTGTCTGACCGAGAAAAAACAAGCCGTTGGGATAGCTGGTCGAGGAGCTTGATGCCGAATCTGCTGTGATCCGGTGACAGTGTCCCGACGTCGCAAGGGGGGCGGATGTGGGTGAGCGGCACCGTCACCGTTACGACCGCAGCAGGCCGCGCTACGCAACCGAGACCGGCGATGCGGGGTCTGGGCGATCGGCGAGGAACAAATGCCAAAAGGGGAGGAGGCGGAACAGGGGGGCACGCGGAACCTGGTCTTGCTCTGTAGCGCCTGCCTCTGCCTGAACAAGCTGCGGACTGATCTCGACAAGCGAATTGCCGCGCTGCATCTGCAAGGCGATGAGGGCAATGACGCATTATGGCAGGAGTTGGAGGACGTACTGCTTGAACTCGGAGACACCGCGGAGCGGCTGGCATCGATCTCAGCGACCCAGCTGACCGAGTTGCGCGCCAAGGCAGAGGTCCTCGCCGTGCTGATGCGTACCGATGATGTGGGCAGTGATCCGGTGCTTCCACATGACAGGACACGGGCCCTCGCCCTTTCACTGGCCAAAGATCTCGCTGACCTGTCCAGTGACAGCGCCAATGCTGCATGCCGGTGGATCGATTGGCTTCCTTCCGCCGTCCGAAGGGCGCGCTGGGCGCGCCACTGAACCGGTGCAGTTCAAGTTCCGCTTTCGCTGCGACTCCCGTTAGGGCATCGACCATGGGAATATTGCGAACCAAGAGCAAAGTCAGCCGCAGTGCGAAGATGTCGCCGCTTGCGGCGGACGCCCTGCCGCAGCGCGCGACCGGCGCGAACGTGCCAGCGCAACGACCACTGTTCCGCCAGGAGGTGCTCGACTTTCAGCGGCACAATCGGCAGTGGGGTCGCGTGGTGCCGCTCCAGCCGATGTCGATCAGGCTCATGGTCTGGTCCGTCGTTGCAGCGACCGCGGTGGTCATCGCCTTCCTGTTCTTCGCGCAGTATGCGCGCAAGGAGACCGTTGCGGGCTATCTCACGCCATCGTCCGGCACTGCAAAGGTCTTCGCGGCGCGGCAGGGAACCATCAGCGCCGTCTATGTCGAGCAAGGCGAGAAAGTCGATGCGGGGCAGCGCCTGTTGACGGTGTCGACCGGCGAGGTCGATGCGAACGGCAAGGACGTCAATGCCATAATGCTCAGCACCCTGGAGCAACAGAGGCAGTCCCTCACCCGCCAGATTGCCACCGAGGTGCAGCGCACGGCATCCGAGCGGCAGCGCCTGACCGCTCAGACCCAGCGGCTCGAAGCCGAGCGCAGCCTCATCGACCTGCAGATGGCGACGCAGCGCGAGCGTATCCGCGGCCTGGAGCAGCTCGCTGCGAATGGTGCCAAGCTCATCGGCAAGGGCCTGGTATCGGACATCGATCAGAAGCACCGGGAAGGGGCGGTGCTGGAGCAGCGACAGGCGCTCATCTCGCAGGAGCAGGAGATGGCGAAGCGCCAGGGCAGCCTCACCGAGACCCGCTTCAACCTCGACCAGCTGCAGTTCACCCAGGCGGAGAAGATACAGGCACTGCACAACGAGCTTTCGACAGTCGAGCAGCGCATCGCCGAACTGAACGGCAAGCAGGCCTATATCGTCCGCGCGCCGATCGCCGGCCGCATCTCGCTGCTGCAGGTCTCGGCGGGACAGCCCGCGGATCCGCAACGCCTGGCGATGGAGATCCTGCCGTCCGGCAGTCCGCTGGAAGCAGCGCTGTTCATCCCGACGCGTGCGATCGGCTTCGTCGAGGTGGGGCAGAAGGTCAGGATTCTCTACGACGCCTTTCCGTATCAGCGATTTGGCACCTATGAAGGCAAGATCACCAAGGTCTCGCAGACGGTCCTCATGAAGGCGGACACCGTCGCACCTATCGAGCTGAAGGAACCCGCCTACACGGCCACCGTCGCGCTCGACCGGCCGGATGTGGATGCGCACGGCAGGAAGGTTGCACTGCAACCCGACATGCTTCTCAGGGCCGACATCATTCTGGAGACACGGACCCTGGCGGACTGGCTCCTCACGCCACTGCTGCGCGCGCGGTTGCAGGGATGATCGACTCGTTCCTGGATGTCGGCGGCCGGTCGCGTCTGCCGAAGGTCCTGCAGACGGAGGCAGCCGAGTGCGGGCTAGCCTGCCTGGCCATGATCGCCTCCTACCATGGGCATCGGGTTGACCTGACCACACTTCGGCGCAGTCACCCCGTGTCGCTGCAGGGCACCACCCTCCGGGGTCTCATTCAGATCGCCAACCAGATGCATCTGTCGTGCCGGCCGCTGCGTTTCGAGCTGGACGACGTGCGCCGTCTGACGCTCCCGGCGATCGTGCACTGGGATATGAACCACTTCGTGGTTCTCAAGACGATATCGAGCAAGGGGATCGTCGTTCACGACCCTGCTCTCGGCGTCCAGACGTATTCGTTCGACGCTGCCTCGAAGCACATGACCGGCGTGGCGCTGGAGCTGTCACCGGCCGCGGGCTTCACCCACAAGAACGAAAAGACCCGGCTGCCGTTCCGGACCTTCTGGGGACAGATGACCGGAGTGGGAACGCCCCTGGTGCAGATCTTCGTCCTGTCGATCATCCTGGAACTGTTCGTCATCGCTGCGCCGTTCTACATGCAGATCACGGTCGATGAGGTGGTGTCGCGCGGCGACGTCCGGCTGATGCTCACTCTTGCGCTCGGATTCGGGCTGCTCACCGCCATCAACGTGGCGACGCTGACGCTGCGGTCGCATATCACTCTGATTGTGCAGAACGCGCTGCACTTCCACATGGGCGCGCGGCTGTTCCATCACCTTGTTCGCCTGCCGCTGAGCTTCTTCGAAAAGCGGCATATCGGCGATATCCTGTCCCGCTTCCAGTCGCTCGAGCCGATTCGCAATGTGCTCGCCGAGGGACTGATGCTTGCCGCGATCGACGGGATCATGGCGGTCGCAACGCTGACGATGATCTTCATCTACAGCGCCCAGCTCGCGCTCGTCGTGCTGAGTGCCTTTGCGCTGTATGTCATCCTGCGGCTGGTGACCTACCAGAGGTTCCGCAGCCTGAACGAGGTCTCGATTCGCGCTCTGGCGCAGGAGAATTCGAATTTCATCGAGAGCGCGCGCGCCATTCAGAGCATCAAGCTGTTCAACCGGGAGACAGATCGCGAGAGCCTGTGGTTCAACCTGCACGCCGACACGGTGAATGCGAGCATCCGCAAGGGCCGCGCATCGATCCAGTTCGTCACGATGAACAAGGCGATCTTCGGCATCGAGAACATCGTGACCGTCTATCTGGCGGCCATGCTGGCGATCAGCAACGAGCTGACGGTCGGCATGATCTTCGCGTTCATGGCCTACAAGATGAACTTCACCGAGAAGGCGGCCACGCTGGTCGAGAAGCTGCTCGACTTCCGTCTGCTCGATCTGCATCTCGAGCGTATCTCCGACATTGCGCTCAACCCGCTCGAACAGGGTCACGATCGTCCGCTGATCCCGGCGGCCCCGCTACGCGGCGAGATCGAGCTGCGGAACGTCAGCTTCCGCTACGCCGAGACGGAGCGTTTCGTGCTGGAGAATGTCAACCTGAAGGTCAAGGCGGGGACGTTCGTCACCATTATGGGCCCCTCAGGTGGCGGCAAGACGACGCTGCTGAAGATCATGCTGGGATTGCTCGAGCCGACGAGCGGCGAGGTCGTCGTCGATGGCATTCCCCTGCAGACCCTGGGCGTGCGGGCCTATCGCGAGCAGATAGCCGCCGTGATGCAGGAGGATCAGCTGCTGTCGGGCTCGCTTGCCGATAACATCTGCTTTTTCGATCCGGTGTTCGATCACGACAAGATGGTGAAATGCGCGCAGATGGCGGGCGTGCATGACGAGATCACGGCGATGCCGATGGCCTACAACAGCCTGATCGGCGACATGGGCAGTTCGCTGTCCGGTGGACAGAAGCAGCGCGTGCTGCTTGCCCGAGCGCTATACAAGGATCCGAGGATCCTGTTCCTGGACGAGGGCACGGCCCATCTGGATGTCGAGAAGGAGCGGGAGATCAACGGGCGGCTGCGCCGCCTCAGCATAACGCGAATCAGCGTCGCGCATCGGCCGGAGATGACCAGCGGTGCCGACAGCATCCTGCGGTTCGAGGCCGGAGTCGCCTGCAACGTCGACAACGTCGATACGAGGCGCGAGGCCATCGCGGCGTCCTGATCGCTGATCCGCCCGCCGCCGATCCCTGGACGCTCGGTCGGCTTTGCCGCACGCTCGCATGAGCTTCGGAGGGTCTCCGCCATGTCCCATCGCCCCACCGTCTACGGCACGCGTCACGCCGTCTCTGCCGGCCATTACCTCGCCGCCTCGGCCGCCTTCTCGGTGCTGGAGGCCGGCGGCAATGCGATCGACGCGGGCTGTGCCGCGGGCATCGCTCTCGGGGTGCTGCAGCCGGACCTCGTCAACGTCGCGGGCGTGGCGCCGATCATGATCCGGCTGGCGAACGGGCACGTGGAGAACATCGCCGGCCTCGGCTGGTGGCCGAAAAGGCTGCCCGCCGACATCTTCATGCGCGAGCACGGCGGAAAGATCCCCGACGGCGTGCTGCGCACCGTCGTGCCTGCAGCACCCGACGCCTGGATCACCGCGCTCCGGCGCCACGGGACGATGCGCTTCGCCGATGTCGCGGACTACGCGATCCGCTACGCCGGCGAGGGCTTCGCCGTGTATCCGCTGCTCGCCGCCTCGATCGCCGCGCATGAGCATGAGTACCGGCGCTGGCAGTCCAGCACCGCGATCTTCCTGCCGGGCGGCCGCGTGCCGCGGTCGGGCGAGAAGTTCCTGCAGTCCGACCTCGCGCGCACCTTGCAGTACATGGCGGACCAGGACCGCGCCGCCGGTCCCGACCGCGAGGCGGGACTGCGTGCGGCGCATGATGCGTTCTATCGCGGCGACATCGCGCGCGAGATCGTCCGCTTCCAGCAGCAGGAGGGCGGCTATCTCTCGCTGGACGACCTCGCCGAGTACCGATCGCCCATCGAGCCGGTGGTGCGGCGCCCGTGGCGCGGCCACGAGGTGATCACCTGCGGGCCGTGGTGCCAGGGCCCGGCGTTGCTCGAGGCGCTGGCGTTACTGGAGCGCGTCGGCATCGCTGGCCTGGCGCACAACTCGGCCACCTACCTGCACCGCATCGCCGAATGCGTGAACCTGGCGATGGCGGATCGCGAGTACCACTTCGGCGACCCGGCGTTCGTGGACGTGCCGATCGACCATCTGCTCGATCCGGCAACCATCGCCCGCCGCGCCGCGGCCGTGCGCGACGACCGCGCATTCGGCGCAATGCCGGCGCCGCTCGACCGCACCAATCTGCCGCACATGGCGAGCCAGGCGGACCTGCCAAAGGTGGAGGCCGACACCTCCTATTGCTGCGTCGTCGACCGCTGGGGCAACGCGTTCAGCGCCACGCCGTCGGACGGGTCAGGCAACCTGCCGGTGGTACCGGGCCTCGGCATCACCCCCTCGGGACGCGGCTCGCAGAGCCGGCCCGATCCGCGCCATCCCGCCGGCGTCGCACCCGGCAAGCGGCCGCGGCTCACCCCCAACCCGGCGATGGTGGTGACCGAGACCGGCGGCGTGATGCCGTTCGGCACGCCGGGCGGCGACGTGCAGACTCAGGCGATGCTGCAAGTGCTGCTCAACATCTTCCAGCACGGCATGGAGGTGCAGGACGCGATCGAGGCGCCGCGCGTTGCCTCCTACTCGTTCCCCTCGTCGTTCGCGCCGTTCGAGTATTTCCCCGGACGGCTGGCGGTGGAGGGACGCATCGATCCGGCGGTGCGGGACGATCTCGCCGGGCGCGGACACGACGTGAAGGCATGGCCGGAGTGGACCTGGCTTGCCGGCTCGGTGGAGGCGGTGCTGCGTGATCCGGTCACCGGGATGATCGCCTCGGGCGCCGATCCGCGGCGGCCGGCCTATGCGATCGCGATCTGAGGGACGCTGAGCGAGCGCACGAACGTGCATGGGGGCGACGCGCCGAACGGCGTATAAAGTCGCATGAGCCACTCATCGACTCGCCGCGGCGGAGCGCGACCGCATGCGGCGCTTCGTCACCGCGGTCCACGAGGGCAGCCGGCGCGGCGCGACCGGCGAGCGCTTGACCGCGGTGGTGAACATCGGCATCGGCGGGTCGGATCTCGGGCCGCGCGTGGTGACCGAGGCGCTGACCGGCGGGCGCACCGACGCGCGGATGGAGGCGCGGTTCCTTTCCAACGTCGATGGGCATGCGTTCCAGGCAGTGGTGCAGGGGCTGCACCCGGCGCGCACGCTGTTCCTGGTCGCCTCGAAGACCTTCACCACCTTGGAGACGCAGACCAACGCGCGGGCGGCGCGGGCCTGGCTCGCCGGCGCATTGGGCGAGGCGGCGGTCGGCCGGCACTTCGCGGCGCTGTCCACCAACCTGAAGGCGGTGGCGGAGTTCGGCATCACCCCCGAGCACACGTTCGGCTTTCGCGACTGGGTGAGCGGACGCTATTCGCTGTGGTCACCGGTCGGGCTGGTCATCGCTCTCGCGACCGGCTGGGAGAAGTTCCAGGCGCTGCTCGACGGCGCCTGGGCGATGGACCGGCATTTCCGCGACGCGCCACTGCGGCAGAACCTGCCGGTGCTGCTCGGGCTGGTCGGCGTCTGGCACGTCAACGTGCTGGGCTGCGCCACTCACTGCGTGCTGGCCTACGACGACAGGCTGCGCCGGCTGCCGGAGCACCTGCAGCAGGTCGAGATGGAGAGCAACGGCAAGCATGTCACTCTGGCAGGCGCGGCGGTGGCGCACGACACCTGCCCGATCATCGTCGGCGAACCGGGAACCAACGCGCAGCACAGCTTCATGCGGCTGGTGCTTCAGGGCACGCGGCCGGTGCCGGTGGATTTCATCCTCGCCGCCAATCCCGACCACGACCGGGTCGAGGCGCACCGGGCGCTCGCCGCCAGCGCCTTCGCCCAGTCCGAGGCGCTGCTGCGGGGACGGTCGGAGGCGGAGATCCGGGCGGAGATGGCGGCGCACGGCGCCTCACAAGCCGAGATCGACGGGGTGACGCCGCACCGGGTGTGCGTGGGCGAGCGGCCGTCGAACACCATCCTGTTCGGGCGGCTGGATCCGTTCAGCCTGGGGCGGCTAGTCGCTCTCTACGAGCACAAGGTCGCGGTGCAGGGCTGCGTGTGGGGGATCGACAGCTTCGACCAGTGGGGGGTGGAGCTAGGCAAGGAACTTGCCGGGGGCATCATCGCGGAGCTGGAGCCGGGGTGTGGTGCCCGGGGCGCCTGATTCATCCACCACGGGGCTGATTGCGCGCGGTTTCGGGCGCTGCGAGGAGAAACGTGAGGCTTCCCAGACTGGACGGACGACGATTCGACACGGAGTTTCACGGAGTTGCGCACGGAGTTCCACGGAGAAGGAATTCGCGCGAAGCGCCTTTCACTCTTCCTCCATGCAACTCCGTGCAGTCCTCCGCGAATCTCCGTGTCGGGAAGACGTTGAAGCCGCACCGGGTCCACGTCCTTAAGGTTCCCATTTCGTTCCGGCCATGCTATCCTACCGTCGATATTGCGCAGGCCTGAACGCGTGCCCGCCATCCGCATCCTGCCGGCCCACACCGTCAACCGCATCGCCGCCGGCGAGGTGATCGAGCGGCCTGCGGCCGCGGTGAAGGAGCTGGTGGAGAACGCGCTCGATTCGGGCGCCACCCGGATCGCCGTGGCGCTCGGTGCCGGCGGTATCGACCGGATCGAGGTAGCCGACGACGGCGCCGGCATGGACGCCGGCGCGCTGGCGCTCGCGGTGCTGCGCCACGCCACCTCGAAGCTCGCCGACGACGACCTCGTGCACATTGCCACCCTGGGGTTTCGCGGCGAGGCGCTGCCCTCGATCGGTGCCGCGGCGCGGCTCGCCATCATGTCCCGGCCGCGCGACGCCGCGCACGCCTCGGAGATCCGCGTCGAGGGCGGTACGGTGTCGGATGTCGCTCCCGCCGCCGGCGCGCCGGGGACACGCGTGGTGGTGCGCGACCTGTTCTTCGCCACGCCGGCGCGGCGCAAGTTCCTCAAGCATCCGCGCACCGAGGCGGACCACGCCGAGGCCGTGGTGCGCCGGCTGGCGCTGGCCGCGCCCGGCGTCGCGTTCCGTCTCGAATGCGACGGCCGCGTCGCGTTCGACCTGCCGTCGCAGGACCGTGGCGCCCGGGTCGCGGCGCTGTTCGGCGCGGAGGCGGCACAGGCGATGGTGGAGGTGGCGGGCGAACGCGGTGCGCTGCGCATCGCGGGCTTTGCGGGCTCGCCGGCGGTCACCCGTGCCACCGCCGCGGCGCAGGCGCTGACGGTGAACGGCAGGCCGGTCGCCGATCCGGTGCTGAAGGTCGCGGTACGGGTCGCCTATCGCGACGTGATCGCGGCGGGGCGTCATCCGGTGGTGGCGCTGTGGCTCGACCTGCCGCCGGATGAGCTGGACGTGAACGTGCACCCGGCGAAGACCGAGCTGCGCTTCCGCGATGTGGGCGCGGTGCGCTCGCTGGTGATCGGTGCCATCGGCCGCGCGCTGGCGGGCGGCGCGGGCACGTCGCTGCCCGCGCCGCGGCCCTCGCTGTACCTGCATTCGCGCCCGCGGCCGGTGGCCTACACGTCCGTGCCGCTTCCCGGCATGGCGGAGATGCAGCTCGCTTTCGGCGCTGCGCCGGCGGCGCGCGTGCTGCCGGCGGCTGAACCGAATGAGGACCATCCCCTGGGCGCGCCGGTGGCGCAGGTGCTCGATACCTACGTGATCGCGGTCGCCTCGGACGGATCCCTGGTACTGGTCGATCAGCACGCCGCGCATGAGCGACTGACCCACGAGGCGCTGCGCGAGCAGATGCTGGACGGCGGCGTGCGCACCCAGCCGCTGCTGCTGCCGGCTGTGGTGGACCTGCCGCCGGCCGATGCCTCCCGCCTGCTGGTGCGCAGCGACGAACTGGCGCGGCTGGGGCTGGAGATGGAGGCGTTCGGCCCGGGCGCGGTGATGGTGCGGGCGCTGCCTGCGGCACTTGGTTCGCCGGAGCCGGGGCCGCTGCTGCGCGACCTCGCCGATGAACTGGAGGAGTTGGATGAGGCGACCGCGCTGAGCGCACGGCTGGATGCGGTGATCGCTCGGCTGGCCTGTCATGGCTCGGTCCGTGCCGGGCGGCGGCTGAATGCCGCGGAAATGGATGCGCTGCTGCGCCAGATGGAGGCAACCCCGCGCGCCGCGACGTGCAGCCACGGGCGGCCGACCTTCCTCAAGCTGTCGAAGGCCGAGATCGAGAAACTGTTCGGCCGGCGTTGATTTCGCCAGCGCCCGGACTATGGATGCGCATCGAATCCACGAGGGAAACATGATGAGAGCGCTGATGGCGGCGTCCGGCGTGGCGATGGCGACGTTCCTGTCGACCGGGGCGATGGCGGACAGTCCTGGCGTCACGGCGACCGAGATCAAGATCGGCAACACCATGCCGTACAGCGGTCCGGTGTCGTCCTACAGCCCGATCGGCAAGCTGGAGACGGCGTTCTTCAACATGGTCAACGAGCAGGGCGGTGTCGCCGGGCATAAGATCAACTTCATCT
>Ga0207693_10005563_pt1 | contig 10483 bp, 6 predicted proteins | sample LARL81metaG_FD_184347 | JGI IMG/M metagenome (GOLD analysis project Ga0207693, IMG submission 184347) | Corn, switchgrass and miscanthus rhizosphere microbial communities from Kellogg Biological Station, Michigan, USA - LAR L8-1 metaG... | ecosystem: Host-associated > Plants > Roots >... | reverse complement strand
CGCGCCGGCTAGCCAGTTGACTGCCCAGCCCCCGTAGGAAAGCCCCATCGCGGCCACCCGGCGGGGATCGGCCAGGCGACGGCCGATCACCCAGTCCAGGGACGTCAGCAGGTCGTCGGCGTCCGGCCCGCCCCAGCGGCCCTGGATGGGCGAGATCCAGTCTCGCCCGTAGCCGCCGGAGCCGCGGATGTTGGGCAGTAGCACCCGGTAGCCGAGCTGCGCCAGTAGCCACGAGTCGAGCTCCGGCGTCGGCCCGTGGGCGCCGTAGGGACCGCCGTGCGGGGAGAGCACGAGTGCCGATCGGCCGCGCACAGCGGCTGGCTCGACGAGGAAGCAGTGAATCCCGTCGGCGTCCAACTCGCGCACCCGCGGCGGCTCCTCTGTCCGCAGCCAGTCGCCGCCGTGCCTGGTCAGCCGTCGCATCGCGTCCGCCTCGACCGCCGCCACCTCGGGCGGATAGCTGTCGTCAGTCATGGTCGCCACCACCCGCTCGCCGCCGACGGCGATCGAGGCCAGCGTCGTGGCGCCGGTGGAGATCCGCTCCGCCTGCCCGCGCAGCGGCACGCGCCACACCTCGTCGCGGCCGCGGCGGTTGATCGGCACGACCAGCATGTCGTTGCCCTGCCATTGCGGTGGCGGCATCTCGGCATCCCGCCAGTCGTGCAGGTCGGAGCACCAGCCGAGGGTGACCGGCAGGTCGAGCCGGCGGGTCAGGCTGCGCGGCCGCCGCGCGCCGTCCCAGACGAACAGCTCCGGCTCGGCGTAGTCCGGGGCGCCCGGCACGTTGGTGCCGGTGAAGGCCAGCGTCGAGCCGTCCGGAGACCAGGCCGGCGAGGAGGCGTACCCGCGCAGCGCGATCAGCTCGCGGACGTCTCCGCCCTTCGAGTCCACCTCGTAGATCGCCGTCTTGGGGCGGAGGTCGGCGTCCGGGCCGCGGGCGCTGGAGAAGGCGATCCGGGTGCCGTCCGGGTGCCAGGCCGGCTCGCCGGCGTCGAAGTCGCCGCTCGTCACCTGGTTCGGCCGGGCGCCGGGCCGCGCCGCCACCACATGCAGGTGGTAGCGGTAGTCGGAGTCTTCGTCGCTGTCGTCCCGCCAGTCGACCCTGCGCATGACCTGGACGACCCGCTTCTCGGGATCGCCCTGCCAGAAGCGCGGCTGGCCGGCCTCGGCTGTGAAGGCGATGCGGCGGCCGTCCGGGGAGAAGACCGGCGCGCCGACGGAGCCGTGGGGCGCGCCGCAGACCAGCTCCGCCTCGCCGCCGTCGATCCGGATCAGGTACAGGCACCGTCCCGACCCGCCGCCGCGGTTGCTGGCGAAGGCAATGGTGCGGCTGTCGGGCGCGAACGCCGGGCTGATGTCCCGCCACGACCCGCCGGTCAGCCGCCGCGGACGCCCGCCCCGGTACGGCACCAGCCACAGGCTGACCCGGTACTCGTTCCCGGCCACCGTGCGCCGCGTGTAGACCACCCACTCGCCGTCCGGCGAGAGCACTGAGGTGCCGATCACGACCTGCCTGCGCACGACCTCGGGTCCCAGCATCGGCGGGATGCTACCGGCCGGGGCTACGCTGCCGGCATGGAACCGATACTCACGGTCACCCCTGAGGCGCTCGAAAAGGTGGAGCTGGTGCGTGGCCGCGAGCCCGACCCGGCGGGCCTGGCGCTGTGGGTCGAGGTGACCGGGCGCGACCGCTTCGGCCGTTTCCAGTACGACCTCTGGCTGGCGCCGGCCGACGACGCTCCGCAGGGATCGGCCCTCGAGCGGGCAGGCGAGCTGACCGTGGTCATCCCGCCGGCCTCGGTGGAGGTGCTGCGGGGCGCGGTGCTCAACCGGCACGGAGATCTGGAAACCGGCGGGCTGGTGATCGAGGAGTCCGCCCAGGCCACCCCCGACCTCGGCCCGGTGCCCGAGAACCTGACCGGGGACACCGCCGAGCGGGTGCAACAGGTGCTGGAGCAGCAGATCAACCCGGCGATCGCCGCCCACGGCGGCGTCGTTCACCTGGTCAACGTGGAGGACGGGGTCGCCTTCGTGCGCATGGGCGGCGGCTGCGCCGGTTGCGGGATGGCCACCGTGACGCTCGACCAGGGGATCGAGCTGGCGATCCGCCGGGCAGTCCCGGAGATCACCGGCATCGTCGACGTGACCGATCACGCGGCCGGTCAGAACCCGTACTACGCGCCGACGGCCTAGCGATCTGCATGGGTGTTTTCCCCTCAAGGGGGGACGCGACGCGGCCGATGCTGGACTTCGATGCTCTCGCCACATCGACTGTCCGCCCTGTTCGCGCTTTCGCGCGCGCTCCAGGATGTCCGCGACCCGGCTGCCATCGCCGAGCGGCTGGCCGACCAGGCTCCGCAGCTGACCGGCGGCAGCGCCTCGATCTGGACCCGGGAGCCCGATCGCGACGTGCTCATCCGGCAGGGCGACGGTGAGCCGGGCGAGCGGTCGGTGGAGCAGTCGCCGGAGCTGGCACGGGTTCTTCGCGACGGCCGCCACACCCGCACCCAGAACTCGCTCGTCCTGCCGCTGCTGGTGGACGGCCGGGCGATCGGCGTGCTCGAGGTCGAGGATGCGCCGGCCGGCGACCTGGCCTCGGGCGGGATGCAGTACTGGCAGTCGCTGGCCGACGTCGTCGCAGCCGCGCTCGACGAGGCGACCTCGTTCGCCGAGCTGGCCCGTGCCGAGGCCCGCTTCCGGTCGCTGGTCGAGCAGATCCCGGCCGTCACCTACCTCGACCGCGCGGGCAGCGGCGAGCCGATCTACTGCAGCCCACAGCTGGAGACCCTGTTCGGGATCCCCGCCGCCGAGTGGCTGGACGGGGAAGACGGCTGGGGCCGGCGGATCCATCCGGACGACCGCCAGTTCACGGTGGCGTCGTACGCCGCGTCGGTACGCGACGGGCAGCCGTACTTCCACGAGTACCGCCTGATCAGCCCCGACGGCACCGTCCACTGGGTCTGTGACGAGGCGGTCACGGTCACCGACTGGGAGGGCAAGAAGGTCGTTCAGGGCGTCATCTACGACGTCACCGACCGCAAGCTGGCCGAGCAGCGCTTTCGCGACGCCGAGTCGCGCTACCGAACGCTGGTCGAGCAGCTGCCGCTGGCCATCTACATCGACGCCCTCGACGAGGCCGCGACGTCGCTCTACAACAGCCCCAAGAACGCCGAGATCACCGGCTACACGCACGAACAGTGGGTCGCCGATCCCGACCTTTTCGGGAAGACCATCCACCCCGACGATCGGGCCGAGGTGCTGGCCGGGTTCGAGGCCGCCCGGGTGACCGGCGACCCGTTCGCCGCCGACTACCGGATCATCCGCCCCGACGGGACCACGGTCTGGGTGCACGACGAGTCGGTCGTCGTCCGCGACGACCAGGGGACGCCGCTCTACCGGCAGGGCTACCTGCTGGACATCTCCCGCCGCAAGCAAGCAGAGGAGCGGCTGGCCCACCTTGCCTATCACGACTCGCTGACCGGCCTGCCCAACCGGGCGATGTTCCAGGAGCACCTGGACGTCGCGCTCGCCCGCGCCGAGCGCTCGGGACAGGGGGTCGCCGTGCTCTATGTCGACCTGGACGATTTCAAGCTGGTCAACGACTCCTTCGGCCACGTCTCGGGCGACGAGCTGCTGTGCGAGGTGGCGCTGCGGTTGCGTTCGGCCACCCGCTCGACCGACGTGGTCGCCCGCCAGGGCGGCGACGAGTTCCTGATCCTGGTCGCCGACCTCGAGGTCGGCGACGCCGAGCAGGAGCTGGACATCGCCGAGATCGCGCGCGGGGTCGCCGAGCAGCTGCGGGAGGCGCTGAGCCACCCGTTCCTCGTCTCGGGCACCGAGATCTACTGCTCCGGGTCGGTCGGCATCAGCCTCTATCCGGTCGACGCCGAGGGTGCCGAGAGCCTGCTCAAGCACGCCGACATCGCGATGTACAAGGCCAAGGATTCCGGCCGTGACGCGGCCCGCCTGTACGTCCGCGACGGCGGCGATGCGATGGCCCGCTTGTCCATGGCCGGGCGGTTGCGGCGGGCCATCGAGCGCAGCCAGTTCGTCCTCTACTACCAGCCGCTGGTCGACCTCGGAAGCGGCGGCATGGTCGGCGTGGAGGCGCTCATCCGCTGGCACGACGGCGAGCGCGGCATGATCATGCCGGGGCAGTTCATTCCACTCGCCGAGCGCACCGGCCTCATCTCCGAGATCTCCGAATGGGTGATCGCAGAGGCCTGTCGGCAGGGCGCTGAGTGGCGCGCCCAGGGGCTCGACCTGTACGTGTCGGTGAACCTGCCGCCGGTGTTCTGGCAGCCGACCGCGATGCGCCAGGTGCTGGCGACGATCGAGTCGTTCGGCCTCTCGCCGGACCGGATGATGGTGGAGCTGACCGAGTCGGCAATGATGGCGCCGCAGGAGGAGGAGAACGAGCGGATCATCGCCGAGCTGGTCGACCGCGGCCTGCGCCTGGCGATCGACGACTTCGGCACCGGCCACTCGTCGCTGGGCCGCCTGAACCAGATGGCGGTGACCACGCTCAAGATCGACCGCTCGTTCGTGGCCGACCTGCCGGCCGACCGCAGCGCCTCGCTGCTGGTGGCGACCATGATCAGGCTCGCCGACGGCCTCGGTCTGCAGGCGCTGGCGGAGGGGATCGAGACGGACGACCAGCGGCGCTGGCTGATCGAGCAGGGCTGCCCGCTGGGGCAGGGCTTCTTCTTCAGCCGCCCCGTGCCGGCGACCGAGATCTGGCCGCTCTACCACGCCTTCCCGCGCGCAGCCTAGACCCGGCGACCAGAAACGGCGGGACGCGGCCGGGCCTAGGTGACACGGGCGCGGCGGAGATCGTAGGCGTGGTGCGCTTCCCGCTCGACCAGGACGGCCAGCCGGTCGATTGCGTCATAGACGTCGACGAAGCGGGTGTAGACGGCCGGCAGCCCGAAGCGGATGACGTCGGCCGGCCGGAAGTCGGGGATCACGTGTGCCTGCTCGATCAGCGCCTGGCAGATGCGCCAGGCGTCGGGGTGGCGGAAGGATACGTGGGAGCCGCGCCGGGCCGGGTCGCGGGGCGTGCCGAGCTGGAAGCCGAGCGGGGCCAGCCGCTCGTCATGGAGCGCGATCGCGAGCTCGGTGAGGGCGATCGATTTGGCCCGCAGCGGCTGGATGCCGGCCGCCGCCACCTCGGCGGCGCCCGCCTGCACGGCGTCGACGCCGATGATGCCGGGCGTGCCGGCCAGGAAGCGGACGATTCCCGGCGCCGGCTCGTAGTCCGGCCCCATCGCGAACTGGTCGGCGTGGCTGAACCAGCCCTGGATCGGCGAGCGCAGGAGCTCCTGGAGCTCCTGCCTCACGTACAGGAACGCCGGCGCACCGGGCCCGGCGTTCAGGTACTTGTAGGTGCAGCCGACCGCAAGGTCGGCGCCCCACGCCTCCAGCTCGACCGGTACGGCACCGGCGGCATGGCAGAGGTCCCAGAGCATCAGGGCGCCGGCCTGGTGCGCCTCCGCGGTCACTCTCGGGCCGTCCAGGAGCTCCCCGCTTCGGAAGTCGACGAGCGACCGGCAGACCAGCGCCGCCGTCCCGACGGTGCCAGGCTCCGTCACCGATCTGTCACGGGCGGCGGCGAGGCCGGCCAGCACGTAGCGGTCGGTGGGGAAGTCGTCCGGGTGGACGACGATCGCCCCCTGGCGCACGTCCAGCGCCGCCCACGCCAGCTTGTACAGGTTGACCGTGACCGAGTCGCAGACGATCACCTCGCCGGGGCGGGCGCCGATCAGGCGCGCGATCTCGTCGCCGGCGCGCAGCGGCGCGTCGATCCACCGCGACCAGCCGCCGACCAGGTCGCGGCCCCACTCCTCGGTGGTGGCCTCGATCGCCGCCCGGCCGGCCGTCGGCAGCCGCCCCAGCGAGTTGCCGTCCACGTAGATGCGGTCGCCGTCCTCGACGACGTAGCGGTCGCGGAAGCCGGCCAGCGGATCGGCGGCGTCGCGGGCGAGCGCGTCCTCCCGGCTCACAGCCACTCCGCCACCGCCTGCCAGCTGCGCGACCGAGGGTCGAGGTGGGCGTAATGGTCCTCGCCTTCGACGACGACGCTGGTGCAGTCGTCGCCGGCCCGGTCGGCGTAGGGAAGGCACTGCCCGGCGGGGACGACGTCGTCGCAATCGCCCCACACGATCAGCGTCCGGCAGCGCAGCGGCAGACGCTCGATCGGCGAGCTCTCGATGTAGCGCTCCGGCCGCTGATCCGGCCCGCCGTCCAGCAGCTTCGGCACCCCGTCGCCGCAGACGCCGTTTCGGGCCGCGTGCGCGAGGTCGGCCAGCGGCGCCTGGCCGACCGCCTCGGTCACCGCCACGGCAGCGCGCTCACGGCCCGCCGCCCAGAGCGCGAGGCAGCCGCCGGCGGAGTGGCCGACCGCGGCCACCCGGCTCAGATCGAGCGGCGCGTCGACCTCCGCCAGGGCGTCGATGCCGGCCGCCGTGTCGTCGAAGGTGGCCGGCCAGCCGCCCCCCGTGTGAATGCCCAGCCGGCGGTATTCGAGGTTCCAGGTGGCCCAGCCGCGCTCGACCAGGTCGGGGCAGATGCCCTCCATGAGGCTGCGATCGTAGCGCTGGCGGAAGCAGCCCCCGTGAATCAGGACGGCGACCGGAAACGGGCCCCGGCCGACCGGGGTCATCAGCATGGCGACCTGGCTTCGATGTTCCCCGTAACGATGCACCACCGCCTGCATCAGACGACGATCGCGTCCCGCTCGACGAGCGCGGCATAGCGTCCCCCGATCTCGAGCAGTTCCGCGTGCGTCCCTCGCTCGACGATCCGGCCGTGGTCGAGGACGAGGATCTGGTCGGCGTCGCGGATGGTGGAGAGCCGATGGGCGATGACGAGGGTGGTGCGTCCCTCGCTGAGGCGGTCGAGAGCGTCCTGGACGGCTCGCTCGGTCTCCACGTCGAGCGCCGAGGTGGCCTCGTCGAGCACGAGCACCGGCGGGTCGCGGAGGATCGCCCGGGCGATTGCCAGACGCTGCTTCTCGCCGCCCGAGAAGCGGTATCCGCGCTCGCCGACGACGGTCGAGTAGCCGTCCGGCAGCGACATCAGGTGGTCGTGGATGCGAGCCGCCTGAGCGGCGGCCTCGAGCTCCTCCTCGGTCGCCCCAGGCCGCGCGAAGAGCAGGTTCTCGCGAACCGATCCGTGGAACAGATAGGTCTCCTGGCTGACGACGCCGATCGTTTCCCGCAGCGAACGGAAGCTGAGGTCGCGCAGGTCGTGGCCGTCGATCCGCACCGCGCCGGCGCTGGGCTCGTAGAGCCGGGCGGCCAGGTAGCCGACCGTCGTCTTGCCGGATCCGGTCTCCCCGACCAGCGCCACCTTCGTCCCCGGCTCGGCCACGAAGCTGATGTCGCTCAGCGTCGGCCGGTCGGCCTCGTACTCGAAGGCGACCCGGTCGAACTCCAGCCGGCCCGCCACGTCGTCGCGCGCGACCTCGGTCGCGTCTGGGCGCTCGTCGATCTCGACCGGCAGGTCGAGGTACTCGAACACCCGCTCGAAGAGGGCCAGCGAGGACTGCACGTCGGTCTGCACGGACAGCAGGGACGTGAGGGGGAAGAAGAGGCGGGTCTGAAGGGTGGTGAAGGCGACCACGGTGCCGATCGAGAGCGAGGTGTTGCCGCTGGCGATCAGGTGCCCGGCGACCCCGTAGACGAGCGCCGGCATGATCGCGAACGTGGCCTGGATGGATGCCATCGCCCAGCGGCCGGCCATCCGCTGGCGCAACTGCAGATCGGCCAGCCGCTCTGACTCGCCGCGGAAGCGCTCGGCCAGCTCGCCGGTCTGGCCCATGGTCTTGGCCAGCAGCACCCCGGAAACCGAGAGCGACTCCTCGACCAGCGACGAGATGTCGGCCAGCGAGATCTGGGTGCTCGCCGCCAGTTCGCGCCGGATGCGGCCGACGCGGCGGGTGATGAGCACGAACACCGGGAGCAGGATGAAGGCCGCCACCGCCAGCCGCCAGTCGAGCAGGATCATCGCGATCGAGGTCGTGATGACCGTCGTGGCGTTGGAGACGATCGTGGTCGCCGTGGTGGTAACGACGGTCTGGACGCCGCCGATGTCGTTGGCGATCCTCGATTGCACCTCGCCGGTGCGGGTGGCGGTGAAGAAGCGCAACGACAGCCTTTGCAGGTGGCCGTAGACCGCGGTTCGCAGGTCGTGCATCACCTGCTGGCCGATCAGGTTCGACTGCCAGACCTGGGCGACGCCGATGGCGCCGGTGATGATGGGGATCGCGACCATCCCGGCGATCAGCAGATTGAGCTCCGTCGTGTCCATGTTGGTGCCCTTGTTGAGCACGTTGTTCAGCAGGTCGCGGAGCAGGAAGGCGGGGATCACGCCCAGCGCCGCCGAGACGACGATCAACCCTCCGACGAAGCTCAGGCGCGCCAGGTACGGCTTGAACAGCCGCATGATCCGGCGGGTCTGTGACGGTGTCGAGTCGGGCATCTGCCTCTGGGTGAAACGTGCGGCGGGGCGGCGGTAGTCCCGGTGCACCGTACGATAGGGGGATGGCGGACGACCGGGAACCTCCGATGCTCGCCAGGATCGGCCGTGAGGCGGGGGTGCCGGATCTGTTGGCGAGCCTGGCCAGGCTGCCCGGGCCCGACGTCCGCTCGCTGATGCTCCACCTCGCGCGGGCGCAGAGCGCGCGACGATCGCCTGCGCAGCTCCTGCACCAGCATGCCGACGACCGCACCGTGCCGGCCGGCCATGTCGACGGGCGGCGGGTGCACGAGTTCGAGCGCCAGGCCCTGCTGGCGGCGGACGGCTTCGAAGCCCGCGAGCTGTCTCCCGTCTCGCCGCTGGGCCTGCAGACAGTGCTCGGCGGGATCGATCAGATGAGCGTGCTCGCCACTGTGCGCGGAACCGAGGTGTTGGCTGATCCGACGACGGCGCTGGCGCTGGAGGCGGCCATGGCGCGCAGGGCCGGCGAGGCGGAGGTTCGGCTGTGCGCGGTCGGCCGCGTGCTTCGCATGCAGGCGTTCCCGGTCGGCTATGACGCCCACTTCGCTCTCTTCTCGATGGTCACGGCGGGCCGCGCCGGGGACCGCCGCGCCTTCGAACTGGCGGCGCTCCGCGAACAGGTGGCGGTGTACCTGCGACTGCTCGCCGAGGTCGCCCCCGGCCACGCGACGGCGGTCGCGGTCTCGGACGCATCAGCGCCGCCGTCGGCGCTTCAGCGCGACCTCGTAGAGCCGCTCCGCGACGAATTCCCGAAGACGCAGATCGCACTGCGCCCCGAGCGCGTCGACGGCGCCGCCTACTACCGCGGGCTGATGGTGGACATCGGTCTTGCCGACCCCGGCGGGGCGATCCACTCGGTCGCCGACGGCGGTGCCACGGACTGGACCGCGCGTCTCCTCTCCGACCGGAAGGAGCGGATGGTCGTGACCGGGATCGGCGTCGAGCGAGTGATCCGGGTGGCGGAATCGGATTGAGCGTCGAACGCCGGTCTTTGCGGCAAATTCCGGCTTGCGCTTCACCAGCCGCTCACCTACAGTGACTTTCGCGCCGTCCAGGGCAGCCGAGTAGGGTGAAGCCGGGCGGAGGGGCAGTAGGGGCGACCCGAAAGTTCCTTCGGCCGGTGGACGAAAGGTCAGCCGGGGCGGCGAATCTTTTTTGGCTCCTCGGCCGTTACAGCGGGGCCCGCCCCCGCTGTAACTCGCCGGGAGTCAGCCCTCCTCCGGTGCGGCTCGCCAAGCCTGCATCAATCGGCGTGTGGCACACCTAGGTGATCGTGTCCCAGAAGAAGTCACGTCAGGTCCGGCGGGCCGAGGATCGTGCGCGCGCCCTCCAGCCGCAGCGGCCGTCCCGGCGCCCGCTGCTGATCGCCGGCTCGGCGGTCGCGGTGGTGCTGGTCGCCATCGGGGGCCTGTTCGCCGTGAAGCTCTCCCAGGGCGGGTCGACGGCGGCCGCCGCGGCAGCGCCGCGGGCGGGAGCCCCGCCGGCGGTGGTGCGGTCGATCGCGACCCTTCCGGCGGCGGTCTTCGACAGGGTCGGATACCAGTCTGACGTGGTCAAGCCGCAGCCGATCTCCGGGCCGCCGCTGAAGCAGGACGGGAAGCCGCTGGTCGTCTATCTGGGCGGCGAGTTCTGCCCCTACTGCGCTGCCGAACGGTGGGCGATCGTCTCCGCCCTGTCGCGGTTCGGCACCTTCCACGACCTCGGCGCCACCCACTCCTCGTCCTCGGACGTCTACCCGAACACGGCGACCTTCTCGTTCCACGGCGCGAGCTACGCCAGCCGCTACCTGAGCCTCGACGCAGTCGAGATCTATTCCAACACGCGGTCCGGGGACGGCTACGCGGCGCTCGACCGGCCGACGGCGCGAGAGGCGTCGCTCGACCGGCGCTACGGGACGGGGGCGATCCCCTTCGTCGACATCGGCAACCGGTACGTGATCAACGGGGCGAGCTACGACCCGGGGCTGCTGCAGGGGCTGACGATG
>Ga0207693_10005561_pt1 | contig 10485 bp, 11 predicted proteins | sample LARL81metaG_FD_184347 | JGI IMG/M metagenome (GOLD analysis project Ga0207693, IMG submission 184347) | Corn, switchgrass and miscanthus rhizosphere microbial communities from Kellogg Biological Station, Michigan, USA - LAR L8-1 metaG... | ecosystem: Host-associated > Plants > Roots >... | reverse complement strand
GACCTGGAGATCGCCGACGGCGAGGTGCGCGTCAAGGGATCGCCGACCACGAGCGTCTCGATCGAGGACCTGGCGGCGCAGGCGGCCGGCGATCGCCTTCTGATCGGCCGCGGCTCGGGGCCGCTGCCGCCGACTCCCGAGGTGGACGCGTCCGGCTGCACCGGCCGGCTGGGAATGGAGTCCTGGGTCGGGCCGACCTTCATCACCCACGCGGTGCGCTGCAAGGTCGACCGCCGCACCGGCGTCGTGCGTGTGCTCGAGGTTGCCGCCGCCCACGACTCGGGGCGGGTGCTCAACCCGCGCGGAGCGACGGGGCAGGTCGAGGGCGGCGTGGTCATGGGGATCGGGATGGCGCTGACCGAGGGGACGCAGATCGGCGATGACGGCCGCCAGCGCAACCCGCACCTGCTCGACTACAAGCTGCAGACCGCCTCCGACTGCCCGCCGATCGAAGTGCGGTGGGTCGAGGTGCCCGACGACGAGGCGGGGCCGAACGGCTCCAAGGGAGTCGCCGAGCCGCCCTGCGTGCCCACACCGGGCGCGATCGGGAACGCCATCGCAAAGGTGCTCGGCCGGCGTGTCCACCAGCTGCCGATGACGCCGTCCCGCGTCTGGGAGGCGTCGCAGAGATGAGCACCGCCTACGCCGAGCCGGCCATGCTGGCGGATGCCCTGGCCGCGATGTCGTCCGGCGCCCGGCCGGTGGCCGGCGGCACCGACCTCGTGGTCGGCGCCCGCCAGGGCAAGGCGCCGCTGCCCGACTCGCTCGTGGCCATCCACCGGCTGCCCGAGCTGCACGGGATCGCCGAGCACGACGGCGGGCTGCGGCTGGCGGCGCTGGCCAGCCACGAGGAGCTCGTGACCGACCCGCTCGTGCGTGAGCGCTACACCGCAATCGCCGACGCCTCGGCGATCGTCGGCAGCCATGCCACCCGGCACGTCGGCACCATCGGCGGCAACGTGATGAACGCGTCGCCGGCGATGGAGACCGGCGGACCGCTGATCTGCCTCGGCGCCGAGGCGGTGCTGGCGTCGACCTCCGGCGAGCGGCGGGTTGCGGTGGCCGACCTGCTGACCGCACCTGGCCGCACGTCTGCGCACCCGGACGAGCTTCTGGTCGCACTCGAGCTGCCGGCCCGGCCGGCGGGCTCGGGCAGCTGCTACGTCCGCCTGGAGTACCGGCGCCAGATGGAGATTGCGGTCGTCGGCGCCACCGCGGTGGTCGCCCTGGAGAACGGCCGGGTGACCGACGCGCGGGTCGCCATCACGGCTCTGGCACCGACGATCCGCCGCGTTCCCGCGGCCGAAGCAGCGCTGGTCGGGAGCGACGCCGGCCCGGATGCCGTGGCGGCCGCGGCCGCGGCCGCAGCCGCCGCCGCGGAGCCGATCTCGGACGTTCGCGGCTCGGCCGAGTACCGACGGGCGATGGCCGCCGTGATCACCGAGCGCGCGGTATCCGGCGCGCTCGCCCGCGCCCGCGGCGAGGTGGTCCCGGTTCCCGCGAGCCCGGCGCTGCACGGAGCAGGCTGAGAGGAGGCGCATGCGTTACCAGGCCACCCTGAACGTCAACGGCGTCCCCTATCCGGTCGAGGTGGAGGGGCACCGCAACCTGCTCTCGGTGCTCCGTGGCGAGGTCGGGCTGACCGGCAGCAAGGAGGGCTGCGACGACTCCGAGTGCGGCGCCTGCATGGTGCTTCTGGACGGCCGGCCGGTGAACTCCTGCTCGTACCTGGCGCTGCAGGCGCAGGGGCGGGAGATCACGACCGTGGAGGGCCTGTCAAACGGCGGCGACCTGCATCCGCTGCAGCGCCAGTTCCTGGAGCAGGGCGGCGTCCAGTGCGGCTTCTGCACACCCGGCATGCTGATGTCGGCAAAGGCGCTCTTGGATCGCAATCCCGATCCCAGCGAGGAGGAGATCCGGATAGCGCTTTCGGGCAATCTGTGCCGCTGCACCGGCTATCAGGGGATCGTGCTGGCGGTGCAGGCGGCCGCTCGCGAGCTGGCCTGAGCGCGGCTACCATTCGGCTGATGGTCACGCTCACCGACACCGCCGTCGAGAAGGTGCGGACGCTGGCTGCCGACGACCCCGACGCCCGCGTGCTCCGGCTCGCCGTCGAGGGCGGCGGCTGCTCCGGGTTCCAGTATGCGATCGGCTTCGACAGCGAGATCGAGCCGGATGACCTGTCCGTCGAGTTCGGTGGCGTCCAGGTCGTCATCGACCCGATCAGCCTGCCCTATCTGAAGGGCTCGACGGTGGACTGGGTGGACGGGCTCATGGGCGCCGGGTTCCGCTTCGAGAACCCGAATGTCGCCTCGACCTGCGGCTGCAACTCGTCCTTCCAGGCGAAGCCCGAGATCGAGGGCCCGTACTCGCCGAAGCCCGACGGCTGCGGCACCTGACGAAAGGGCGGGCCATCCGCCGAGCGGCCGCCGCGGGACAAAGGGGCCAGGCCCCCTTGTTCCACGAGGTTGATTCGTGACCGATTCGTGACGCCGGACGCATGATCTCGCGGTCGCTGCGGTACGCCGGCCACGGCCGCAGAACCTAGGGGCCAGGCCCCCACGTTCCATCGGTGGGTTCCGCGACGCCTTCATGATGGGCGGCGAGGTCGTCGCGGACGGCCGAGCGGCGGACCTTGCCGGTGGCCGTACGCGGCAGCGAGCGGACGAAGCGGAGCGAGCGCGGGTACTTGTACGGCGCGGTGACGGTGCGCACGTGCCGCCGCAGCTCCTCCGCGAGCTCGTCGCCGGCCGCCGTTCCCGGCGCGGCGATCACGTCGGCGTGGACGATCTGGCCGCGTTCGGCATCGGCGATCCCGACGACCGCGCACTCCTGCACGGCCGGGTGTGAGCGCAGCGCCTCCTCGACCTCGCCCGGGCCGATCCGGTAGCCCGACGACGAGATGACGTCGTCCGCGCGGCCGGCGAACCAGAGCACACCATCCTCCTCGCGGGCCAGGTCGCCGGTCTGCCACCAGCCGTCCTCAAGCCGTGTGCGGGTCGCCTCGGCGTCGTCCCAGTAGCCGCTGAAGAACGTCGGCACCGACGCCGCCCTCGTCCACAGCTCGCCGCCCTGCCGCACCTCCAGCTCGACGCCCGGGAGCGCCCGGCCGATCGCTCCGGCCGGCCCGGCCCCGCCGGCCGGCACCCCGGCCAGGGCGCCGGTCTCGGTCTGTCCGTAGCCGTCGCGGACGGTCACTCCGTATGCCTCTCGCCAGCGCTCCACGGTCGCCGCGTCCAGGGCCTCCCCGGCCGCCACCGCCTCGCGCAGCTCCGGCAGCGGCCTCGCCCCGAACCCGTCCGCGGCCGCGCACATCCGATACTCGGTGGGCGACATGCACAGCACCTGTGGTCGCAGTTCGGCCAGCAGCCGAAGCCGTTCCGCGGCATCGAACCGGCCCTCGTGGATGACGGTCTCGGCGCCCGTCAGCTCGGCCGCCAGCCAGACGTTGCGAAGTGATTTCGACCAGCCGGCGGCGGCCGTGCACCAGATCCGGTCGGCCGCCCGCACGCCCATCCAGCGCTCTGTCTGCAGCCGGTTGGCGGCGGCGTACGAGCGCGCATGAAGCGCGGCCTTGGGCTCACCCTCGGTGCCCGACGTGAAGAGGAGAAAGGCCGGCGCCGACGGCCCGAGCTCGACTGACGGGGGAGGGGCGCCGGCCGGCTCGCCTGGCACGTCCGCTGGCTCGAGCAGGGCGGTCGCCGCGCCCGAGCGGTGCATCCTGTCTTCGACATCTCGCTCGGTCAGTTGGTGTGGACAGGCGACCGCGATCGCCCCCAGGCGCCACAGCGCGCGCATGGCGACCAGCCACTCCAGGCTCTTCGGCAGGCGGACGACGACAACGAACCCAGGTTTGACCCCGCGGGCAGCCAGGCCGGCCGCTGCGCGCGCCGTTCGCTCGTCGATGTCGGCTGCGCTGACGGGTTGCGGTACCCCGTCCGCCGGCACGAGCAGCGCCCGCATCAGGCGGGTAGCGTCCCCGCGGCCTCGAGCCAGCGCCGCCATTCGACCTGGCCCGAGTCCCGCCACGCGGCCGACCCGGCGCTCGGCTCGATCGTCTCGCCGGTCTCGGCGAGCTCGACCAGATCGGCGAAGGCAGCCAGGCCGGCGCCGGCCGCCGCGGCCCTGGCGGCGCCCAGGGCCGTCGCCTCGGCCTGGGCGGAGACGCGAACCGGGATCCCCAGCACGTCCGCCTGCCGCTGCATCAGCCAGCGGTTCGCGGTCATGCCGCCGTCCACCCGGAGCAGGGACGGGGCTGCACCGGCCTTCCCCATCGCGTCGACGATGTCGCCGACGCGCCAGGCGATCGCCTCCAGAACCGCCCGTACCAGGTGGGCGCGCGTCGTGTGCGCCGTCATCCCGGCCCAGACTGCGCGCGCCTGGGGCATCCACCAGGGCGCGGCCACCCCGGTCAGGGCGGGCAGGAAGCGCACGCCGCCGCTGTCGTCCACCGAGGCGGCGAGCGCCGCGCTCTCCCCAGGGTCGGCGATCAGGCCGAGCTCGCGCAGCCAGCCCATCGCCGAGCCGGCGCTGAACACGCCACCATCGAGCGCGTAGGCGACGGACTGCTCCTGCCAGGCGACGGTGGGTAGCAGCCCCGCCGGATCGGCCGGCGGAGATTCGCCGGCGTTCGCCAGCACGAAGACGCCAGTGCCGTAGGTGGCCTTGGCGGCGCCGGGGGCGAGGCAGCCGTGTCCGGCCAGCGCCGCGGTCTGGTCGACCAGGAGCGCGCCCAGCCGGAGCCCCGCCAGCCGCCCCAGCTCTCCCACCGACGGCCCGATCGGCGGCAGCCAGGCCGGATCGACGCCGAAGATCGCGCACAGCTCCTCGTCCCACTGGCCGGGCCGGTCGATCCGCTGCAGCTGGGTGCGGGCGGCGGTCGAGGGATCGGTGCGGGCGCCGTCGCCGATCCGCGCGCACAGGTAGGCGTCGAAGGTGCCGAAGCGGACACGGCCCGCTTCGGCCGCCCCCGCCACCGCCTCGTCGTTCTCCAGCAGCCAGCGGATCTTGGTCGACGAGAAGTAGGGATCGAGTGGCGTGCCGGCCAGCGCGCGCACCTGCGGTTCGGCGCCGGCCGCCCGCAGCCGGTCGACGATCCCCTGGGAGCGGCGGCACGACCAGACCACGGCCGGCGCCAGCGGTCGCAGCGTCTCGGCGTCCCAGGCGACCACCGTCTCGCCCTCGTTGTCCAGCCCGATTGCATCCACCGCGGCGCCGTCGAGCTGCCCCACCACCGACGCCAGCCCCTCCGAGACCGAGGTGACGACCTGGTCGGCATCCTTCTCCACCCAGCCCGGGTGCGGGTGCGCCGCGGGCACCTCCAGGTACTCGTCGGCCAGCATCAGGTCGCCGTCGCCGAAGGCGACCACGCGGGTGCCGGACGTCCCCTGGTCGATCCCGATCAGCGTGCTCAACGAATGGCCCGTGCCACCAGCACGACCACGCCGGCAGCACCGGCCACGAGCAGTGGGCCGCGCATCGCCCGGGCGAGCATCGGCAGGTCGGCGGCCGACATCCGCACCTGCGAGCGCCAGGCGCCCAGCTCCCCGTGCACCACCAGCTCGCCGCCCTCGCGGCCGACCCCGGTGACCGTGAACGGCAGGTCGCCGATCGGCGAGCGCACCCTCACGCCGCGTCCAGCATCTGCTCGACCTCGGCAGCGGCGGCTGCCCCCGCCTGCCGTGCGGCCGACACCGTGGCGGGGTCGTCGGCAGGCTGCGCGTACACCGTCCGCGCACCTTCCCAGACCGCGCCGTCGACGTTGCGGAGCGGGACCAGGCCGTGGGCCAGCACGAGCGCGTCGCACTCCACCCGCTCGCCGCCCTGCAGACGCAGTGCCGAGACCCGGGGCCCTCCCTCCACCGCGACCGGCGTCGCGGTCCGCACGGTCAACGCCGGGCTCTCCGGGAAGCGGCGCAAGACCCCGTCCGGGGTCACCACCTGGATGTGCTCCGCGCCCGCGTGGAGCAGCTCGGCGACCGCGCGCGCCGCCCAGTCGCCGCCACCGACCACGGCCGGCCGGCGGCCGGCGAGCAGCCCCGTCTCGGACAGGTGGCAGGCCACGGTTGCTGCCAGGATACCGGCCGGCCGCGGCCCCGCGAGCCCCAGCTCGGCCCGGCCCAGCGGGCGCGACCCGGCAGCGACGACCAGCGCCCTGGCGGGAATCCGCCGGACGCCGTCCTGACCCATGACCAGTAGTTCCTCGCCGTCCCAGCGGGTGGCAGTCTCGCCCAGATGGAGGATCGCCCCGCGCGATCGCGCGGCCGCCTCCGCGCTCCGCGTCTCGTCGGTGTCCCAGCCGTGCACGCCGCCGGGAACCGGGATCCGATCGACGACCACGGGCCGGATCCGCCCCGGCAGCGACGCGGCGCAGGCAAGGCCGGTCAGCCCGGCGCCGACGACGACCACGGTGTCAGGCATCGGCCGGCCCCACCCCGAGCGTTGCCGTCGGCTCCGATTGGGCCAGCAGCCACGGCGCCGTGGCGGTGTGCAGCGAGCACAGGAAAGACACGCCGGCCAGGCAAACCGCGCCCTGGCATCGCCCGCCGGTGGCCCGGGTGCGTTTCCGAAGGCCGTCCACCGACCGCGGTGGCAGCGCCATCGCAAACGCGCCGGCGATCTCGGCGGCGGTGACCTGCTCGCAGGCGCAGACGACCTGCCCGTAGCGCCTGTCGGCGGCGAAGAGCTCCTCGGGGCGCGGATGGTGGAGGAGGCGGGGAAGTGGCTCCAGGGCGGCCAGCGCGCGCGGATGCTCGTCGAGCACCGGCGCGCCGGCCTCGGCCAGCAGCTCGTGCACCTGCTCGGCGATCGCCGGCGATCCGGAGACCCCGGTCGAGCGGATGCCGGCTGCGTGGATCAGGTTCGGACGCCACCCGTCGGCTTCCAGGCGGTAGGTGGTGTCGGAAGCGGGCCGGTTGGCGGCGAACGTCTTGATCGCGTGCTCGCGGCGGATCGCCGGGACGAGCCGGCGGGCCGCCTCCAGGACGTGCTCGAGGACGTCCCGGCTGACCGCCCGGTCGTCAGGATCCTCGCGGTCGTCCGCGGTCGGGCCGAGGAGCAGCGAGCGGTTGGTGGTGGGCACGCAGTAGATCCCCCGCGTCCGCTCGTTGGGAACGCCGCCGACGACCTTGCGGAAGCGCCCGCCCAGCTCCCGGTCGAGCAACCAGTATTGCCCCTGGCGCGGCCAGCAGCGAAACGGCTCGCCGCCAGCCAGGGCCGAGACCTGGCCGGCGCCGACGCCGGCCGCGTTGACCACGAACCCGGCCGAGATCGTGCCGGTCGCCGTATGCACGGCGGTCACCCGCTCGCCGTCCACTTCGAAGCCGGTGACGGGAGACGAGAGGAAGAAGCGGACGCCGTTTCGGGCCGCCAGCTCGGCGTAGCCGATCGTCAGCCGCAGCGAATCGACGATCCCGTCGGCCGGGATGTGCACCGCCGCCCGCGCCGACCCGGTGACCAGCGGTTCCAGCTCGCGTGCGCGATCGCCGCTCACGAGCTCGGCCTCGCAGCCGTTCGCGCGCGCCTGCTCGACCAGGTGGCCGAGCGCCGCCTCGTCGTCCTCGGTCAACGCCACGCAGAGCGTGCCGATGCGCTCCCATGGTGTGTCCAGCGAGGCGCAGAGAGCTTCCCAGCCCGGCGCCGACCGGGTCACCAGCTCCGCCTCCAGCGTCCCCGGCGTGCAGTCGGCGCCGCAGGTCGCGATGCCGGTGTTCCCCTTCGACGCCCCCTCGCCGACGTCGTGGGCGGCCTCGACCACCGCAACCCGGGCGGTGGTGAAGGAGAGCCGGCGGGCGATTGCGCAGCCGACCACGCCGCCGCCGACGATCACCACGTCGAACGCGCCGTCCCCGCTCATGGCGGGAGGTATATCCGACCGTCCCGCCTAGGTGACCGTCAGTGTGCCCTTCATCCCGGCGGCCTCATGCCCCGGGACCGAGCAGTAATACGTGTAGGTGCCGGGCTTCAGGTTCGCGATCACGATCGTCGAGGTGTCCCCGTTGGAGACGATCTTGCCGTGCGCGTCGACGCCGTTTCCCTTCAGCGAGATGTCGTGCCCGACGGACTGGGGATTCATCGATCGGATCACGACCGGCCCCGACTGGACAGTCGCCGAGCTCTTCACGTACGCGAAGCCGGACGGGGCGACGTCGATCTGGACGACGTGACTGCCGGCGACGCTCGAGACCGCGCTCGATGCGGAACTGGTTGCCGACGAGCCGCTCGATCCGCCGCAGCCGGCGGCGGCCACCGCCACCGCGAGCACGATCAAGGCTGTCGGCCATCTGACGCTCATGTCCGCAGCCTACCCCAGGTCGCGGTTGGCGGAACATTCGGAAAGCGGCGCCGACGACTGAGGTGCTGACTAGTATGCGGAACCGTCGTGTTGGTCCTCACGTTCGATGCACCCCAGGCCGATGGCGGCCTTGTGAACGCGTTGTGAGCACCTCGCCGCGCAAGATCTCGGCCGTCCCCACGCCGCCGCCCGCGACCGTCCCGGACGAGCAGGCGATGGACTTCTTCTACTGGATGACGCTGACTCGCGCCGTCGAGGAGCGGGCGCTCAACCTGTATCGGCAGGGCCGCCTGCCGGGCAGCTACTACACCGGACGGGGGCAGGAGGCGATCGCCGTCGGCATCGCCGCGCCACTGCGCCACGGCCGCGACGGAGACTGGCTCTCGCCCTGGATCCGCGACCTCGGTTCCTACCTCGTGCACGGCGTCCCGCCGTGGCGCCTGTTCAGCCAGTTCATGGGCAAGGCGGGCTCGACCACGCGGGGCAAGGACGGGAATCTGCACATCGGCGGCGAGGAGTGGAACATCCCCTGCCAGGTGTCGCACATGGCGGACATGATCCCGCTCACCGTGGGCGCCGCCCTGGCCTACCGGCAGGCCGGCGAGGATCGCGTGGCGCTGACCAGCTTCGGCGATGCGGCGACCTCGCGCGGCGACTTCCACGAGGGCTTGAACATCGCCGCCGTGCTCGAGGTGCCGGCGATCTTCGTGGCCGAGAACAACGGCTGGGGCTACTCGACGCCGATCGCCAAGCAGACCAAGGTCACCGAGCTCTACCGCAAGGCGGCCTCCTACGGGATCCCCGCCGTGTCGGTCGACGGCAACGACGTCTTCGCCGTCTACTCGGCGATCAAGGCCGCCGTCGACGCCTCCCGGGCCGGCCAGGGGCCGCAGTTTGTCGAGTGCCTGACCTATCGCATGGGCGGGCACGCCGCGCACGACAAGTACGAGAGCTACATGCCGATGGAGACGCTTGCCGAGTGGTCGGACAAGGATCCGTTGAAACGGCTCGAGGCGGTACTGCTGGGCGACCGCGGCATGGACGCCGAGCAGTTGGAGTCGGTGCGCACGCGCGTCCGCGACGAGGTGCGCGACGCCGTCGACCGGGCGGACGCCGATGCCTATCCGGATGCCGCCGAGGCGCACCAGGGAGTCTTCGCCTCGGCCGAGGACGACGCATGGCCGAGCTGACCTACCTGGAGGCGATCAACGCCGCCCTCCACGACGAGATGGAGGCCGACGAGCGCGTGTTCTGCATGGGCGAGGACGTCGGCAGGCAGGGCGGCGCCTTCGGGGCCACCAAGGGCCTGCAGCAGCGGTTCGGCGAGCTTCGCTCGATCGATACGCCGGTCGCCGAGGCAGGCATCGCAGGTGTCGCCATCGGCGCTGCCATGGCCGGCCGGCGGCCGGTCGCCGAGATGCAGTTCGGCGACTTCGTCTCGATCGCCTTCGACCAGCTGATCACCTGCGCCGCCAAGATGCACTACCGGATCGGCTGGGCGGTGCCGATGGTCGTCCGCTGCCCGAACGGCGGCGGCGTCGGCGGAGGCCCCTACCACTCGCAGAACGTGGAGGCCTGGTTCCACCACCACGCGGGCCTGAAGATCGTCTGCCCGGCGACCGCCGACGACGCCTACGGGCTGCTCCGCTCGTCGATCCGCGATCCCAACCCGGTCGTCTTCTGCGAGCACAAGTTCCTCTACCGGCGGGAGAAGTCCGAGGTACCCACGGGTGAGGGTGGCGAGCTGGTGCCGATCGGGAAGGCGGCGATCCGCCGGCCCGGGGACGACCTGACGATCGTCACCTACGCGTCCATGGTGCGGCTCGCCACCGCGGTTGCCGACCAGCTGGCAGAGGAGGGTACGTCCTGCGAGGTGATCGACCTGCGCACGCTGGTGCCCTTCGACGCCGAGACGGTGCTCGAGTCCGTCCGCCGCACCGGCAAAGCTTTGGTGGTGCACGAGGACAACCTCACTGGTGGCTTCGGCGCAGAGGTGGCGGCCGTGATCTCCCAGCATGCCTTCGAGTCTCTCGACGCTCCGGTCACCCGTGTGGCCGCCATCGACACGCCGATTCCCTTCACGCCGGTGCTGGAGCGCGAGTACATGCCCACCGAGGACGATCTCCTCGCGGCGGCCCGCGACCTTGCCGCCTACTGACAGACACTGCGCCCGGTCGGGCGCCACACCGGCC
>Ga0207693_10005560_pt1 | contig 10488 bp, 13 predicted proteins | sample LARL81metaG_FD_184347 | JGI IMG/M metagenome (GOLD analysis project Ga0207693, IMG submission 184347) | Corn, switchgrass and miscanthus rhizosphere microbial communities from Kellogg Biological Station, Michigan, USA - LAR L8-1 metaG... | ecosystem: Host-associated > Plants > Roots >... | reverse complement strand
CGCGCACGCCTCCGGGGAGGCCACGTCGGCGATGACGACCGGGGCCGCCCGCCCCTCGGCCCGGACCAGGGCCGCGGTCGCCTCGGCGGCCTCCGCGTCGCGGTCCGCGCAGGCCACCGCCGCGCCTTCGCGGGCGGCGAGCACCGAGATGGCCCGGCCGTTGCCCATCGGCGGGTCCGGCTCCGGCGACGGCCGCGTGCCGGCGCCCACCACCAGGACCCGCCGGCCCGCCAGCCGGCCGCGTCCCGGCGCGGTGCCCGCGGCCTCGTCCGGCAGCGTCACGACCCGTCCCACATCGGAGCGGCCCCGGGCGGCAGCGGCACCTCGAACGAGTTCAGCAGGAACGAGATCAGCGTGTAGTACCCGCACAGGGACACCAGCTCCACCATCCCGGCGTCGCCGAGGAAGCGATGCGCGGCGTCGTAGGTCGCCTGGTCCAGGCGCCCGGACTGGCCGAGCTGGCGGGCCACGGCGTAGACAGCCCGTTCGTCCTCCGCCGCGAACGGCGGATCCTCACCGCGCCCGATCGCGTCCACGACCGGGTCGGCCACGCCATGCTCGCGCGCCATCGGGGCGTGCGCGTACCACTCGAATTCCGCCTGCCACCGCGCGCCGGTGGTGATGATGGCGATCTCGGACAGCCGCCGGTCGATGGACGTGCCGAACCTGAGCTTGGCGCCGAGCGCGGACAGCCGCCGCCCGGCGCCGGGGACCGTGACGAACGCGTTGAACGGACCGGCCAGGCCGCCCTCGGCGGTCACCACCAGGTCGCTCCGGTCGCCGACGATGCCGTCCCACAGCTGCTGGCCCTCGGGCCCCAGCTCCTCACGCCGCACATACGGAATCCGGGTCATAAGCCGAACAATAACGATCCCGGGATCCGGCCAGGACCGGGGGACGACGGTCCTGGCCGGGCAGGGCCCTGCCTCCAGGTGCTGCTTCCGGTTACCTCGGAGGGCCTACGCCAAGCTTGGTCACGCCGCTGGAACGGGGCTGACGCGGGGCTGAAACGGGTGCTCGGGGCGGCCGGTCAGGGGCGGGCCGCGCCGACCAGGCTGGACGCGTACCAGCCGGCCAGCGGGACCTTCTCGACGTCGCGCCCGGTCTGCGGGGCGTCGATGATCTGGCCGTCGCCCACGTACATGACGACGTGCCCGATGCCGTCCATGTACAGCAGGTCGCCGGGCTCCAGCGCGGAGGTGGAGACGTGCGGCAGGGCGGCCCACTGCTCGTAGGTGGTGCGCGGGATCGAGACCCCAGCCGAGGCCCAGGCGGCCTGGACCAGGCCCGAGCAGTCGAAGCTGCCCGGCCCGGTCGCGCCCCACTGATACGGCTTGCCCAGCTGGGCGTAGGCGAAGGCGACGGCCTTCTGCGCCTGGGTCGAGGTCGGCCCGGTGTAGGTGGCCGTGGTCGTGCCGGAGCTGGTACTGGAGCCGGTGCCGCCGATCGTGTTGGTCTGGACCGTCTGCTGTTCCGGCACGGTCAGGCTGGCCAGCAGGGTCTTCTGCTTGCCGATGAGCGTGCTGAGCGAGTCCTTGTGCGCGGCGAGCTGGTCCTTGAGGTTCTTGATGCCGGACTCGGTGCGCTGTACCTGCTGCTCGGCGGCGGCCAGCTGGCTGGCGGCGATGCCGAGCTGCCTGGTCTGGGCACTCCGGTTGCCGGACAGCTCGAGCAGCATCGAGCCCTGCTGGAGGACCACCGACGGGTCGCCCGAGGTGAGCACGCCGGCCACCGAGGTCGATCCGGTGTCCTCGAACGCGGCGGCCGCGTTCTGCGCCACGCTCGCCTGCGCCGCCTGGAACTTGGCGTCCGCGGTGCCGAGGCGGGCGTGCACCCCGGCCAGCTTGGACTTGGCCGCCGAGAGCTGCTCGCTGGCCTGGTCGTACTGCTGGCTGACCCGGTCGAACTGTGCGGTGAGCTGGTTGATCTTGGCCTGGACCTGGCTCACGGTCGGCTGCGGGGCCGCGCCGGCGATCCCGCCGTAGGCGAGCCCGCCCGCCACGACCAGTCCGGCCACCAGCGCGGTACCCCGACGAACCCCGGAAACCCCAGCTAGCAGTCTGCCCACGTGCAGTCACGCTCCTTCCGCAGATCAAGGTAACGAGGCGGAAACGAGCCTCTCAACCGCTTCGCGGAAATATCACGGAAGTATTACAGGCCGGCACAGCGTGGTTTGGGCCGCCGGACATGTCCGGCTAGTCAGGCGCGGAGGTCCGAAAAATCAAGATCCATCAGGCCGAACGGGGTGGCCGAATCGCGGATCGACCCCGGCTTGCTGGCCCCGGCGACCCGCGATCAGCAAGGCACCGGCGTCAGCGTCCGTGGAAGCGGGGCTCGCGTTTCTCGGTGAAGGCCCGGGCGGCCTCGCGATGGTCCTCGGTGAGCCCGGTGTGCGCGTGGTGGGTCACTTCCAGGTCCATGCAGTCGCCCAGTTCGCCGGCCACGGCCCGGTTGAGGTTCTCCTTCATGTAGCGGTAGGCGATCGCCGGGCCCTCCGCCAGCTTGCGGGCCCGCTTCATGACCTCTTCCTCGAAGCCGTCGGCCGGGAAGATGGCGTTGACGATGCCGAGCCGCTCGGCCTCCTCGGCGCTCAGCCGCTCCGAGAAGTAGTACAGCTCCTTGGCCTTGCTGCTGCCGACCAGCCGGGTGAGGAACCACGTCCCGCCGTAGTCCCCGGCGAACGCGACCCGGGCGAAGGCGGTGGTGAGGATCGCCCCCGGTACCGCGTAGCGCAGGTCGCAGGCCAGCGCGAGAGACAGGCCGGCTCCGGCCGCGGGCCCGGGGATGGCGGCAATCGTGGGCTTGGGCATGCTCCACAGCCGGCCGCTGGTGGCTCGCTGGCTCAGCCGCTGGCGGTGGATGGCGGCGTCGATGCTGGCGCCGTTGCCGTGAGCCGGGCGGGCGGCCATGCTCTTGACGTCACCGCCGGCGCTGAAGGCGCCTGCCGCCCCCGTGAGCACGACGCAGCCGACGGCCTCGTCGGTCTCCACCTGGGCCAGGACATCTCCCAGGGCGGAAATCATGCCGGTGGAGAAGGCGTTGCGCCGCGCCGGCCGGTTCATGGTGATCACCGCGACGCCGTCCTTGATCTCGGCGAGCAGTTCCTCGGTACCTGTGTCGAGCGCGGTCATGTCATCCTTCCTCGCCGGCGAAGCGGACCCCGCCGATCTCCCACGGCCCCCCGCCGGGCAGCCCGGCGATGGTCACCTCGGTAATGCCCTCGCCGCGGCCGTCCCCGGTCGGCACGAACCGCAGCCGCTGGCCCGAAGCCTCGAGCACCACGGTGGATCCGTCGCCAGCGACCGGGAGTCCGAGCACCTCCGCCCAGCGCCGGGCCGCGGCGGCTGGGTCGCTGACCTCGATCGTCAGCCCGGTCACGCCGCCGGGGGCATGCTCGGGCGCCTGCCCGGTCCAGGCCGGGCCCGCCCAGTGCCAGGACTGCTCGGGGGCCGCCCAGTCCAGCGACACGATGGCGCCGGGAACGTCCCGGGGATGGAGGTGGGTCCCGGCGATGTCCGGCAGGTCCGCGGTCCAGACGACCCGCACGCCGAGCTCCGCGACCCGCTGGCGGGCCTCGGCCAGGTCAGGCACCTGAAAGATCGCCATGTACCCGCCGTCGCCGCCGCGCCGCTCGAGGTACCGGCCCGCCGTCGTGTCCGGCTGGACGGGCGCCACCACCTCGACGAACGTGTCGCCCGCCGCGAACACCGCGTTGGTCAGGCCGAACTGTCCTACCCCGGGATCGTGGAAGGGCGGCGCCCAGCCGAAGGTCTGGCCCAGTTCACCGGCCACCTGCCCGCAGTCGCGTGCCACCAGGGCCACCTGGCGCAGGCGAGGTCCGCTCAGCACACCACCCACAATAAGACGTTCCTTCCGAAATGATCTCCCTGCCCTCGGTACGCTTCGTCGTGACGGCGTGGGACAGGGGATGACGTGTTCAAGAGCGCTGAGGAGCGGGAGGCCGCGCGCCGCGAGCGCGAGGCTGAGGAGGCCCGCGAGAAGGCATCCCGGGCGGAACTGGCCAGGGAGGCGGAAGAGGAGCGCCGACGGGAGGAGTTCCTGGCGACTCCTTATGGCGCAGCCAAGGCCGCGATGGACGCGGGCGAGGCGTTCTTCGAGATCCAGCTGCAGGTCGGCGGCCATGTCGGCACCGCCGGCTTCGGCAGCATCGACGGGCGCCACTCGGTGTCGAGCTCGGCCAGCACGCTTGGCGTGATCGAGCAACTCGGCTGGCGGCTCGAGCACGCGGGTTACTTCTTCATGATCACCGGCGAGAGCAGCACAGCGCGCGTCTTCGCGAGCGGTGACAACACCGCCGTCAGCGGAGTCACCGTCGGCGTCTACCTGTTCCGCAACACCCGGCTGTCGCCCGCCGTCTAAGGGGCCGGGTGCATCTGCTGGCGGAGGGCGTTGATGTCCATCGACGTCCAGTGCTCGATCAGCCGGCTGTCGCGGAGCCGGAAGATGTCGATGAACTCGAGTTCCACGCGGTTCCCCGTCGGCGGCAGGTCCCAGAGTTCGCCTAGGTGCGTGCCGCGGAACGTCTTGCGCGTCGCCACCAGGTCGCGCTCGGCGAGTTGCTCGTTGATCTCCACGGTGGCATCGGGAAAGCCCTGGAGCAGCGCGCCGTAGAACGCCTGGAAGCCGCTGGCCGGCCGGTCCGTCTCCGGGATGGCCCGGCCTTCAGGCCGGTAGTGGTTCTTGAACTCCGGGTGGAAGGCCTCGTCGGCGTACTCCAGGTCGTGCTGGTTCTGGCAGCGCTCCACGAACTCAGCCACGGCACGCTTGTTATCCTCGCCCGACATTCCCCCCACCTCCGGCCCCAATCATGCAACATCGGCCGACGGCGATGCCAGGATTACCGTTGTCGGCTCTTTTGATCGGAGAAGCGTCGTGCTCGCTGGGTGGGCTGCCGCCGACATGCCGGGCCAGCAGGGCCGGACCGCCCTGGTGACCGGCGCCAATTCCGGCATCGGCTTCCAGGCCGCGGTGGAACTGGCCCGGCACGGCGCCGTCGTGCTGATGGCCTGCCGCGACGCGGCCCGCGGGGCCGGTGCCCGCGACGCGCTGGTGCGGCAGGTGCCCGCGGCGGCGGTCGAGGTGGTCGCGCTTGACCTGGCCGACCTGGACTCGGTGGCCGGGCTGGCCGGGCCGGTGGCCCGCCGTGACGGCGGACTTGACCTGCTGATCAACAACGCCGGGGTGATGGCCGTGCCCCGCCGGCAGGTCACGGCGCAGGGGTTCGAGCTTCAGTTCGGCACGAACCACCTGGGGCACTTCGCGCTCACCATGCGCCTGCTCCCGGCTCTGATGGCCAAGCCCGGCAGCCGGGTGGTGACGGTCAGCAGCATCACCCACCGGTTCGGCTCCATCCGGCTCGACGACCTGAACAGCGAGCGCGGCTACGGCGGGTGGCGAGCCTACGGACAGTCCAAGCTGGCCAACGCGTTGTTCACTCTGGAGCTCGACCGGCGGCTGCGCGCGGCAGGCGCCGCCACCATCAGCGTCGGCGCCCATCCCGGCTATACCAGCACCGGGCTGATGCACAGCGGGCCACAACTGGGCGGCGGTGGCGTTGTCGCCCAGGTGATGGGGCTGGCTGCCCCGCTCACCGGCCAGCCCGCCGCGCGGGGCGCGCTGCCGGTGCTGCGCGCCGCCACCGATCCCGGAGCCCAGGGCGGCGACTACTACGGGCCGCGCGGGCCCGGCGAGATGCGGGGCGCTCCCCGCAAGGTCCGCTACACCAGGACCGCCCGCGACGAGCACCTCGCCCGCCGCCTCTGGCAGGCCTCGGAGCAGCTCACCGGCGTGACCTTCCCGGCCTGAGCTCACCGGGTCACACGTCGCGCCAGCGGGCGGCGGCGATGGCGATGATGGCGGCGGCGGCCGCCCAGGCGGCGAAGACGGTCCAGGCGCCGGCCAGGGTCCAGGGGTAGCGGCCAGGGGTGTCGAACGGGATGGCGACCAGGCGGTTCCAGGCCCAGAAGGGCAGCGCGTGCGCGACGATGGCCGAGGTGTGGCCGCCGTCGTGGATGAGCAGGGGAATCGCCTGCAAGATCACGATGCTGGCCGCCACCGCGGCGGCGCTGTGCCTGACGGCGACGCCGACGGCGGCACCGGTCAGCGCCGCCAGCGGGGCGAGCAGCGCCGAGGCCACGACGATGCGCAGCGCGCCGGGGTAGCCGATCGTGACCTCGGCGTGCCGTCCGGACAAGATCGTCTGGACCACGCCGAACGAGGCGGCCGCCACCACCGCACCGAACAAGGTCATGACCGCCGTGAGCACGGTCACCTTGGCCGCCAGCACCGACCGGCGGGCCGGGACAGCCGCGAACGTGGTGCGGATCAGGCCGGTGCTGTACTCGCCGGTGATGGCCAGGGTGCCGATGGCGGCGGCCGCGATCATCATGAGGATGCCCGCGTTGGTGGTGAAGGCGTCCTGGAGCGGCATCCCGTCGGCGATGAACCGGGCCGGGGACTCGCCGACCTGACGCCAGTAGCGCCAGTGGTCCCAGGCCTGGCCCGCGTTGGCGGCCAGCACGACCAGCGCGCCGGTCAGCAGGCCCCACGGGGTCGAGCGCAGCGACCAGAACTTGAGCCACTCCGCAGCGAGCAGGTCACGGAATCTGGCCCGCGGTTCCGTGGCGGTCGGGGCGGGGGCGGTCGTCACGACGGTCATCGGTTTCCTCCCGCGATGTAGTCCGTGCTGGCGGCGGTGAGGGCCATGAACGCGTCCTCCAGCGACGCGTGCCCGGCGGTCAGGTCGGCCATAGCGGTGTCGGCCAGCAGCCGGCCGCGGCCGATGACGATGAGGTGGTCGGCCGTGTGCTCCATCTCGGACATGAGGTGGCTGGAGACGAACACCGTCCGCCCCTCGGCGGCCAGCCCGCGGAACAGCCCGCGGATCCACTTCACGCCTTCCGGGTCGAGCCCGTTGAGCGGTTCGTCGAATAGCAGCACCGGCGGGTCGCCGAGCAGGGCGGCCGCGATCCCGAGGCGCTGCCGCATGCCGAGGGAGAATCCGCGGATCCGGCGGCGCGCCGCGTCGGCCAGCCCGGTCGCGTCCAGGACCTCGCCGACCCGGGAGCGCGGGATGCGATTGCCGCGGGCCAGCGCCGCCAGGTGCGCCCCCGCGGTGCGCCCGCCGTGCACGTCGCCCGCGTCCAGCAGCGCTCCGACGTGGCGCAGCCCGCGGCGGTGGTCCCGGAACGGGCGGCCGTCGATGGTGACGGCGCCGGCCGTGGGGGTGTTCAGGCCCAGCATGAGCCGGAGCGTGGTGCTCTTCCCGGCGCCGTTCGGGCCGAGGAACCCGGTGACGTGCCCGGGCCTGACCGTGAACGTCAGGTCCTGCACGGCCGTGGTCCGGCCGTAGCGCTTGGTCAGTTCGTTGGCTTCGATCACCCGGTCAGGATGGCGGCGGCGAGGCCCGCCGGACATCGGCCTGCCGATGGCACTTGCGCGGCGGCCAGTCACCCGCGGATGTAAGCCCGTGGGCCGATTCGCCGTCAGGGCCGGCCATCGGCCTGCTGATCGCCGCCTCGGTCACCTTCGGGCTGGCGGGGACTCGCGCACAGCATGGGCATCATCACGCTGCAGGCCGGCGCGGCGGCCCGGGTCATCGACACCCAGCCGCAGCGCGCCCGCGAGGCGCTGTTCGAGGTGGAGAGCGCCGGCCGGGAAACCCTGGCCGGGCTGCGCCGGATGCTCGGCCCGCTCCGTCCGTGTAACGCGAGCCAGGGTTACCAGCCGGGCTCGATGCCGGGCCTGGCCGACATCGACCGGCTGGCCGCGGCGACGACCGCCGCGGGCGTTCGTGTCGAAGTCCGGTGGCAGGGAGAACGGCGCCCGCTCCCGCCGGATGTCGAGCTGGCCGCCTACCGGATCGTCCAGGAATCGGTCACCAACGTGGTCCGCCACGCAGGCACGCGCTCCTGCCAGGTTCTCATCGCCGACGACGGCGAGGCCGTGTCCGTCGAGGTCGCCGACCACGGGCAGGGGCCGGGCGACGGCCGGTCAGGTACCGGATGCGGCCTGGCCGGGATGCGCGAGCGGGCCGTCCTGCTGAACGGAGACTTCAGCGCCGGACCAGGACCCGGCGGCGGCTTCGTCGTCAGGGCGCGCTTGCCCCTGCCCGCCAAGGCGATGTCGGCGTGACGATCCGCGTGCTGCTCGCCGACGACCAGCCCCTGATCCGCACCGCCCTGCAGATGGTCATCACCGACACGGACGACATCGAGGTCGCCGGGGAGGCCGGGACCGGCGCCGAGGCGGTCGAACTGGCCGGGAGCCTGCGCCCCGACGTGGTGGTGATGGACATCCGGATGCCCGGCCTGGACGGCATCGAGGCCACCCGGCGGATAATGGCCAGCGCTGACCACCTTCGACGACGACGAGTACGTCTACGCCGCGCTGCGCGCCGGGGCCAGCGGCTTCCTGGTCAAGGACATGGCGCTGAAGGAGATCCTCGCCGCGCTCAGGACCGTCGCCGCCGGCGACGCCCTCATCGCCCCCGCCGTCACCCGCCGCCTGATCGAGGAGTTCGCCCGCCGGCCCGAGCCCGTCCCTGCCCCGGCACCGGCGGGGGGCCAGCGGGCCGTCGGCGGCATCACCGAACGCGAGCGTGACGTCCTGACCCTGATCGGGCGCGGTCTGTCCAACACCGAGATCGCCGCCGATCTCACCCTCAGCATCGCCACCGTCAAGACCTACGTGACGCGGCTCCTCGCCAAGCTCGACGCCAGGGACCGGGTACAGCTCGTCATCATCGCCTACGACGCGGGCCTGGTCGCCCCGGCCCGGTGAGGACCGCACGGACCCTGCCCCGTTCGTTCAAAATCTTTCATGACGAACGGGGCAGGGTGCCCGCCTAGACCTGACCGGGGTTCTGGACGGCCAGCGAGAAGTGCGGCTTGCCCTCGGCGTCGACCTCGGCGTCGAGCACCTTGTCCTCGAGGAACGCGGCGGCCTGCGGCTCCAGGTAGACGTGCGCCCCGTCGGCCTCGAGGATCTGGTCGTTCGCATCAGGCCCCGGCGCGGCCGAGACCTGGAGCCCGCCCGGATTGGCCGAGTTAGCGGCGGACGACGCGATCCGCAGGCCTGCCGTCTCCGGCGCGTCGGGGGTAGCGGTCAGGGCCTTGACGACCTCAGCGGCCGATTCAGTCAGTACCAGCATCGTGTCACCTCTCAGTTCGGGTGGGGAGTGACCCTTGTGCCGCTACCGGCTCAGCCGGGAGCTAAACCCCGGGCGATTCCTTTTCGGCGGCGCCCGGTCTGCCTGACCGAGGGCTATACCGGGACAATTCAGAAGGAGACGCGCGATGCCGAGCATGCAGTCAGAAGCGGTCAGGAGGCACTGGGAAGCGGCCAGGCTGGCCATGGAGCCGGACGGCGCCGAGGGTCCTGACGACGAATCCTGGGGGGACCTCACCGCCGAGCCGCGCGGGGTCGACTACCTGGAGACCGAGGCGGGCGGCCGGCCCGCGATGTGGGCGGTGCCCAAGGACAGCCGTCCTGACCGGGTCCTGCTGTGCCTGCACGGCGGGGGCTTCGTCGGCGGGTCCGTGTACACGCACCGCAAGATGTTCGGCCATCTGGCCAAGGCGGCGGGGGTGCGGGCGCTGCTGACCGGCTACCGGCTGCTGCCCGAGGGTGGCGGCTACCCGGTGCCGGTGGACGAGGGGGAGGCCGCCTACCGGTGGCTGCTCGGCCAGGGCATCGCGGCGGAGCACATCGCGTTCGCCGGCGACTCGGTCGGCGGCTGGCTGGCGGTGACCGTGCAGCTCCGGGCGCGCGAGCGAGGCCTGCCGCGGCCGGCCGCGGCGCTGCTGCTCTCGCCGTTCGCCGACTTCGAAACCAGCGCCGAGTCCTACCAGGCCGGTACGGATCCCCTGTTCACCAGGGAGCTCTGTCGTTCTCTGGCCCTCGGTTTCCTGGGCGGAGTGGCCGGGTTGCGCGATCCGGAGGTCAACTTGCTGTACGCCGACCTGGACGGGCTCAGCCCGCTCTACATCCAGGCCGGCGGGGACGAGGCGCTGCTGGGGGACGCCCGCGGCCTCGAGGAGCGCGCCAGGAAGGCCGGCCTCGACGTCCGGCTGGATGTCTTCCCCGGCATGCTGCACACGTTCCAGATGGCGGCCGGGCGGGCACCGGAGGCCGACGACGCGATCACCCGGCTGGCCGGCTGGGTGCGGCCTAGGCTGGGCTTGTGACCGGGTCGGCGGCTGCTGCGGAGTTCACCCGGTCCACCGAGCCGTTCCGGCGGGAACTGCTGGCACACTGCTACCGGATGCTCGGCTCAGCCGACGAAGCCGAGGACCTCGTGCAGGAGACCTACCTGCGGGCCTGGCGCGCCTACGGCAGCTTCGAGGGCCGGTCCTCGCTGCGCACCTGGCTGTACCGCATCGCCACCAACGCCTGCCTGACCGCGCTCGAGCAGCGCGGCAGGCGGGCGCTGCCGTCCGGCCTCGGCGGCCCGTCCGGCGACCCCGA
>Ga0207693_10005559_pt1 | contig 10488 bp, 9 predicted proteins | sample LARL81metaG_FD_184347 | JGI IMG/M metagenome (GOLD analysis project Ga0207693, IMG submission 184347) | Corn, switchgrass and miscanthus rhizosphere microbial communities from Kellogg Biological Station, Michigan, USA - LAR L8-1 metaG... | ecosystem: Host-associated > Plants > Roots >... | reverse complement strand
TGCTCTCCTGCTTGGCCTTGATCAGGTCGGCCGAGTGGGTCGGCATCGAGAGCACGTAGGTGCAACCGTGTTCCTCGATCAGCCGCAGAGCGTCCTCCGCGTTCCAGCGGTTCACGAGCACGCCCGTAGCGCCGTTGAACAGCGGCGGGAAGTAGCCGAACACCAGGCCGCCGACGAATCCGAACTCACAGACGACGAGGTAGATGTCCTCGCCGGTCAGCTCCCAGCGCCTGCAGATCCCCTCGGTTGCATAGCGCAGCGTGTTGTTGGAGTGCGCGATGCCCTTCGGTGTCGAGGTCGTGCCCGAGGAGTGCAGCACCATGGCGAGGTCGTCGCCATGACGGGGCGCGTGCTCGGCGTGAGGGTCGTCGTGGGCGATGCGGTCTACGAGGTCAGCGTCGATCGCCAGAAACAGCGACACCTGATCGGCGACCCGCTCACACTTGGCGAGCTCTTTGTCACCGCCGAAGCCGAGCAGCGCCGTGGCGCGGGTCTGCGCGAGCAGCGCCGACAACTGGGTCTCGTTGAACATCGGCGGCAGCGGCGCGATCACCACGCCGCGGTGCATGCAGCCGAGCATCGCGACCGCGGCCTCGATCGAGTGCCGGCCCAGGAGGATCACGACGTCCCCAGGTTGCACACCGCCGTCTGCCAGGCGGGCCGAAATGCCGACGGCGGCGCGGCGGAGCTGATCGAACGTAAAGACGCGATCGTCGAGGATCAGCGCCGGCTTGTGCGGATGCTCCTCCGCGCGGCGAGCAAAGTCGCTCCACAGGTCTCCGTCACGCCAGTATCCCTCGGCGTAGTAGCTGTCAGCCTCGGGCTGAAACATCACGGTCGGCATGTCCCTCCTCCGGTGTCATGTTGTCAGGCGATTGCCATTCCTCCGTCGACGCTCAGCACGGTCCCAGTGACGAAGCTGCTGCCCGGCCCGAGCAGGAACAGCACCGCGTCGTCAAGCTCACCGGCGCGGCCTCCGCGGCCAAGGGGAGTTCGCGAGAGGAGGAAGTCTGGAAACTGCTCGGGATCGCTGCCCAGTTCCGGATTCATCTCGGTTGCGAAGAACCCCGGAGCGATGGCGTTCACACGGATGTTGTAGCGACCCCATTGGGACGCGAGCTCTCGCGTCAAGCCGATGAGCCCGGCCTTCGAGGCCACGTAGGCGGCGTCCGGGATCACGCCGATCGAGCGCAGGCCCATGAGCGATGCGACGTTGACTATCGAGCGGCCGCCTCCGTTCCGCATCCGCTCCGCGGCCAAGCAGGATAGTGCGTACGGCGCCACAAGGTTCAGGTCCAATACGTGGGCGAAAGTGTCTGCCGACGTCCGCAACGCCGGACCGGTGGCGCCCAGGCCGGCGTTGTTGATCAGGCCATCGAGCCGGCCGTGCCGTTCGATCACGCCGTCCATCAGCCGCTCGCGGTCCGCCTCGTCGGTGACGTCGCAGGTGACGGCGTCGGCGCCGCGAATCTCCTCGGTCAGAGCCGCGAGACGGTCGGCTCGACGCGCGGCGAGGACAGGCTTACCACCGGCATGCGCGACCGCACGCGCGAGCTGGGCGCCAAGCCCGGAGCTGGCTCCTGTGATGACGACGACATGACCATCGAGCTGCGGCATATCCGAACGAGATCCTCTTAGCTGAAGTCAGTTCAACTGTAGCGAGAGCTTGGCTTCAGTGCAAGCACGATGCTCCGACAGGCCGTAAATTCAGGCGATATGGGATGTCCGGCCGAGCCGGTCCTGGGCCGCTGATACAGTTGGTGTCACTTCAATCGAAAGAGGAATCTTGCCCAAGAACGCAGCAGTCTCGACGAGCAGTCGGACAGGAAGCGCGACGAGCTCGCGGAGCAAGCGGCAGGAAATCCTGACGAGCGCGATCGAGCATTTCGGCCGCCACGGATACGAGTACACGAAGTGGGCCGACATCGCCGCGGACGTCGGCCTCGGCTCGACCGCCCTGTATCACTACTTCGAGTCAAAGCTGCACTGCCTGTTCGAGATCCACGCCGAGGCCCTCGAGGCCGAGCTCGATAGGTTCGAGCGGCTTACGTCGGGGCGAGCGGATTTCGGCCCTGCGCTCGAGCGCCTGCTCAACGGGCTATTCGATCTCACCGAGCTCGACGTCTTGCGCAACCGCGTGCTCGTCGCCGAGGAAGGGATGGTCGCCGCGCCTCGCACGTCGCCGCGCGAAGAGGAGGCTCGACGGCTGGCGCGAGCGCGCATGCGCGACATCGAGTTCGCCTGGGCCGCCTTCCTCACCCGGGGCATGGAGCAGGGGACCATCCCTGAGACCGACCCGCGGCTGCTGACGCACGCGGTGCTCGGGTTGTACAAGAGCGTGTGGGCCTGGTACCGGCCTGGTGGCGCCCTGTCGCTGCCCGAGATCCGCGACTTCTTCGTGGAGCGTTGCCTGGCGGTTGCCGGATACGCCCTGCCGACCTCGACGCCCGCCAAGGGTCAGCGCAAACCACCGGCGGCGCGTAAAGCCGCCTGATCGCACGCGCGCCGATCAGGAACGCCGCTCAGGAGATCCGCACGAGTGCCTTACCCGTGGTGTCACCAGACAGCACGCGCATCAGCGCCTGCGGGGCCTGCTCGAGACCGTCGATGACCGTCTGGCGATAGTGCAGGCGACCCTCGCTTAGCCAACCGCCGAGTTCTGAGACCACGTCTGGAAGTCGATGCTGGTAGGCGCTGCCGCGAAAGCCTCGAAGCGTCAGGTTGTTGGCGGTCGCCTGGAACAGATTGCTGGGGCCTGAAGTGGGGCCGAGGGACTCGTACTCAGAGATCGCTCCGCATAGTGCCGCGCGTCCCCACCCACGCAACGTCGCGAGCGCCGCCTCGAGGTGATCGCCTCCGACGTTGTCGAAGTAGACGTCGATGCCCTCGGGCGCCGCCTCGCGCAACAGATCGACGACGGGCCCATCGTGGTAGTTGAACGCCGCGTCGAGGCCGAGCTCGTCGAGCAGGAATCTGACCTTTGCTTCGGACCCCGCGCTCCCGATCACGCGGTGGCCGCGGAGCTTGGCAATCTGCGCCGCGAGGCTTCCGACAGCGCCCGCGGCCGCCGACACCCAGACGATGTCTCCGTCGCGCAGCTCGGCCGCGTCGATCAGCCCGGCATACGCGGTCACGCCCATCGCGCCGAGCGGCCCGAGGTACGTCTCAGCCGACGCAACAGATGTGTCGATCACGGCAAGCGTTGCGATGCCCGCGAGCGCCGGCTCACCGGCGGTGACGACGGCGTAGTCGCGCCAGCCCTTCGCATGCCAGACGGAGTCGCCCGGGGCGAACCCGTCGGCGCGCGATTCGATCACCTCGCCGACGGCCCAGATGTCATCCATCGGGGCATTGAGCGCGAACGAGTTGAAGTAGCCCGCCGGCCCGCTCTCCCTCAGTCGCAGCCGCATCCCTGGATCGACCGAGGTAAAGGTGTTGCGCACCAGGACCTGGCCGGGCCCCGGCTCCGGAACGTCGACCTCGACGGTGACGAAGTGGTCGGGCGTGACCTCGCCCCGCGGGTACTCGACGAGGTGGATCTGATGGGCTCGATCGAAGTTCACATGAGGCTCCGCTATCGGCGGACCTTGTAGCCGACTGTCTCTCGATCCCAAACGCCTTCGCCCTCGATCCCCTCGGCCTTCAACTCCTGCTTGAGGATTCGCTGCGCGTGGGACTTGGGCAGCGAGTCAACGAACCGCAGATACCTCGGCACGGCGAAGTGCGGCATCTTGTCGGTGCAGAAGTCGAGGATCTCCTCGGGGGCAAGCGTGGTACCGGGCTTCAGCACGATCGCCGCCATCACTTCCTGTCCGCCGATCGGCGACGGCACGCCGTACACGGCCGACTCGAGCAACCCGGAGTGCAGTGCCAGCACCCGCTCTACCTCCCATGCGGAGATGTTCTCCCCGCGGCGGCGGATCGAGTCGGTCTCTCGGGCCCTGAAGTAATAGAAGTCGTCGGCGTCGCGGTGGCCGTGGTCGCCGGTGTGGAACCACAGGTTTCGGATCGACTTGAGCGACGCCGAGTCGTTGTTGTAGTAACCGGACATCATCACGTTGGGACGCGCCGGGCGGATGCAGATCTCACCGGGCTCGCCGACTGCGACCTCGACGTCGTTCTCGTCGAGGATGCACACGTCGTACCACGGCACGGGAACTCCCATAGATCCGGCGCGACGCTGATCGAACCGGTTGAACGTGATCGGGCCGGTCTCGGTCAGGCCGTAGACGTCGAGGATCACGACCCCGTACCGGTTCTCGAACTCGAGGACCTGATCACGCGGCGCGGCCGCTCCGACCACCACGCGGACGGGATTCTCGGTGTCCTCGGCCGACTCCGGCTGCTTCATCAGGATCCGCAGCATCTCGCCCATCCCATTGAACGCGGTCACCTGCTCGCGACGGCACTGCTCCCAGAAGCGGCTGGCGGAGAAGCGGCGGTTGATGATGCACTTGGCGCCGGCGACCATCGCGGCGATCGTCGTCATGTACTTAGCGTTGGCGTGAAACAGCGGGAAGACGGAGAGCAGCACGTCGTCCTCGCCGTAGCCGGCCACCTCGGCCGTGCTCTTCCCGAGGTTGATGTTGTGATTGTGCGGGAGGACGACGCCTTTGGGCGGTCCCGTCGTGCCTCCGGTGAACAGGATCGACGCGGGCTGATGGGGAGCAACTTCGACGGTCGCGACCGACGACCGGTGCGACAGGAACTTGCCGAAGTCGTGCAGGGGACGATCGCCGTTGGCGGACGGCTGCTCGCCAACTACCACCACGTGCTCGACGGTCGGCGCATCGCCGAGCCACGGGAGCACGTGCTCCAGAAACACGTCCTCCACGATCACCACGCGCGCCTCGGTGGTGTTCAGGATGTGTGAGATGCCGGGGCCCCGGGCGGCGTCGTGAATCGGGACTTCGATCGCGCCGAGTTTCAGGATTCCGAACCACGCGTAGAGGAACTCGGAGCGGTTGCCCATCATGATCGCGACTCGATCGCCTTGGGCCACCCCGAGGTCCCGGAGCCCGGCAGCGACACGCCCGGCGCGCTCAGCGGACTGCGCATACGTGACGGTGTCGTCGTCGAAGACGGCGAGCACCCGATCGCCGTAGCGTTCCGCGTGCTCGTCGACAAGAGTCGCCAGGTTCATCTCTCGCTCGCCTTCCCTCTCACTCTGACAATCGTTCTGTGTCTAGGTTCTGAGCAGCAGGCACGACGCCAACGGCCCTGCGCCTGCCGATACCGCAACCACCTTCGCTCCCGGCACCTGCCGCTCAGCCGCGCCTCCTCGCAATTGGAGGCAGGCCTCGTAGAGGTGGCCGAAGCTGTGCAGCCGACCGCCTGACAGCTGGCCACCGCTGGTCGCCAGCGGCAGCTCTCCGGTCAGGCTGATGCGCTCGCCGCCCTCGACGAATGCGCCGCTCTCTCCGTGCCCGCAGAACCGCAGCCCCTCGAGCCAGTAGAGCGTCAGCACGGTGAAGCCGTCGTAGAGCTGGGCACAGTCGACGTCGGCCGGTGTGAGGTCGGTCCTAGACCACAGGTGCCCGCCGGCGCTCATCGCCGCCGTGGTCGTCATGTCCTCCCACTGGTCCCACGAGGCGCGGCCGTGCAGAGCGCTCCCGACGGCTTCGAAGTGGATCGCCTTGTTGGGCGTGTCGGGTGCATACGCAGCATCCGAGATGACGACCGCCGTCGCGCCGTCGATTGCGATGTCGCAGTCGTACAGGCACAGCGGGTCGCTGATCATCGTCGAGGACAGGTAGTCGTCCAGGGTCAGCTCGCTCGTCAGCACCGCCTTGGGATTCAGCGCCGCATTGCGCCGGGCGTTCAAGCTGATCTGCGCGATCTGCTCGCGCGTCGTGCCGTACTCGTGCATGTGACGCCGGGCGTACAGAGCCATCCAGTTCGGCCCGGAGAAGGCGCCGAACGGGAGGATCCACTGCATGTTGCCGGTGACGCCCTCGGCGTCGGTAGCGACCCTTTGCGTGTTCGTGCGCCATGCGGTGGCCTCGTTCAGGGCGCGATACACGAGCACGTGGCGGCACATCCCGGACGCCACGGCCATGCACCCGTGGATCACGGGGGCGAGCATGCCCGGCGTCTCGGGGCCGGCCGAGTACCAGTTCGTGTCCAGGCGCAGCGCGTCGATCACTGCGTGCACGCCGGGACCCGACGATCCCGGGCTGCTGGGCGCCAGGCCTTCGGCGCGCGTGACCGCTCCGGGCCACGAGAACACGCCGTCGATGTCCTTGGGCTCGAGGCCGGCGTCGGCGATGGCCTCGATGCACGCGTCAAGAGTCAGTGCCATCACGCCGCGCGTAACGCGGCGGCCCACTTCCGACTGGCCGATGCCGGAGATGATGCAGCGCTGTTCGAAGCTGTCGGCCATCGTCATGCCGGCCTGAACACGGGGGCGTAGGCGTCGCCCTGCCGGCGGAACTCGACCTGCACCGGCATGTCGATCGCCACCTGATCCGGGCTGCAACCCACCACGTTTGTCATCAGGCGCAGGTCGGACTGCTCGTCGAGCTGGACGATCGCGATCACGTACGGCACCTCGATGCCGGGAGACCACGGGCGTTCGTTAATCGTGTACGTGTAGACGCGTCCGCGTCCGCTGACAGCGCGCGGGTGCACGTTCTCGCTCAGGCAGCGTGGGCAGCGGGGAGTGGGCGGGTGGATGTAGTAGCCGCAGTCATCGCACCGCGCGATCAGCAGCTCGCCGTCTTGCCCGCCCGTCCAGAACGCGCGATTGTCATCGTTGATTTGCGGGATCGGCCACATGGCGTCGGAAGTGCTCAGACATTTGACTTGAATTCGGGTCGAGAGCCTACCAGACCTCCAAAGGGAAGCAAGGGCGACGGAGCGGCCGCGTGCAGGGCAAATCGCACACGCGTCTCGAGTTGGGCGACGGCGCGTCCACTTTTCGCCGCTATATGACGCAAATCGCACACACCTAGAGCGTCAGTGCGCCGCCTGCTCACTTTTCCCCGCTTCGAGCGGGCGCCGAGGGGCTGGCCAACACAAATCGGTGGACCGGCTCTCGTCGGTATTAGGGCTTGAACTCCGCAGCGTTCGGCATTACGATGATCGAATCGACTTCAGGTCAACCGAGACTGTCCCGACCAAGATTTCAGTCAAGACGAGGAGAGCCCTGTTCATGCTGCCCCGCGAATTCCCGAAACTGTTCATCGACGGCCGCTGGCAGGAGCCAGACTCAGACGAGCGGTTCGAAGTCGTGTCACCCGCGACGGGCGAGACGATCGGCTTCGTCCCCGCCGCCAACTCGACCGACATCGACCGTGCCGTCGAGGCGGCGCGCAAGGCGTTCTACGAGACCGACTGGCCGACGCGCCCGGTCGAGGAGCGCGCCGAGTGCATGGAGCGCCTCGCCGCGCTGATCGCCGAGCATCAGCCCGAGTTCCGCGACCTGATCGTCGACGAGCTCGGGCACACGAAGCTGACCGCCGAGGTCTACCACTCGGTGGCGCCGACGCTGCATTGGAACTACTACGCGAAGGTCGGGCGCGAGCACAAGTTCGCCGAGGTGCGGGAGGCGGATCTCTCGCCGATGGCCGGCAACGCGGGCGGTCTGATCATGAAGTACGAGAGCAAGAGCCTGCTGGTGCGTGAGCCGGTCGGCGTCGTCGCGGCGATGACCGCGTTCAACTTCCCGCTCTCTGGGATCGCGCAGAAGACCGCGCCCGCCCTCGTGGCTGGCTGCACGGTCGTGATCAAGTCGCCTGACCCCGATCCGCTGACGACCTTCGCGATGGCGGATCTGGTCAACGAGGCCGGCTTCCCGCCCGGCGTGATCAACATCGTCGCCGCCACCCGCGAAGCGTCCGAGCATCTGGTGACGCACCCGGACGTCGACATGGTCAGCTTCACCGGGTCGGTCGAGGTCGGCAAGCAGATCGGCAAGGTGTGCGGCGAGCTCATCCGGCCGTGCGTGTTGGAGCTCGGCGGCAAGTCGGCCGCGATCGTCCTGGAAGATGCGGATCTCGACGCGGCGCTCCCGGTTCTGGTCGGCGCAAGCGCTGGCACGAGCCAGGGCGAGAGCTGCGTCTGCATGAGCCGCATCCTGGTCCCGAAGTCGCGCTACGACGAGATCGCTTCGAAGCTCACTGATGCGTTCAACAGCCTGAAGGTCGGTGACCCGCGCGAGGATGACACCGTCATCGGGCCGCTGGTCACCCAGGCACATCAGCAGCGGGTCCTTCGCTACATCGAGCAAGCCAAGGAAGAGGGCGCCACGGTCGCGACCGGCGGCAAGGCGCCCGAGCACCTCGACAAGGGGTGGTATGTCGAGCCCACGCTGCTCACCAACGTGACCAACGACATGACCGTGGCTCAGGACGAGGTCTTCGGGCCGGTGATCGCGCTGATCCCCTACGAGGACGAGGAGGACGCGGTCCGGATCGCCAACGACAGCCGCTTCGGTTTGTCGGGCTCGGTGTTCACCGGCGACCCCCAGCGCGGGTTCGACGTCGCGCGCCGGATCCGCACCGGCACGTTCTCGGTCAACACGATGGCAGCCGACTTCAACTCGTCGTTCGGCGGTTACAAGGAGTCCGGGATCGGCCGCGAGCACGGGCCTTACGCGATCGACGAGTACCTCCTGAACAAGACGATCTCGATCGACCCCTCGCAGGAGTTCCCCGAGGACGTCATCCGGTCGGTCGAGACCGCACCCGCCGTCGTCTAAGCCGGGGCTGGGACAGGCTGCGCGCCGGGGTCGTGCCGGCGCGCAGCCCAACGCCTGTCAGTAGGCCTGCGACTGCCCGCCGTCGATCGTCAGCACGGCGCCGTTAACGAACGACGCATCGTCGGACAGCAGGAAGGCGACGACCTTGGCGACCTCCTCGGGTCGACCGAAACGCCGCATCGGATTGACGCTGACGAACTCGCGTCCCGCGGCTTCCCAGCCGTCCTCGCCGCCGATCTGCTTGAGCGAGTCCCTGATCATCTCGGTCATGATCGCCCCAGGCGCGATCGCGTTGACGCGAACGCCGAACTCCCCGTACTCAGTCGCACCTGACTTTGTCATGCCCGCAACGGCGTGCTTGGCCGCCACGTAGGCCACCAGGTTGGGAACGGCTCGGATGCCGCCGACCGAGGCGGCGTTGACGATCGCCCCGGAGCCTTGCGCCTTCAGATGCAGGAGCGTGTGTTTCATCCCGAAGAACACGCCCTTGACGTTGATTGCCAGAACCCGGTCGAGTGCCTCGGTTTCATACTCGCCGAGCGGGTTTTGCCCGCCTTCGATCCCGGCGTTGTTGTAGAGGCCATCGATCCGCCCGAACCGCGACACCGTGTCGGCGACGCTCGAGCTCACTTCTTGCTCCTGCGCGACGTCGGCCACGATCGCGAATATCTCCGCGGACGGCACCGCCGCGACGATCTGCTCCCGCGCTCGGTCGATCCCGTCGGCATCGACGTCGAGCAGCGACAGGTGCGCGCCCTCCTGAGCGAGGCGCAGCGCAGCGGCGTACCCGAGGCCGGTCGCCGCGCCGGACACCATCACGACCTTGCCTTCAAAGCGTCTATCCATCGGCTTTCCTCCGACGTTGATTCGAGGCGAAGCGCCGCCTCACGGGCTGTACGGGGTCTTGTCGATCAGGGACAGCACCTCGCGGTCGGTAACTCCCGCGATCTGAGTGGCCGCCGCGACGAACTCCGGGTCCTCGTAGGCCTTGGCAAAGGCGACCGGAACGGTGTTGGCGTCCGCTACCTCCCAGAGGTCGTGGACCTCGTGCAGGTCGCCGATCAGCGTGCTCCACGCGCCGACCAGCGTCCAGCCGTTGGACTCCATCACCCGCCGCACGGTCACCATGGCCTCGTAAAAGACCGGGAGCTGGCCGTACTTGACCTTGACGTTGGCATAGACGTAGGGCATCAGACCGAAACCTCCTCGCCATACGTCTGACGCAGGCGACGCTTGAGGATCTTCCCCGCCGCGTTTCGTGGCAGCTCGTCGACCACGACGATCGCGGAGGGCTTCTTGTAACCGGCGAGGTACTCCCGGCAATGCGCGATCAGCTCCGCCTCGTCGACCGCGACAGAACCGCTTGCGACGACGAACGCCACGGGCGTCTCGACCCAGCGCGGGTGCGGGACACCGATGACGGCCGCATCTGCGACCGCCGGATGATTGAGTAACACGCGCTCGACCTCTGCGGGGTACACGTTCTCGCCACCGCTCACGATCATGTCCTTCTTGCGGTCGACGAGCCACAGGTAGCCCTCGTCGTCGACCCGGGCCAGATCGCCGCTGTGAAACCAGTCCCCGGCGAACGCCTCCTGGCTGGCCGCGGCCTGCCGGTGGTACCCCGCCATCACGTTTGGTCCGCGATAGACGATTTCGCCGACGGCGCCGGCGGCGACGTCGCGCAGATCATCGTCGACCACTCGCAGCTCGACGCCGAGCATCGGCTTGCCGACCGAGCCCATCTTCCGGGTCGAGTCGGGTCCCTTGAGCAGCGTCGTCGCGCC
>Ga0207693_10005558_pt1 | contig 10489 bp, 10 predicted proteins | sample LARL81metaG_FD_184347 | JGI IMG/M metagenome (GOLD analysis project Ga0207693, IMG submission 184347) | Corn, switchgrass and miscanthus rhizosphere microbial communities from Kellogg Biological Station, Michigan, USA - LAR L8-1 metaG... | ecosystem: Host-associated > Plants > Roots >... | reverse complement strand
CAACGCCCTCCCCCTGTCCTTCGGGCGGGCGGTGCTCCCGGCCCGCCGTTCCCGCCACCTGCACCTTGGCCCCCGATCCGGCCACGGTCTCGTAGACCCGCATGATCTGGCGGGCCACCACCGACCAGTCGTACCGGCGCACCGCCTCGGTCGCGGCCTCGACGTAGCGCGCCCGCACGACGGCGTCGTCCAGCACCTCGACCAGCCCTGCCGCCAGCCCTGCGGCGTCATCGACCGGCACCAGCCGCCCGGCCGTCCCGTCGACGAGAACCCGGCGGAACGCATTGAGGTCGCTGGCCACCACCGCGGTACCAGCCGCCATGGCCTCGACAAGCACGATGCCGAAGCTCTCCCCGCCGATGTGCGGGGCACAGTACACGTCGGCACTGCGCATCGCCGACGCCTTCTGGGCGTCGTCCACCTGGCCGAGGAAGCGCAGATGTCCGGCCAGTTTCCCGGCCTCCTCGCGCAGCTCATCCTCGTCGCCGCGGCCGACGATCAGGATTTCGATGTCGGGAAACCGCTTCGCCAGCGTCGGCAACGCGCCGAGCAGTACGGCCATGCCCTTGCGGGGCTCGCCGAAGCGGCCAAGGAACAGCACGGATTTGCCCGGCCGCGGGTAGCCGTCGAGCAGTGGCGCGTTCGCGAACGACGCGACGTCCACGCCGTTGGGGATCTCGACAGCGTCGCTGCCCAGCGCCTCCATCTGCCACCGCCGGGCCAGGTCCGACACCGCGATGCGGCCGACGATCTTCTCGTGCATCGGCCTCAGGATGGGCTCAAAGACGGTGAGCGTCAACGACTTTGTGGTCGACGTGTGGAACGTCGCAACGATCGGGCCCTCGGCGATGTTCAGCGCCAGCATCGACAGGCTCGGTGCGTTGGGCTCGTGCAGATGCAGTACATCAAAGTCACCCTGCATGAGCCACCTTCTGACCATGCGATGGGTGGCCGGCCCGAACCGCAGCCGCGCCACCGACCCGTTGTACGGAATCGCCACCGCCTTGCCACCGGACACGACGTAGTCCGGGAGCTTCACATGTGGTGACGACGGCGCCAGCACGCTGACCTCATGGCCGCGCGCGTGCATGACCTCGGCGAGTTGCAGCACATGGGACTGAACGCCGCCGGGGACGTCGAACGAGTACGGGCAGACCATGCCGATGCGCATCACGGTCTCTTCTTCGCGCGAGCGCTCATCAGTCGGTCTCCAGTTTCGCGCGACGCTCATCGGAGAGATCGGATAGCCATTGCGGCTGCATCATGTGCCAGTCGGCCGGGTGGGCGGCGATGCCGCGGGCGAACTGGTCGGCCATTGCCTGCGTCACGAGCGCGACGTCACCCGATGACGTGTCAATAGGCGGCCGCACTTGGAAACTCCACCCGTTCGGTGTGTACCAGCAGTGCACCGTGATCAATCGAGCACCGGTTTCGATTGCCAGCTTCGCCGGCCCCGCGGGCATGCGGGTGGGTTCGGAGAAGAAGTCAACTTGTACGCCGTTGCGGCTGAGGTCGCGTTCGGCCATCAAGCAAATCGGGCGGTTGTCGCGTAGCCGTTCCGCCAGTATCTCGAAAGGCGGCCGCTCGCCTCCGGTCAGCGGCAGCATCTCGAAACCGAGGCTTTCGCGGTAAGCGATGAACCGGTTGTACAAAGACTCGGGCTTGAGCCGCTCGTTCACCGTGGTGAAGGTGCCGTGTTTCCACACAAGCCATACCCCGGCCATGTCCCAGTTCCCGCTGTGCGGGAGTACCAGGACCGCGCCGCGACCGGTATCAAGTGCGGCGGCAATGTGCTCCTTGCCCGCAAAGTGCGGGTCAAGCTGCTCGCCGAGCTTTGTCAGATCCATCGAGGGCAATCGAAAAGCCTCCCGCCAGTACCGCGCGTATGAGGCCAGCGAAGCACGAATCAGCCCGTGCGGCACCTGGTCAGGCGTCACGCCGACGACCCGGGCCAAGTTCTTGCGCAGCTGCTTGGGTCCGCCGGTGCGGGCCGCGTAGTGCGCACCCGCGTCAAAAGCGTTGCGTGCCATGAACTCCGGCATCGCGCGGACCACTCGCCAGCCCGCGGCGTAGCCCAAATCGGTGAGGTGGCCCCCAAAAGGGAAGCGGCCGCCACGACCCGTCTGCTGTCCCGCCGGGGTGCTCGTCATGGCTCGTCCCCCTGCCCTGCGGGCGGGTGGTGCCCCCAAGTCTCGGGCTTCTCGCCGTTGGCGGCGTCGGTGCTGGTCAGCGGCTCCATCGCGCCAGGCGACGTCCGCACGGTGTGCAGCCGCTGCCCGACCGTGATCAGGCTCGCCACCGCCAGCACCCACATCGCCACATGCACCAGCCACGGCACGTGGAGGAACGGCACGCCGGAAAGGCCCGCACCGACCAACACGATGATCAGTCGTTCGGGGCGCTCGATGAGGCCGCCCTCACCGGACAGCCCGCTGGCCTCGGCGCGGGCCTTGATGTAGGAGATCACCTGCGAGGTGACCAGGCAGATCAGTGTCGCCACCACGAGCGTCGCGCTCTCAAGCCCGAACGCCGCCCACCACAGCAGCCCGCAGAACACCGAGCCATCGCCGATCCGGTCGCAGGCGGCGTCCAGCACCGCACCGAACCGCGTGCCGCCGCCTCGCTCGCGGGCCATCGCCCCGTCGAGCATGTCGGCGAGCACGAAGATCCACACGGCAAACGCGCCCCACCACAACTGGCCGATCGGGAACAACGTCAGCGCGGCGACGACGGTGCCCGCGGTGCCAAGGATGGTGATGCTGTCGGGGGTGAAACCTGCCCGCAGCGCGGCCTTCGCGACCGGCCGGGACAATTTGACGTAGGCCGCGCGAGTCATCAGGTAGAAGTTGCTCACGGCTGCTTCGCCCATTCGGCCGCCAGCAGTTCCCGCGTCTCGCGCAACAGCTGGGGGACGATCTTCGAGCCGCCGATGATCGTGATGAAGTTCGCGTCACCGCTCCAGCGCGGCACCACGTGCATGTGCAGATGGTCGGCCAGGGACCCGCCGGCCGAAGTGCCGAGGTTCAACCCGACGTTGAATCCATGCGGGCGCGATACCGCCTTGATGACGCGAATCACCTTCTGGGTGAACGCCATCAGCTCGGCGCTCTCCTCGACGGTAAGGTCTTCGAGCTCGGCGACCCGCCGATATGGCACCACCATCGAGTGTCCGGGATTGTACGGATAGAGGTTGAGCACGATGTACACCGATTCGCCGCGCGCAACCACAAGGCCGTCCTCGTCGGAGAGCGTCGGGATGTCGGTGAACGGTTGGGTTGACGCCGCTGACCCGCCCTTCATCGGCGCCTCGGCGATGTAGGTCATCCGGTGCGGGGTCCACAGTCGCTGCAAGTGGTCTGGCTCACCGACACCGTGGTCGACGATCGTGCGGTCGTCCGGATCCGTCGTCACGTCCCGGTGCCCACCTTGAGCAGTTCGGCTGTGGGAGCAGCGTTTTCGCGACTCGCGAGCCACTCGACGATTGCGGCGACGGCCTCGTCGCGCGGTACGCCGTTGAGCTGGGTGCGATCGCCGAAGCGGAAGCTCACGGCGTTGGCCTCGACGTCCCGGTCGCCGGCCACGAGCATGAACGGCACCTTTTGATTGGTGTGGTTGACGATCTTCTTTGCCATGCGATCGTCGCTGGCGTCCACCTCGGCCCGGACCCCGTGCATCTTCAGTTGCGTGGCAAGGCCGTTGAGGTACGGAATGTGATCGTCGGACACCGGGATGCCGACCACCTGCACCGGTGAAAGCCAGGCCGGGAACGCGCCCGCGTAGTGCTCGGTGAGGATGCCGAAAAACCGTTCGATCGAGCCGAACAGCGCACGGTGGATCATCACCGGCCGCTGCCTGCTGCCGTCGGCGGCGGTGTATTCCAGCTCGAAGCGCTCCGGGAAATTGAAGTCCAGCTGGATCGTCGACATCTGCCAACTGCGGCCCAGTGCGTCACGGGCCTGCACCGAGATCTTGGGGCCGTAGAACGCCGCGCCGCCCGGGTCGGGCACCAGTTCCAGCCCCGACGCCGCTGCAACTTCGGCCAGCGTGTCGGTGGCCTCCTCCCAGACCTCGTCGGAGCCGACGAACTTGTCCGGGTCCTTGGTGGACAACTCGAGGTAGAAGTCTTCCAAGCCGTAGTCCCCGAGCAGGTCGAGCACGAACCGCAGCAGCGACGAGAGTTCGTCGCGCATCTGATCGCGGGTGCAGTAGATGTGCGAGTCGTCCATGGTGAATCCGCGCGCACGGGTCAGACCGTGCACCACGCCGGACAACTCGTAGCGGTAGACCGTGCCGAATTCGAAGAGCCGCAACGGGAGTTCGCGGTATGAACGCCCGCGTGACCGGTAAATCAGGCAGTGCATCGGGCAGTTCATCGGTTTGAGGTAGTAGTCCTGCCCGGGCTTACGCACCGTGCCGTCCTCGTTGTATTCGGCGTCGAGGTGCATCGGCGGGAACATGCCGTCGGCGTACCAGTCCAGATGCCCGGAGATCTGGAACAGTTGCGCCTTGGTGATGTGCGGGCTGTTGACGAACTGGTAGCCAGCTTCGATGTGCTTGCGCCGCGAGTAGTCCTCGAGTTCACGGCGCACGATGCCACCCTTGGGGTGGAAAACCACCAAGCCAGAACCGATTTCGTCGGGAAAGCTGAACAGGTCGAGCTCGGCGCCGAGCTTGCGGTGATCACGGCGCTGCGCCTCCTCGATCAACTCGAGGTGCGCCTCCAGCGCCTCCTGCGACTCCCACGCGGTGCCGTAGATGCGCTGCAGGCTGGCGTTGTTCTGGTCGCCCCGCCAGTACGCGGCCGAGCTGCGGGTCAGCTTGAACGCCGGAATGTAACGCGTCGTCGGAATGTGCGGGCCGCGACACAGATCGCCCCATTCCCGTTCGCGGGTACGGGGATTGAGGTTGTCGTAGGCGGTGAGCTCGTCGCCACCGACCTCCATCACCTCGGGGTCGCCGGACTTGTCGTCGACGAGTTCGAGCTTGTACGGCTCATTCGCGAGCTCTTCGCGCGCTTCATCTTTGGACTCGTAGACGCGCCTCGAGAACAGCTGGCCTTCCTTGACGATCTGGCGCATCCGCTTCTCCAGCGCCGCCAGATCCTCCGGCGTGAACGCGCGCGGCACGTCGAAGTCGTAGTAGAAGCCGTCGGTGATGGGCGGCCCGATGCCGAGCTTGGCCTCCGGGAACATGCCCTGCACCGCCTGCGCAAGCACGTGCGCGGCCGAGTGCCTGATCACGCTGCGGCCGTCGTTGGTGTTGGCGCCGACGGGCGTTACCTCGACGTCGCTGTCCGGCGTCCAGGACAGGTCGCGCAGCCGGCCGTCGGCGTCGCGCACGACGACAACCGCGTCGTTGGCGCCCCGGCTCGGCAGGCCCGCGTCGCGGACCGCCGCCCCGGCGGTGGTCCCGCCAGCGACCCGGATCGGGGCTGCCGGGGTGGGGCTGGCGGGCGCGCTCATCGGTGACTCTCCAAACTTTCGGTGATACGGGCGGTGTGCGGGTCCGCACTGAACGCGACCATGCTATCGGTGCGGGTGGTCATGCTCCCAGGCCAATAGGGCTGTTCAGCCACTCGTGTTCGACGCCGACGAGCTCCGCGGACCAACCGAGCACGCCGAGCAACCACAGCGTCGCGACCACGACGGCCGCCGTGAACCCCGCGCCCAGCGTCTTGACCCACGGACCCTGCCGCTTGAACCACGCCATCACCTTGTCGTAGCGCTTGCGCGTGTAGGCCAGCAGCCGCCGCGCCCAGTCGAATTCGGTGGCCAGGATCGCGAGCCCGACGAACACGATGGCCCAGCCCGGCCCCGGGTATGGGATCGCAAGGATGCCGACGCCGAGCACCGCCAAGCCGATGACAGCGACCACGATGCGGTAGCCGAACTCGGCGGCGGGGCTGTCCCGCAGCCGGTCGCGCCAGCGCGCCCAGCGACGCTTCACGGCTGCCCCGGGTTCAGCTTGACGAACAGCGCGTTGGCTTCGGCCAGCACGACCTCCCCGTCGAGCAACCGTCCCGCGATGAACATCTTGCGGCCGTCGACATGATCCACACCGGCGTCGACCTGCAGTTTCGTCTCGATCGGCACGATCTTCCGGTAGTCAACATGCAAAAACGCGGTGCGCTGGTAGAGGCTGCGCGTGAGCCTGAAGGCGGTGTAGCCGAGCAGCGAGTCGAATAGCTGCGCGATGCAGCCGCCGTGCACGGCGCCGTTGCGGCCAAGGTGGAAGCGGCGGAACTGCGCGGTACCGCCGACGCGGCCGTCGTCGGTCTTGTGATAGTCCGCCGGAATGCCCAACACGCTGCCCCGGTTGGGCAGGTCCATGCGGCGGCCCGACGGCGACGACCACTCGTCGGCGTCATGGGGCGCCAGCAACTTGGACGCGGCCTCGAGCAGATCGGCGGCTTGGGTGATCACCTCGTCGGGCGCATCGGCCGCGCGGGCATGGTCCTGCATTGTCCGGACGGCCTCGACGAACCGGCCGTAGTCGCGTCCGCCGCGGGCGGTGGGCTCAATCGGGCTGAAATCCCCGCCGCGATGCTCCTCTGCGAATTCGGTGGCCACCCGGTCACCGTATTGCCTAGCTCACCCGCTGGCGGACCCGGCTTTGCTCAGGGTCTCGAACTCCTCGTCGGTCAACTCGATTCCCGCGGCGGCGACATTCTCCTCCAAATGCGCGACCTTCGACGTCCCGGGAATCGGCAGCATCACCGGCGAGCGCTTCAACAGCCACGCCAGCGCCAGCTGGGACGGGGTGGCGTGGTGGTCATCGGCGATGCGCTGCAGCGGCCCGCCTGGTGCGGCAAGCGGACCTGCCGCCAACGGGAACCACGGGATGAACCCGATGCCCTGCGCTTCGCACGCCTCGAGCACGGGCTCGGCGGAGCGAACGGTGATGTTGTACATGTTCTGCACCGACACGATGGTCGCGGTCTTCTGGGCGGCCTTTAGCTGGTCGACGTCCACCTCGGACAGGCCGATATGGCGGATCTTGCCTTCCTGCTGCAGCGCGACGAGCTCGCCGATCTGGTCCTCGGCTGGGAACTTGTCGTCGATGCGGTGGAGCTGGAACAGATCGATGGTGTCCACGCCGAGACGGCGCAGGCTCATCTCGCATTCCTGACGCAGGTAGGCCGGAAAGCCCAGAACCGGCCAGACGTCGGGCCCGGTGCGCAGAAGTCCGGCTTTCGTCGCGACCACGACGCCGTCATACGGGTGCAGGGCTTCGCGGATGAGTTTCTCGGACACATACGGGCCGTAAGAGTTGGCGGTGTCGATGAAGTTGACGCCAAGTTCGACGGCGCGGCGCAGGACGCGGATGCATTCGTCGCGGTCGTCGGGCGGACCCCAGATACCTTTTCCGGTTAGGCGCATGGCGCCGAATCCCAGGCGGTTCACCGCGAGGTCCTTGCCGATGCCGAATGTTCCCGATCCTTGAGCGGCGCTTTGCGTGGTCATTTTTCCGACCGTACGCCGACGATGACAAGCTGGCGGGATGAAGCTGAGCAACCTGGCCGCGCTGCCACTGACGTACGCCGAAGTGGGTGCCACAGCGGGGCCGTTGCCGCCCGGATATCACCACGTGCAGAAGTCGGCGGCCATTGGGCGCGGACGGCGCCGGTTCGAGGACGCCGCTGGCAAGGGCATGCGGTGGGGCATGCTGCGCGGCGCCGGTCTGCGCGTGGAGGCGACGACCGAAGTCGCCGCGGCGGGGTCGGACGTGATCGTCCACCTCGGCCCCGTGCGGGCACCGTGCCGGGTCGTCTACGTCGTCGACGAACCCGACCGGCGCGGCTTCGCCTACGGGACGCTACCGGGCCACGCCGAATCGGGCGAGGAACGGTTCGTCGTGCGCTACAACCCCGCGACCGACGAGGTGTATGCCGACGTGACGGCGTTCTCGCGGCACGCGACGTGGTGGAGCCGGCTCGGCTCGCCAGTCACATCCGTCGCTCAGCGGGTGATCACGGAGCGCTACTTGCGGGCGCTGTAGTCGGCGGAGCTATCCGTGGTAGCCCTGCTGGCCAGCGCGTAATCTTGAAAGCTAATCAGTGGCGATGATCGGACGGTGATGGTGAAAGACCTAGACGGGGTGGAAGCTGTCCACCTCCGCATCGCGGAGATTGTGCAGCAGCTGTACAGCCGGCCGGACACAGATTCCGAAACCGTGATCGCGGAGCTGGCAGAGCATGCCGCGGTCGAGATTCCGGCCGCACAGTATGCGGGCGTCACCGTCACCCGCAATGCGAAGCACATCGACACCCCCGCCGCGACGCACAAGTGGCCGATTCTGCTGGACGAGATTCAGCAACGTCATCGCGAAGGCCCGTGCCTGACCGCGGCGTGGGAGGAAAGGACCATTTACGTCGCGGATCTGGAAACGGACGGCCGGTTCCCGCGGTACAGCCAGGATGCGTTGGAACAGACGCCGATTCGGTCCATCATGGCGTTCCAGATGTTCATCGCCGGCGAAACCATGGGGGCGTTGAACGTCTATGCCGAACAGCCCAATGCATTCGGACCGGCATCCAGGGACATCGGCTTGGTCTTCGCCGCCCACTCGTCGGTGGCGTGGAACGCGGCGCGCCGCGACGAGCAGTTCAAGCGTGCGCTGGCCAGCCGCGACGTCATCGGCCAGGCCAAGGGCATGATCATGGAGCGGTACGGCGTCGATGCCGTTCAGGCGTTTGAGGTGCTGCGCAAGCTGTCGCAGGATTCGAACGTGGCGCTGGTCCAGGTCGCCGCGGACCTTGTCGGGAAAGCGCAGTCCGAGACCTAAGCGTCACCGCCGGTCGCGCCAATCGGCAGGAACCGCCGGATGTGGGACCGAATCTCCTTGCGACGCTGACTAATCGACGGCAGATTCAGCGCTGGCGGCACGGGCGGAGTCGCGGCTTCGATCGAATCAGCAAGTGGCACTGCGAGTGTCGGCGGAGCCGGAGGCGTCGCAGCCTCCACGACTCGCCACAGGCAGGACCGGGACCGGCGAGGCGGGCCATTGTGGGCTTTGCTCGTCGCGGACCCAGTTGTTTAGCAGCGCGACTCGACTCATGCCGGCGGCCAGCCCCGCTGCCGGATTCACTCGCTGTGGCCGAAGCGTGACGGATCCTTGACCGAATTGCTAAGGCGCCCCTACACATCGATTAGTCGCGGCACTCCTAGGATCATATTGACACTGTTGTAATTTCGAAGGAATCGGAAGCCATGCGTGGGGTTGTTCTGTGTGTTCTCGCAGCGATCGGGACCAATGCGATTGTGGCTGCAGGGCCGGCCGGCGCCAACATGGCGGCAGCGAACCAGTCGTATAAGCCCGCCGCAGCGGCGAACCAGTCGTATGAGCCCGCCATTGCTTCTGTATTGCCAAGGCGGGGCGAGGTTGTGGGTGTGGCGCACCCCGTAGTGGTGACCTTCAGCGCGCCCGTCGCCGACAAGCGCGCGGCCGAGCGCGCCATTGACATAAAATCGGCGCCCGCGATGACGGGCAAGTTCGAATGGCTCGACAACGACGTCGTGCAGTGGGTTCCCGACCGATTCTGGCCGGCGCACAGCACGGTGGCGCTATCGGTGGGCCGCCTGTCAAGGGAATTCGCAACGGGCCCTGCCGTCATCGGTGTTGCCAGCATCTCGGATCACACGTTCACCGTGAGCATCGACGGCGTCGACGCGGGACCGCCGTCTGAAAGGCCGGCGCCGCACCACCGACCCCACTGGGGAGAGCCTGGGGTGTTCCCGGCTTCGATGGGTAGCCCGGCGTATCCAACGCCTGTCGGCACTTACACCGTTTTATCCAAGGAACGCTCGGTGGTCATGGATTCGAGCAGCGTGGGCATTCCCGTCGACGCTCCCGACGGTTACCGGCTTACGGTCGATTACGCCGTCCGTATCACGAGCCGTGGCCTCTTCGTGCATTCAGCTCCGTGGGCTGTCAATTCACTCGGGTACGAGAATGTCAGCCACGGCTGTGTCGGACTCAGCACCGAGGACGCTGAGTGGTACTTCAACACGGTCAATGTTGGCGACCCGGTGATTGTGCAGGAAAACAGCATCGAAGTTCCTCGAGTAGTGTCGGGTTAACGAGGCCCCGCACTTAGCCGATGTGCGGGGGGCACGCTCCTCATCCCGTCGATGTCGTCCACGCTAGGCGCCGAACGTTCCTTACCGCGCGATATTTTCTCGAAATTTCGAACGGTAAGGAACGTTCGTCGCTGCCGCTCTGGCTGAGTTCTACTGCCAATTAACGGGTTTGGCCCGGCGACGCGTCATTACTCGCCGCCGGACCAACCCGCGTGAGGATTAGTTTCAGCGCGCCGTCAGCCCGCAGGACCAGGCAGAATTGGCTGACCGGAGACAGGCGCTCCATCTGACGGCGGACCAGACGGCTGCTCCTTGCCGGCAACGCCAGACATGGCCGTAATCGGCGCACCCATCGGCACCGGCGCACCCACCGGAGCACCCACCGGCACCGGCGCACCCACCGGAGCACC
>Ga0207693_10005557_pt1 | contig 10490 bp, 10 predicted proteins | sample LARL81metaG_FD_184347 | JGI IMG/M metagenome (GOLD analysis project Ga0207693, IMG submission 184347) | Corn, switchgrass and miscanthus rhizosphere microbial communities from Kellogg Biological Station, Michigan, USA - LAR L8-1 metaG... | ecosystem: Host-associated > Plants > Roots >... | reverse complement strand
CTTTCAGCGCCCTTGCATTTCATCCGCCCACGCCAGCCGTAGAGCAGTTGTACATGCACAGTTTCAACGAAACCCTGAAAGATTATCGAGGGATGCTAGCTGCCCAACAGGAAGGCCGCCTCCTATTACCGAACGACAACTTTGATACCGGAGAGCTTACTGAACCGACGGCCTACCCATTTACTGACCAAGCCTACGCGAAGTTGCTAGCCAAGGTCAGCGGGAAACCAATTTCGGACATGTTGAGCAGTGACATCCTCGCGTTTTATGCCGATCTCGAGGCACCGTTCGCGACCAAGAAGGACCCGAAGGCGTGGCACAAAGTTCTCGATGAACTGAACAAACTGAAAGGCTCGCCGGGAGTTGGCCCCGAGCCGGAGCATCATCAGTGATCAGCGGAGACAGCGGCCAGGTCAACTCTGCGCATTGCTGCACTTTGTGATACTGATCAGCTACGCCCAGCAAGGAATCGCGAGAACCAAAGCAAGCCCGGCACGACTCGATGCTGCGAAAATGGGCACTAGACTCTCGCGTAGCCTTTGTTCTCAGCTCTCTGAGACCGCTCCCACTTGGGGCAAGCTTGTTGCTCCTTGGGCTGAATATGTGGCTAATTCCCTTCGCGTAGGCCACACCTCGCGCCCAGGCATCAGCAGAGGGTTCTCAACACGGCTGATCCAAGCTCATCGACGGAAAGCAAAGAATGCTCCACCTCCGAATCTGAAGATGCCAACGGTTGACCGTGTTTGCCATGGTTGCGGAGCCCGAACCCGCGTGAGGCAAAATTGTCCTACATGTGGATGAGAGATTTCGCGGAACAATCTGATCGAACTCACAAAAAGTAGGACGCAGAGCGGTCATCACTTTGGTGTGTGATCGCAATGCGCCTCATCACGGGCACACGAAACCAATCTGGGTCGTCGCATGGGGGGCCCCCCAGTGCGCGGCTCGGGACCGAGCAGAGTCATTTCCCGACCTGAGGGTGGGTGGCACTTCCTCCAAAGTCAACTCGCTCGATTTAGGGTCCGGGCTTGAGGCTCCGTCTTTCGCTCACCTCTTGGTGACACGGCCGGCCAGTCCGCTCTCCACGCATCAGGACCGGTGGCAGTCGCATACCGGATTCGTACCGGCATAGCAGCCAACCGATCGAAGAGTCTGGCTTCATTGCGAATCGGCCACCAATCGTAGAGGAATACCTCCAAGGGCCGCCACATGGAAACCCAACCACCGATTGTGAGGCTTTCGCGAAGGATCTCGCCAATCCGGCTGCCCTTCATTAAAGTGCCAAGGAAATCACCCAGCGCAATGGCAGCGGCTAAAGCGACCAGGCCAATCACCAAGCTGGTTCGACCTACCCGGAACAATTCGCGCAGCCGTTGTCTAAGGATTTCAGCGCGATGGCTGAAGAACTCGTGGATCGCGTCTCGCAAAACAGCAGCCTCGTCAGGTAAACCTGCCTCTCGATCAAGGTCCACCAACAACGCAAGCGGTGCATCGCGAGGCAAGTCCTTGGCCCAACCGACGATAAACTCCTCTGCCTTCGGGTCCAGGTCTCGATCGCGGAAGGGCGAGGGATCGATGGCATCAAATAACTGTTTCAATTCGCCTAAGTGCACCTCAATGACAGCGCACTTTGGAGGGATTGGGTCCCCTGCAGACGCCTTTTCATTACTCCCCGACGTGTTCGTCATTTCAGTCGCTCGCTTCTGCCCCGAGAGAACATGGGGACAGCGGATGACAACCCAAAAGGCGTAGAAAGCACCATAAACACGTAACAGACTTCCTCACATGCGCAGCCGGACTCAGACCGCAGCAAGAGGAACTCTTAAAGATGAGCGAGCACAGTTCACCAACGCGAACCGGTCTCATCCGGCAAGACTCCTTTTGCTTTCTCCCAATCTTTGCGTCCAGCTGGATCGGAACCGGAATTCTGCCTCGCGCAGTTCCTCCCTCATTATTTGGAAGCTCTAACTTCTTCAAAGCTGAACTGCTTGTCGAGCTTATCGTAGGGTTTACCGTCGACCTCGACATACGGGTAGACGAAGTAATTGAGCGGTGGGCCATCCTGCTTGGGAGACAGCTTGACGTCGCGGCCGGTGGATAGCTGTACGCGGTTGGCGTCGACGCTGCCGAAGAAATAATCTTCTTTCTGCTTCGCTTTCCACGCCTCTGAGATGTCAACGGGGATCCAGCCGACTTTGCTCGAATAAAATTCCGCCCAGCAGTGATAACCGGCGATGTCTCCTTTGTCTTTGTTTTCGGGCAGCGGAAAGCCGATGTCGAAGCGGGCCGGAATTCCGTCGGCCCGCAGCATGCCGATGAAGGGAGAATGGAAGTCAGTACAGTTGCCGCGCTTGGCGTCGCAGGCCCACAGGGCGTCCCCGCGTCCCCAGCCTGAGCCCGTCTTGTCGTAGCGCATCGTCGTGAAGAGGTGGTCGTAGGCAGCCTTGGCTTTTGCGACCGTGCCGCTCTGTGATCCGGTTACCTCGGCCGCCAGTTGCTTGATCTTTCCGTCCGTGGGAATCAGCGTGTCAGGCGCAACCAGGCGGGTCATCGACGCGGACACCAGGGCAGGCTTCTGATCGGTTCGCTTGAGCTGTGCGTAATCGCCTCGCGAGTATTCGCGGCGCGTGACCTTGTATTCGAGAGTGAACTCTGCTTTGCCCGCAGCCGGATTTTCGATTTGGGCGTACATCATCCGATTGCCATACTCGGGCTCCTGCGTCATCCGCGTTTTCACCGGAGCCTTGACCGCCAGAACGCGCACGGTCTGATGCTGGTCCGTCTGCAGCACCGGCACCCAGACGCGCACTCGCTTCGCGCCGGAGGGAATGTCCTTCACGGTGAAGCTGTAGGTGAAGTGAAAGGCGCGCGTGGGCGGACTGAATTTATCGGCGTTCGCAGCTGCTTGGGCAGCCAACTGGCCTGCCGGAAAAAACAACAATAGCAACGATGAGAGAACTTTCAGCCTCATGGAGACACTCCCTGATCGGCGAATATGGGTCGAGATTTTACCAGCAGCCAAGCTGGCCTGTCATGACAGCGGAGGAAGACTCTCAAGATATTCGCCCCGACGGTTGGCCGAGGCAGGATTTGAGCCTGCCGAAGACTCTGGTATAGCATCCTGTGCACGAGGTTCACCATGACGACGACCCTAACCTCAGTGCGAAGTGACTCAGCCACTGTAGCCCAACAAGCATCGACCGGCCTAGCGATCGTGCGCGTGACGATCGGCGCGATGCTCGTGTCGGTCTTTTTTGAGAATCTGGGAAAAGGCCTCTACCGACCGGCGGGTTACGCGGGTCTGATCAACTACTACATCACGCACGATCATGCCCCTGCTGTCTGGAAGGCGGTGATGAGCCTGGCGGCAAGCCACGCCGCGCTGGCAGCTCCCCTGCAGGGCTTGACCGAGATCTCCCTCGGTATTCTGCTCGTATTGGGTTTGTTTACTCGACCCGCCGCAACAGTGGCGTTTCTTTTTCTCGGCAGCCTCTGGATCTCCGAGTGGGGCACGTCGTGGATATGGGAACTTCTGGTTCCTGTGATGGCGTCGCTCGGGCTCGCCGTCGGACGCGCCGGCCGGAAATGGGGCGTGGACGCGTGGCTGGTGCAACGCTGGGCAACGGCTCCGTGGTGGTTGATTTGAGCTCAGGAAACTCTCCTCTAGCTTACGCTTTGAAAGCGACTGCATTCAGCCGTCCGAAAAATACAACCTGTTTCGAAGGTGGCTTTAGCTGCCGACAACTTAATTAGAGTTTCCATAACGATCCCGTGCGCGTGTCCGTCATCATCCCAACCCACAATGAAGCGTTGTCGATTGAGCGCGTGTTAGCCGATCTCCCACCCGATCTCACGACGGAGGTCATCGTTGTCGACAGCAACTCGAAAGACGGGACACCCGAGATCGCCGCAAAGATGGGAGCCCGTGTGGTGCAGGAACCGCGCCGCGGCTATGGGCGAGCGTGCCTCACGGGGATGACCGCGGCAAATTCCCCGGACGTGATGGTGTTCCTGGATGGCGACTACAGCGATCGACCCTCCGAACTTGCGATTCTCTTAGCGCCCATCACTGAGGGTCGCGCGGACATCGTGCTCGGTTCCCGCCTGCAGCGTCAGAGCTCTGCCGGAGCGTTGCCTTGGCATCAGGCATTTGGGAATCGTCTGGCCGCGAGTCTGATCCGGCTTCTCTATGGACTAGACATTACTGACCTCGGCCCGTTTCGCGCTGGCCGTGCCGATGTACTGCGCGCGCTCGCGCTTGAAGAGACCACGTATGGCTGGGCGGTTGAGATGATCCTCAAAGGTGCGCTGGCTGGATTCCGCGTGGTGGAAGTTCCGGTGAGTTACTACCCGCGTATTGGAAAGTCGAAGATCAGCGGCACGCTGAAGGGCACGCTCGGCGCCGGCTGGTTCATTGTTAGTTTGATTGTGCGCTACTGCTTTTGGCGCCGAAAAAACGAGGTTACGTGAAAAACGAAGAGTCAGCTTGAAACTGCAAAGGGCGCAGAACGAACGGGGAATTATGCTGTTGCATTCGATGCATGGCAACACCTTGCATCCATGACGATCGACCCATGCAGCTGCGCAATCCGTCGTGACTGCCGCCGCCGCCGCTTTGCTTTTTTGACCTTAGCTGTCATGACGCCATTGTATGCCCACGCTAGTCATGACGTTATGTTCCACCAAAAACAGTGGGGCCACCCATCGTATATTATTGGCCCCAACAATCCATGAAATCTTCAGCGGAGACGGTAGTGGGTTCGTCAGGCAGTGACCGCGTACTCGTGATCATGGCGAAAGCACCAAGGCAAGGTGCGGTCAAGACCCGTCTGGCCTCGAGTCTTTCTCCAGCGGCCGCAGTCGATTTCTATTGTTGTCTTCTCGACGACACACTGGTGCTGGCGCGGTCACTAGGCGATGTGGAAGTTGCCATCATGTGTCCGGACTCAGACGTAAACGAGCTGGCCCAGTTGGCAGGCAGTAGAGCGACGGTAGTTGCACAGCAAGGCGAAGGTCTTGCCGCCGGCTTGACTTCAGTGTTTGCGCACTTCGCGCAGGATCATCAGAGAGACGCACATCAACGACGCATCATCGCCTTTAATAGTGACAGCCCACACCTGCCGCGTTCCGTCCTCGAAAATGCCTTCGAAACGCTGGCCGCGCAGGACGTGGTTGTGGGACCGACGCACGACGGAGGCTATTATCTCGTCGGGGCAAAGGCTTCTCATCCTTCGCTTTTTGCCAACGACGGAATGGGCACCAGTAGCGCGCTGGAGAGACTTCTAGCGCGCGCGCGACCGCTTGAGCTGTCGGTAGGGTTCGCCGATTCTTTCTACGATATTGATGTAGCGGACGACCTGTCTCGCCTGGCAGCGGAGTTGCGTCTGGCTCCGGCGAGGGCGCCACGCACGGCGGCGTGGCTTAAGGAGTGGGAACTGGCAGCGGCGCAATCCCGAACAAGCTCTCGGATGGGCACGGGAGAAGCGGAATTGTGAAGATCACTCCGGCGTCGAGAGTGTACGTCCTCGGCGCCGCCTTGTGCGTGGCGCTGATGATCTGCTCGCGCTACTTCAGCGATCGAGGTGGACCGTACTTCATGGTCTCCTTGACGCTTGCGGGAATCGCGTACCTCCTGGCGATCCGTGAGTTTTTCGCTACGCCCAGATTTGCACAGCGCATTTCCCGGCGCGTTGTCGTTATCGGGCTAGCCTCGGCTGCCGTGTGGCACATTGCATTTCTTCGGAAGCCCGCGGGCGACGACGACGATATCCATCGATACGTTTGGGATGGCCGCCTGCAAAGGCTTGGCTACAACCCATATCTTGTTATTCCCAGCGATCCTACCGCGAAGGAACTGCACACAGCGGAAACCCGCACCTTGAACAACCCGGATTTGCCGAGCCCCTATCCGGCCGGAGCGCAGTTTTTTTTTCGCGCAGTCACCGCAATTCGGGAATCGACGTTCGCTTTGAAAGTGGCATTTGTGGTCTGCGAGTTTGCGATCGTTCTCGTGTTGCTCGATATCTTGCGGCGTACCGGACAGGGAGCGCACCTGGTCTTGGCGTTCGCGTGGAACCCGTTGCTAGCCGTTGAGGTGGCGGGAAGCGGTCACATCGACATCGTTGGCGCGCTCTGCTTAGTGGTGTCGGTCGCTGCGCTTGTGCGCCGATGGCGGGCCACTGCAGCCGTCGGGCTGGGGCTGGCGATCGCAGTGAAATTTCTGCCGCTTGTACTTTTACCCCTTTACTGGAAGCGGGTCCGCATTCGCGACGGTGTGCTGGCGGTCGCCATGGTCGGACTTCTGTACGTGCCATTTCTGAATCACGGCCGCATTCCGATCGGGTCGCTTGGCACGTATGTGCAGACTTTCCGCTTTAACGGCCCGGTCTTTACCGCACTCGATCGAGTACTGCCCCCGGAGTGGCTGGCTGGGTTGGCAGTGCTCGCGGGCTTGTCGACTGCCGCCTGGCTACGAAGCAAATCGCCCGAGTGGTCTCCAGAATTGTTCGCGTGGCCGTTGGCCGCAACGCTCTTGTGCGCCCCCGCTATATTTCCCTGGTATCTGCTCTGGCTGCTGCCATTTTTGGCGTCTCCCTCGACGCTGCTGATCACCCTCTGGACGGTGAGCGTGATTCCGACTTATCTTATGTGGCACTGGCAAACACTTGGGCGCCGGTGGGGTGCGCTCCCTGGTTGGATCATGCTACTGGAGTACGGTTGCGTAGCATCGGCCGGTGCCGCGATTGCATTGCGCCGTCTCATGCGGCCGGAACTGTCACGATAGCCGACACGCTAGTTTAATCAACCGATAGCATCAAAACGCGACTCCTGTATCCGGAAGCCGCGGGGGCTCATCCAAAGCACCATCCTTTAACTCACTGAGGAGCGAACTCTATGAGAAATGCCCGCCTTCGTACGATGACGATCGGCGTTCTGCTTTGTGGACTGTTGATCCTGGCTCCAAACTCCTGGGCGCAGCAGCGCGCGCCCCTTCTCGATCAAATCGCCAAGACCTACGGAATCGATTCGTGGGATAAAGTTGAGGCTATACGCTACACCTGGAACGCGGATATTCCCGGGCTCTTCAAAGCGGCCCACAAGTGGGAGTGGGAGCCCAAGACAAACAAGGTGTCGTACGAGGGGACGGATAAAGACGGCAAGCCGGTCAGGGTTTCCTACGCACGAACCGACCCCGCCAGCCAATCCGACGCTGTGAAGAACGAAGTCGACCCGAGTTTCATTAACGATAACTATTGGGCTCTGTTTCCCTTTCATGCTTACTGGGACAAGAGCGCCAGCGCGATTGATCAGGGCAAGTTCAATCTGCCAGTGGGCCCGGGCATGGCCGAGTTGCTTCCCATAAAGTATCCCGCGGATGGCGGTTACACGCCCGGCGACACGTGGGATCTCTACAGCGGTAACGACAACCGCGTCGTGTACTTTGTCTACATACGCGGCGGGGCCAAGCCGCCGAGCCGCGTCTTTGCAACGTGGACAGGCTACAAAAAGGCAGGTCCAATTCTGTTCTCCACCGAGCATCGCGGTACCGCCGACGGCAAGCCCCTGCACATCTGGTTGTCTGACGTGGCGGTGAAGCTGGCGGGTTCGGATAAATGGATCGACGCAAAGTAGGGGTCGAGCCCTACCTGGCGATCACGACGGTAGTGCAAGAACTGCTCAGCTTGGGCAAGTCGCGGTTAGCGGCCATACGGATCTCGATCCTTGGGCGCTCGCCCCGAATAATCGGACAATAACAGTCAGGCTGCAGGAGCGCGCCTTGCAAGCGTCGCCGTCCGGCACATCCGCCGTGGCACGACTCCCGGAACTCGCAGGGAGCGCAGGCTTGAGGAAGTGTTCGTGACTGCTCGAACGGGGTTGAGTTCAGAATGTTGACACCTGCAGGGATCAAGTCGGCAAGCGGCTCGCCTGATCCCGGCCAATAGACGCAAGGTTGCGTAGTGCCTTTCGGGGTCACTCGCACGGTGCTCACACCACAACCGCCTCGGAGCGGCGGCAGTCCCGCGATCGCGCGAACCAGCGGCTCGCCAATCGCGACGACGTCGGTCTGGTCGAAGAGGCGCCGGAACCCCTCCCAGTATTCTTCGTAGCTGAGGGCGTAGATGTCCGAGCGCACGGCTTGGTACACATTGATCCGCAGAGGAGCTTCAAACCGTTTGGCTATTCGCGCCACATCCGCTAAACGCAAGTAGTTCGACTTCATCATGACGGCGACGATGGTTACGGGAATATTCAGCTTCCGACATCGCTCCGCCTGCTTGTGGATGAGCACCCAATTGCCAGTTCCGCGTTGTGCGTCCTGCTCGACTTGCGTCGGGTAATCGAGGGAGAACTCAATATCGTGGAAAGCGCGCAGTTCGTCGTCTTCCAGAACAGCAACACTGTGTCCATTGGAAGTGATGGTGAGCTTGACCGGTTTCGTTCGCAGGTAGGCCAGGATTGCTTTGAAGTGGGGATGCATGCCGTTCTCCCCGGTTCCGAGATTCACCGAGCGCACGGGCAAGCGTTCCATGACTGCTTTCACTTGATCGAGGGAGAGACGATCGGTGCGCGTGGGATCGCGGTAGCAGAAGGAGCAGGCGAGATTGCACTCGTTGGTAAGGCCGAGCCCGAGTGCAATACCAGCATCGGGTGTCGTGTGAGATCCGGACGGTGCAGACTGCGCTATGACATCGTTCATGCATCGTCCTTCGTGACTGGACTCGCGCGGCGTGCCAGACACTGCGTGTAGCGGGCGACTGCCGCAAACTCTGGGCGGCTACCCAGCTGGCGCTCCAATCCAAAAATCCGCTCATACTCGGCGCTGCGAGAAACCTGTGGCGGCAGGTAGTCGGCAATGATGCGTACACCCCGCTGCGCTGCGATTGCCAGCGACGCCTCGCGCAACATTGTTGGCAGACGATCCGGTTGGAAGAGGCGCACGTTGCCTCCGTAGAGAGACTCTTGTCCCCACGCAGCGCTGAGGTTGTTTTCCGCTGCCACCAAATCGCCCGCCTGGAGAGCGGCCTTCAGTACCTCACCTGCCTGACTGCGCACCAGGACGGACAGTATCGCGGATGAATCGCGCAACGCGCGAGCCGCGTCGCGCAACACGGAATTCGGATCATCGGCAAATTCCAGAACGTTGTGGCAGAGGATTACATCGAACGATGCCGCGTCGAACAAGTTTGGCAATTGGGCAGCGTCGCCTTGTTTCAACGTGGTGTGTTCTGAAACCTCGGCTTCCCGCACAGCACGCTGTGCCATATCCAGCATCTCCGCAGACGGGTCAAGCATCGTGACATGAAAACCAAGTCGGGCCAGGCGCACCGCGAGAGCACCCGTACCGCACCCAATATCCAACGCGTACAAAGAGCGAGTGGTGGCCTGCGGCAGAAACTCCTGCACGTTGGCAAAGGCGAGGTCGAGGCGCAGTCGGCCCTCGGGCGTCTCCAGGTAGGCGGCATATTTCGCCGCTCCGCTCTGGAACCGCTCGAGGTCGTCATTGGCGGTCATTTCGCTCATACGCCAGTCACGCGAAATCGCTCCAATCGAGTCGCAGATGAATACCGAGCGTAAATCGAAAGGGTGAGGAACGACAAGTCGGCATAGCGCCAGCAGTCGTTACTGTTCCGGTGAAGAATGCGCAATGGGCTTCTAACCCGGAACGGTTCGAGTTTGCCCGCCAGAGAAAACTAGGCTTTAGCCCATTCGCAAACCACAGGTAGTGAGCGGATCCGCATACAGGCTGCACCGAAAATGGCGTTGCCGATGGCCGGAGTCTGGACGTCGTGGTCGAATCGATTACTCGTTAGACGGCATGCGCTGGTTTGTTGGCGAAAAATTTCATTCCACTCAGTGCATTACACGATCTTTCCGGAACCAAGTGGAAACCGCACCCCGTGCGTTCAAGAAACCCAATTCCAACGAGGTCTACGCCGCTGAACGGAACTATGCGCGCGCATTGATCGCGGCCACCCATTCCGGAAGTCCGGACGTCCGGGGTAGCGATGTGTGGCTCGATGATTCGCCTTCGGTGCGAGTCAATTTCGTGCGTGACGAAGCGAACTTCATGGTGCAGTTTGTCAGCGGCGAACAACAGCATGCGGCCAGCGATTTTTTCACCCATGCCGCAGCCGTCGAAGTCGGAACACGGGTGGAAGCGACGGGCAGCTACGAACGCTGTCCGGTCACGGTGTGTTCTAAAATACGCACACGTAACCGAACAGCACCGCGTCGAAGCGACAAAGAAACTAGCCCAATACAACGCCATCACCGCGATTGCTGAATTTGAAAATGCCGCCAAATCAGCGGAAAGCAAGCAGTCCCCACGAGTGTCCCTACAGTGATGGTTTTGGATGGTTCGGCGATTTGCGCTAAGTGATTGAAACGGAGTGGAGGCGCGGGTCGGAATCGAACCGACGCATAAAGGTTTTGCAGACCTCTCCCTTACCACTTGGGTACCGCGCCCTCGGAATCTAAGTTAGCGCCCC
>Ga0207693_10005555_pt1 | contig 10493 bp, 8 predicted proteins | sample LARL81metaG_FD_184347 | JGI IMG/M metagenome (GOLD analysis project Ga0207693, IMG submission 184347) | Corn, switchgrass and miscanthus rhizosphere microbial communities from Kellogg Biological Station, Michigan, USA - LAR L8-1 metaG... | ecosystem: Host-associated > Plants > Roots >... | reverse complement strand
GCTTAACGGCGCCGCAACCGCGCTGAGCGCGGTTGGCGGTTGCTTGCGGTCAAATTGTGCAGCGCAGACATACTCTCTTGACCCGTCCCTGCCATCATGCGCGGGTCGCCGTCACTGGCATTCCGTGACGAATCGGGACGGGACCACACGCCGCGCACCATGGCTGAGCTGGTTGGCGACCGGGGCGCCTCAGTAGGCTCGACCGGTATCGGCAATCCGCGGCAGATCTCTCTTCTGGCGAATCGGCTGTTGCAGGACTTTCAGCGCGATTTGAGCATGCGGAACAATCGCGGTCAGGTGATCTTTGATACGCGGCGCGACTTCAGACCCAACGAGGTTGAAGTGCTGTTTCAGATAACCAGCCTGCAAGCGGCGGCTGAACTCTACAATCAGTTGACGGCTTCGGTCACTGACCCGGATGCGGTCAAGGGCGCGGCAAGCGGGTTGATGAGACAAGCACACCTGCTCGAGCGGATTATGAGGCGCGACCTCCACTTGACGATGTCATCGATAGTGAGCTCCGACTGGCAGCAGTTGCAAATGGAACTTGCCAGAATCAGCGTAACCGACGCCAATCAGGATAGCGACATAATTCGGTAAGGCGTTATCGGTAGCGGCGTTTTGTCGATGTGAGGGGAGCACATCTCCTCACATCGCGGCGCTTGCGGTCGCGGTCAGCGTGGACAAGCGATGATGGATAAGCGAACGACAGATTCTGGAATGCTCGATTTGTTGGACGAGATGTTGTACGCACGCGCCGCGAAAGGCATCAGGCCGATGCTCTATGTTTCATCAGCCAAAGATCTCGAGTGCAGCGTGCTGATGCTGCTGAAGGCAGCTCCAGAATCAAGGTTGGCTGGACGCCACCGGTTGTTTGCAAGTGGATTCAGGCAACAAATCAGGACAATGTAGTCTCCTGATCGGACGGCGCAGGGGAATCCAGTTCGTAGGGCGTCGGGCCACCAGGGAACATCGGCGCTGGGTTGATTTTCGAATTGTTCAGCAGCAGCGCAGGCAATTGTAAAAAGGGGGTAGAGAATTGAGTGAATATACAGAAAAGCGAATAGTAGTTCAGGCCGTCCCAGTTGGAAGGGGCCCTGTCGTAGAGAGTCGGGTTGACTCAATAGTCAACGAACGACAAGGGATCTCAGGAGTTGCGATCACAGCTCTGGTCGTGGCAGCCATCGCTGCTGCCGTGGTAATCACAATGCTGATCATAAACAGTCAGCAAAAAACCAGTGAGGACTTACTGGCCCAGGAGAGAGCAAGAACCGTCGCTGCTCAGCAGGTGCCTGCTCAACCAGCACCGCAACAGCCGCTAATAGTCAATATGCCTACCGCTCAGCCGGCTACGGCGGTGGTACCGGCTCCGGTGGTTACTCCTGTGCAGCCTCCGATCCCAGGTAACCCTGGCTTTTCAGTTTCTCCAGATCGCCGATGGATTCTCTTCGCCCAGAAAGATCAAGACATCGCCAACATCATGGTAGTCGATAATTTCCGCTGGTAAAGAAAAGCAGTCGGGAGTGTTACTCCTGCCCCTGTTGCGCCTTCTTGAAGGCTGCGGCTGCGTCTTCTTTACGACCAAGTTCCCGATACGCCCGTGCCAGCAGGAAGTACGCCTGATTCATATGAGGGTCGAGCTGTACGGCGCGCTCGAGCTCGCGTACCGCCGCCTCGAACTTTCCGTTCTGAACCCAGGCGATGCCGAGGGCCAACCGGGCATCGGGCGACACAGGATCGATACGAATCGACTCACTCAAGTAATGGATCGCGCGGTCATATCCTTGTGTGAAGGTGTAGCAGACCCCCAGCCCGTAGGCGGTGTCATAGTTGAGTGGCCCTGCTTGTTCCGCTTTAGTATAGTAACCGATCGCTTCCTCGTACTTCGATTGTGAGCGTTTCAGGTTTCCGAGTTCCGCCAGCACTTCAAGGGAATTCGGTTTCGCATCCAGGGCTGTGCGGAATTCCTTTTCTGCTTCCGTCGGCCGTTCGGCGGCAAGCGCCGCTTCGCCCATAAGCTGGTGAACGCGGTAGTCGTCAGGGGCCATCGCAAAGAGCTTTTGATATTCCTCCTGCGCTAGCGTCTTTGTGGTCAGCCAAAGGTAGTAGTGTGCGTCCACATTACGCGGATCGGCAGCCAGCGCTTTTCGCAATTCCACGATCGCCTGCTCGGGGCGGTTGGCAGTCAGCTCTGCGCGAGCCAGCATCACATGCATTTCTGTACTGCCGGGATGGACCTTCAGGTACTGCCGCGCAATCTCCGAAGCGCGACCGTATTCACCGCGATACAGCGCGTGGGATGCCTCCGTCAGTTCCCGGGACTGCGCGGAGGCTGCGCCGTACAGGGTCGCAACCTGCAGAAGCAAAGTGCCAATCAGCTTCACTGTCAAACTCTGGTGCCTCTCAATCCTAGTTTCCTGAATTATCGAACGGCCTGATTGCGATAATACGGGACAATTCCTGGCTCTTCTCTTTGGCAGCTTTCTTTAGTTCTTCGACGCGTTGCGATTGGGAATCGCGGCGCGCATCTCCGATCTTGGTGTACAGCAATAGCATATTAAGGTTCGCCTGATAATGGTCTGGACTAAGTGCAAGCGCGTGATCCAGTTCCCTCTGCGCTTGCCGATACTCCTTCTTTGTCAAAAGAGAGCGTCCGAGTTCAGCGAGAGCGTCAGGGTAATCGGGGCTCGATTTCAATGACAGCTGTAATTCCTGAATCGCGCCCTGTGGGTTGCCTTCTTCGTTCAAAATGCGCCCCAGATAATAATGAGCCGATGATGCGGTTTCGGAATGGCTCGCGCTCTCGCGAAGCACCGGCAGCCCAGCGTCGTAATTCTTAGCCCGGACATAGGCCGCGCCGAGGGCCAACTTTCCTCGTGGGTCTTGCGGCTTGAGTCTTAGATATTTCTGGAAATACGGGATGGCCTGCTCCGGACCCTCCGAGAAAACGGAGACTGCTCCCATGGAGTAGTTGTACGAAGGGTTATCAGGGTCGAGAGCCAGAGCCTTGCCCATTGCCCTGTGGGCTTCCGCGAGCAGATTCAATTGCAGGCACACGATAGCAAAATAGTACGGAATCGTGGCGTCCTTTGGGTTCAAGTCCTCAGCGTGCGCCAAGTAACCCAGCGACCCCTTGTAATCCTTTTGTTCTTGCCCAACCCGCGCCAAGTCAAGAAGGATGCTGGTCGAGGAAGAACCGAGACTGGAGAAGGCCTGTTCCAAGGCGCGGCGCGCATCTGAGAGTTGTCCAGTCTTCTCGTAGGCCAGCCCCAGTGTACGAAGAGATTGGCCAGAGAGAGTCCGACGCTTAGCCAGAGCTTCTTCCAATCCGACGATGAGATCCTCGCGTTTGGCAGAGGCCAGCGCTGGCGCAATCATTTGCGCATCGGCTTCGGAAAGATCGGGACTGGAACGCAAGCGAGCCGCACACTGATCCGTGCGCATCCGGTCGCCAAGTCCGGCCAGGTCTGCACAACGCACCGCCAGCGCTTGGCTGATATCCTGGCTGTCCGGTGGAAGGTGCGACAAATATCCTTGCGATTTCTCGTACCGGCTTTGCTCCATCAAGAGAACAGCGGCCTGGTAGTTCGCTTCAGTGTTCGCGGGATTGAACCTAAGCAATTGCTCATACATGGCAAGCGCTTTAGCTTTACTTTTCGGGTCACGATTACCGTTCTCTTGATAAAGACGTGCCAGATTCAGGTAAGGAGCAGTGAAGGTCGGAGCGCGGCGTATGGCGATTGCGAAACTTCCTTCCGCGGCGGCGTAGTCTCCTGCCTTAGCCTCGATGACTCCAAGCAGGTTGTCGAGACCGGCATCGGTCATTCGCTTCTGCGCCTCATAGACCCTCTGCCTAGCAGTATCAACGTTATCCTGGTCAATAAGATCTTGGATCTCAGTAATGACCCTTTCCCGCTCCGTTGGGGAACTAGATTGGCAAAGAGCTGAATTGCTAAAGAGCGCGAAGGCGCAAAAAACAACTAACGGCAGCGCCAAATGTGACCAATAGGAATTCATACTCTCAGTCCACGGGATCGGAGGGACGCAGGAAGTTGAGGTGATTGTATATCGCTGCGGACGAGGGGAGAAGTAAAATGTCCTTGGGATGAATCGAACCCGGATCCTTGCTGTGCTGGTTCTCTTCTTTATATACGCTGGTCTGTCTGCGGGCCAGAGCGCGACGTCACTTGGCCAGGAGCAGCTTGCCGAAGGAATTGCTGCGCTGAGGGCGGGTGACCTGGACTCCGCCGAGAAAGTTTTCACTCTGGCCTTGCACCAAGGTGTGAGAGCCCCCCTCGTCTATCACAATCTGGGCGTTATTGCGCAAGAGCGCGGTCAACATGAGCTTGCCGTTGAAAGATTTCGGGAGACTCTACGATTGCAGCCGGAGTTTGGCCCGGCGCACTTGCTGTTGGGCGTCAGCTGGCTGGCGCTCGGCAAGAATGCAGAAGCCGCCCGTGCGCTAAAGATCGCAGAGAAACTGATGCCCGCCGAGCCACAGGTACATTTGCAGCTGGCGCGTGCCTACGAGGCTCTGGAGGAGCATTTTGCTGCAATCGATCAGTATCAGCAACTCACCAGGCTGGCGCCCCAAGATGCTGAATACGTGTACCTGTTGGCCAGAAGCTGGGCAGATCTTTCTCGATCATCGTTGAAGGAGATCGCTAAACTCGATTCCAACTCTGTGCGTCTGCACCAAGCGCTCTCCCTGGAACTTTGGAGCCAGGGGAAAAATGATCAGGCATTGGCGTCTTTTCAAAAAGCGGCTGACGTTGACCCCAAGCTTCCCGAAATTCATTTGTCACGGTCGCTCATCTATTTGGAACAGAAGAAATACGACGAAGCACTTGCGGAGATCGAGCGCGAGCTGTCCCTGGTTCCTGACAGTCAGGCGGCGTTGGCGACCAGAGCGAAAATTGCAGCGGCAAAGCAGGCTTCTGCTCCCTAGGAGACGCAATGCTCCGTAATTCGACGCTATCGGAGCGGGTGCGCGCAGTAATATTCTGGGTCCTACTCACGGGATGGCTTTCCCTTCCGCCCTTTGCGCAACAAGTGCCGCCGCACGAGGAGTTACCAGTGCTGGGCACTACGGGATCGCTCGCAGGCCTTCAGCTTGAGCCTTCCCGAAGCGCTGAACTTGAGAGCGCTTTGAATCGCCGCGACTACAAACGCGCCGAGACCATTTTGCTAGAGGAGACGCAACGCGACCCAACGTCAGCCCGCACCGCCAAGATTTATACCCTGGTGGGACATATACTTTTCCTCGACGGCCAGTACCTCAATTCGGCAATTGCCTGGAAGAAAGCCGAAGCGATCGCGACGCTTGACGATCAAACCAGATTTTCGCTGGCCATGGCCTACCTCCGGCTTAACCGGCCGGACTGGGGGCGAGACGAACTGCAGAGACTTTCCCAGGGCGATCCCCAGAACCCTCTCTACCTCTACTGGTTGGCCAGGCTGGACTATGATGCGCGGGCATACGCCCCGGCCATAAGCAGGTTACGGCGTGCGATTGAGCTCGATCCAAACATGATGCGCGCCTATAACAATCTGGGGCTGTGCTATGACTCCTTGGGCCAGTTTGATGAAGCCATCCAGAGCTTCACTCGCGCAATCGAGCTCAACCGCATGCAGAAGCAGCCTTCCGCTTGGCCGCCCTTGAACCTTGCCGTCTCCCTCATATCGCTGAATCGACTCGATGATGCTGTAGCGCGACTGCACGAAACTTTGAGCTACAATCCCCAGTTTCCTCAAGCTCACTACCAGTTGGGTCTGGTGTTAGAAAAGCAGGGGAAATTCGAAGAAGCCATCGCTCCCCTGCAACGGGCCGTGGAGTTGGACCCTTTCTATCCCGAGCCTCACTATACCTTGGGTAAAATCTATCAGCGGCAAGGGAAACGGGAAGAAGCGCAAGAACAGATCGAGAGATTCAAGAAGTTGAGAACGGAACCTTCCCCTTCACAGAGCCCAGCGTTAAACCAGATAACGCCCCCTGTGGGCGTGCCCGTTCAAGAAAGGCCACCTAGCGTACTGCCGCATTAAGATTCTCCCATTTGGGAAATGTACGTCAGCGCGTGATCCAGCATGCGCTGGCCGGTGTCCTCAAGAACGTGAGTCTTCGAATTGCCCGCTCCGTATCCGCGTTAAGTCGTGGCCAGAATTGTTGGAACGTAATTGAAATATCCGTTGGTGTAAACCAACAACATGCAGTCCACCACCGACACCCGTCGCACAAGTTGATTTGGACATCGACATCCAGCCCGCTCTGAATTCCGACAATTCACGCTCTGATTATCGAGGATAGTTCAGCCGGAACTCGGTTCGGCCAGGAGGCAAACCAAAATCGATGGGGACTGGCGAGTGGAGCGGATACACGCCGACATGAAGAACGGCCACTCACGATTCCGTGGGTGGCCGGGTTCGAGCAAAAGCTGACCGGCTTAGAACTCAATCCTTCCGGCGACCTGTATGGTTCGTGGCTGGCTGACCGCTCCATTCCACGTGCCGAACGGCGCGGACGAGGGGTTGCTAATATCAGTGTTAAAGGCCGTATCGCCTCCAAAGTTCTGGCTTTCGTCATTGACAAAGTAATGGGCGTTGAGCGCATTGAAGAAATTCGCGCTTATCTTGAAGTTCACCCGCTCAGTGATCTTCGTGTTCTTGGTCAACGAAAAGTCTAACTCCTTGAAGTTGGGCCCGCGGAGATTGCTGATCCGGCGCCCGTAGCCCGAATAGCCTGGTGTGTCGAAGCTGCTGTAGGGCTCGAAAGCCTTGATATTGAGCAACGGGCCCTTGAAGGGATCAAAGTCATTTGGGTCTTGGAGGAATGGATCCACTCCTTGGATCTGGCCGGGTATGCAGGCTCCTGCGTACGATTTGCAGACTTGGTTATCGCGGAAAAAGAACGGGATGCCGCGAGAGTAGCGGAAAATTGGACTAAACTGCCATCCCCCCACGACCTTGTCCAGCGCACCGCTCTTATTCAGAAACCGTTTGGTGTGGCCGAAGGGAAGATCATAGACGAAGGCGGCCGACACGACTTGCGGCACGTCGTCGGACGCCAGAGTGCGGGCGCGGTAGCGCTGGTAGGGCGAGATAACACCATTCTGGCCGTTCCACGTGACGGCTTGGGTCTGCGTGTTGGAGGAGGCATCTTCAATGGTCTTAGAGTTGGTGTACGACAAGAGCATATAGATGCCATGGTCGAGGCGGCGCTCCACACGCCCCTGGAACGAATGGTAGATAGAGTTGCCAACGTTCTCGTTGAGCCCAGCCAGACTGCTGCAATACTGTGGGTAGGGTAGCAGCGCTTGTCCCACCGAGGCACAAGACACGGATAAGGCCCATCCCGGGTAAGGCTCGGGAACTCCGCTGGACGGGTCCCACGGGTTTTGAAGGTTTGCCCCGTTCGCGATCACAGCGGGATTATTCGGGTTGAGAACATTGAGCGGCTGCAGGGCGGAGGGCAGGTGGGTGCTGTGCGCTCCGACGTAAGCCGCGCTTACGACTGCCTTCCAGGGTAACTGCCGCTCAATCGTCAAGTTCCACTGTTGTGCCCGCCCCCTTTTGTTGGCGTTAAACGGGCGGTACAGGGGGTCTAATCCATTGTCAATACCAGGCGCGAGGCTCGGCGCAAGGCTGGCGGGGGTTGGGTAGCCATTCGACGGCGCACCCATCGCCACGCAGAACACATTACCCGGCGTCAGACACATTGCCGGAATGGCCTGTCCTGGGATGGTGTTGCCTGGACTACCGACGCCGGTGTTGATGTTATAGCCGTCCAGGCTGTTCCCCCCATTCCAGCCCGGATAGAATGCCTGGCCAAAGAAGATGCCGTACCCGGCACGAATGACCGTGTTCTGTTTGAATGCGTAGGCTACACCCAGGCGAGGCGCTACCCCCGCATAATCCACATGCTCTGGGTATGGCCTGCGGGAGTTGGCGAAGGCCATGGCCCCCAGAAGGCCGCCCGCGTCAGGATTGGGCAAAGTTGGGTCGAAAAATGACGCGTGGTTATATTTTTCCCGCGTCGGGGTTTCCATATCCCAGCGCAGTCCATAAGCCAGTGTCAACTTGGGAGTGGTACGCCAAGTATCGCCAAGATGGACCGCCCAGCCTTTCTGCCGTATATAGATCGCTGGTACATTGTAGTAACTCACGCTGGCGCCGCTGGCTGCGCCGATAAAGAAATCAGCATTGGCATTGCCGCTTGCGGTGCCCACGTTGTTATTGGCAGTCACGCCTCCAAAGCTGAACGTGCCGCCTTGATTGGTCCCCGAATTGGCGTTTCCTTGCGGGGAGCGCCACTCGACGCCCGCCACCAGAGTGTGGCTTCCCACCACCCGGCTGATAATATCGTTGATGGCCCAGGTCGGACGAGTGCTGATGTTGTGCCCCGGCGGGCCGCTAGGTTCACCTAATTGCAAGCTGCCAATACCGAAAGTGGGGAGGTACGTGGTCGTGTTGGCTACGCCCGGCACTGTGGGCAGCTTCACTTTCGCTTGAGTATCGGCCGACAAAATATCCTCGTAGAGGTCCAGATAACCTAGCGTAAAGTGATTGGTCGTCTTCACTGAAAATGCATGCTCCCAATTGAACCGGTAGACCCCGGAATGACCCGGCTGCCCCTGGGCGCTCGAAATCGCAGTGGGAAGGGCGGATGCCAGGTTGGAGTTGTTATATCTACGGTAGAACGTGAAGGAGAAGCGATCGAGGTCCCCCCAGTTATCGTCGATACGGAACAGATAGGCATCGGATCCGGTATACAAGGAATTGGGAACTGCGTGAGGGGCCAGGTAATTGTTAGACGTTCCGGAGTTGGTTGGCGTCGGCAACTGCGCCAGCCACGCTTGCGCGATCGGGTCCACAAGGTTGGGACAAATCACGTTGAGCACGCCATTACAGCTGAACTGCTGACCGCTGCGCGGGTCGTAGATCGGAATCAGATTCCCATCGGAGTCTAGGTTGTCAGTAAAGTCGCCCACCCGTTGCTTCATGGTAGGGATTGTGAGCAACGGCCGCGTTGCTCCGCCGTTCAGCCGGTAGGGCTCCCAGTTAAAGAAGAAGAAAGCCTTGTTCTTCCCGCTATTGACCCACGGCAACTTTATAGGGCCGCCGATGTTGGCGCCGGCGTCCATCTCATGGTCAAATGTTCTGGGCGAGCCGGCTGGCACGCCCCACTGTCTAGCATTTAATCCGTCATTGCGCAGGTAAACGTAGCCGGAGCCGTGGAAACTGGTGCCACCACTCTTCGTCTCGGCAACGATCTGACCGGAGGTGGTAAACCCGTATTGCGGCTCGTAGGTCGAGGTCACCACCTTCAACTCCGAAATCATGTCAGGGGAAACCGGAAAGTCAGTGTGGATGGCTACCATCCCGCTCTGGCTTAGGTAACCTTCCGACAGCGTGGCGCCATCGAGGATAGCTTCGTCGCCACTTTGCTGGCCACCGTTAATGCGGGCGTTGTATGCATCGCCTCCACTCGAGGTCGTTACGCCGGGCAGCAGGACCGCGAGTTGTGCCGAGGACCTCTGGTTTCCATTGGCAATCGCGATCGGCAGGGCGCTCAGGGTTTGCGGTTCTATGCCGCCCTGGACAGTTGCGTTGTCATAGTTGACTAACGATGTGCTCGCCAGCACTTCCACCGTTTCGGTTCCTGGACCAACCTTTAGTACGACGTCGTTGTGCGCAGAAGCGTTAATTGTCAGTACAATGCCGGTCTGCATGGTGCTCTGGAAGCCGGTTTTGGCCACCTGCAAGCTGTAGGTGCCGGGCTCCAGGTCTCGGAAGACGTATCGCCCTCCGTCGTCCGATTGGTAGGTCGAGGTCGACTTTCTGGCCGTGTTGCTCAGCGTCAATTGCGCGCCCGCGACCACCGCACCGGAACTGTCCGTGACAGTGCCGCTCAGATTTGCGTTGCTGCTCTGCGCGAAGGCCAGATTCGCTTCGATTACCAGACCGACGAAAAGCAGGAAGAGAATGGCGGACGCTCTAGCTGCAAGTCTTGATATTGACACAGGGTTTGCCTCCTGTAGCGCAAAACGCTTTGAGCCGCGACCATCTGCAACTGCGGAAGAGTTTGTGTGAAAGCCGGCGAAGTGATCTCCTTGTATAGCCACTTATAGCCACCCCATGGACCCCGCCGACTCCGAAAAAGCACGAAATGATTCGAAAAACAAAAGATCCGTAATGGTTCGAAAGATTATTCGCAATAAATCAACACTGTCAAGAACTAAGTAGTAGATTAATATTATCGTACGGTTGGGTTGCTGAAACCGATTTTCGTCCGCAACTGCCAGTTCTCGGCTTGGCTCCCCGTAGCGGCTGCCGCGTTACTTAGGCAGAGCGCCTTGGCTCCTCGCGCACTGTCATAAAGACTGTTGATGGCGAAGGGCGCGGTTGTTTGCGGAAAGCGACAAAGGAGAAGGAGAGCAGTATTGTACGGGAGACGGGGTCTTTCTCAGGGAAATCTGGTTTCGGTTGGATTCGGCCTG
>Ga0207693_10005553_pt1 | contig 10493 bp, 9 predicted proteins | sample LARL81metaG_FD_184347 | JGI IMG/M metagenome (GOLD analysis project Ga0207693, IMG submission 184347) | Corn, switchgrass and miscanthus rhizosphere microbial communities from Kellogg Biological Station, Michigan, USA - LAR L8-1 metaG... | ecosystem: Host-associated > Plants > Roots >... | reverse complement strand
AAGTTCAAGAAGCCATTCGTGTTGTACGGAAGCCCAAGCTTTGCGGGGGTGATGGCGAACGCCCCCGTCTCATCGGAGATGACGATGTCGCATGCCATCACCAGGTCGAATGCGCCTCCCCACACCGAGCCGTGCACCATCGCGATCACCGGCGCGGGAAAGCGCTTTACGGTTCGAAGCAGCATCTCGAGCGGCTCGTCGTAGGGGATCGGATCCACGTCCGCGAGCGGCAGCTCGTCGACGTCGTGGCCGGATGACCAGACCGGCTCGCGGCCTGCGGAGCGAATCACGACCGCGCCCACCCCCTGGCGGGCGAACTCCTCCAGGTGGCCGAGCATCTCGCCGATCAGGTCGGCGCCGAGCGCGTTGCGTTTGACGTAATGATCGAACGCGAGCGTGGCGACCCGATCCTTCAACTGGGTTTGGATGAGCGCCATGCTTTGCGTCTCAATCTCCGATGATGGCTCAGGGCGGGCTCACGAGCGGCATCGGCATGAGCCTAACCCCTGAGGTAAGGTGACGCCGGCGCAGCGGACGACTTCGTCTCAACCGAGAACACGAACGGGAGAACCGCGCGATGGAGGACACCGGCAGCTACCGCATCCCCAGCGTCGAGCACGCTCGCGTCAGTGACGCGATGAACAAGGCGATCGTGACTTGCTCGCCCGACGCGCGACTGAGGGAGATGGGCCGCCTGATGGCTGGCCACCACATCCACAGCCTCGTCATCTCGCTCGGCGATCCGGCCCGATGGGCACTGGTCACCGACGTCGACATCGCACAGGCCGCGATCGGCCGACCAGACGCCACGGCAAACGATCTTGCCGGCCCGGCGACCGGCATTCGGGGCGATGCCACCCTGATCCGTGCGATCGAGTTGATGCGACAGCAGCGCACCTCCCACCTGATCGTGATCGACCCCGAGAGCGGCGAGCCGAGTGGCATGATCTCGGCGCTCGACATCGCTGGCATCGTCGGCTGGGGCGAGGGCTAGCTTCGCTTGGCCGCGGGCCGGGAGCGCGAGATGGCCAATCCATGAGCCTGCCGGACGGCCCGGAGCGCTCGAGTATCGGTTGCGTGTGCTTGATCGTGATGGACGGCTGGGGGATCGCGCCAGCCGGTCCGAGCAACGCTATTGCGCTCGCACGGACGCCGGTGTTTGACGAGTTGTGGGCCACCTACCCTCACGCGGAGCTGAGCGCGAGCGGAGTCAGCGTTGGCTTACCGGACGGGCAGATGGGCAACTCCGAGGTCGGCCACCTGACGCTCGGTGCTGGCGCGGTCGTGCCACAGACCTTGACCGTGATCAACGACGCTGTGGCCGGCGGAGAGCTCGCGACCAACGAGGTCATCCGGGCGGCGCTCACCGCCACCGAGCGCGTCCACCTGCTCGGGATGGTCTCCGACGGTGGCGTTCACTCCGGCTTCGAGCACCTGCGGGCCCTGATCGCGCTCGCCGGTAGCTTGGGCGTCCCCGATCTGGTTCTGCACTGCTTCACCGACGGACGCGACACACCGCCGACCGCGGGCGAAGGCTATCTGAGCACTCTCGCGGACTGGTGCCGGGATGCGGCGGTAGGCCGCGTGGCGAGCGTCACGGGTCGCTACTACGCGATGGACCGCGACCGGCGCTGGGAGCGTATCCAGGCGGCGTATGACCTGCTCGTCCACGGCCGGGGCGAGCACACGTCGTCCGACGCGCCCTCCGCCGCGCACGCCGCCTACCGGCGCGGGGAGACCGACGAGTTCATCATCCCCACGGTCGTCGGCTCAGAGGGTCAGATCCGCGCCGGCGACAGCGTACTGTGCTTCAACTTCCGCCCTGACCGCATGCGCGAGATCGTGCGCGCGTTGGCCGAGCCCGGCTTCGGGGAGGGCACCGAGGACCTCCCCGGGTGGCGCGGGCGCGGTGGCGCGTCAGAGGTGCGAGAGCTCGCGACAATGACCGAGTATCAGCACGGCTGGCCGTATCCGGTGGCGTTCCGCTCGGCACATGCGGCCGACACACTCGGCGCGGTTGTGTCCCGCGCCGGCGCCAGCCAGCTGCACGTGGCCGAGACCGAGAAGTACGCCCACGTCACGTACTTCTTCAACGGCGGCGAGGAGCAAGTGCTACCCGGCGAGAGTCGTGCGCTGGTGCCCTCGCAGCGCGACGTGGCCACCTATGACCTCAAGCCACAGATGAGCGGGCGCGAGGTAGCGGCTGCGTTCGAGCAGGCGTTCGCCGCAGAGCATCCCCGCTTCACGGTGATCAACTTCGCCAACGCCGACATGGTCGGGCACACGGGCGTGATCTCGGCCGCCGTGACGGCCGTGGAGACGGTCGACGAGTGCCTGGCACGGGTCGTGTCGGCGGTCCACGCGGCGGGCGGGGCGTGCGCGATCACGGCCGACCACGGCAACGCCGAGCAGATGCTCGAGCCCAACGGAGGCCCCAGCACCTTTCACTCGATCAATCCCGTGCCGCTGATCGTCACGGCCCGCGGCGTCGGCCTGCGCCCAGAGGGAACCCTGGCCGACGTTGCGCCGACCGTACTCGCGCTGCTCAGGCTGGAGCCGTCACCCAAGATGGGCGGCCGCTCGCTGCTGCAGCCGTGACCAGTCCCGCGTAGCGGGCATCGTCGCCAAGCTCCTCCTCGATCCGCAGCAGCTGGTTGTACTTAGCCACCCGTTCGGAGCGGGCGGGAGCGCCCGTCTTGATCTGGCCGACGCCAGTTGCGACCGCGAGGTCCGCGATGAACGTGTCCTCGGTCTCGCCCGAGCGGTGCGAGATCACGCATCGGTAGCCGGCATCGCGGGCCAGCGCAATCGTGTCCAGCGTCTCGGTGAGCGTTCCGATCTGGTTGAGCTTGATCAGGACACTGTTCGCGATCCCGCGCTCGATGCCCTTACGCAGGATGTCTGGGTTAGTGACGAAGACATCGTCGCCCACGAGCTGCAGGCGGTCACCGACGACGTCGGTGAGCTGCTTCCACCCGTCCCAATCGCCCTCGGCCAGCCCGTCCTCGAGGAACAGCACGGGATACCGCGCCGAGATGTCCGCCCAGAGCTCGATCATCTCCGCGCTTGACAACGACCGGCTCTCGCAGTTGAGCTCGTAGCGTCCGTTGTGAAAGAACTCGCTCGCCGCTGGGTCGAGACAGATCGCCACATCGTCTCCCGGGCGGTAACCGGCCGCCTCGATCGCGGCCACGAGCAGCTCGAGCGGCGCCTCGTTGGAGTCCAGGCTCGGCGCGAAGCCGCCCTCGTCGCCCACAGCTGTGGAGAGCCCGCGCTGCTTGAGCGTGGCCTTGAGCTCCTGGTAGACCTCGGCGCCCATCTGAAGCGCGTCAGCGAACGAGCCGGCCCCGACCGGGGCAACCATGAACTCCTGGAAGTCGACTGGATTGTCCGCGTGCACGCCGCCGTTGAGGACGTTCATCGCCGGGACGGGGAGCACGTGCGCCTGGTCGCCACCTAGATATCGCCACAGCGGCTGGCCGGCCGCCATGGCCGCGGCACGAGCCGCGGCCATCGATACGCCCAGCAGGGCATTGGCACCCAAGCGTGACTTCCCTTCCGTGCCATCCAGCTCGATCAGCGCTTCGTCGAGCGCTCGCTGATCTGACATCTCGCGTCCGCACACCGCATCTGCGATCTCGCCGTTAGCGTTCGCGACCGCTCGCGTGACGCCCTTTCCGCCGAAAGCGCTGCCGCCGTCACGCAGCTCAAGCGCCTCACGCGACCCTGTCGAAGCGCCCGACGGGACTGCTGCCCGACCGGCTGCGCCGCCAACGAGCCGGAGGTCGACCTCGACCGTGGGATTGCCACGGCTGTCGAGGATCTGGCGGGCGTGGATGGCCTCGATCACACTCATGATGTGCGCTAGCTATGCGAAGATCGGGAAGCGCCGTTGCTTGGCGAGCCGATCCATTGCGCCCTGGATCGCCGACGTCACTTCGACGTAGATCGAGTTCACGTACTCCCGATCGTTGACCCGCTCAGGGTCCTTGTCGACGTGAATCGGTTCGAGCAGCTCGGTGCGGATCTTCGCCGGAAGCGGGAGGTGGGTCGGCACGGTCTCGATCGTGAGTCCAAAGGGCATGCCGAGCACGATCGGCAGCCTCGTGCCGCGAAGCTTTCTTTTGAGCCCCGAGATGCGGTCGAGCCCGTTCGCGATCCACTGGCCCTCGGATAGGACGAAGACGGTGTCATGGCCGCCAACGCTGGCCACCGGAACGATCGGGACGCCTGAACGGATCGCCTGGCGTACGAACCCCTTTCGGCCGCCGAGGACAGCCTGATCGCGCTTGCGCCAGTTGCGCATCGCGTCAACGTCCCCGCCCGGCCAGATGATCACGTCGCACCCGGCGCTGAGCGCCGCGGTGACGCCCTGGCGGGACGCCGGAATCACGCCAGCTTGACGGAAGTAGTCGCCGAGGCCGGGCGCGGCCATCAGGACATCGTGGGCAGTTGGATGGAGCACGCGCTCGGTGCCGAATCGCTCCCACCAGGCGAAGACGAGCGTCCACGCGTCCATCGTCAGCGAACCTCCCGAATGATTTCCGATCAGCAGTGAGGTCTCCTGGGGCAGTCGATCCCAACCGGACGTCTCCAGCCGGAAGTAGAACTTGTTGAGGGCATCCCAGACCGGCTTCTGAGCACGCATCAGGGTCTGATTGGGACCGTCGAGGGCGTGTTCGGTGGCAGCGGTGACTCGCTTGGCGATGAGGGCCTGGATCGGACTCTGGGATTTGCGCTCGGCGCTCGTGGGCTCAGCGCGCCTGGGCTTGGCCGTTGCCGTCGGCTCGAGTGCCGGCCGGCCGTTGCCGGCGTGCGGCGCTGTACGATGCTTCGCAGGTGGCGTTGACGTTGACATCGATATCAACTATACCAGTGCCATGCTAGGAAGTCGAGCCGAATACATCGATTTTCCCGCGCCACGGTCTTGACACCGACGTCGTCGTCATACCGACGAAGTACCCTCTTGTGAAATGGAATCGACCGCGCGGGACCCAAATGCCGTTCCTGGCGCAACCACGGGACGGCGAACGAAACCCACTAGCGGACCGACGCGCGAACGGCTCTTGGCGGCTTCGCGGGAGTCGTTCGCGAAGCTCGGCTTCGCCTCGACCCGGGTCGCCGACATCGTTGCGCTGGCGGGTACGAGTCATGGAACGTTCTACACGTACTTCGACGACAAGCGCGACGCCCTGTTGGCGCTGACTCAGGAGGCCGCGAGCGCGATCTACGGCGCTGCGGTTGCGCCACTCGGGGGCAGCGAGCGACTGTCCCCACGTGACGCGATCCGCGCCCGCCTGACGGTTTTCCTCCGCATCTACGGCGAGTGGTGGGACGTTGTCAGGACTTGGGATCACGCCAGCGCCATCCATCCCGAGGTCGACGAGCTGCGCGGGCGTATCAGGGCTTCGATTGTCGAGCAGCTCTGCCGGGCGCTCGCGCGCGACCCCGATCTCAGACCAGTCGATGCAAAACTTGACTTAGAGATCGCGGCCATTGCGCTGACCGCGATGGTCGAGGAATTCGCGGGCCGCTGGTTCGCGCTTGGCCGCACAATGGGGGCTACCGAGATCGATCAGCTGACGGCGCTGTGCGCCGGAGCTCTCTACGCAAGCCCAGCGGCGGGCGCGTAGCGGCGGGACTCGTGAGCCGAGCTACCTGGCCGCCGATGTGGCGTGCGCCAGCGCCGCCAGCTCGTTCAGCGAGGTGACGATCCCGGCTGTGAGGACATCGAGGTCGGGAACGGTGCCGCGATCGGCGCACAGTCCAAACGTCATTCCGCCGGCGTAGGAGACCACCGCGATCCCGAGTGCGTGCTCCGCGGCGAGCGGAACGATCGGCACCACGTCGACCAGCGTCGCGCCGAACGCGTAAACGAGTCCCGGCGATGCGGGGACGTTGGTGATCGTGACGTTGAACAGTCGCTTCGCAAACAGCATGCGCGCGAGGCCGGCGTGGAGCACCGGCGGCGCAAGCTCGGTCACCCCGGTCAGAGCGCTGGCCGCGCGCGCCTGGCCTCCAGCTTTAAGCTTCTCTGTCGTAGCGACCACTAGCTGGTAGCGGCGCAGCGGGTCGGCCTCGGCCACCGGCAGACCCACGAACAGCGAGGAGACCTGATTGCCGAGGTCGCCGTGGTCTCCCTCGCTGCGGACGTTCACCGGCACCATTGCGCGAAGGCCCTGGCGCGGCGGATCCTCGCCGCGAGCGAGCAGCAGCTCGCGCAGCGCACCGGTGGCTGCACACAACACGACATCGTTGACCGTGCCCCCGAGGGCCGAACGGACCGTCCGCAGCTCCTGGAGCTCGACGTGAGCGGTCGCGATCCGTCGTGTCGCGCCGATCGGCACGTTGAGGCTCGACCGCGGCGCCGCGATCAGCTCGTCACGGATCAGCAGGTCGATCATGTCGCGCGAGCGCTCCAAACCCTCACGCGGATGCATCACCGCGTGCGCTCCGGCGCGAGCGGCCGCTACGCCCGCGCCGGTTAGGAGGCCTACAGGCGCGGATAGATATGAGAGCCATCCATGCGATGCGTCGACGGAGGCCGACACGCGCGCGGAGTGCGGCGCGGAGGAGTCGGGCGGCGCGGGCTCCGCGTCGAGCAGTAGACCGACGAGGTCGACCGAGCCGACGCCGTCGACCAGGCAGTGGTGGGTCTTGTGCACCAACGCCCAACGGCCATCCGCCAGACCGTCGAGCAGCACGATCTCCCACAGCGGGCGGCTGCGATCCAGGCGGTGCGAGTAGAAGTCCGAGATCCATTCCAGGAAATCGCCATCCTCACCCGGGGACGGTAGGGTCGCGTGACGAACGTGTGCTTCGAGCTCAAAGCGCCGATCGGCCTCCCACGAAGGCCAGGAAAGCCCCCCGGTGTGAGGTGCGCAGAGCTTCTGCCGGTAGCGCGGCAACAGGTCGAGGCGCCGTTCGAGGTGTTCGCGTACCTGCCCGATTCCCGGCGTCCCACCGCCGGGCAGCTCGGTGAACAAAAGCGCTCCGCCGATGTGCATCACGGCGCTGTCATCGGCCTCCTCGAGCTCCAGGAACGTAGCGTCGAGCGCCGTTAGCTGATCGTTGGCGAGCATCGCGTGTCTCAGGCGCCTTCGAGCATCACTGCGCGGCGGCTACGAGCCCGCTCGCGACCTCGACGATGTGCGCAAACGACTCGGGATCGAGGCTGGCGCCGCCGACGAGCGCCCCGTCGACCGCGGGGATGCGGAGCAACTCCTCGGCGTTCTCTGGCTTGAGCGAACCGCCATAGAGGATCCGGACCGCATGGCCCGCGGACTCGTCGATGTCCTGCACCAGCGCGCGCACGAACGCCACGGTCTCGTGCGCCTGCTCAGTCGTGGCGGTGAGGCCCGTCCCGATCGCCCAGATCGGCTCATAGGCGAGCACGACCTCTGCCAGCCGCTCGACGGGCACCTTCTCGAGGCCCTCTTGGACCTGATGTCGCAGCCTGCGCTCGGTGTCGCCGCGCGCGCGCTCCTCCTCGGTCTCGCCCACGCAGAGGATCGGGACCAGCCCCGCCTGGAGCGCGGCCGGAACCTTCAGGCGCAGCGCGCCGTCGGTCTCCCCGAACAGCTGCCGGCGCTCGGAATGGCCGAGCACGACACCGTGAACGCCGACCTCGGTCAGCATCGGTGGCGACACCTCGCCCGTGAATGGGCCCTCCTCGGCCTGGTGCATCGTCTGGGCGAACACCTCGACACGCGAGTCCCGCACGCAGTCGATCGTCGGCGCCAGCGCCAGGAAGGGGACACAGATCCCGATCTCGACGCCCACCGCAGAGGCGACCCTGGGCAGCAGCGCCCGCGCGTACTGCTCGGCCTCCTCGATCGTCTTGTACATCTTCCAGTTGCCGGCGATGAAAGAGGTGCGCCACGGGTTCATGACAGCGCCACCACCCCGGGCAGCTCCTTGCCTTCCATGAGCTCGAGCGAGGCGCCCCCACCGAGCGCTCGTACTCCTATGAGCAGACCGATGCGCATGACTGTCAGTGAACCTTCTGCCCCTCGTAGACGTTAACGAAGTGCAGGTAGTTATCGGCGATCTGTGAGGCAGCAGCGTCTCGCTCGAGTTCGGCCGAGAGGAACGCCTTCAGCGCGTCCCACCAGATCGAGCGGCCGATCGCGAAGCCGATGAAGCCGTCAATCGGCGCCGCCGCTTCGAGCCACTGCTCGACCTTGGCGGCCGAGGCGCCGCGCCCGAGCAGCACGCAGGCCACGCCCTCGCGCCCCTCGCCCGAGCGCGTCTGGCGGGCGAGCATCGCGGCGTCCTCGCGCTCGTCGACGCCCTCGATCTTCCAGACGTCGACCTCGATCCCGGCGTTCTGGATGTCCTCGATCGCGCGTCGCATCAGCTCCGGTCGCAGCTCCGCGTCATAACGGTCGATGTCACCTCCGAGCCTCGCGAGCTGCTCGTCGGTGGCCGGCACGAGCAGCTCGAACAGGAACTTACGGTCGTGTGCGTGCAGCCAGTCGGCCAGCCGCTTGAGGCGCCCGAGCTGGCGCTCATTCAGCACCGGGTCGTCCTCGTGGTTGTAGCGGACGAGCACCTTTGAGAAGTCCGGGTCGAACTTCTCGATGTGCGCGCCGAAGTCCTCGCCGTAGTCGAAGTCAAACTCATTCTGACCAGACTTCTCGACCGGCATCGCCAACGTCAGCCCGTGCTCGCGCGCGCGTGCGGGGATGTCCGAGCCGAACTGCTCGTCGACGAGCGCGCCGGCCGCGCCTGGCTCGGCGCCTCGCCTTACGGCCTCGAGGACGCCCTCGAAGATCAAACGCTTGGCGTCGGCGATCGTCTCGGCCTCTTCGGGCGTCGGGTCGCCCTCGATTCCGAACATCTTCTTCTGGAACGACCCGCGATGGTCAAACGCGAGGATGTAGAGCTTGTCGTTGTATCCCAAAACCATTTGAACCATCCTTGTCTTCTTGCGGGTCGGTCGTTGAGGCCGGTAGTAACACCGTCAGCCCGTGAAGCCGATCTGAAGCAGCTCGGTGATCTCGCTGATCAGCGGGATCCTCGGGTTGGTGCGCATGCTCGGGTCAGTGAAGGCCGTCTTGGCAAGCCCGGGCAGGGAGTCCTCAAATTCCGCGCGCGCAATGCCCAGCTCGGCCAGGGAGGCGGGCTCGCCGACCTCGGTCAGCAGCTGCTTCACGCGATCGAACAGTTGCTCGCGCCGGTCAGACTCGGAGCTACCGCCGATGCCGAGGATCCAGGCGATCTGCGCGTACTTTTGGGGCGCGACGTAGGCGGAATAGCCGGGCGCGGGCATGAACTTGGTCGGCAGCGACGCGTTGTAGCGCAGGACGTGGGGCAGGAAGATCGCGTTGGCGCGGCCGTGGGCGATGCCGAAGCGCGCGCCGACGGCGTGGGCCAGGGCATGGTTGAGGCCGACGAACGCGTTGGAGAACGCGAGCCCAGCGATCGTGGCGGCGTTGGCCATAGCCGACCGCGCTTTCAGGTCCGAGCCGTCATGGTAGGCGCGTGGGAGCGCGTCGAGGATCAGGTTGACGGCTTGCATACAGAACGCGTCGGTGTACGGCGAGGCGAAGATCGACACCGCTGCCTCCAGCGCGTGGGTGAGCGCGTCGATCCCCGTGTCGGCGGTGATCTCCTGTGGCATCGAAAGGGTCAGCGTCGGATCGACCACGGCGATGTCGGGCACGAGCGAGTAATCGACCAACGTGACCTTCTTGTTGCCGACGCTTACGACGGCGGCCGGAGAGACCTCTGAGCCCGTCCCGGCGGTTGTCGGCACCGCGACCAGCCGGATCGAGTGCTCGATCTGGGGGAACGATGCGATCCGCTTGCGCGCATCGAGGAACGGCAGCGAGAGCTCATGCAGGCTCAGCTCGGGACTCTCGTGGAACAGGCGCATCGCCTTGGCCGCATCCATCACCGAGCCTCCGCCGACGGCGATGATTACGTCGGCGTCCACTCGGCTGAGCTCCTGCACCCCCGCGCGGATCTGGGACTCGGTCGGCTCCGGCTCGACCGCGGAGAAGACGTGCACGGCATCGGTCAGCAGGTAACCGCGCACCTGATCGGCGACACCCCGAGCCTCGGTCGGTCCGTCTGTGACGATGATCGGCCGGCGGGCCCCGAGCTGCCTCAGGTTCTCCAGCGCGCCAGGATTGAAGTATGTGTCGGAGGGAACGCGGAACCACTGCGGGGGCGCTTGGCGGCGGGACACGGCCTTGATGTTCAGCAGGTTGCGATAATTGACGTTGTCCGTTGTGTTCGAACCCCCCCACGTGCCGCAGCCAAGCGAGAAGGTCGGCGGCATCGCGTTGTAGATACCGCCCAACGCTCCGACCGCCGTGGGGGCGTTGACGAGGATCCGGCCAGTGCGGATCGCGAGCGCGAACCGATCGATGACGGAGTCGTCCGTGGCGTAGATGGCCGAGGTGTGGCCGAGCCCGTCGTGCTCGGTGACCAGCTCGCAGGCGGCGATCGCGTGCTCGACCGACGGCGAGCGGACGACGCCCAGC
>Ga0207693_10005552_pt1 | contig 10494 bp, 9 predicted proteins | sample LARL81metaG_FD_184347 | JGI IMG/M metagenome (GOLD analysis project Ga0207693, IMG submission 184347) | Corn, switchgrass and miscanthus rhizosphere microbial communities from Kellogg Biological Station, Michigan, USA - LAR L8-1 metaG... | ecosystem: Host-associated > Plants > Roots >... | reverse complement strand
CGTACAATTGCGCCGGCAGTTCGCCGCCTCGATCGAGGCCACCACCGCGCGCGACCGCATCACCAATCTGTTCGGCCAGCACGTCTCGCCGCAGGTGGTCGAGCGGCTGATGGCGGAGGGCACGACGGCTGCAAGCGACGTTCGCCACGTCGCCGTCATGTTCGTCGATTTCCGCAGCTTCACCGCGGCCGCACGCTCGCGCTCGCCGCAGGACGTGGTCGATCGGCTCGACGGTGCCTTCGCGGTGCTTGTCGAGATCCTGGAGCGCCACGGCGGCATCGTGAACAAGTTTCTCGGCGACGGCTTTCTCGCGCTGTTCGGTGCGCCGTTCGACAATGCGGACGCCGCGGAGCATGCGGTCGCCGCGGCGCGCGACATGATCGCGGCGATGGACCGTATCAACGACAGCTCGGACTGGCCGCTGCGCATCGGCATCGGCATCCATTTCGGCGAGGTGGTCGCCGGCAGCATCGGCTCGCCGCGGCGGAAGGAATACACCGTGATCGGCGACACCGTAAATTTCGCCTCGCGCCTCGAGGCGCTGAACAAGGAGTTCAACTCCCATTTGCTCGTATCAGCGGCGGTGCATGATGCGCTCGGTCAGAGCTGCGACGACGCGAAATCGCTCGGCGACGTCCAGATCAGGGGCTACGAACGCCCCGTCGCGGTCTGGCAGCTGGCCTAGGCCCCTTCGCTGGGCTCGTCATTGCGAGGCGCGAAGCGACGAAGCAATCCAGAATGTCTCCGAGGTGAAAGCTCTGGATTGCGTCGCGTCGCTCGCAATGACAATGGTCAGACCTGCCGTGCCACGAGATTCTGCACCTTCGCCCCGTCGCGTTCCTCGATGATCTCCGCGATCCATTGCCGGTGACAATGGCGATGATCGCGCTCGTAGCAGAGGATGCAGACGGGACCCGTCTTCTTCACCAGCGACGACAATTCGTCGAGCTGTTCCCGGGCCTGCGGCGTCTTCAGATGCGCCGCATAGATCTTGTGGAGCAGGGCGAATTGCCTACCGCGCGCGGCTTCGCGGCCCTCCTTCGGTGTGCCGAGCCCGCGCAGATGCAGATAGGAAATGCCGCGCTCGTCGAGTCCGGCGGCGAGCTGGGTCTTGGAAAAGCCCGGCCGGCGTGACGACGCGATCGCGCGCACGTCGACCAGCAGTTTGACGCCGGCCTGTTCGAGCTCATCCAGCACCGCCTTTGACGGCGTCTGTTCATAGCCGATGGTGAACAGCTTTTTTCCTCTTGCCATCGCAGGCTCTTTGCCGGGCCGGTTACTTCACCCGTTCGATCAGCTCCATGGCGCCGGCGGGTGCGCGGACCTTGCCCTCGTGAATCACATAGGCGAACACGTCGCGCGGCGCCTTCTTTGCACCTGGCGGAGCAGCGCGCGGCAGATCGTCCGGCTCGCCGCCTTCGGCCCAGAGTTTTAGGCGCTTCGCCCAGGCGTCGAGCTGTTTGGGCGGGTAGCAGGTCTTCAAGTCATCATTGCCCTTCTGCAGCCGCGCATAAACGAAGTCGCCCACGACGTCCGCGATCTGTGGATAGGTTTCGTGCTCCGCGAAAACAACCGGCGTCTCGAACTGCTTCAAGAGCGCGATGAAGGCGGGCACCGAGAAGCTCGGATGACGCACCTCGACCACATGGCGCAAGGCGCGGCCGTCGATCTTGCGCGGCAGCAGTTCCAGAAATTTGCCGAAATCGGCCTCGTCGAATTTCTTGGTCGGCGCGAATTGCCAGAGCACAGGACCCAGGCGGTCGCCGAGTTCGAGCACGCCGGTGTTGTAGAAATGCTTGATGGAATCGCCGGCCTCGGCCAGCACGCGGCGGTTGGTGGTGAAGCGCGGTCCCTTGACCGAGAACACAAAACCGTCGGGGACTTCGGCGGCCCATTTGCGAAAGCTTTCCGGCTTCTGCGAGCCGTAATAGGTGCCGTTGATCTCGATCGAGGTCAGCTTGGAGGCGGCGTATTGCAGCTCCTTCGCCTGGGTGAGCTTTTCCGGATAAAACACCCCGCGCCAGGGCGCAAAGGTCCACCCACCGACGCCGATGAAGATATCGCCGGATTTGCCGCGGGCGCGTTCAGGGGCTTTGGCCACGTCATCGCCTTTCTTGTTCTTGCAAGCTAGATTGTTTTAGCTGCGAGGCGACGAAAGTCCAGCGGTGCACGGCGCGGCAACCAGGAGAACAACAAACATGCGGGTGATGATCGCAGTGCTGCTGGGACTGATGGCCTCGCAGGCCGTGGCTGACGAGACCGATGATGCGCACCGCCAGGCGCTGCGGGGGCGGGACGACTACTGGAATTGCCTGGCGCGGGAATATCAGCGCCACGACGCCAAGACCATGTCGGTGCAGGACTTCACCGCCGACATCGCCGGCGCCTGTCCCTCCGAGCGGCAGAATTTCCGCGTCGCGCTGCTCGACTATCTTGATCAGAAGCTTCCTGACGCCGCCGACGGCGAGCACCTGACCACGGCCAACAGAGCCATCGAGCTCGCGCAGCAGGACATCATCACTGCCTTCGTGAGGCATAAGGCCGCGAATTAGGCCTGCGACAGATTTCGCGTCGATGGGTTCCGTGCTATTGAGAGGGCGGGGGCAAGTAGGAAAAAGAGTATGACGTCGCAGTCCTTTGCGGGTGTTCTGGGCGCACTGGTCGCGGCCGCGGTTCTGGTCGCAGCCTTCGTTTACGGGCCGCTCGGGCAGTTCGGCAAGCCGGTGAAACCTGCCGTGGTGCAGCAGCCGATGGCGGCGCAGCCGGCTCCCGCCGCGCCGGCGCCACGCGGCCCGGTGATCAAGGAGGTGCCGAACTAGGCCCGTCAGGCCAGGCTCCCCTTGCGGAACCGCCTGGGGCGACCTATGTAGCTTGAGACGGTGATGTTGACGCTTTTGGCTCCATCGCCGGGACGACCACGATATGGCTCGGCTGCGCCGGATGTACGCGCGCCTCCCGTTCGTGGTCGTTGCTGTTTTTGGCCCGGTTTTGATGGCGTTGTGCGGCCGACCGGTGCTTGGTGACCGGCCGCATTCCCGTGATTGCATCGGGCGGCGATCTTGGCACGGCCTATTGGCGCGGCTATAGGCTTGCCGGATGAACCAAGCCATCAGACCGGGTCCCGAGATCGCGCAGCAGAGCACCGCGCCGCTGCAGCTTTCGGTCGTCGTTCCCACCTTCAACGAGCGCGACAACGTCACGGCGCTGTTTCGCAAGCTGGAGACGGCGCTCGCCGGGATCGCCTGGGAGGTCATCTTCGTCGACGACAACTCTCCTGACGGCACCTGGCAGGTGGTACGCGACCTTGCCCGCTCGGATGGCCGCGTCCGCTGCGTCAGGCGGATCGGGCGTCGCGGCCTGTCGGGCGCCTGCATCGAAGGGATCCTTGCCTCCAGCGCGCCCTGCGCGGCGGTGATGGATGCGGACCTGCAGCATGACGAGACGCAGCTTGCAAAAATGCTCGCCCTGATCGAGCAGGGCGCGGCGGAGCTCGTGGTCGGCAGCCGCTATGTCGCAGGCGGCAACGCCGACAGTTTTGACCGGGCGCGGGCCGGCGCCAGCGCCTTTGCCACCGAGATCGCCAAGCGCGTGCTCGGCGTGCGCATCGCCGATCCGATGAGCGGCTTCTTCATGATCCGCCGCGACCGCTTTGAACAGCTTGCGCCGCAGCTTTCGACGCAAGGGTTCAAGATCCTGCTCGACCTCGTCGCGACCGCCCATGGCGAGCTGAAGACCGTCGAGATCCCCTACAGCTTCGGCGCCAGGCTGCACGGCGAGAGCAAGCTCGATTCCATGGTGGCGCTGGATTTTCTGGGACTGGTGCTCGCAAAATTCACCCATGACGCGGTGTCGCTACGCTTCCTCTTGTTCGCAATGGTCGGCGGCACCGGGCTCGTTGTGCATCTTGCCACGCTGTTCGCCGCGCTGAACCTGTTCGACCTGCCGTTTCCGGAGGGGCAGGCGGCCGGCGCCCTGGTTGCCATGACCACGAATTTCGTCCTGAACAATTTTCTCACCTATCGCGACCAGCGCCTGAAAGGGCTTTCCATCCTGTGGGGGCTGTTGTCATTCTATCTCGTCTGCAGCGTCGGCCTTCTGGCCAATGTCGGCGTGGCATTCTCGGTTTACGACCAGGAGCCGATCTGGTGGCTCGCGGGAGCCGCCGGCGCGCTGATGGGCGTGGTGTGGAATTACGCGATGTCCGGACTGTTCGTCTGGCGCAAGCGATGACATCCGATGACTGATGACGTGCGGCTCGTCCGCAATACGTCGCTGATCGTCCTGGCCCTGGTCTTGTTGCGGCTGATTGCTGCCGCCGTGACGCCGCTCTCCTTCGACGAAGCCTATTACTGGACGTGGTCGAAGCATCTGGCGGGCGGCTATTACGATCACCCGCCGATGGTCGCGCTGGTGATCCGGCTCGGCACCATGATCGCCGGTGATACCGAGCTCGGCGTGCGGCTGGTGTCGATCCTCTCCGCGCTGCCGATGAGTTATGCGGTGTTTCGCGCCTCCGCCATCCTGTTCGGCGGCGTGCGCGTCGCCGCAAGCGCGGTGATCCTGCTCAACGTGACGCTGATGGCTGCGGTCGGCACGCTGATCGTGACGCCGGACTCGCCGCTGCTGGTGGCGTCGAGCTTCCTGCTGTTTTTTCTCGCCAAGGTGCTGGAGACCGGGCGAGGGGTGTGGTGGCTCGCGGTCGGCGCGGCGGCCGGCGCTGCGCTGCTGTCGAAATACACCGCGCTGTTCTTCGGACCGGCGATCCTGGTCTGGCTGGTCAGCGTCCCGAAACTGCGGCATTGGCTCGCCTCGCTTTGGCTCTATCTCGGCGGCCTGGTCGCGCTGGCGCTGTTTTTCCCCGTTATCCACTGGAACGCGGGCCACCAATGGGTCTCGTTCATCAAACAGCTCGGCCGCGCCAGGATCGAGGATTTCCGTCCCGCCTTCATCGCCGAACTGGTGCCGACCCAGGTCGCCTTCGCAACCCCGCTGGTGTTCATCCTTGGCGCGATGGGCCTGCATGCGCTGGCGTGGCGCAAGGCCGGCGCGCTGCCCGCGCGGGTGCTGGTCGAGGCCATGTTCTGGAGCATCGTCGCCTATTTCGTCTGGCATTCGCTGCATGCCCGGGTCGAGGCCAACTGGTTCGCGCCGGTCTATCCGGCCTTTGCGATTGCCGCGGCGGTTGCTGCCCACCTCGCCAGATGGGACGGGAGGGCAGCGCGCCTCGCCGATTTTTGCCGGCGCTGGGCGGCGCCATCGGGCGTCGTGATGTTTGTCGCATTGGTCGTGCAGGCCGATACCGGGATCCTTTCGGGTTACCGGCGCGATGCGACGGTGCGCAGCATCGGCGTCGGCTGGCGCGAGCTTGCTGATGGCATCGAGCAGGCGCGTGTCCGCGCCGGCGCCACCTGCGTCCTCGCACAGGACTACGGCACCACCGGCTGGCTTGCCTTTTACCTGCCGCCGGGAACCTGCGTCGCGCAGCAAACGCAGCGCATCCGCTGGGTGAACTTTCCGGAACCGACCGCCGCCGAGCTTGCGGGACCGCTGCTCTATGTCGACGAGGTCAGTCCCATCGGACTTCCGATCTCGCTGACGGATCGGTTCGCGCGCACGGAGCGGTTCGGGGAATTGCCGCGCAGGCGCGGGCCGCTCAGCTTCGAGACCTACGCGCTCGATCTTCTGGTCGGGCCGAAAGGCGATGCGCTGGATCGCACTCCACCGCCGGAACTGCTGCGCTGATCCTTGCGGCAGAGGCGGGGGAGGGAACCCCTGCCCACACGTAGTTGTCCGTACTACTCCGTACAACTCGCCACGGCTGGGGCCTTCGCCCTCGTTTCGCCATGATTCGGTCCTGTTTATTTTAGAACCAGACCAAACTAATCTGCGTGCCTCAGATCTGCCCTGACTTAATCCCCATTTAACTAAAAGTCGCCTTAATGACGCTCCGCCCCTCTGCGAAACGCTGCCCGGGGAACGAGCAGTAACGAATCGCGAGGAACACCGTGGAACCGTGCTGGGCGCAGGTGGATGAGTACGAGTAGTATTGTGTATGCGGGGGGCTCCCGCAGAAACCATTCCCGGAAGGCCTTGTCTCCAACATTGTTTGGCGGCGCCGCGATCGCATGCCTGGTGCTTGGCTCGTCCTACGCCGTCTACACCAACATTCTCGCCTCCAGCGTCTATCCGACGATCGGCAGCGCAGGCTTTGATGAGCCGGTCGTAAGGGCCGCTCCCGCGCCGGTGACGGCGAACGCGACCGAGCTGGTGAAGGACGCCTTTGCGGCGCTGCCCAATCCGCCGCCCGCGATCGAAAAGCCCGAAACCGCCGCCGCCGCGGCCTCGCCGTTGTTCTCGTTCAGCGACCGTTTTGCCGCCGCCAAGCCGCAGGGCGTCGATTCGCATGCGGCGGAAGGTGCGCCGCCGCCGCCGGCACCGAAACTCGCCGAGGCGCCGAAGCCGAAAGAAACCCAGGTCGCGCTCAACCTGCCGAAGGTCGCGCCACGTGCCGAGGCCAAGGCGATCGATTTGAAACCGAACGATGCCAAGGTGGCCGATGCCAAGCCCGCAAGACTCGGGCCGGCCGACTCGCTGAAGGACATGGCCGAGCGCGCCAAGGCCGCCGTGATGTCGATCGCGTCCAACGAGCGGCACTCCATCGTCGACAAGCTGTGGGGCAAGCCGGGCGAACAGCATGGCTCGCTGCTGTCCTATGCCTCGGCCGATGCCAGCAGCATCACGGCGAGCATCTCGCAGGAGCAGAATCCCGCCCGTGGCGGCCAGCCGCCCTATGACCGCTCGACCGCTGTCTACGACATCTCCGCCAAGATGGTGTATCTGCCCGACGGCTCCAAGCTGGAGGCGCATTCCGGTCTCGGCTCCGAGCTCGACGACCCGACCTCCGCCAAGATCAGGATGCGCGGCGTGACTCCGCCGCATATCTACGAATTGAAACCGCGCGAGGCGCTGTTCCATGGCGTGCCGGCGCTGCGCCTCAACCCGATCGGCGGCGAAGACGCGATCTACGGGCGCAGCGGGCTGCTCGCGCACACCTACATGCTGGGACCGAACGGCGATTCCAACGGCTGCGTCTCGTTCAAGGATTATTACGCGTTCCTCGATGCCTACAAGAACAAGGGTATCCGCAAGCTCGCGGTGCTCGTACGGGTCGACTGACGCGGACGCGATAGCGCGCATTTGACTTGGCATCCGAGCGCGTTGGGATAATGGGGGCTTCCGAAACCGGGGCCACTCATGACTCTGCCTGACTTGACACTGCCCGACCTGCAACCGACGCTTGTCGGTCCCACCGTCACGATCCGACCGATTGCCGCGGGCGACTGGACGGACCTGTTTGCCGCGGGCTCGGATCCTGCGATCTGGGAGGTGCATCCCGCTCGCGACCGCTATACCGAGCCCGAGTTCCGCAAATTCTTCGATGGTGCGCTCAAATCGAAGATGGCCTTCGTCGTCGCCGATCTCGAAAGCGGCGCGCTGATCGGATCGAGCCGCTATCATGGCTATGAGCCGGCGTTCGGCGAGATCGAGATCGGCTGGACCTTCCTGGTGCGAAAGCATTGGGGCGGGGAGACCAACCGCGAGGTCAAGCGGCTGATGCTCGACCACGCCTTCAGCTTCGCGAGCACGGTGGTGTTCTGGGTCGGCGAGCAGAATTTTCGCTCGCAGCGCGCGATGGAAAAGATCGGCGGGCTGCGGCGCGCCGGCGTGTTCACGCGCGAACTGACCGGCGTCGACAATCCCTATTTCATCTACGAGATCACCAAGGGCGGCTATGAAGGCGCCGGCCGCGCGCTGCTGGGGTAGCGCCAGCGCATTCCCTTTCATGTTCTTCAAACAGGTCATTCGTCGGGTCATCGCCCGGCTTGTCGCGCGATCCAGTATTCCAGAGACGCCAGTGCTTGAGCCGATAGGCCGCGGCGTACTGGATCACCCGCTGGAGCCTGCCCTCGGGCGGCGCCTCGCGCCGACCCGGGGGCGGGTGATGACGACCGAGAGTGTGGCTTGCATCTCTCAAGACACGAACCTGCACTCTCGCGACGGGGTCGCCCGAGTTTTGCGCCACGCGCCCCTCTGAAATCGAAGAGGGCGCAGGGAATGCCGGGTGAAGGCCTCACCCATGGCCCGCCAGCAACAAGAAAAGCTGGCGGCAGTCACCACAGGATCAGCCGGATCATCCGGCATTCCCTGCGCGACGGTTTTGCGGCTTATACGTGATCTCCCCGGGGACCGGGCTTTCTTGCCCCCGTCGCTCGCATCGTTCGTTCACGCCAGCGAGCTTAGCCTCAGCGTCGGGAGGCCAGGACCACACGATTTCGCCGTCCGCGCTGATGATGCTCGTCGCGCATCACCACCGCGTCCATCGCATCCCGCCTCAACGTCCGTGACGACGCGTACGCCCCTCTCATCAAGGTGGGACGGCGAGATACAATCATGAATTTCCGAAAAACGCAAGAAGAATCTTCGACGGAAAACCATGGGGCCGGTTTGCCGTTGAAGGGCAAAGCAAAATTTCTATTTTTCCGCAGTTTTTTTCTTGCGCCCGATGGCGCAGCACACGACGGGCATCGCGTCAATCTGCCTGTGGGGGCGAATCAGGGGAAGTCCGGTCTTCAACGAGCGCGAGGGCGGGGCGGCCACAACAGAGCGACCTCGAGGAGGGCGAAACAGAGGGGCAACCGCGAGGGTCGCCCTTCTGGATGACGCCGTTGTAGGGGCGCCCCTCGTGGGCGCCGGGCGGCTTGCGACCTGACGCTGCGGACGTAATTTGAGCGGCTTGAGTAAGTTGCTCCGAATAAAAGTGTTCTCGCTTTCACCTAGGTGAGTGAACTCACAATCTGCGCCTCGCTACTCTCGGTGAAAATCGGAGTTGGCGACATGACAAAGCGTCGGCGTTTCAAACAGACAGTCCCGCTCAAGGATAGACTACGCGCTTTCGCGGAGGACTTACGCCAGGAGGCGTCGCGGCTGCCGGCTGGTCCACAAAAGGACGCAGTGCTCAAGCGGGCGCGGCGGGCCGATACGGCCGTTCACCTCGAAGAGTGGGCGCGCTCGCGCGGACTGCAATCTCCCATTTAACTCCGCGCCGCGTCCTCGGCCTTTGAACGTTTCTCGGGTGCAGACCTGAACTGCCTCGAAGCAATGAGCGCCCCGCTTCAGGTCAGCCGAGCCATCGTTGCGCGGTCGGCCGAACGCCCGCTGGCAGGCCAGCCGGAGAGCCGATTTCGCTCGTTACAATCATGTCGGCTTTCGCACCAGAACCTTTTCCGTTCCGATTGAATCGGAACGGAGGCTCTAGATTCTTGTTTTGACGCGTTTTCTTCGCGAAGCGGTGCCCACTTCGCTCGAAAACGCTCTAGCCACCAGGCCAGCTGCCACCAACGACCGTCCCTGCAACAAGCCATCTGGTTGTCACCCGTTCAGACAACCTGCTAGCCTCGTGCTTTGCGGCGAGTCTCGGAAGACGATGGGAAGCTCTTGCTATGGGCTACGCAAGGTGCAACTGCGGTGCAGTCACGCTCTCGCTTCCGGAAGAACCGTCCAAGATCATCGTTGCTTGTCACTGCATCGACTGTCAACGCCGAACCGGCGCGCCGTTCGGCGTAGGCGCTTATTATCCCGTAGAGGTTGTCACCATTTCAGGAACCGCAAAAGAGTTCACGCATGCCGCCGCAAGCGGCGGGGACATGCACAACTATTTCTGTCCACAGTGCGGATCAACGGTCTATTGGAAAGTCACTAACTTGCCTTCGATGATCGGTGTTGCAGTCGGCGCGATGGCAAATCCAAATTACCCGGCCCCCGTCATATCGGTTTTTGAGCAATCAAAACATGACTGGGTTCAAATTGAGGGTGCCGTGAAGCACTTCCGGGAAAACTACCATCCGAATAATTCAGACTGAGACACCACGAGCACCGGTGCCGCAGACGACGTCATCAGCATCAGGCTGATGGAAGGCTGCGCGCTCAACGTTTCGGGGTGCGCCCGCGGATGTGGTCAAAGCCTTGCTTGATTGCGGCGAAGCGCGCCTCGACCATCGGCTCAAATTCGAGGTCGGTGAAGATATACGGCCAGTCGTTTTCGACCCCTTCGCGGACGAGTTCACCGACATAGCCGGGATCGATGCCCTGAGCGACGCGTTCCCGGATCAGATTGATCTGCTCGGCAAGTGGGCCCGAAGTCGGCAAGGCACGGACCGCCCCCTCGAAGCGCTTGGGGAGGTTGCGCCTCGAGTTCGTGATTTGAGTGCGGATGAACCCGGGACATAGCACCGATACGCCAATCCCGCGCGGCGCGAGTTCACGCCGCAAGCCCTCGGACAGCGCGACAACGCCATATTTTGAAACGTTGTAGGCAGTGCTCCCTCCTGAAACAAGGCCAGCGAGCGAGGCCGTGGAGACGATGTGTCCACCCTCGCCATGCTGCTCGATCAACGTCCCGAAAATCTCGATCCCCCAAATGGTCGCCATCAGGTT
>Ga0207693_10005551_pt1 | contig 10494 bp, 9 predicted proteins | sample LARL81metaG_FD_184347 | JGI IMG/M metagenome (GOLD analysis project Ga0207693, IMG submission 184347) | Corn, switchgrass and miscanthus rhizosphere microbial communities from Kellogg Biological Station, Michigan, USA - LAR L8-1 metaG... | ecosystem: Host-associated > Plants > Roots >... | reverse complement strand
TCGTGGTAGGCCTGTTCCGATCCGCCGGGCATGATCGACGGGCCGTTGAGCGCGCCCTCCTCCCCGCCGGAGACGCCCATGCCGACGAAGTGGATCTTGGTGTCCTTCAGCGCCGCTTCCCGGCGGCGGGTGTCCTTGAAGTGCGCGTTGCCGCCGTCGATGAGCATGTCGCCTGGCTCGAGCAGCGGGGCGAACTCGTCGATCACCGCGTCGGTGGCCGGGCCGGCGTTCACCATGATGACGATCCGCCTGGGGCGCTCCAGGGAGCGCACGAACTCTTCCGCGCTGCGGCTGGGGACGAAGGTGCCTTCGTGGCCGAAGTGCTGCATCATGTCGTCGGTCCTGGACGTGGTGCGGTTGTGCAGGGCCGTCGCGAAGCCGTGGCGGGCGAAGTTCCTGGCGAGGTTGCGGCCCATCACGCCAAGTCCGGTGACGCCAATCTGCGCGTGCGCTTGCGGCTGTGCCTGTGCCTGTTCCTGTTCCGGTGCCTGCGCCTGCGCTGGAGTGGCGGGTGTCGCGGAGGACATGTCCGGTTTCTCCTCTGTGCGTCGTGCTCGGAGCGGTTGCCAACGTGCTCATTCGATCACGAGCAGGGGCGGGAGGTAACGAGAGGGGCGAAGCCCGGCGGCCCGCGTGCGGGACATGTCCCTGCCGCCGAGCCATCGCGCGGCCTCTTTTCTGATGGAAATTCCGCATGCCATACGCGTGCGGGAATTTCCGTGATCATGCAATTACGCCGCGCCGCCCCACTGTCTGCTGTCGGGCGCGGCGCTCCTCATGATCACGAAAGAAAAGTTTCCTATGCGCACGATTTTCTTTCGTGATCATGGAATTGTTGCCGACGATCACACGGCCGACAGGGCAGCGCGCGGGGTGCGGGCAGCGGGGCGGAACCGGTACGCTACCCGTGACGGCCTGCCTGGTGTGCGGGCGCGCGAGGGCGCGACCGACGATGGCAGATTGTGCGGGCGTAGCTCAATGGTAGAGCCCCAGCCTTCCAAGCTGGTCATGCGGGTTCGATTCCCGTCGCCCGCTCCCCCAGATCAGCGGTATTTTCCGAACACCTACTCCCCCGCCAAGCCACGGCTGAAGCCGCCACGGGCCATTAGCGGGCCATTAGCCCACCGGCACCAGGACGCCCGGCGTGCCGTCGTCATCGTCCCCGCCGCGCTCGGCTTCGACATGAGCGTCGATGCTGTCGGTAATGATTCTGTCCGCGCCGCGTCGATCAGCTGCCGCAAATCAATCACGCTCACCCGGCAGGCAGCTCCGATGCTGCATGGGCCGTCTTCCTCGACCCGGCGGCCACTCGCAAGGATTCGGCGCCTATCGGGAAGACGGACACGACTAGGACGTCTTGAGTTCCCGACAAATCCAATGCAGCTTCCGAGTCTGCCATGAGCGCAGCTTGTTGCCCGGCGTGACGGTTCAGGGTGCACGCTCTGAGGCAACGGGGATGACAGCCCCATCGGAGCGACGCTGACGACGCCGACGAATCACCCACCTGGATATCCCAAAGACCGAGAGCCCGAGCAGCACCACCAGAGATCCGGTCGCAACTAGCAGCCATCCAACCGGCAGAACAGCCCTACTGTCCGCGGGCGCGAGCCCGTCGGTCACAAACGCTGGCGGAGTGCGCAGCGTGATGGACGAAGCGCCGCGGGTCACGGTAACTACGCGACCGGCGATGTCGGCCTGGGGGATAGGTCCCCGGACGCGCGAGTCCAACGCGATAGAACGATGATCACCGAGAAGCCAGTATCGCCTGGCGGCCAAGGTAACGGAGAACTTGTCAGAGGACGGTGCATCACCCGGGTACAGGTATGTCTCTTCCAAGGACTTACCGTCGACTACCATCCTGCCGCCCGCGCCGCAACAGGACACATGATCCCCCGGCAGGCCGATCACCCGCCGCACCACCAGATCAGGAGTCCCCGAAGGCACCGGCACGCGTTCCAGAACGATATCGCCTCGACGTAGGCCCGAGGGCGACACGTAGCGCAGCCTGTCGCCGGGCAGGATCGTATTTTCCATCGACGTGCCGGAGACAGTTACCCGCCGCTGGCTGGTAAACGAAGCTGCGAGACCTGCGATCAACAACGCGCCTGCGAGCGCAAAAACGAGCCAGAAGCAGACTCGGCGAAGGCGCCGGCTGCCGCGGACTGACATGGCGAGAGCTTACGAGATGAACACAGGTCCAGCCTAGATACCGACGAAGGCGATCTGACTACCGGCGGCGCATCCGTGCCAGAACGACAGGAAATCCCCGACGCCGTCACGCGGGGCTGCCGCCCCGTACCCCGCTTTGTATGGCTCCGGTCGCCCCGCTTCTTCGCCCCCCACCGTCCTACGCGGACGCGGCAGGATCTTCCCTGCACCAGCGCGGAGGAACCCCCCGGTAAACCAATCTGTAAACGAGACGCGATGAGCTGGTGCGCCTCGCCAACCTCCGACCCCCGGGCCCGTGGTAGACAAGCTTGCCCGGAACCTACGCTGATACGCGTATGCACACCTACGTATCTACATTTAGGCAGCCATGACCCGCATCACCGTAGACCTAGACCCACCGGTTCACTCAATCTTGAACCTCTGGATTGCCCGCAACGCGGCCACGATCGGGCCTCCCCAGGTCAAGCTGGCCGAAGTCATCGCCGCGATGGTCGTGACAACCGTTCGCTACCAGGATGTCACCGATACGGTGTGCAGCCAGATCCGCTACCAGCGGGAGGCAGCAAGGGAACGTGGCGAACGCGGCCGAGGCTAACCGGGCCCGGTAGAGCTTGGATGGCTGGACCAGGAGATACAGCGACGCCCCCTGACACCCGCCTACCGGAACGACTACTAGCACACTGAGCTAACTGGGATGACAGCAGACCGACCAGCGAAGCCGCCAGTTCGGGACGAAGAGGCCACCGGGCCATTGGCGGGCCATTAGCCGCTGTAAGCAACGGGCAATTACGGGTACCGAGGAGCATCGGACCACCCAGCTCAGCGGCCTTGACGGCTCTACGACATGCACCTTCCAAGCTGGTCATGCGGGTTCGATTCCCGTCGCCCACTCTCCCAGGTCAGCGATCTAATTCGCTAGCTATTTCCTATCGTCAAGAGTCGCGTTCCTTGCGGCGTGCCCGTTGCGTGCCCGGCGCGAAACAGTAAGTAATGCGTATTATCAATTCAGCACGGGACACTGCGGCAACCGGACCCAGCGCGACGTTGTCAGACGAAACCATGCTGCATGGGATGCAGAAGGTCGACCCGGCAATGTTCGCTGCTGGGCATCGGGCAGGCGCTCGCTGAACGGTGGGAAGCAGCCGATTCTGCGGGCCTGTGCCCTTCATCATGACTGTCATCTCGGACGCCGATCCGTGCGCGGGGTGATCAGTTCAGCTGCTCTCCCCGGCCGCGGGTCCAGGATCCCTTGTTGCCTAGGTGCCCGTCGTAGGTCACCGTGGAGTGGGACGGCCTGAGCGATCGGGAGGAAGGACAATCCGATGACGGGCATGGGGTCCCGGACCCGGGCGGCCGGCGGGTCCGGCGCGGTCGTGGCCGCCCGGGTCACCGTGGCCGCGCTGCTGGTGCTCGCCGCCCCCGCGGTCGCCTTCCTGCTCACCACCGGCATTGCCGGGTCGGGCACGTCGATACGGTTCCCGGCCGGGTATGCGGTGATGGTCACCGTCACGGTGCTGGTCACGGTGGCGGCCAGCGCGCTGGGCGCGCGGATCGCCGGGCGCGCGGGATTCGCGGCCATCCGGTTCGTGCTCGCGTGGTGGGCGGTCATCAGCTTCGCGGTGACCGTCGCGGGCGTCTCGCTCGGCCGCGTGCACCTGATGCAGCTGGGCATCGCGATCCTGGCCGCTGCCCTGGCCGGGATCGCCGCCGGTCTGCCCCTCGCCGCGCGGCGCTGACCCACCGGGCCGGCATCACCAGCCCGGGACGCGGCCACCGCCCCCGCCCTGCCACACCCGGCCAGGCCACGCAACGCCGACCGGCGCAGACCCTGGGAGCGGCCTCATCGTGGCCTGGCAAGAACCCGCAACAGCGGCTATCAGGGTAAAACAGTGAACTGCGTTACGGCCGGCCACGGACGCGCGGGCCGGCGGCGATCACCCGCTGAGATTGCTGCCGATCCGATAGCGAGGCTGGCGAGACGCCGCCCTCCACGATGTCAGGTGATCACCCGCCATCGGCGTGCGAGGTAAATGTCCTGGACGTGTCCGGCTCGGCCGGCCCCTGAAGCCGTGGTCCCGGCATGAGGGACTAGCCGGACTGGAGTGTTCTGGTCCTGGTAGCTGGCACTGCCGGGGAGCCAGGCGGGGAGCCATCGCCAGCCGACACAGCGCGACTCACCGCCTGCTGAAGCGTTCGGTAACCGGCATTAACCGGGCATCAAACCACTGTGATCGACGCTGGGCGACAGACAGGATCCCGTTCGCATCGAGGTTCAGCGCTCTTGTCAACTCCTCCCCGGCACGCCAAGGTCCCGTTCCAACGATGTGCTACGGCATCTCACTCACATGGCCGAGATGAGTGCGCTGTGCAGACGTTTGCCTGTGTGCCAGATGCGTGGTGGAGTCGGCTTCCTGCATTACGCATATGCGCCTTCCCGAGAAAGGTATCCGAGGGCGTTCTTGGGTAGGTCTCTTATATTCTCGCGCGGGATTTAACTGCAGGCTGTGCGGACCTCCTCCTTTGCATCTGTTGCCGGTCAGCTGTTCGTCTGTTGTCATAGTGCGTAAGATGTCAGGACCGGTCAGGAAGCCGCTGGGGGGCGAGGGTGCCTTGGGTGAGGTCTTTATCAGCCACGCCTCGGCGGACAGGGCGATGGCTGCCCGTGTCGCCGAGGGGGTCCGGGCGGCGGGTCACAGCATTTTCCTTGACACTGACCGGGAGGACGGTATCGTCCCGGGCGCGGCCTGGCAGCGGACGCTGCTGCGCGAATTGCGAATCTGCGATTCGGTGGTATTCCTGAACAGCCGGGCTGCGCAGGCCTCTATGTGGTGTCATTCCGAACTGGTGGTGGCCACCGAGCTGGGCAAGCGTATTTATTCTCTTGATCTGGCCCCGGATCTTCCGCCGCACCCGCTGCTTGGGTCGTTGCAGGGTATCCGGTTTGACCCGGCCGGTGACGGCAGCATCCGGCGGCTGACCGGCAGCCTGGAATTGGACGGGCTGGCAGGCAGCGGCGGACTCAGGTGGGAGCGGGGCCGTCCGCCTTATCCGGGGCTGGCGGCGATGGACATGGCTGATGCTGGTGTGTTCTTCGGCCGGGAGGAGGAAATCCGGGACCTGCTGGCCCGGGTCGACGGGCCGCTTGGGCAGCGCGACGGTGACCTAGTGGTCGTGATGGGTCCGTCGGGGACGGGTAAGTCCTCCCTCGTGCGGGCCGGGTTGGCGGCGCGGCTGGCCGTGCCCCGGTCGGGCTGGGCGGTCGCCGGTCCCTTCGAGCCGGGGATCCGGCCCCTGGACCGGTTGGCGAGCCGGCTGGCCGGTCTGGTTCCCGGCCAGCTGACCGATGGTCAATGCCGGGACAGGCTGGTGAGCCAGGGCCTGGCGGCATTTGGCGAGTGGCTGGCCATTCACGCCAAGGTCCCGGCGAAACGGCTGCTCATTACGGTCGACCAGGCTGAGCAGCTGGCTACTGTCACCCTGGCCCGGGAAGGTGAGGAGTTCCTCGGCGTGCTCGGCGGTGGCCTTGGCGCAGGCTCACCGGTGACGGTTGTGATGACGGTCCGGTCTGACCGTTTCGATGAGATCCAGCGGCTGCCGGTGATTGGGCCGGTGATCCGCGCTCCGTTCGCGATCGCCCCGCTCACCCGGCCCCAGCTGGCCATCGCGATCGAAGGCCCTGCCCGGCGCGCTGACCTGACCTTCGAACCGGGCCTGGTGAGCCGCCTCATCGACGACGCCGCGCACGGCGCAGACACCGCGGACGCGCTGCCGTTCCTGGCCTTCGTGCTGCGCGAGATGTATGACCTGCTGGTGAAGGAGGATCGCACCGTCTTGACCGCCGCCGACTACGAGCGGGTCGGGCGGATCGATGGCGCCATCATCCGGCGTGCTCAAGCCGCCGAGGCGTCACTGCCGCCCGGCAGCGAGCAGGTCCTGGAACACCTGCTGCCGCGTTTCGTCGCCTTGAGCGACGAACGCCTCCCCGCGGCCCGGCCGGTGCCGCGTGAACTGCTGACGACCGCTGAACACCCAATCATCGAAAGACTGGAGGATCAGCGGCTTGTGGTCGGCACGGGGGACACGGTCCGGCTGGCTCACGAACGGCTCATCGCCGCGTGGCCGAGGCTGGCCAAGGCGGTGGCCGACCGCCGCGATGACCTCCTGCTGGAAGCCAGGATCGAGCGCCAGGCCGCGGACTGGCAGCGCGGCCACGGGGAACTGCTCGGCCGTGACGCCGTCGCTGACGCCGCCTCATGGCTGGCCAGGCAGGCCGAACCCGCAGGGGACCGCGCTGCTGTCTGCGAGTATGTCCGCGCCTCCCAGGCGGCACTGCGCCGTCGGCGAGCGCAGCTGGTCAGCCTGCTCTGTGTCATCGTGGTGCTGGCCCTCGCCGCGTCGCTCGTCGCGGCCGCTGCGGTGATCCAGCGCTCGGACGCGGTCAGCCAATCCCGCCTCGCCCAGTCCGAGGAGATGGCGGCCGAGGCCACTAGCCTGCTGCCAGCAGATGCTCCGCTGGCGATGCTGCTCAGCCTGCAAGCCTACGAACGCGCTCCTACGCTGCAAGCCAGAAGCGCACTGATCCAAGCCGCCCAGCAACCCCTGAACCACCTGCTGCAAGCCGGCAGCCCGACCTACAGCGTGGCGTTCAGCCCGGACGGACACATCCTGGCCGCCGGCGACGTCAACGGCCAGATCGGCTTGTGGAATGTGGCGACGGGGCGGAGAACCTCCTCCCTGGCCGACGGCAGCACGGTCGACAAAGTGGTGTTCAGCCCGGACGGACACACCCTGGCCGCCGGCGACCTCAACGGCCATATCGCCCTATGGGACATGACGACCGGGCGCAAGACCGGTTCCATGGACGACGGCAGCCGGGTCGACAGCGTGGCGTTCAGCCCGGACGGGCACACTCTGGCCGAAGGAGACGACAGTGGCGACATCGGCGTGTGGGATGTGGCAACCGGCCGCGAGACGAGCATCCTAGCCGTAGGCGCGGACTCCCCCATCAATCCCATCAACGGCGTGGCGTTCAGCCCCGACGGGCGCACCCTGGCGGCCGGCGACGGCAATGGTCAAATCAGCCTGTGGGACACCGCAGCCGACCGCAAGACCGCTTCCCTGACCGAGGGCCGCCCAGTTTCCAGCGTGGCGTTCAGCCCGGACGGGCGCACCCTGGCGGCCGGCGACGACAACGGCCATATCGCCCTGTGGGACATGGCAACCGGGAAGGCGACCGCTACCCTGCCCGAGGGCAACCCGGTGGACAGCGTAACCTTCAGCCCGGACGGGCGCACCCTGGCGGCCGGCGACGTCAACGGCCAGATCGCCCTGTGGGACACGGCAACCGGGCGGGTGACCGCTACCCTGGCCGAGGGCAGCACGGTCTACAGCGTGGCCTTCAGCCCGGATGGACACACCCTGGCGGGAGGCGACGACAACGGCCAGATCGGCCTGTGGGACACGGCACCCGGGCAGGCGACCGCTCCCCTGGTCGAGGGTAGCCCGGTCGGGGAGGTGGCGTTCAGCCCTGACGGGCACACCCTGGCCGTCGGCGACTGGAGCGGCCACATCGGCGTGTGGGACGTGACGACCGGGCGCAGGACCGCCTCCCTGTCCGTGGGCAGCCCGGTGGACAGCGTAGCCTTCAGCCCTGACGGGCACACCCTGGCCGTCGGCGATTACGCCGGCAATGTCGGCTTGTGGGATGTGACGACCCGCCGCAAGACGGCCAGCGTGCTCGTAGGCAACGCATCCGGCTCGATATACAGCGTCGCGTTCAGCCCGGACGGGCACACCCTGGCCGCCGGCGGCACCAACGGCTTCATCGGCGCGTGGGACACGGCAACCGGGCAGACGATCGCTACCCTGCCCGACGGCGGCACGGTCGAGAGTGTGGCCTTCAGCCCGGACGGGCACACCGTGGCCGCCGGCGACGACAACGGCCACATCATCTTTTGGGATACCGCAACCGGCCGCAAGACCGCTACCCTGGCCGACGGCAGCACGGTCGAGAGTGTGGCCTTCAGCCCGGACGGGCACACTCTGGCCGCCGGCGACGACAACGGCCACATCATCTTTTGGGATACCGCAACCGGCCGCAAGACCGCTACCCTGGCCGACGGCAGCACGGTCGATAGCGTGACCTTCAGCTCTAACAGCCCGATCGTCGTAACCACGGATTCCTCCGGGAATCTTGGTATGTGGAATGCAGACAACGGGCAGCAGTTCGCGCGCCTAAGCGGAAACAACGCGGTTAACAGTCTCGCGTTCTCTCCGGACGGCTCGATTCTCGCTCTCGGGGGGCTAAATGGCAACATAGTGTTTTTGCGCCAGAGGCTAACGGATCTGACTCAGCGTTTCTTTACGCATCTTATATGTGAGGAAGTCCGGGAAAACATCGCCCCAGTCCAATGGGCACAGTACGCACCCGGCCAGCCCTACCAGCGCACCTGTTCTTAGGGTAATCACCGCTCAAATAGCCGACTAGGTCGGCCCTAATCCACCGAGCCGCGCGAAATTAGCAGCCATTTGACCGGCAACCATCCGACACTCGCCTTACCGCCATCACACAACTACACAGAGCTACTGTTGATTACCTCTTACATCAAACTAGCCTCGCAGAAACACACTCTTCTGCCGCAGTGAGTTGATTGAGCTCAAGTGCGGGTCTCGTTGTTGGCGCCAGGTGGGATTGCGGCGGCGGGAAGCTTGCTTCTCAGGCTGCTGGTGCCACGTTCACATCGAGGGTGAGGGTTTCGGCGTCGGTGTCGTAGTCCCGGGGGTCGCCTTCCAGTGCGAACGCGATGGCTGACAGAGCGTCGCGCTCGGCATCCTCGCGGGTGGGGGTTCCGCCGCCGTTGATGTGCAGGGCGGGCACGCGGTAGTGCCAGTTGCCCGCTTCCTCGTCGAAGAACAGCTCGACACGCAGCACGCTAGTCACCGGGCCCTCCTATAGCTTCCGCAGTTCAGCAAGGGTATAGCCGTAGTCACGGGCGATCCTGGCCATCGCCGGGCCGCCCAGGTCCACACCATCATGGTAGGCCCAGATGCGCTGCTGGTCCCCTTTGACAAGCACGCGATGCGAACCCGACCGCCTGGTCTCGGTCCACCCGTCCCGCTTTAGTGCCGCAAGCACCCGTGCCGCCTTGGCCATGAACAGCACGGTAGGGCACGGCTACGACAAAACTGGCGGTCCGACCGCGTCAGCTCCAGAGTTCCGCGCGATTCACCGATGGCGCGCTGCGCGGCAGTGTCAGAACATGATGCTCTCTACCGAACCGGCCTCAATCCCCTCCGCACAATCCGGGCCGCTCCCTGATCAGCTACGGCGAGCGGTGAGCGCTTACCTGGCCCGCTTCAAGGGTTCGTCCCGCGAGCACACCGAATCTGACCTGCGCTGCTACCTCACCTGGTGCGCCGAGCGCGGCCTGGACCCGCTCGCCGCCCAGCGTCCTCATCTGGAGCTATACATCCGGTGGATGCAAGAAACCCGCCGGTTCAAGCCATCCACCATCTCCCGGCGGTTCTCCGTCACGGCCGGGTTCTACCGCACCAGCGCCATCGACGGAGTCCTAGAGCATTCACCCGCCGAGCACGTCCGCCGTCCCACAGTGCCCGCCGAATCACCCACCCTGGGCTTCACCCACCTACAGTTCGAGGCCCTGCTCACCGCCGCCCGACAGTCACCGGATCCATGCGACTTCGCGCTGGTGGCCATGCTCGGGCTGCTCGGCCTGCGTATCTTCGAGGCCACCAGCGTGGACGTTGCCGACCTCGGCGAAGAGCATGGCCACCGGGTGCTGCGCGTGTGCGGCAAGGGCACCAAGGTTGTCCTGGTTCCGCTGCCGCCAGCAGTGGCCCGGGCGATTGACCACGCCGTCGCCGACCGCAGGCATGGACCGGTCCTGCTCAACAGCCGCGGCAGCCGGATGGACCGGCACGCGGCCACCCGCCGCCTGCGCCGGCTCGTCGCAACCGCTGGTATCCAGGTCGCCAGGGCGACCCGCACATGCTCCGGCACACGTTCGTCACCACCATGCTCGACGCAGGCGTCGACCTGCGCGATGTCCAGATCGCCGCCCGCCACGCCGACCCGCGCACCACGATGCGCTACGACAGAGCCCGGCAGAACCTGGACCGTCACCCTAACTACATTCTCGCCGCCTTCATGGCCTCCGGCACCTGACCCACTGTGCGTCTCCTGCAGCCCGGGCGGCGGGGGACGCACCACATTGCCGATGAGCGGACGCGGTGCGTCGTAAACCTATGTGTGCTGATCTGCATGTAGCTAACGGCTGTAACGATGGCCAATTCCGTCTTATCGTC
>Ga0207693_10005549_pt1 | contig 10496 bp, 9 predicted proteins | sample LARL81metaG_FD_184347 | JGI IMG/M metagenome (GOLD analysis project Ga0207693, IMG submission 184347) | Corn, switchgrass and miscanthus rhizosphere microbial communities from Kellogg Biological Station, Michigan, USA - LAR L8-1 metaG... | ecosystem: Host-associated > Plants > Roots >... | reverse complement strand
GACGTGGCACCAACCCGGCTCGAGCGAGCGAAGCAGAAAGTACGCGATCTGCTCGAGGCGCGCGCCGGGGCACGCACCGGACTGATCGCCTATTCAGGCACGGCGCATCTGGTCATGCCGATGACGGACGACCGCGCCGTCATCGAACCATTCCTTGCCGCTTTGACGCCGACTTTGATGCCGGTACAGGGCAACAACGCCGCCGCAGCCACGGCGCTGGCAGCCAACTTGATGACAAAGGAGTCTGTTGCTGGAACGATCCTGTTGGTTGCGGATTCGGTCAGCGACGAAGCAGCCGTTCGCCGTGCGGCGGGCCGCAACAATGTCCTGATCCTGGGAACGACGTCGCCGGAACAGCAGCAAGGCCTGCCGACAAATGCAGTTCGTCTGAGCGTGGACGGTTCCGACATTCGTTCCCTCGAGCGCCGAATCGAGACCAGCTATCAGTCGGCGCAATCTGCCGCCTTTGGCGCGCGGTGGCGCGACGAAGGCTACTGGTTGCTTCTGCCCGTCGCTTTGCTTGGCCTGCTGTGGTTCAGGCGTGGCATAACGGTAGCCTGGGTCGTCGCTTTCATCGTGTTACAGCTCCCAGTGCCAGCTTCGGCGGCCGACGCACCGTGGTTCCGAAATCTGTGGCTCACACCCGATCAACAGGGACGAATCGCATTCGATCGCGGCGACTACGCCGAAGCTAAGCAGCTTTTCAACGACCCGATGTGGCGGGGCACCGCGGCCTACCGGGCGTTTGATTTTCTCGCTGCGGCTGAAAGCTTGCGAAAGATAGAGACCCCGGCTGGTCGCTTCGCCCTCGGCAATGCGGAGGCACAGAACCATGCCTACGAAAAAGCGATCAAAGCCTACGACGAAGTGCTCGCAGTACAGCCGAACAACGCGGCAGCCAAGCACAACAAGGCCATCGTAGAGGCTGCGCTCGAGGCCCAGGAGGAAAAGCGCCGTAAACAGGAAAAGGGTGAAACTCCTCCTGATGAAAAGGCAGACGAGACGCGTGTCGATCGCAAACAAAAGGGAGGCGAGCGCGTTCGCGTGCAGGCCGAAGACCTGACCACGCCTGGCGCGGCCGAGGCATGGATGCGCGAGGTGCAAACGTCACCAGCAGACTTTCTGAAACAGAAACTCTCAATTCAAGCCGCCACGACGCCGCAAACGCCAGGGCCGCAGCAATGACGCGCATTCTTGCATGCTGTTGCGTAGTGGCGTTGTTCGCCACCTCGAATGCTGGAGCACAACAAACTCCGACACCACAACCTGTTGTTTCGGCGAGCATCGATCCGGCCCGTGTCGTCGTCGGCCAGAAGGCAACGCTTGTGGTTACGGTGCTCGCGCCAAACTACATGCCGGCGCCCCCTGTGCTTCCCGATTTTCAGGTGCGCAATGCGGTGACGCGGGCGCTCGGCGCGATCAATCAGACGGAGACCCGCGACGGTATTGCGTACGCTGGCATCCGCTACGAGTTTGCGATCTTCCCGCAGGAGGAAGGCTCTTTTGCTATCGCGGATCAAAAAATAGGAGTCACCTATGCGGCTGCGCCACCCCAGGCCAGCAAGGTGACATTGGACGTGCCGCGCTTGGCACTGGAAGCGTTCATTCCAGAGCCCGCGCAGAGTCTCGATCCATTTGTGTCGTCGAATGCCATCTCCTTCGAACAGAATGTGAAACGGTCATCGCAGGAGCTGAAGGTCGGCGATTCCATTACACGTACAGTGACAACCAAGGCCGACGGCACGCCCGCGATGCTCTTGCCGCCGGTGACATTCGCCAAGATTGATGGGCTCGCCCTCTACCCAGCCCAGCCATCGGTTCAGGACAATGTTGACCGGCGAACCGGAGTTTTGTCCGGTACACGTATCGACGAAGCGACCTACATTCTGGAACGGGCAGGCGATTACACTTTGCCGCCGATCGAACTCGCCTGGTGGAACGCTCGCGAAAGCAAGGTCGAGCGAACGCGCATCGACACCGTAAGCGTCCGCGTCGCAGACAATCCCGCGCTGCGCGCCGCCGTCCCGAATGCCAATGCGACCAGTTGGAAGGGAGGCGACTACATTGATGCCATTCGCGACCACTGGCTGCTCACGACGACCGTACTAGCACTGCTCGCCGTAGTCGCCTGGTTCGCGCCTGCTGCAATAAGATCTGTCGGCCGACACATTGTACGGAAACGGACCGCCTATCTCGCATCAGAGGAGTGCTCGTTCGCGCAAGTGCGTGCGGCGAGTCGCAGTGGCGACCCCACCAAAGTCTACTTCGCCTTGCTGCAATGGCTGCAGCGGTTCGAACCGCTAGGCTCGGGTCGTAACCTCGATACTCTGAAAAAGGCGGCCAGGGATCCGGGGCTTGATCAGGAATTAGCGTCCCTGGAAGCGAGGCTCTTCTCGCCCCAGACGGAAGACGTCGCATGGACGGCGCGTAAGCTAATAAAAAGAGTCAAGATTGTGCGTAATCGGTTACTGAATTCGGCATCCGCTCAGGCGCCCCGAAAGGCCCTGCCAGATCACCTCAATCCGGTAGTGGCCCCGCCGCAGATCAATCCGCGGTGGCGCCCAGTCGCTCGCTGATCGGAAGACCACCCGGCTGGTCGTCGTGCCGGAGGTGGTCGAGGCCGCTGGTGCCTCGCATCCTCAAATTTCCGTCAGGTCAAGGCGCCGTGCGTCGCAAATCTGGCTAACGACCCTCAAAATCGATCGTTTTCGGGTTGAATTGGACCTTGCAGGACCCGGCGTTGGCCCATGGTCCAACTCGATTCGTGATGCCCAGCCCGCTTTTAATGGTCCGGGCTGAAGCATCAGGATCGAGGAAAATGTCAAAAACAGTCGTGTCTTCCGAAACGCCGGTTACTGATCGCAGTCCCGCGCATCGCGCGGCCAATTCACCCGTGATCAAACGCTCGATTATCCGCAATGGACACAAGTCGAGTGTGTCGCTGGAGGACCAGTTCTGGGACGGCTTGCGCGAGATCGCCGACCTCAAGCACATGACCGTATCCGCGCTCGTCGCGACCATCGATCACGGACCCAACAGGCGCAATTTGTCGTCGGCGATCCGGGTTTTCGTTCTGGACCATTTCAGACTCAGCAGCCGCGAAGCGAAGCTGCCGGTCAGTGGACCTCATCTGGATGTTCCGGCAATTACGGGCGTACACCGGGCGTCCTGACGCAAGTCTCCCGTCGCTGGTAATCCGCGAGGCCATAGTTTCGGCCGAAAGGATATTGGACCTCCGTCCAACTCGATCAGGGGTATCCATCTCTCTAGGCTGACGACAGCAGATGCGCCGCCCGCCGATGCGGCGTTTGTTGGCTTTGAACCAAGGGGATGGTGATGTCCAGACTGCTCGCGCAATCAATCGCATTTGTGCTGTTCCTCGCCTTCGCTCAGGGAGCAAGCGCACAGGGTCAGCCGGCGTCCACACCGGCGAGCACCTCGTCGGATCAGTTGCTCAAGCCTGAACAGCTCGACGCGCTAGTTTCCCCAATCGCTCTCTATCCCGACACGTTGCTTGCAGAGGTCTTGATGGCCGCGACCTATCCACTTGAGGTCGTGCAAGCGTCGCGTTGGGCCGCAGAGAACAAGAATCTGAAGGGCGATGCGCTGAAAACTGAAGTCGACAAACAAGGATGGGACGAAAGCATCAAATCACTCACGGCGACACCTGACGTTCTGAAGATGATGAGCGACAAGCTGGACTGGACACAGAAGCTTGGCGATGCCGTGCTCGCTCAGCAGACCGATGTGATGGACTCCATCCAACGATTGCGCGCCAAAGCGGATGCGAACAACAAACTGCAAACAACAAAACAACAGAAGGTCACCAAGACATCCGACGGCGGCAAACAGTACATCGCAATTGAACCGACCGACCCTCAAACGATTTACGTGCCTTATTATGACCCGGCAGTTGTCTATGGCGCGTGGCCGTATCCAGCCTATCCACCGTACTACTGGGGAGCAGGCTATTGGCCGGGCGGCGGCGCACTCCTCGCGACCGGATTGGCGTTCGGCGCAGGTTATGCCGTTGGACGATGGGCATCCGGAGGAAATTATTGGGGCGGCGGCGTCAATTGGGGCGGCAACAACATCAACGTGAATCGACCGATCAACATCAACAACAGCGGCAACAACTGGCAACACAACGTCGATCACCGACACGGGGTTCGCTACAACAACCAGAACGTCGCCAACAAATTCAATAAGGGCAACAGTGTCCGCAACGGCGCGCAAAACCGTATGGATTTCCGCGGCCATGACGGCAAGCAGGCACTTCGTCCCGGCGGTGATGGACGTCCGGGTGGCGGTGATCGTCCGGGCGCAGGCGGGGGCGACCGTCGGCCTGGTGGTGGCGATCGTCCAGGCGCTGGCGGGGGCGACCGTCGGCCCGGCGGCGGCGATCGGCCTGGTGCGAAAGGCGGCGGTGAGCGAAGAGACGCTGGCAACCGCGGCGGCGGCCAGAAAAACGCCGCGGCTAATCGTGGCGGCGGCGGAGCGCGACCTGGTGGCGGTGGTGGCGGTCGCAATGCCTTCGCCGGCAGTGGTGCCGGACGCGGCGCCATGGCGCAGTCGTCACGCGGACACGCGAGTCTCGGCGGGGGCGGCGGCGGCATGCGCATGGGTGGCGGCGGTGGCGGCGGCGCGCGCATGGGCGGCGGCGGTGGCGGGCGTGGCGGTGGTGGCGGCGGACGCGGCGGCGGTGGTGGCGGGCGACGATCTGACATCGCACTCAAGCACGACATCACTCTGCTCGGTCATCTCGACAACGGCCTGGGATTCTATCGCTTCAGCTATAACGGCAGCGACAAAGCCTATGTTGGCGTAATGGCGCAAGAAGTGCAGGCCGTGAGGCCGGATGCTGTTGTACGCGGAAACGACGGGTATCTGCGCGTCTTCTACGACAAACTCGGCGTGGAGTTCATGACGTACAAGCAGTGGATTGCGTCCGGCTCGCGGATTCCATCCACGACCTCCAGCTCGCATTGATGGGTGTCGCCATGACAAAAGCACAGAGAGTTCGTTTCATCAGCAAGCTTGCACTGCTGGCGGCGACGGCGACCCTCGCGCTCGGGATCGCGTCGCTCGCACAAGCGCAGCAGAGGTTCAACACCCCCGATGCTGCCGTTGAAGCTCTCGTCGCCGCCGCAAGAAGCGGCGACCGCAAGACGGTCCTGACGATACTTGGCCCTGGATCGCAGGAGATTGTCTCCTCAGGGGATCCGGTGGAGGACGACAATATCAAACAGGAATTTCTTGCCGCCTATGACGCGCAGCATCGGATCGTCGCCGATGCCGGCAAGCCTTCTGTTCTCGTGATGGGAGTGAATGATTGGCCATTCCCGATTCCACTTGTGCAGCGTGACGGTCAGTGGAATTTCGATACGGCGGCAGGCCGTGAGGAAATTCTGGCACGGCGCATTGGTCGCAATGAGCTCGGCGCGATCAAGGCCGCTCTCGCGTTTTACGATGCGCAGAACGAATACGCCGATATGTTCAAGGACAAGACCGGCCAGGCGTTGTACGCGCAGAAGATCGTCAGTTCACCCGGCAAGAAGGATGGTCTCTATTGGCCGACGACAGGCAGCGAGCCCGACAGTCCGCTCGGCGAAGCCGTTGCCTCCGCGACGCGTCAAGGTTATCGCGTTGGCTCGGGTGAACCTTACCACGGCTACTATTTCAAGATCCTGACAGAGCAAGGTCCTAGTGCACCGGGTGGCGCCGTCGACTACGTCGTTCGCGGCAACATGATCGGCGGTTTCGGGCTCGTCGCCTACCCGGCCGAGTACGGCAACTCCGGCATCATGACCTTCATCATCAACAACGACGGTGACGTGTTCGAAAAGGACCTCGGCCCGAGGACAGGCCGGATCGCCGCGCGCATGAGCGAGTTCAATCCGGACCACACCTGGAGGAAGGTCGTCGACACGGAAAAATGAGGCCTTGCCTCCCGCCTCGGCCCGTTCGGTAACCGCACGCGCGCGGTTGCGGCCGGGTTGAGGCAGCCGCTCGAAAGAAAGACCTGTCCGTGATCGACATCTTTGCCTGGATCGTTCTTCTCATATTGGTTGCGAGCGCGATCGCGATCTTTTTCATTGCCGGCTCGCTCCCCGGACATATCGCCAAAAGCCGTGGCCACCCTTGGGCAACGGCCGTCACCGTCGCCGGCTGGGTGACGCTGATCTGCGGCTTCGTCCTCTGGCCGATCGCGCTGATCTGGGCCTATGTCGACATCCCCGCGCCGCGCAAGGCGGAGGCCCCGCGGTGATCGTCGCGATTCTCAACGTTTACCTCGTGCTCCTCTTCATCCTCGTGAAGATGAAGATCGTGCCGTTCAACCTGTTCTGGAAGTGCTCACCTCTCATCGTGCTTTTACTGCTGATGTTCGGCCTCTTCATTCCGATGGGATGGGGCGCGCCCCAGGGCCCGGCGCTCGTGGTGCGCAATTCGGTTGCGATCGTTCCGAATGTCGCCGGAGAGGTTACCGACGTTCCTGTCGAAGCCAACAAGCCGCTCAAGGCCGGCGACGTGCTGTTCAAGATCGACCCTGTCCCTTACCAATCGCAGGTCGATACGATTGCCGCACAGCTGAAGTTCGAAGAACTCCGCCTCTCGCAGATGACCCAGCTGCAGTCGACCGACTCCGGCCGCGCTTTCGACGTTCAACAGCGCCAGGCCGATGTCGACAAGCTCAAGGCCCAGCTTCTTGGAGCAAAATATAACCTCGAGCAGACCGTCGTCGTCGCTCCGTCCGACGGGTACGTTACCAATCTCGGGCTGCTCAAAGGCGCGCGCGTAGCGAACTTGCCGCTCTCGCCGGTAATGGCTTTCATCAGCACGGCGGAAACGGTGGTCGGCGTACAAGTCCAGCAGATCTATACGCGCTATATCGAGCCGGGCCAGGAGGTCGAGGTCACATTCAAGTTCTTCCCTGGTCAGGTCTTTGCCGGCAAGGTCGTCTCTGTGCTGGAAGCAACGTCGACCGGCCAGGTCCTGGCCTCCGGCACGGCCGTAGCGCCCACGCAGGTCACGGCGGCACCCTTCGTCGTGCGGGTCAAACTGGACGACGCCAAGCTCGCGGCCAGCCTCCCGGTCGGCACCGCCGGCGATGCGGCGATTTACACCCCACACATCAAGCCGGCACACGTTATCCGCAAGGTTATCCTGCGGCAGATTGCGATTTTGAACTACGTCAACCCATTTTGAGAGCCGGTCGACAGCCTTGGCCCAGAGTCTTGGCGCGGCCAAAGACCGCTGACGAAGACCGAGCAGCTGCGCTAGGATTGCTCGCAATTTGCATTGGATCGGGATCATGAAGAAATTCTTCCTTGCCGCACTCGTGCTGATTTGCGCGACGACGTCACCTCAGGCGCAGCCTGCTCGGCCTATCGCTGACAGGGATGTCGTCGAGGCCTACGAATACATGCTCGGCCGTTGGCTCGTGCTGCGGCAGGAAAACCTCGATTTCAAGGATGGCTTAAAGTGGAACCAGATCGTCCACCGGGACCCTGGTGGCGTCGATTGGGCCAATCCCAACCTTGATGTTGTCTACAGCGAGGCGTGGGTCGCGGTCGACGATAAGAGCTGCACATTGATTGAACTCCCCGAGATCAAAGGGCGCTATTACACCGTGCAGGCGCTCAACGGCTGGGGCGAAGTCTCAGCCAACATCAACGAGCGCAACTTTCCCAAACACCCATCCGGTAAATTCGCGTTCTGCCTGAAAGGCGCCAAAGGCATCACGCTTCCGAAGGGCACGCAGCGAGTCGACCTTCCCAGCAAGAAATCGCGCGTCCTGATGCGCATTGAACTGGGCGCGAATCCCGCTGATGCAATCGCGTTGCAGAAAAAAGTCACGATGAAGGCCACCGGAACACCCGTGATCGATCCGATCGTCGTAAAGCTGGATTTTCCGAACAGCAAGTTGCCGGGGGTCGAGGGATTCGACAAAACCGAAGAGATCCTCGCCAGCGAACCAGACCTCAACGTCGGCATGATCGACATCCGGGAAAGAGCGCGTGCTGTCGCGAAGGCTGCAGCCGATCCCGCGCAGCGGACACGTATCGACGAAGTGATCCGCAAATATGCGATCCCTGCATTCCAGGGTGAAGTCCAGAAAATGGGCAAGGTCGTCAACGGATGGATGCGCCCTCGCCTCATCGGCAACTACCGGACTGACTACACGATGCGGACCGTTGCAAACTACGCCGGCATTTGGGCGAACACCGGCAAGGAAGTGGTCTACTTCGCAGGCATGGGTCTCGACGGGAGCCAGACCTATACGCAGACTTTTCCCAAAGAAGCGCTGCCGTTGTCGAAGACGCGCTACTTCTGGTCGGTCATCGCGGTCGATACGACCGACTTCAAGGTCATTCCCAACCAGCTCAACCGTTTTCTGCTGAACAAGCAATCGCCGCTGCAACTGAACGACGACGGCTCGCTCACGCTGGTCTTTGCTCCGAAATTGCCTGAGGACATCCCGGAGTCAAACTGGCTGCCAACACCGAACGGTAAAAAATATAACCTCACCTACCGGTTTTACGGACCGACAAAGGATGTCGCTGACGGCACATATTTTCCTCCACCGCTCGTGCGCATCAGCGAAACGGGAGCCGAGAAATTCATCCGCAGCCTGAAAAAATCGAAAAAGTGATCTGGAACGCTAACGGAGAAAAAATGAGGAGAGCGCTTCTCGCAGGCCTTCTGCTGGCTTGCGGCATTTCAACTGTTACTCACGCGCAGTCTTCAGCCAGCAATGCCGTAACCGTCACGGCTGACAACTTCAATCGTGCCGAAACTGACATGTATTTCGCGCAATTCGTGAAACGCGGAGCGTTCGGCAAATTCGTTCACGTCCGCGAGCTCCCGGTTGAAGGCATTGGCGCAAGGCCAAACCGGGACATGCTCTATTCGGAAGCGGTGTTCGACCTTGACGCTGGACCGGTAAAAATCACCCTGCCGAAGGCCGGTAAGCGATTCATGTCCATTACGGCCATCAACGAGAACCACTACGTTTTCGAGGTGGCCTATGGTCCCGGCAACTACACGTACAACCGGGGGGAAGTTGGTACGCGTTACCTTTACGTCGCGCTGCGAATTCTGGCCAATCCCGCCGATCAGCAAGACATGAAACAGGCGCAAGCTCTGCAGGACGCCGTCGTCGTCAAGCAGAAGGCTACCGGTCGATTTGAGACCACCAGCTGGGATCCCGTGAGTCAAAAGAAGGTGCGTGATCTGCTTCTGGCACTGAATACGACGCTGCCCGACCTCCAGAGAGCGTTCGGTACCAAAACCCAGGTTGATGGTGTCCGCCACCTGATCGCGACCGCATCGGCTTGGGGTGGCAATCCAGAGAAAGACGTCCTCTATCTGAACGTCACGCCAAACAAGAATGATGGCACAGCCGTCTACAAACTTACTGTTCCGGCCAAGGTGCCCGTCGACGCCTTTTGGTCGGTCACCGTTTACGACGCCAACGGTCGCTTCCTGAAAAATCCGTACAACGCCTATTCGGTCAACAGCATGTCCGCCACGACACGCGATGATGGCTCCGCCGCCATCCAGTTCGGCGGCGCACATCGCGGCCTTCTGCAAGTCGCGGCCCGATCTCGCCGGCCCCGACATCCAGTTCCACATCCTTCCCGCGACCATGGACCAGGACAAGCTCATGAACGAGCAGAAGATGGTCCTGGAGGACAAGCCAGGCCTGACCAATGGTCTGCATCCAGGTGCCGATCAACGAAATAAGCTGACCAAACCAGAAAAGACGAAAATTACGATGACGTAGTGCTACAAATGTTCGCAGCAGGCCTTTGACCTGCTGCTGTTCGTTAACAAGTTCGGGAACCGGATGTTCCTCGTGATCATGAGCAAGAGTTTTCATTTACATAAGAATCCAATCTAGTTTTAAAAATGTTATCTATTGATTGCTCGATAATTCCTCACGAATTTGATGATGACGCTCGAGTTTCGCCAGAAGCCCGGCGCGCATTTGCTCGAGCCCGGTCAGCTTTTGTTCGATCAGGTGGAGCTGGTTATGAATAAGCTCGTCTGCTCGATCCAGTTGAGCAATCTTTGCTGGTGACTCTGTTTCATGCCGGTAGGCGACTTTGATCGCATCTTTTTCGTCCTCGGCCTCCAGTAATTCGCGGATATCGGCCAGGGAAAACCCCATCAGATCGCGCAGGTTCTTGATGCGCTCTAAACGTTGAATGTCCTCTTCGCTGTAGCGCCGGTAATTACCTTCAGTACGGCCTGTTGGGGGTAGTAATCCAACTTCTTCATAATAACGCAATGTGCGTTTCGTTAGTCCTGTTCGTGCTGCTACCTGTTCAATGGTAAACAGGCTGGGTCCGCCAATGCCGGATGAGGAGAATTGTTCACCAGCAGCAATCATAGTTTTCCTCCCCAAGGTGTGTAGGGTGTGCTAACAAAGAACGGAACACTACCATTGTATCACAAGATTGCCGTTTACGTCAATGTTACTGGTTGTTATT
>Ga0207693_10005548_pt1 | contig 10497 bp, 9 predicted proteins | sample LARL81metaG_FD_184347 | JGI IMG/M metagenome (GOLD analysis project Ga0207693, IMG submission 184347) | Corn, switchgrass and miscanthus rhizosphere microbial communities from Kellogg Biological Station, Michigan, USA - LAR L8-1 metaG... | ecosystem: Host-associated > Plants > Roots >... | reverse complement strand
CGCCCAGTCCCCGTGCGTCCAGACGCCCGGGAACCGGCGCCAGTAGGAGTCCAGGTAGCGCTCGTCGTCGCCCCAGATCCCGCGCGTCATCCCGGGCCACGGCCGCTTGCACACGAGCTCCCCGACCTCGCCACGCACGGGCCTACCCTCTACGCCGAAGACGTCCATGTCCATCCCGAGCGCCGGGAACCCCAGGGCCACAGGCTTGACCGGCTCCGTGATGCAGGTGGAGAGGAAGCAGGCGCCGACCTCGGTGCCGCCGGAGATGTTCACGATCGGCGCGCGTCCGCCGCCGACGCGGTCGAAGAGCCACAGGTACGGGTCGCGGTTCCACGGCTCGCCGGTCGTGCAGATCGCTCGGAGCGAGGACGTGTCCGACTCCGGGTCGCCGTGCGGGATCAGTGCGCGGATCAGCGTGGGCGAGACGCCGAGCATCGTCACGCGCTCCGCCTCGATCAGCTTCCAGAGTCGGTCTTGAGGGAAGTCGGGCGCGCCCTCGGCGTAGACGACTGCGGCCCCGCATGCGCCGGCTCCGACCACCGTCCACGGCCCCATGATCCAGCCCATGTCCGTCGCGAAGTGGACGCGGTCGCCCCGCTTGACGTCGGTCTGGTACGCGGCCTCGCGCGCGATCGAGACGAGAAATCCGCCCTGGACGTGGAGAGCGCCCTTCGGCTTGCCGGTCGTGCCCGAGGTGTACGCGAGCAGGTACGGGTGCTCCGAGTCGACCTCGGCGGGCGGCACCCGCCTCGCCGTGCCCTCGACGAGCTCGTCCCACCAGCGGTCCCGCCCGAAGGTCATCGGGACGTCATCGAGCCCGGCGCGGCGCCAGACGACGGTGTGCGTCACGGTCGGCGCCTGGTCGAGCGCTTCGTCGGCGATCGCCTTCATCGGAACGACGTGCCCGCGCCGCAGCGAGGCGTCGGCCGTGATCAGCGCCTTCGCACGCGCGTCGGCGAGCCGAGCCGCGATCGCATGTGCGGCGAAGCCGGAGAAGATCGGCACCTGCACGGCGCCGAGATGCGCACAGGCGTGCGACGCGATCGCGACCTGCGGCGACATCGGGAGGAAGATCCCGACCGCGTCGCCCTCGCCGATCCCGAGCGACGCGAGGCCCTCGGCGAGCGCGTAGACCGCTTCCGACAGCTCCCGCCACGTCATCGCCGTCCGCGTCCCGTCCTCGCCGGCCCAGACGGCGGCTTCCTCCCCGGCGTGCTCGGACTCCGCCCACCGGTGGACGCAGTTCCATGCGACGTTCAGCTTGCCCCCCGTGAACCACTTCGCCCACTCGATCCCGCGCGAGGTGTCGAGCACCTGCTCCCAGGGATGGGCGAACTCGAGCCCGAGGTCGTCGACGACGGCCGGCCAGAACCTGTCGGGCTCCTCCACGGAGATGCGGTGCAGCGCATGGAATCCGTCGACGCCGAGACGGCGCGCGAGGCGGGTCAGGTTCGCCTGCTCCACCCGCTCCGCGTCCGGCCGCCAGACGAAGTCCCTGCTCTCGTAGGCCACGCGCGAAGAGTACGGCCAGACGTGCGACGTAGGCATGGCCACCGCGTCTACCCTTGGCCCGGTGAAGGCGCGCCTCTTCGCTCCGGAGAACCGTCAGTGGTGGACGCTCGCCGCCGTCACCTTCGGGCTGTTCATGATCATGCTCGACAACACGGTGGTGAACGTTGCGCTGCCGTCGATGCAGGACGACCTGGGCATCAGCCAGTCGGGACTCGAGTGGGTCGTCAACGCGTACGCGCTGACGTTCGGAGTGCTGCTCCTCACAGGCGGGAAGCTCGCCGACCTCTTCGGCCGGCGGCTGCTCTTCATCGTCGGCCTCCTCATCTTCACCGCGTCGTCGCTCGCGTGCGGCCTCGCGACGGGCTCGGAGATGCTCATCGGCGCCCGGACGGTCCAGGGGATCGGCGCCGCGATGATGAACCCGGCGACGCTTTCGATCATCACCGCGACGTTCGCCCCGCGCCAGCGCGGCATGGCGATCGGCATCTGGGCGGGCGTGGCCGCGATGGCGCTCGCGATCGGCCCGCTCGTCGGCGGGATCCTGACCCAGAAGATCAACTGGAGCTGGATCTTCTTCATCAACGTCCCGATCGGCCTGATCGGGATCGTGGCGGCCCGGCTCTTCATCGACGAGAGCCGCGACACGACCGAGCAGCGCCTCGACCTCCCGGGTCTGTTGACCTCCGGGATCGGCCTCTTCGCACTGACGTACGCGCTGATCTCGACGAACCACCATCCGTGGGGCTCGCCGCTCGTCCTCTCCATGTTCGCGCTCGCCGTGGTGTCGCTCGGCGCCTTCGTGCTGCTCGAGCTGCATCAGCGGCTGCCGATGCTCGACCTCACGCTGTTCAAGAACCCGACCTTCGCGGGCGCGAACGCCGTGATGCTCCTCATCGGCGTCGCGATGTTCGGGATCTTCTTCTTCAACTCGCTGTTCTTCCAGCGGGTGATCGGCTACTCGGCGATCCAGACGGGCGCGATCTTCCTGCCGATGACCGTCCTGATCATGTTCGTCGCGCCCCTCGCGGGGAAGTTCTCGGACCGGGTCGGCTCGCGCTGGCTGATGGCCACGGGAATGCTGCTCTTGACGGCGTCCCTGCTCAGCTTCGCCCAGCTCGACGTCGGGTCCAACTTCTGGAACGTCCTGCCGGCGCTGCTGCTCGGCGGGGTCGGGATGGGCCTGGTGATGACGCCCACGACGGCCGCGGCGATGGGCTCGGTCCCGGTCGCCAAGGCCGGCGTCGGCTCGGCGGTGATCAACTCGATGCGCCAGGTCGGCGGCTCCCTCGGCATCGCGGTGATGGGCGCCGTCGTCGCGACGCAGGTCCACGTCACGAGCGGCCCCCTGCTCGCCGAGCAGTTCACCAAGGGCTATCACGACGCCCTCTACGTGGGCGCAGCCATCACCCTGTCGGCCGCGGCAGTAGCCGTCTCGCTGGTGCGCAAGATCGAGCACCCGCATCCGGCCACAACCGAGCCTGTAAGCGCCTGACCTAAGCCGGCACGAGGGCCGCCGACCGCGGTTGTCCAGGAGCGCGGGGCTCTGCCCCACGCGTTCACCGCGACACGCGGCGTACCCGGCCCTTAAAAGGAAGACCCCCGGCTGCGGCTCCGGGGGTCGATTCCTTCTATAGGCAGCTCCACCTTCTCTGGCAGCTTCCCCGGGACTTGGCTCTGCGGCCCAGCCACGCCCCAGCTGTTCTGCCTGGTGTAGCGCCTCCTGCAGTCGACCCTGGCGTCTGGCCCAACTGCAAGATGGCCTCACCTTAGAAGCGGATTCCCGGTCTGTCAAGTACCCCAGTCAAGTGATTTTGTAGTAACTTGCTTCACCGGAGTCCCGCCCCGAAAACATGACCCCTTTGGGGGATGCTCCTCCTTCTACTCTTAGGTTCTGTGAGTTTGGCTAAGCCGCTGATGTCGAAGACCACCGCCTCACGCAAGCAAGGAACCGCCGCCTCACAGGCGGCGTCGAGGCTCGGTGAGCGGCTCCGCTCGCTCCGCGTCGCAGCTGGGTTGACGCAGACCGAGCTCGCCGGCGACCGCTTCTCCAAGGAGTACGTCAGCCAGATCGAGCGCGGCAAGACGCGCCCGACGCGCGAGACGATCTCGTGGCTTTCAGAGCGGCTCGGCGTCGATCCGGCCTACCTCGCCAACGGTGTCTCGGCGGACGAGCGTGGTCGTGTCGACTCCTCGCTCGCGCGCGCCGAGGCGCTGATCGAGGCGCGCCGGAACCTCGAGGCGATCGAGGAGTACGAAGGGGTGCGTGACGCCGTTCTCGCGACGGGGATGCCCGAGCTCGAGGTGCGGGCCCTCTCCGGCGAGGCCACCGCGCGGATGCGCGAGGGCCAGGTGCGCGAGGCGCTCGAGCTGCTCGATCGCGCGCGCGTGCTCACCGAGCACGAAGGGTTCTCGGACCTCGAGCGCGCCGACGTCCTCTTCCGGCTCGGCGTCGCCCGCTACAAGCTCTCCAGCGTCCAGACGGCGATCAACCTCTTCGACGAGGCGCTGAAGCTCGCCGAGCGGACGCAGCTCCCGTCCGACCACCTCCGCTCGAACATCCTCTCGTGGCGGTCCCGGTGCTATCGCCGCCGCCGCGACCTCGAGGCCGCGCGGGAAGACGTGGAGCGCGCGCTCGAGCTGGCCGAGGGCCTGAACGACCGCCGCACGACGGCGGACATCTACTTCCAGGCGTCGATCATCGCCGACCGCGAGGGCCACTGGGTGCTCGCGCGCTCGTACGCCGAGCGCGCCCGGGCGATCTACGAGGAGATCTCCGACCAGCGGAACCTCGGCCGCCTGATGAACAACCTCGGCGGGATCAACTTCCTCCTGGGGCAGCCCGACCAGGCCATCAAGTTCCTGAAGGACGCGTTCCGGATCCACCTCGAGGTCGGCAGCGACGCCGAGGCCGCCTTCTCCGTCAGCTCGCTCGCCGACGTGCACCTGAAGACCGGCGAGATCGAGAAGGCCGAGGAGCAGGCGCGGCACGCGCTCAAGCTCCTCGGCGACCGCGTCGAGTTCCTCGACGGGATCGGGATGTCGCAGCTCGTCCTCGGCCGGGCCCTGCTCGAGCAGGACCGGCTCGACGAGGCCGACGAGGCCTTCAAAGCCGCCGAGTCGGCATTCGACCAGCTTTCCTCCGCCAGTCACCGCGCCGCCGCGTGGGTCGCGCAGGGTGATCTCGCCGTGAAGCGCGGCGACGATCAGACCGCTGCCCGGCTCTACCGGAACGCCGCAGAAGCACTGCAAGACGTCCGCTTCTAGGCCCCGAAAGGAGGTGTTTCACGTGACGAAGGCCCGCCTCTTCCACCTCTCGGTCGTGGCTTGCCTGATCGTCTTCGCACTGGTGTCCGCGCTGTCGTATTTCCCGGACGCCATGTTCGACGGGGCTGACTAAGCTCTCGCGGGTGCGCGCGTCGCTTGCCGTCGTCCTGGTCGCGGTGGTCGTGGCCGGATGCGGCACAGGGGGCAGTTCGCAGCGAAACGCGCCTAAGCCCGGGACTCTCGATGCAATCTGGCGTCGCGCCGGCCCGGCGGTTGCGCTCATTCCCGGGACGAACGACTACGCGCCCGGGGACGTGCGCATCTCGTTCCTGGTCGTCGACCGACGGGGTCGGGTCGTCGCGCGCCCACGTGCCCGCGTCTGGATCGCGAGCAGCCGCACCGCGGTCCCGTTCGCGACCTCCACGGCGACGCTCGAGCCCGTCGGCGTCGCCGGGTCGGCGAAGGACGTCTCGAGCATCTACGTGGCGCACTTCCGCGTGCGGAGGCCGGGCCACTACTGGATCGTGGCGCGCCCGATCGGCGGGCGCCCGATCGGTGGGCTGAGGGACGTCGTCGTGCGGCGCGCAGCTCAGTCGCCGGCCGTCGGCGCCAAGGCCTATCCGTCTAGGACCCCCACGCTCGCGAATGCGCCGTACTACCGGCTGACCACGCGGAGGCCGCCCGACCTGGCGCTCCTGCGTTCCTCGGTGGCGTCATCGCTCCGGGCGCACAAGCCGTTCGTGCTCGTATTCGCGACGCCGCGCTGGTGCCAGAGCCGGATCTGCGGCCCGGTCGTCGACATCGTCGACTCGGCTCGACGGCGCTTCGCAGGCCGCGGGGTCCGCTTCATCCACGTCGAGATCTACCGCGGCAACAACCCGGCGAAGGGCTTCAACCGCTGGGTGCAGGAGTGGCACCTCCCGTCCGAGCCGTGGACGTTCCTCGTCGGTGCCGACGGCCGGATCAAGGCCAAGTTCGAGGGCGCCGTCTCCCTGGCGGAGCTGTCGGCCGCGATCCGCCGTTATCTGTCGTAGGTCCGAATCCACCGCGCATTTGGGCCGTTCGGCCCATGCCGCGGAGAGCACCACGTGCAAATGTTGACAATGTTGTGTCTGCGGATCCCCATTCCGGGCTCTACAGCGTGCGTGAGGTCGCCGTCCAGCTGGGCGTGCACCCGGAGACGATCCGCCGCCTGATCCACGACGGCCGCCTGGACGCCGTCCGCGTCGGCCGCGTCCTCCGCGTGCACAAGCACGCGGTCGACACCTTTCTCGCTCGCCAGCGGGTCAAGCCGACGCGCTAGCTCAGGCGAACCCCTCGCCCAGGCGCTCGATCACCACGTGCGGGATGCGCGCGCGGGGGGACAGGTGGAGCAGCGTCCGGACGACCTCGGCGCAGTCCTCCGGCTGGATCATCTCGTCGGACTGGAGCCCGCTCCACGCGGCCATCGGCGTGTCGACGAAGCCGGGGCTGAGTGCGGTGGCGCGGACGCCGTGCTCCTCCTCGCCGGCGTTGAGCGAGCGCGTGAACGAGATCACAGCCGCCTTCGTCGCCGCGTAGACGGGCAGCTCCGGTGCCGGGATCGTCCCGGCTATCGACGCGAGGTTGACGATCAGCCCGTGCGACTCGCGGAGCAGCGGCAGCGCGGCGGCGGTGACGAGGAGCAGGCCTCGGAGGTTGACGTCGAGCTGGAGGTCGACGTGCTTCGCCGGGAGGTCGGCGATCGTCCCGCCGATGCCGATCCCGGCCGAGTTCACCAGCACATCGAGCGAGCCGTGCCGGGCCTCGTGCTCGTCGACGAGCCGCCTGCAGTCCTCCTCCTTGGCGACGTCGGCCGCGACAGCAAGCGCACCGAGCTCCGTCGCAGCAGCCTCGACCTTCTCCGGCCTCCGGGACGCGAGCGTGAGCTCGAAACCCTCGTCCTTCAGCATCCGCGCGATCGCGAGCCCGATTCCGGACGACCCGCCGGTGACTAGCGCCGCCTTCGCCATGGGCCATCTTTGCAGGTGGAATGGGGGGCGTGAGGGAAGCTGTTTCCCCTCACGCCCCTGGGGAGAGGAGGAGCCTTGCGGTTCCCCTCGACGTTGGTTCGCCGGACAACGCGGCTGCCCTGCCTTCCTGGTTCCCGACGTAACACGCTGAACCGTCGGCAGTCTGTAGACGAAGGTGGCGTAGATCCCTACAGTTCTCCGTTCCGCAACACCGGGGAGGTGCCGTGGACGCTCCGACCAGCCAGATAAAGCTGACCGATCTCGCCTCGTGCGGCGGGTGCGCGGCCAAGTATTCGGCCGCCCGCCTCGAGGAACTGCTCGCCGGATTCCTGCCGGTCGACTCCGAAAACCTGCTCGTCGGGCTCGCCCCGGCCGACGACGCTGCCGTCTACCGGCTCGACGACGAGCGGGCGCTGATCTTTACGCTCGACTTCTTCCCACCCGTCGTGGACGACCCGTCCGCATACGGAGCGATCGCCGCGACGAACGCGCTCAACGACGTCTTCGCCATGGGCGGAACGCCGCTGCTCGCGCTCTCGATCGCCGCGTTCCCGGAGGAGCTCCCGGTCGAGATGCTCGGCGCGATCTTCGCAGCGGCCGACGCCCAGGTACGCGCGGCGGGCGGCCTGCTCGCCGGCGGGCACACGATCCGCGACGCCGAGCCGAAGTACGGGCTCGCCGTCGTCGGCACCGCCCGCCCGGACGGGATCTGGCCGAAGAACGGCGCGCGGCCCGGCGACTCGCTCTTCGTGACCAAGCCGCTCGGGACCGGGCTGATCATGACGGGCTACAAGAAAGGGCTCGCCGGCCCGATGCAGCTCGATCGCGCGGTGTGGTGGATGCGCACGCTCAACAAGGACGCGGCCGAGGTGCTGCGGCCGTTCGAGCCGAACGCGGTGACCGACGTGACCGGCTTCGGGCTCTTCGGCCACGCGCACGAGATGGCCGACCGGAGCGGCGTCCGCATCAGGCTCGAGTCCGAGCGGTTCCCTGCGATCGACGGAGCGCTCGACCTGGCGCGCAACGGCATCCGCACGAGCGGCGACCCGCGCAACAGGGACTTCGCCGCGAGCCACGTCGAGGCCGACGGCCTCTCGGCGACCCTGGAGGCGCTCGGGTACGACCCGCAGACGGCGGGCGGGCTCCTGGTGTCGCTCCCGTCCGACCGGGGCGCGGCGCTCGAGGCCGAGTTCTCGGCCCAGCGGCTGTTCCTCCGTCGGATCGGGCGGGTCGAGGAGGGGACCGGCGTCGTCGTCGAGTAGGTGGGACGCGAGCGGCTGGGGGATGATCCACGGCCGCTTCCAGCCCTTCCACAACGGCCACCTCGAGTACCTTCGCGGCGCGGCGGCCCGGTCCGAGCGCGTCTTCGTCGGGATCACGAACCCCGACCCGTGGCGCATCAAGGAGGAGCCGACGGATCCCCTGCGCCATCTGCCCGAGTCGAACCCGTACACGTACACCGAGCGCCTGCTGATGGTCCAGTCCGTCGCGGCCGACGAGGGGATCCCCGTGCACGTGATCCCGTTCCCCGTGAACGAGCCGGAGCTGTGGCCCGCGTACGTGCCCGAGGGGATCACGCAGTACCTGAGGCTCTTCTCCGAGTGGGGCGGCGCGAAGCTCGAGCGGCTGCGCGAAGCCGGCTACGAGGTGGTGGTGCTCGACGAGGGTGTCGAGAAGGGAGTCTCCGGCGCGGACGTGCGCGACGCGATGCGCGCCGGCTCGGACTGGGAGTCCCTCGTCCCGCCCGCGGTGGCGCGGGTCATCCGCTCGCTCGAGCGAACTCCGGTCTGATGTACCCGATCGTCGTCGTCCTGCTCGACGGGCTGGCCGACCGTGCGCACGAGGTGCTGGGCGGGCGCACGGGCGTCGAGGCGGCGGCGACACCGAACCTCGACCGGCTCTGCGCCTCGGGCTCGAACGGGGTGCTCTACGCGGTCGGCCCCGGCCGGGCGCCTTCGAGCGAGGTCGCGCACTGGTCGATGCTCGGCTACCGGCCCGACGAGTTCCCCGGACGGGCGGTGTTCGAGGCCCTGGGCCGCGGGCAGGAGGTGAGCGCCGACCACGTCTTCGCGTACGCGGCGCTGCGGCCGGCCGACCGGCGCGACGACGGCTGGTGGCTGACCGGACGGCCGGATCCCGAGCGCGACGCGGAGGAGGCCGAGCGGCTCGTGGCGCGATGCGACGGGATCGAGGTCGACGGGCTGACGTTCGCGCTGGAGCACGTGTGGCGCGGCGAGGCCGTCCTCCGGATCTCCGGGGGCGCCGACGAGCGCGTCACCGACACCGACGCGTTCTTCCGTGACCGCCATCCCGTGCTGCGGCCGCAGGCGCTCGTTCCCGAGGCCGAGCGGACGGCTCGCGCGGCGGAGGAGTGGTCGCGCGAGGCGATGCGGCGGCTGGACGGCGAGCGGTTCAACGTGGTGACGCTGAAGTGGTGGGGGCGGCCGCGTTCTGTGCCGACGTTCGAGCAGCGCCACGGTCTGCGCGGCACGTTCGTCGCGAGCTCCGCGTTCCTGCGGGGCCTGGCTCGCGCCGTCCGACTGGAGCCGCGCGAGGAGGACGAGACGGATGACGCCACGGCCGACCTGCGCGGACGCATCGCGATCGTGCGCGAGCGGCTCGCCGCGGGTGACACGTTCGTGTTCGCGCACGTGAAGAGCGCCGATGCCGCGGGGCACACGAAGGACCCGCACAAGAAGCAGGCGGCGATCGAGCGGCTCGACTCGGCGCTCGGCGACCTGCCGACCGACGAGGCGATCGTCTGCGTCACCGGCGACCACGCGACGCCTGCCTTCCCGGACGTGATCCACTCCGGCGACCCGGTGCCGATCGTGCTCGCCGGCCCGGGCGTACGCGCGGACGGCGTCGACCGTTTCGGCGAGCTGACGTGCGCGGCCGGGATCCTCGGCCAGCTGCGCGGGCCCGACATGATGCCGGTGCTCCTGAACGCCGCCGACCGCCCGCTGTTCCTGGGCTCCCGCCCGACGCCCTTCGACGGCGCAGACGGCTATCCGTCCATCCTCGATCCGCTCTGAACGAGTCCGCCGCGACCGTTCGGGACGGCCGTGCATGAACCGTCACGCTTTCGGCACAGAATCGGCTCCCGACGGGCCAGCCGGGGGCGTACCCTGAGGTTGCTCACCCCCTCTGGGAGGGTGGGGGGTGAGTGGGTGGGTACGCGCCGGCCCGCGGACAAGGCGTAACTAGACTCGTCCGCGTGGACGCCCAGCTGACGGCGATCGGGCGCCTCCGCGGGATCGAGCTCTCGCCGGCGGCCTTTCTCCGCTTCGCGCTGGCCGAGCTCGCGGCGCTCTGGTTGATCGTCGCAACCGGCGCCGCCGTGCGGCTCACGGACTCGGGCCTCGGCTGCCGCCACTGGCCGGGCTGCGAGGCGGGGCACCCGCTGCCCGCGAAGAACGCGCACGCGTTCGTCGAGTTCGGCAACCGGCTCGTCGGCGCGGTCACGATCGTGCTCACGCTCGTTGCCTGGCTCGCGGCGCGGCGCACGCCGGACCTGCCTACGCACGTCAAGCGCCTGGCGCTCGCCGTGTTCATCGGCACGCTCCTCCAAGCCCCGCTCGGCCTCCTCGCCGTGGCGAGCGACCTGCGCTGGCCCGTCGTCGCCGCGCACCTGCTGCTCTCGATGCTGTTGATCGCCGGCGCGGTCGCGCTCGTGCTGGAGACCCGCGCCGTCGAGGAAGGAAACGCGCCCGGCGTCCTGCCAATCGAC
>Ga0207693_10005547_pt1 | contig 10497 bp, 10 predicted proteins | sample LARL81metaG_FD_184347 | JGI IMG/M metagenome (GOLD analysis project Ga0207693, IMG submission 184347) | Corn, switchgrass and miscanthus rhizosphere microbial communities from Kellogg Biological Station, Michigan, USA - LAR L8-1 metaG... | ecosystem: Host-associated > Plants > Roots >... | reverse complement strand
GGCAGTCAGCCCGGTACCGCAGCCCAAATCGAGAACCGGGCCGACTCTATCGCCAGATTGGATCGTGGGATGCTGCAGCAGCGCCGAGCGGATCAGGCCGGGAACACGGTAGCCGAGCGAGATCAGATGCGAGTCAAATCGATCAGCGTAGCCATCGAATACACTACGCACATAATCGACGTGCGCGCGTCCCGTGTCGGACACCTTGCCCGATGCAGCCACCAGGTGGCGGACATAGGCATCGTCGGGGCCGAGCTTGAGCGCCTCGGCATAGGCATCCGCCGCCTCCGCGTGCCGACCGAGGCTGGACAATGCCTGGCCTTTCAGGCCGAACAGGCGAGCGTCTGCCACGCCGTCCGAGCAGGCCTGCTCGGCCAACCGCAGGCCGCCGGTGAAGTCGCATCGGCGAACTGCCAGCAGGGCGGCAGCGCTGCGCAGCGCTGCCGCCCCCGGCGTCGCGGCGATGCCCGCCACGAGTGTCGCAAAGGCTGCGTCGCCGTCGCCATCCGCTTCCTGCGCGGCGGCCAAGCCCTCCCGATACGCTGGGTGAGCCGGATCGGCGGCTACAGCCTCACCGAGGCAAGCGGCGGCCTCGGCTGGGCGGCCTAGTTCCAGCAACAGCACGCCAAGCAGCGCCTTGGCTGACGGGTCGCGACGGTCGAGCACCACAGCCTCCGCTGCGTCGGCGGCGGCACCGGCCTTGTCATTCATCCGATGCCGCAACTCGGCCCGGCACTTGCGCAATCCGGCGTGGTCAGGGGTCTGCGCGATCGCGGCGTCCAGCTCCGACTGTGCAAGATCCGTGCGGTCCTCACGCATAGCAAGCACTGCGGCGAGCAACGCGAGAAGCGGTGACGGTGGCGCAAGGCGCCGCGCCGCGACGAGAAGCGGTCGGGCAGCGCCAGTGCGTCCTGCATCGATCAAGGAAGCGATGCGAGTTGTCAGTGCCTCTACATCGACAGTTTGCAGTTCCGGCATCGAATGCTCCTTTTGAGCAACCGCAGTCGGGATGCGGCTCAGACGACGAGGCCTCGCGCCTGAACAGCGAGGGAACTCAAGGTCGCCGTTGTGCTGTCGCTGCCGTTCGACGCCGCCGCCAGCAGATAGCGTTGGACGAAACTCTCGACGAACTTGGGGTCCTTGAACTTCGTGATATCGAGCCGCGAACTTACTGCCTTCTCCTGTGCCTCGAGCGGCTGAAAGGCGATCTGGAGCGGCAAGCCAAGTGCGGTGGTCACCACATTGCGCATCACCTTGTCGCCCAGAATCTGAACCACCGATGTGATGGTCGAAGCCTCCTTGCGGAACGTGAGGGCGTTCGACAGACCAGGCGTGGTGGCATCGAGCGACTGGCGCCACGTCGCTTCCGCATAGCCATCGGCGATAGCGCCGATCACCTTCGGATCCTGAATTATGCTGAGGCCCTTGGCGGCGAAGTCGTAGGTCTGAGCGACCGACTGCCAACGAGTGTCGGTCAACGTGTTGGCGAGCGACTTGGGATCATCCAAGTTTGACTGCAACGCCTTGCCGACCAGGGCCGTGTAAGGGATCTGGTCGGCAAGACCATTCGCGGTCAACAGCACCTTCATGACCGCCGGGTTCGACAGGAGCTGCTTCACCGTCTTGGCGCTCTTGACTCCGGCGGTGAAGGCATCGACGTCACGCTTCACCGCGGGCTCCGCCGCCGTCACCTTGATGTCCTGCGTCTGGTGCTGCTCCGCCGACTTCAGTGCGATGACGGGGTTCTGTCCCAGCGAGGTGGCAGAGCCGTAGAGCGCGGACAGCAGGCTGGACGAACCAGAGCTGTTCGCACCGTAAAGGCTCGTCAGGTAGCTGCCGATCGTGCTCACGACGAATGCGTCTACCAGCGGTTTCCGGTCGCGTCAGGGCCGACCGGCAAGTCCCGCCGCCACGTTCTCGTTGACGGAGATCAGGAATTCGAAATCGGGTGCATCGCGATCCATCTCGCGCTGTACTGCGAGCCCTACAGAGACGATCCCAGCGCGGAGATCGGCGGGCAGTGCGTTCGAGGGATCATTCATGAGATTCGTCACGGTCGACCAGAGCCGGCGATTGTCGGCAATCGCGCGCACGCGCTGGATCGCGCCGGACTCGCGCGCCGCCTTCAGCGCACCTATGGCGTGGTGGAACACATCGGCCTCCTGCTCACGGTCGGTTCGATGCGTGGCAGCGGACTCGTAGGCGCGAGTAGCCTGGTTCATATCGGACATGGCTCTGGTTGATCCCTCTGGGTTGAGTTAGGGTGTGGAGACACGCTGGTGATCGCCTGCGTGCGATCGAGCACCGTGTCTTCGTGGCGAATGACTCGCCGCGTGAGCTTCAGGGCCAAATAGCAGTCGTCAGCCTCCGCGGCACACAAGGCACGATCAAGGATTTCGCACGCTAGGCCTGACGTGGTCGCCCGCTTGAACTCGGCGATCAGTTCACGTGCCGCGACGAGACCTCTGGCCCGCTCTTCCGCCGAGCCGATATAGGCCGACTGCAGGGCGAAATAAATCCGTCGCGCCGGAGTGTCGGCCTGGTCGGGCGGCATGATCTGCTTGCCGAACAGGAAGCGCGATTTGGCGGTCAGCTCGATCCGCGACTTGGTCCGGAAGCGGATAGGCGCGCCGTTGACGATCATCATTTCGCCCTGGCGCAGCTCCAAGACAAGATTAGACATCCGCCTCTTCCTGGTTGGCCGGTTCCCGCACAAAGCCCTGCGGGACCCAAGATGTGCGTGCCGGCATTCCGCCGATCTCCCTACTCCGACCGGACGTTCCTGTCCGGTCGGGATCAGGTCGGATAGTCTACCTGAACAGGCTCATCAGCGCCTGCGGTGCCTGGTTTGCCAGCGACAGGGCCTGCGTGCCCAACTGCTGACGGATCTGCAGCGCCTGCAACTGCGCCGACTCCTTGGCCAGATCGGCGTCCACCAATGAACCAAGGCCGGCGTTCAACGAGTCGACCTTGTTGTTGTTGAAGGTGATCTGGCCGCTGACGAAGTTCGCCTCCGAGCCAATCGTGTTCAGCGCCGTTCCCACCGCATTCATCTGCCGCGTGAACATTCCGCCGGCAGTGAGCAGCGCTGCGGCATCGGCGGCGCCCATGGCAGCTTGGCCCGCGTGGCCCCAGGTCGTGTGGGTCGCTGCAACAGTATGCCCGCCGACTTGCGTCCCATGACCAGGCACCGTGCCGGTGCTGGGGGTAGCGGCAAAGTGGAGCGAAAGCGAGCCGTACAGGGCGGCCCCACCGAATGTGGCGATCCCGTACGTCGCGCCCGCTTCATTTCGAATTGTTACCACGCGCGCGAAGTTACCGCTACTTCCGGTGATGTCGCCTACCAGCGTCGCGCCGTTGTAACTCGTATCCTGAATATTCGATTTTACGGCTGCCAGCAGGGAGTTATATTGCGTCTGATACTGGGTGCGCATGTTGCCGGACACGTTACCATCCGCCAACTTCACCAGCACGTCGCGCATGCTGGCCATCGTGTTCGAGACGGAGGTCAGACCCGTTTGCGTGGTCGAGATCAGGCCCTGCACGCTGCCGAGCTGCTGGTTCGCAGTAGTGATGGAGCTGACCGTGGAGCGAACATTCTGCGCCACAGCGAAGGCCGCGCCGTCATCGGTGGCGTCCGCCACGCGGTAGCCGGTGGAGACCTGCTTCTGCGTGGCAGCCAGGTCCGTGTTGGTCTTGTTCAGTGACTGGAGGGCGATCATCGCGCCCACGTTCGTTTGCACAGAGTTGACGGACATGATGTCTTACCCTTCTAGTACATCGAGTTAAGCATGCTCCCGCCTTCTGCGGGCATGGGGCCATATTGATGCGCCCAGGTTAACGGCCGATGAAGCGTGCCGCGGTTTCATCATGCCGCAGGCAGGAATTTTGCCAGCGACAGGCTGTTCAGCGTCGCGATGAGCTGGTAGGAGGCCTGCATCTGCGTCTGCACCTGTGTGAGCTTCGACAGTGCGGCCGCCATATCGACCTCCTCGGCCGAGGAGACCTGGCCGGTCAGCGCCGTCTGCGTGTCGGCGAGCCGGCTCTGCGTGGCGGTCAGCGACGACTGCACGTTGCCCAGCACGCCGGCGTCCCGCGCCATGGCGCCGATCGCCCCCGACATACTGGTGCGTGTGTTCTGCACCAGGTCCTGAAAGCCCGCGACATTTGCCTGCGAACTGCTGAGCGAGCCGATCGTGGCCAACCCGCGCAGGACATCTCGCATATAGGACCCGGTGGTGGTGGAACTGCCGTCATCAACCGTCGACGGTATCAGCCCGTTGTGGCTGGCCGACAGTCCCGTCGTCTCGGTCAGGTTCTGCCCTACCTGCACACTCGGCAGCGCCGGTGGATCACTTTTGGACAGAAAGTTGGAAAACGGCGATGGGGGGCCGGCGACGCCTGTGTACCGTGCGGCAGCAAGCGTCGCCTGGGCGACCGTTGCCGCATCGTGTCCAGGCTGGCCGAGCAGGCTGACCGCCGAACTGATTGTCGCAAAGAAGCCCGTCGGGTTGGCGGTCGTATCGGTGATCTGGTCCGGATTCAGTACCGGCGGATTGCCGGTGTCCTGGCCGGCGAACACGTAGACGCCACCGTCCTGCGTATCCAGCAGGCCCGCCACCTGCCTCAGCGCATCCCGTGCCGAGGCTGCGATGGTGTCTATCGCGCTCGTGTTCACGCCCTGCACGTTGTTGAGCTGCGCATAGAAATTCGCGGCGATCGACTGGATCTGCGTCAGCGACGATTGCGCCACCGACATCCGTCCCGTGGCGGCATCCACGTTGTTCTGCCACGCCTGCATGCTGGCGATCTGTGGGTGCAGATTGAGCGAAACCGGCGCGCCCGTGCCAAGACCGGCGTAGTTGTCGGCAATGAGGCCGGTGCTCACCTGATTGCTGATCTTGTTGAGCTGGGCATGCGTCGCCTGGCTGTCCTGGATCAGCTTGGTGAGAGTTGCGTTTCCGGTGACCCCGGTCATCGTGGTGATGCCGCTCATGGCGCGCCCCTCATTGCACTGCCTGCAGGAGTTGCGTCCACATCGACTGTATTGTGGCGATGACCCGTGCGTTGGCCCCGTAGGCGTTCTGCAATTCGATCATCCGCGACATCTCATTATCCATGTTCACGCCGCTCTGCGCCGACAGCTTGCTCGCCAGCGTCGACTGCACCGCAAGCTCGGTGTCGGCCTGCGTTGTGGTGGCGGCGCTCTCCTGCGCCTGCGATGCGACCATGGTGGAGGCGAGCTGCCCCAGTGAGGAGGGCGCGACATACGGCGCGTTCAGGTTGCCTGCCGGGCCGAGGCCACTGACGGTGGAAACCAGCGTGTTGCCAAACGTCTGGTTCAATACCGCTTTGATAACGTCGGTGAAGCCGGCGAGCTTGTTGACGTTGACGCTGGGCGTGCCGTCGCGCACCAGCGATGGCGTCTTCACGACGTCGGGATTGACTTGAATGGTGCCGGCAAAGCCGACATAGCCCTGCTGTGCGGGCGGCGGCGTATTCGCCGGCAGTGTCCCGTCCGGCTCGGTGAATAACTTGAGGCCGGTGGCTGCGAACTGACTCGAGAGGTTCTGCGCGAATTCGTCGAGCTCCGCCTGATCGGTCGGCAGCGTGACGTCGCGCAACGTGATGTTGGCGCCGATCTGCCCACCGCGAAGCTGGCTGGTCACATCGGTGCCACCGAGCATGATCCCCTCGATGCCGCCCTTCGGGTAATACGCACCGGGCTGCACGTTGCTGCCAGAAGTCGTGAAAGGATTGTCCGTGCCACGGGTCGGCAACAGCAGACCAGCGGTGGTGGAAATCAACTCGTCGCCGTTCGGCTGCTGCAGCGCCTTGATATCGACCAGCTGCGAGAGCTTCGCCACCGCCGCGTCGCGCTGGTTCTCGAGATCAGCGGTGCTCTGGCCGCTCGCCTTCAGTTCGATGATCTTGGTGCTTAGGCCGCCGATCGTGCCAAGCGTGGAGTTCAAAGTCGTCACTTCGCCGACGATGTTGTCCTGCGCCGTCTGGCGCTGTGTTGTATATGCGTCGCTGAGGGTGTTGATGCCCTGCGCCAGTGTCGCCGCGGTCGACACCACCTGGCTCTGCTGCGGCGCATTGCTGGGGTCGTTGAGCAGGGCGGAGAATTGGTTCTGCAACTGACCCAGCAGGCTGGCAATGTCGCTGCCCTGACCGGGTGTTCCCTGCACCGCGTCGATCGCCTGCAAGGCGGTCTGGCGTGTCTGTAGTCCGGCGACGGTCGCGTTCTGGCTGAACAGCTCACCCTGCAGCATGGTGTCGAGGTTGCGGATCGCCGGCCCGCTGTGCACGCCGAGACCCTGGCCGTCGGCGGTGACGCTGGTCTGAGTGGCGATCTCCGCCGCATATCCCGGCGTGTTAGCATTCGCCACGTTCTGCGACACAATCGCCATTTGGCGATTGACGTTGGCCAGCCCTCCGGCCGCGATCGACAGTGCGCCGTCGAGTCTCATGGACCAGGTCCTAAACCATAAGCATTAACGTTTCGTATCTATATTCTTTTATTGCGACAAATCGTCGACTTGGGGTTCGCCGTCGTTCGCCACGTTTTGTGGCACCAGCGCAAACTGGCTGTCGCTGTTGGCTAGCCCGCCGGTGACGATTGACAGTGCGGCATCGACGATCGCGGCAAGTTTCCTACTGCTTCATGTTGATCGTCTGCTGCAGCATCTGGTCGGCCGTGGTCACCATCTTTGTGTTGGCCGAATAGGCCTGCTGCGCGACTATGAGTTTGGTAAACTCGGTGGCGATATCGACATTGGAGCTCTCGATAGACTCGGTGACGAGGGTGCCCGCACCGTTGGTGCCGGCGGCCTCGGCCAGCGGCGTGCCGGAGCCGGGGGTGGCTGTAAAAGCCTGGCCGTCCTGGCGCTGCAATTGATCGGGGGCATTGAATGTTATCATCGGCACCTGCGCTATCATGCGCGACTGACCGTTGTCGTAGTTGACCACGATATTGCCATTGGACTGTGTGGTGACCGATGAGAACGCACCCGGCGGCACTCCGTTCTGGGTCAGCCCTCGTAAGCTGTATTGCGTGCCGGCATATTGCGTCACGCCGTCCGATCCTCCGTACGTTCCCAGGTTCAACTGGATAGTTTGCGCCGGGCCGGAACCGAAGTTGGCGGAGAAAGTCAGAAATGACTGTGCGTTCTTGTCACCAGTCCAGGCTTTGGAAGCACCCGTGACCACGCCTGGTGTCGCTCCCGTTTCCACGTCACCGATGGTGCCCGGGTCCGCGCCGTTTATTCCGAAGGTGACGTCAGCGCTGCCAGTCTGGGAAATCCCTCCCGCATCGGTGTAGCTTATCACGACGTTCCAGGCACCTGGGGCGCTTTGCGTCCAGCCCAGGTTGACCGTGTGCATGGTGCCAAGTGCATCATACACGTTGATGTCCGAAGAGAGCGGCGTCGTGGCTGCCGGCGTGGCGGGCAGGTTCGCGGACAGCGTCACGGAGGATGTCGCAACGGGATTATAGACAGTCTGCGACACCTGGATCGGCGTCAAGGTGTTCTGATTCACGACATTTGCGCCGGTGTTCGGATCGGTCACCACCGGCCAACCATTGAGGAACTTGCCGGCGCTGTTCACCAGGTAGCCGTTCTCGTCCATTTGAAAATCACCGGCCCGCGTGTAGTACTGCTGTGGATCGAAGGAGGGGACATTGTTCACCTCGCCGTTCTGCTGCGATACGGCGAAGAAGCCTTGGCCTGTGATGGCGAGACCGAGCGGATTGTCTGTCTGTGTGATAGTGCCTTGCACGTTGTTGACATAGTTGGGCGTGGCAACCACGGCGCCAGGATCGTTGTGGGCCGCACTGCTGGTGGTCAGGTAGTCGATGAAGTTGGTATCGACCCGCTTGAAACCAACCGTCTGGCTGTTCGCGACGTTGTCGCTGATGTTGCCGAACGCGCTGGATTGCGCCGTCAGTCCACTAATCGCGGTGTTCATGGCGCCGAACAAGGACATTGGATAGCTCCTACAAGGGCTGCGGTGGTGGTCCGCCCGCACACTTACTCGCAGGAACCATGCCATCGATCAGTGCGGTGATTCCGACGTGTTTCACCGGATCCGCTGATGCGTTCGACGCTCCCAGGCACAACCGCCCCGGCAGTTGCTGCCTACCACCGTTCTGCAAGCCAGCGCTGGCCGCCGTTCGCCATGCGCCAGTCGATGGCATGACACTTGCTGCCAGGCAGGATCGAGAAGCAAAACCAGATGCAAGCAAGATTTTCCGTCGCACCTCAGACAACTGCCGCACCGCAATCCCCCCAACCTGCCGGCGGGGAACGGACAGCGAAGGCCGCGCAGCAGTTCGACGCGGCGATCGGCGTGGCGAAAGCGGCCTATGACGCGCAGCCGAAGCCTGCCGGCGAGAGCGCGAAGATGCCGCACGGTGAGACCGCCCACTCTGCCGCCTCGCGGTCTGACGGGTCGGCAGCCGATGCGCACGTAGATGCCGGGAAATCGGGTGAGGCGGCGGCTGCGGCATCGCAACCGGCCGCCCGTGGACAATCACCGCGGAACGCCTCAGCGACCGACTCCGCCAGTCGCCAACGACGAGCACAATCACCGACGCCAAAATCGGCGGGGCCCACGGCTATCGCCGCGCCAGCCGGCGACGTCCACGATGCTGCGGCCGCCGCATCGGAGAGCAACCCATCGCCGGCTCCCCTCGACGGCTTGCCCGCCGCGGCGGCGCAAACCGGGTTGCCACAGTCGATCGTGCTTCCGACTGCGACCCCACCGGACCCGCAGTCGCAGGACCCTTCAGTCCAGGCCGGCCTCGAGCAATCGGTCGCCGGACGACGCGGATCCTTCGAGCACCCGCCCACAGCACTGATTACCGGGCCTGAAGTCGCCGCGGATGACGCGACCGTGCAGCCGCCCCTCGCCGGGGCTGCCGCCCCCGCACCGGGTCGATCAGCGCCCAGGGGCGATTTCCGGGCATTGGCGGATCGTTCAGGCGAAGAGCGCCCGACCCACGCACCGGCCGACCACGGGCCGTCAGCCACCGCAACGCCAAGCCCGGTCGGACCAGAGCTCGGTCCCCTGGGGAACCTCGCGACGGCGGCATCGGCACACCAAGAGACCACTTCTGTCGCATCGACCGAGCCGCCAACGCAGCCTGGCTCGCCAATCGCACTGGACACCGCACCCTCTGTGTCGCTGCCCAGTGTGCCGTCTGCGTCAGGCACACCGCATCCGTCGCCGCCCACCTCCCCGGCGTCGCAGGTGGCACCTGTACTGGTGTCGCTCGGGCATACGCCGGACGGCGCGACGCAGCTGACAGTGCGCCTCGATCCACCCGAGCTGGGCCACGTCGAGGTGCGCATCGACCGCCTGTCCGACGCGGGGGCCCGCGTCGAGATCACCGTCGAGAAGGCCGAGACGCTGACGCTGCTGTTGCGCGATCAGCAGCAGCTGCAGCATGCGCTGGACCAGGCCGGCGTGCCCGCGGACGGTCGCAGCGTCACGTTCCATATCGCCTCACCCGAGCCGGCATCACGCAATGAATGGGCAACCCCCTCCGCCCCAGGCCCGGCCACTGGTGGGCTGAGCGGGGACAGCTCGCGTGGCGCCTCGCGTCAGGGCGGCCAGCCGGGACGCCAGCATGCCGGCACGAACGCCGGTGACGAAACCGAAGTCACGCCGATCGCGGCGCCAGACTGGGCGCGCGCCGGTCTCAACATCACAGCTTGACGCGAAAGGGAACCATCCCATGAGTCTCGCAACTGTCGCCGCGCAGCAGAACAGCACCAGCACCAGCAAGAGCACCAGCACCGCGGCCGCACAGCAGACCGGCAGCGCGGCGCTCAATTCGCTGTCGGCCAACTTCGGCGACTTCCTCAAGCTGCTGATGACCCAGCTGCAGAACCAGGATCCCACCAGTCCGCTGGATACCAATCAGTTCACCAGCGAGCTGGTGCAGTTCTCCAGCGTCGAGCAGCAGATCAACACCAACACCAGCCTGACGCAGTTGATCCAGCTCACCCAGGCCGGCGAGGTGATGCAGGCCTCGAACATAACGGGCAAGACAGTGACCGTCAGCTCCGATCATGTGCCGCTGCAGAACGGCAAGGGGACGGTCAAGTTCACCGCGCCGGCAGCAGAGCAGGTGGCGATCGCGATCTACAGCGACACCGGCGCCAAGCTGAGCGACGCGACCATGACGGCGACCAAGGGTACGAACACCTGGACGTGGGATGGCACCGACAGTTCTGGCCGCACGCTGCCGGACGGCAGCTACAAGGTCGCGGTAGCCGGCGCGAACGCCGATGGTACCGTGAGCGCGCTGCCGTTCAGTGTGGTCGGTACCGCGACCGGCGTGCTGAGTCAGGCGAACGCGGTCCAGTTGCAGTTGGGCGCGCTGTCGGTCGATTTCTCCAAGGTGCAGTCGGTGGGGAACTGATCGTATCAGGGTCCCATGCGCATCGACGCCGGGTGGCCGCCCGACTTCAATCGCTTGCCGGTGTT
>Ga0207693_10005546_pt1 | contig 10499 bp, 8 predicted proteins | sample LARL81metaG_FD_184347 | JGI IMG/M metagenome (GOLD analysis project Ga0207693, IMG submission 184347) | Corn, switchgrass and miscanthus rhizosphere microbial communities from Kellogg Biological Station, Michigan, USA - LAR L8-1 metaG... | ecosystem: Host-associated > Plants > Roots >... | reverse complement strand
AGAGCCGCTCCCAAGCAAGTGTATTGACGTAGATCGAGCATTAATCTAATTGATGATTGTTGATTGTAGATTGTTGATTAAACAACCGAACCCGAAGGAGGCAGGGCACGTTCCTTCGCAATCAACAATCTAAAATCAACAATGGGTTTAGCTACAAACGGGCCTGAATCTTTTCGGCCAAGGTTCGGAAGTCGGTTACGCCCTGCAGTTCGTAGTCGGGCAGTTCGACTCGAAAATGATTCTCAAGTTTGGTCAGCAGATCGAGCGTCTGCAGGCTGTCGATCCCCAGTGCTTTGAAAAAGTCATCGTCGGGAGAAAGCTTTTCGCGCGGTACTTTGAAGTGCGCCGAGGCGAGATTCAGGATCTCGTCCAGGGTCTTTTCAGCTGTTGGCATAAGCAGTCATTCTAATTCAGTTTCGACTACGGCAAATAAGGCTGGGCATCCTTCGATTCGACGAACTTCTTTAGGCCGGCCTGCACTGCTGGCCGGGAGAACAGGTCGCAAAAGATGTCGATTTCGCGCTGTAGTTCCTCGCGCGGAATCGGTTTGATGAACTGCTTTGCCGCCGCGGAAGTGCCACGATCAAATTTCGCAATCTGAGCCGCGGTGGCACGAGCGGCTCGAAGGACTTCGCCTTCCGCAACCACCTGGCTTACTAATCCGATCTGCTGCGCCTTGGTGGCGTTAAAGCTACGGCCGGTGAGTAATAAATCCCTGACCACAGCATTGCCGATATCGCGCTTGAGGCGCGGGATTCCGCCGAATCCGGGGATGAGTCCCAAACGCAATTCGGGAAACGCGAATCGTGCCGTTTTATCCGCGACGATCAGGTCGCAGGCCAGCGCCAATTCGAATCCACCACCGAATACGACACCATTCACAGCAGCGATGGTCGTAAGCGGAGAGGCATCAATTGCATTCAGCGTGTGATGGATGCGCTCCAGAAACTCGCGGACGCCCTTGGCAGCGTCTGCTTTCGCCATTGCCTGCGAGCGTTCGTACAGCTCGCGCAGGTCGGCACCAGCACAGAAGCCGCATTTCAAATCGCTGTAGATCAGAACGGCGTGCGCTGACTGATCGAGGCTTTGCAGATAGCGCGAGAAGGCTTCGAGATCATCCAGCGATTTGGAGCCTATCTCGTTGCACGGAGTACGGTGGAGACGGAGTTCGACAACGCCTTCCTTGAACTCCCAGGACATGTTTTCGCCGGCATGATTCGGAGTGCTCATGCAGTCTTCACCGTCCGGTACATGTCGTCGATTTCGTTCTTCATGCGAGATGCGATGAGGTCGCGCTTCAGCTTGCCGTTAGCGGTGAGCATGCCGTTGTCGATTGAAAAAGCCTCTTGCCGGATGTAGAAAGCCCGCACCTGCTTGTAATGCGGGAGTTGCAGATTCACGGCATCTAATGCAGTTTTCACCTCTTCCCGGGTGACGCTTCCGGTGATAAGGCCAGTCAGGTATCCACGCCCGTTCCCGATAATCACGACCTGCTGCGCGTTCGGCAGATGCTTGGCAATCTCGTCTTCCACTGTCTCGGGAGCGATCTTATGCCCCGATCCCAGAACAATCAGATTCTTAATTCGTCCAACGATTCGCCAGGTTCCGGTCGAATCAAGTTCACCTTGATCGCCAGTGTGAAACCATCCGTCGCGCAAAACTTCCGCCGTCTGCTGCTGCCGATTCCAATATCCCAGAAAAACGTTTGGGCCCCGAACAACGATCTCGTCGTTTTCAGCGAGCCTCATCTCGATGCCGGGGATTGTCGGGCCGACGTGACCCGGAACAGGATTCTTCGGGTCGTCCATCGTGAGGATGCCAGTTGTCTCGGTGAGCCCGTAAACCTGCAATACTGGGATGCCCAGCATGCGGAAATAATCTTGTGTCTCAGGAGTTAGCGGAGCAGACCCGCAGATCAGCGCTTTCAGATTCTCGCCAACCATCTTTTTGCGGATGGTCGGGAAGACGAGCTTGTTGGCCAACCAAAGCCAGAGTGAGCCCGCGCCATTTTTGGTGGTCCAGTCTGCCTTGGCCCGCGAATAGATGGCCTGCCCAATGCCGCCTTTTTTTGCAATCTGCTCGTCGACTCCGCGCCGCATACGCTCGAGTAACTGCGGCACATTGAGGAAATAATGCGGTGCAACCGCGGGCATATCGTTTGGGATCCTCGTGAGATCAGTATTGAGAATAACGAGGCTGCCGCGCAGCATGAACGTCAGGACAGCAATCCACGACGCGCAGAAACTGAATGGCAAATAGTGAAAGATGCGGTCCTGCCCGGTGCGCCCGCCCATTAATTCCTCGAGTCGCGCGGAGGTGCGACCCAGCATGAATCCGACATTCGCTGCGGCGAGCACGACGCCTTTCGCTTCACCCGAAGTTCCCGACGTGTAGATAATCGTGACCGGATCTTCCTCGCGGACCTGCGGACGATCCAGGCTGACGCCTTCGACACCAGCAAAGATTTCGTCAAAGAGGAAGTTTGTAGGAGCGTCTGCCCAGGCTTGCTGAATTTCGTCACGCAGGCCGATGTCGCCGCAGCAGACCATAGACGGCGCGCTGTCCTTCATGATCGCGACCAGTTCCGCCGGTGCTTGGCGAAAATACAGCGGGACGACGATCAGGCCTTCGGCCATCGCGGCGAGATCCATCGCGATCCAACGAATGCTGTTCGGCGCGAGGATGCCGCAGCGGTCGCCCTTCTTCAGTCCTTTGGACGCGAGGAACGTGCGGGCTTTCGCGACCAGATCGAGCAACTCCGATCCAGTCACATCTGTGATCTGGCCGTCGCGGATCTCCTGCAACACAGTTGCGCCGGGAGCGGACTTGAGTTGCGCAAAGATGTCTCCTACAAAGGGCATCGATGTCTTCTGGGAATCGAGCGACTAACTATAAGCGGAAATCAATTGTTTCAGCGAATCGTTCATCGGCGGCAAATAGTCTTCCCAACTCCATTCGCCGGTGCGCGTGGGAAATTCCGGATAGCGCCGCTGCACTTCTTCCTCGAAGAAAAAGCCCATCTGAGCCATGACTTTGAGGTTCTTCACTACCGTACGCGCAATTCCGTCGGAGATTCGTTCACCCTCAGTTGCCAAGACATTCATCGCAGCCAACAACTTTGGTTCGAGATCCGGATCATCAACGGTGCTCAGCAGTTCCTGATGTCCACGTTCACGCATCAGATTGCGGATGCGTTCGTCCATCGTGATACCTGCCGACGGCACCAGCGCCGGCATGGAAGTGACGATGCCGTGATAGCGCGAAGAAGCCATCATGTGGCAACAGCGCAGGATGCTGACCAGTTCGTACATGTTGTACTGGTCCGAGGTCAGAACAGGAATTCCGCCGAGCTTTTCCGCGATGCGATCAGCCGGGCGCGCGTCAAGTCTCTCGGTCGCCACCATGATCACGAAGACTTTGCGCTGCTTCCGGAATGCGTCCACCGCATTCGCGATCGACGTCAGATAGTGCTGGTATGCACGGTCGGCATCTGGTCCGGAATTGTGGAAATATACGGTGCGGTAATGGCTGTCTTTGTAAGCGCCCGTCAGCCCGTGCAATGCATATTTCATGACAGACGCGCGCACCGGCCACTCGAACGGATTGATCGGGCAAACCACGAGCACTGGGGTACGCCCATCCCATCCAACCTGCCGCAGAACACCTTGGCCGTATTCGGCCGGTCGCGGTTCGAACGTCCATGCAGTATCCGTACCGAGTTGAGTCGGGACTCCCATTGCGCTCAGGATTCTCCGCGACTCATCGTTACGCGTAATCACAAGAGACTGTTTGCAATAGCGCGCACACATCTTTGCCACAAGCGGGTCCATGTAGCCGGCCTCGGCTCCGTAGCCAACGGACAATTTATTCTCGACTGCGGCGAGGCCCAACGATCCGATCATCATCGCGGTCAGGGCATTGGCAAACTTGCTCTTGAACATCGAGCCTTCGCAGGCGACCACGCCATGATGCTTGGGAACTTCGTCGAACAGGAACGGCGGAAAAATATCGGGAAGATGTACCTGCCTGGTGTTGTCGAAATAGCCTTTCGACCGCTCGAAGTTCTGGCTCATGACGCTGAAGTCGACGCGCTCATCACCGAGAATGTGGCGGATCTGCCGCAGCATCTCTTCGACACGCACATCCGATCCCATATTGCGCGTTCCGTTGTAGCCGGCGAACAGAAGTTTTAGTTTCTCGCCCGGCTGCCAAGCCTTGTTGCCGCCCATCATCCAGCGCACCTTGGCGCGCTCGATGTTGCTGCTGACCCAGGCTTCGAGGATGAAGTCCATCATGCGGCGTTTCCTCCTCTGGTCGAGGGCCACGGTTGGTACTGGTATTCGAAGTTGTTTTCGCGGCTGAACTTCAGAAGAGGATAGCTGTACTGCGAAAACGGCACCGGCTTGCGCCCGAGTTCCGAAGTTACCCGAGTGTTGTCGAATACCGTGTTCCACACCAGATACGGCATGAAAACCTTCATCAGTGAGGCTCCGCGGCCCATCGGTCCTTTGCGATTGGAAAGGAACTTCACTGACTCGGTAAAGGGGCTCTCAGCAAACGGCAAAAAAATGGGCTTGCGCTTCTGCTGAGCGGCAGCGAGCGCAGCCGTCACTTCACGAAAAGTCTGGGAGGATATCCCTGAGGAAAGATGGTAGGTGTCGAACTTCGGCTGATCTTTCTGATGCAGCGTGGCGATGGCGTCGGCTACGAAGTCAACATTGATGATATCGATCTTGTCTGTGGGGCGGAACGGAAGGACGGGCAATCCCGCCAGAAACACAAACGATCGCACCATGTCGAATTGCGTGGTCTCGGCATGACGGCTGTCTCCGAGGACGATGCTTGGACGGAACACGGTCTTGGGAGTGTCAGGGAGCAAGACTCGAGTCATGTGTTCGCAGAACTTTTTTGTCCGAGCGTACGGATCGTAGTCGGAGCGGTCCCAGTCAATCGAGTTATCTTCGGTGACGACTTCGTTGTTGCGCTTCCCGGCCACGGCGACTGTGCTGACTTCGCTGAACCGGCGCAGCCCGTGGTAATGCTCAGCGTGACGGGCGAGCGTCAGGACTTCAAGTGTTCCTCGAAGATTTACGTTTAAGCAACTCTTTTCAGACTTACGATTGAGGGACGCGGCGCAATGAATAACCGAATCGGTAGTATGCACCAGACGATCGTATTCATCACGGTTCAAGCCGAAACCCGGCGAAGTCAGATCGCCGCAGAAGATGCGTATCTTCGTCTGCAGGTATTCGTAGAAGCCGGGAAACTGTAAATGGAGTTGAAACGATTGCCACAGGCGAAGCTGCGCTCCCTGTTGATCACGAGCGCGCACCAGCAGGTTCAGCGAAGCACCGTGGCCTTGCAGCAGGTTGGCGGCGACATGTGCGCCAATGTATCCAGTCGATCCGGTCAGGAATATCGCCACGTTGCTCCGTCAGTCCCGGTCTTCAAAGCGTCTCCGTTCGAAGCCGCGAGTTGAAACGTCCGGGGAGGCCGTACCTCCAGCGGACGGCCTTCAATCAAAGGATACGTCCAGCGCCGCAACGCCGGAATATGAATATTGATCCAGTACTCCCACCAATCTAGCGATCGCGTGTTGTAGCCGAACTGTTCTTGTTCTTCGGGGACAAGGGCGTATGAAAGTTTTTCGATGTTCTCAGCCGTGAAATCGTGCTCATTCAAGAGAATAAATGGCTCGAACAACTCTATGAGCTTTTCGACTCGCTCTAGATTCCGTTCCGCCTTCACCAACGGCGCCTTTTTGAGTGGCAGCGGAGACATGATGCGCTGAATCGATTTCACGATCGCTTTCTGAGCCGGAGCGGACATCCGGTTGTAGCGCTCCTTCGAGACGGGGATCGCGTCGAACCGCAACCGCAGCCACGCTTCTAAACCTTCCTGAGCCCGGTAGTGTTTGCGGTGCGCGAGCGAAGTCAACTCGATCGATCGCCCCATATCGCACGGGTTCGTCACTGAAGTGGCCAGTTGATAGAGCGGGTCGTGACGGCGCTCCATCACTGCGGCACCGATCAATGTCATTCCCGCGCACACCGAATCAACCGGGATAATGTCGAGCCGCTTGCTCTCATTCGAAGGTAGTTGACGGAAGTAGGTGCCCAGCAAGTACGAGAGCGACGCCGAGGTGTTAATCCCCTCATTCCAACCTAGGAATGGCTTGGCTACTGAGGTCTCGACGATCGCGGGACGAACGACCGCGATCGGCAAACCAGCGCCATACTTCGCAATCAGCGACTCGGCCAGACTCTTGGTCAGTGTGTAGGTATTCGGCCACCCCAGTTCTTTCGCGCGGCGGGTTCCGGCTTCGGTCAGATACGTTTTCAGCCAGCGCACGCGCCCTTTGCGAATCTGATTTTCGAGTGCGGCGCCCTGAAGGTCTTTGGCAGCATGTTGCTTGGCCCGCGCCTCGATCCGCAGCCCGGCCGTTACTTCCTCGCTCTCGGAGCGAGTCTCTCCCTCCTGGATCACTTGCTGGAGCGCGTGCCACTCCTGCTCGGCGTCGAAACCTGCCACTCCGCGCGGAGTGTAATTTGGGACCAGTCTCTCGCTGACCCGTCCATCTTGCTCGCCAGCAACGTAGCAGGTTGAAAGATGCAACAGTCCGGCGTGATCCGCACCCCGAACGAATTCCAAGATGTTAACCGCGGCGTCGGTGTTGGTCGTGAGAGCATCGCGCAGGTCTGGGTTGAAATCGGTGAGACCCGAGCTGTTAATGATCAAGTCGAGATCGTTGTGCAAAATCTCTGTTTCTTCGAGGCCTAGACCTAGACCGGACTGGGTTACGTCGCCTTCGACGACTCGAACCTTCTCTCGCAAGAAATCGCCAAGTCTGTCGCCATACTTGTCGAATAGAGGATCGAAAACCGGCGAATCTTCGATCATCTTCTGGAAGCGCCGGTCACCGGGGCTGGACTTCTGCCGCCGGATCAAAAGATAGATCCGCTTCACCTCGGGGAGATCCAGCATTGTATTCGCCAGCCAAACTTTCCCGATAAATCCCGTGACGCCAATCAGCATCACGTGCTTGCCCGCGAAGGCTCTCCGCACGGAGAAATCGGCAGGCTGCTTCACTCCTTCGAAGTGAACGATAGGCCGGACACGGACAGGACTCTGTCGCTCGGCAGGAGCTACAGCGCCGATCAATTCTTCGTAACTGATATCGAGATGGCGCGCAAGAGTCTTGGGGGCCCGCCGGCCGTCTGGCATATTCTCTCGGAATGGCGCAAAAGCGCCGCGAGGCCGGATCACCGGGTCGAGCAGGCGTCCGGTCGCGGTTCCATCATGAAATTCCAGGCGGTTGGCGATGATGTGCCGCACTCCGAGATGCTGCGCCAGCGGACGCATCAGGTGATCGAGAGCCTGACTAACCAGCACGACGTCTGCACCGGATCGCACAAGTTCCTGAACTTTTTCAACGCCTTCTTGTTTGAGATGGGGCTTCAGCTTGTACTGGAAGAACTCTTCTCCCAGCAGATCCAGGCGATCGCGGGTTACCCCTCGAAGGACGGAATGAACGACACGCGTGGCGAATTTGCGATTGGCCGCATACAGGAAGGGACGCAACACCGCCATCAGAAAGATGAGGCCGCGACGCCGAAAACGGTCGGAGAATGTCTGAGCATTCCACGTGAAGAAAGCTATCGGTCTGACCACCGTCAGATCGAGCAGGCTCCCTTCAACGCGCCAGTAAACGGTGGGGGCCGCACTGGAGTTGTGGTTCAACTGGTCCAAAGTCGTGTGTAATCCTCAGGTTGCAGCGCCAGCGGGCGGCGAAATGTTTATTGTAGCAATCTGTTCAAGTTTTGAGGACAGAACCGCAATGGGTTTAAGGAAATGTTTAAGAATGAGTCGGTACTGATTTAGTGCGTATGAGCAATGCTACAGTGCCGCTGACGACGAGCACGCCAGCGATTGACAATAGTCCGCCGCGGAATCCGCCACCGATCGTCCGAAAAAATCCAATGATATCCGGCCCGAAGTAGCCTCCAAGATTCGCCAGCGAATTGATTACCGCTATACCTGCGGCGGCGGACAATCCAGCCATGCTCGACGTGACGAGAGCCCAGAACGGTCCGCACATTCCTTCGGCGAATGCCATCCCTATGCTAATGCCGGCGACAACAATGACCGTTGAAGCCCCATAGCCCGCGACAACGAGTCCGACGGCAGCGATGAATGCCGGTATCGCGATGTGCCAGCGCCGCTCAGCGCTCTTGTCGGAACGGGCTCCGACTGCGACCATCACGAATACGGTTAAGAGAAATGGCAGCACGGCAACAATGCCGGTCCAGAAATAACTCAGACCGGAGATTGAACGGATCACACTGGGTAGCCAGAGCGTGAGACCGTACATGGTCGTCGACACCGCGAAGTAGATCATCGACAGCAGCCAGATCCGCCCGCTTACCAGAACTTTCCAGAAATCACCGGCAGCAACGGGCGGCTCAGAGAGTCTCTCTTTCTCGAGAGTTTCAAGGAGCCAGGCTCGTTCTTCACCGACCAGCCACTTCGCGTCGTGTGGATGGTCTGCGAGCGTGAGAAAGACCGCCCCTCCAAGCAGAATGGCTGGCATCCCCTCGATCAGAAACATCCACTGCCATCCGGCCAGGCCGCCACCATGCAAATTGAGCAGACTTCCTGAGATCGGACTTCCGACAACTCCAGCCAGCGGGTTTGCTGTCATGAACCAGGCAACGGCCGTTGCTCGGGCGCTGGCGGGGAACCAGCGTTTCATGTAGAGGATGATTCCTGGGAAGAAACCGGCTTCCGCCGCTCCGAGCAGAAATCTCATCGCGTAAAAACTGATCGGGCCGCGGATGAAGATCATCAGGCAGGAGATCACGCCCCAGGTGACCATCAACAACGAAATCCAGCGCCGGACGCCAAATTTCTCGAGAACGAGATTACTGGGAAGTTGGAAAAAGAAGTATCCGATGAAAAATATGCCCGACGCGCGGCCAATCACGCGATCGCTTAACCCGAATTGCTCCCGCATCTGCAGCACGCCAAAGCTCACGTTGATGCGGTCGAGATAAGCGACGATGTACAGAAGGAAAAGAAACGGCATGAGCCGCCACATCAGTCGCGAGACAACGGCGGATTCCAGGCGGTCAGATGTCGTTTGCAACGTCGGGTCCCAAAGCGAGGCACGGTGGAGAGTTTCCGTCTCTGCCGTGCGAGGATTCTACTCCAAGGCAAGACTCTTCCGGATGTCGCTGACGATCTGCTGCGGAGTCTCGGAAATCTTGACCATGATCGCATCGGCGGGCTCCTCGAGATCGGCTAACTGGCTGGCAAGGATCGATTCACCGGCAAAGTGCCCCCGCCGCGCCCGCAGTCTTGAGGCGATCAGGTCACCGCTTCCCTTCAAGTAGACGAAGCGCACATCCGGTCCGGCATCAAGTTTGGTGCGATAGGTCTTTTTAAGAGCGGAGCACGCCAGCACCGCACTGCGGCTTTGTTCGAGCCATTCAACGACCTTCGCATGGAGAAGATCGAGCCACGGCTCTCGATCCGAGTCGGTCAGGGGGACGCCGTTGCGGATCTTTTCGACGTTCGAGGCAGGATGGAACTCGTCCGCGTCGGCAAACTCCCATCCCATTTGCTCGGCGAGGAGTTTACCGACGGTGGTCTTTCCGGCCCCCACGACTCCCATGACGATTACGATCATCGCAAGTTATTAACCGTCATTTCTTCGCGTAGGTCTTTTGCTGACCGGTGCGGGTGTTGCTTACAGTAAACGTGCCGTCGGTTTCCGCATTGACCTTCAAGTATTTGCCTTCGCAATTCTCCTTTACGTTCGCGATGTGGTCAGAATCGACATTGTGATCCTTGTCGGAATCAGCTGCATAGTGCATTTGCCAAAGGTCCTCCAAGCCCGGAGATTCATGCACGATTTTCCAAGCCGCAGGGCTCCCGCCTTTGTGCGCACCATTGTTCATGATCGCCACCCGAGGATGCATCGCCCAAACCAGCGCCTTCGAATTCGACTGATCCAGGCCGTGATGGCTCACGAGGAACAGATCAACCGTTCCAATCATGTTGTTGGGACACACCAGTTCCAATTCTTTCTTTTTCGTCAGATCCCCGAGATCAAGGAACCGGAATTTTCCGAACGTGACCAGAACGCCGACCGATCTGGCATTCTCGGAATCGTCATTGATAGGAGTTGGTTCACCGGAACAGTAAGAATTTGCCTCGCCTGCATTTGGTAGTGGCCTGGAGATGTGATCTCCTGCTGCCGTCAGGACGCGAACCTCAACCTCCTTGATCGGCAGAGCCCAGCCGGGCTTCACGATGACATGAGCGTGTCCGGCGAGAGCTTTTTCATACGAGGCATAATCCGTGCGAGTGATGGCCGAATCTTCCATATTGGGACCGTGATCGACGAAAGTTCCCACCTTTATCCCGTCGACCAACTGCGAAACTCCGCCGACGTGATCGCGGTGGTAATGGGTGATCAGAACATAGTCAATCTGTTT
>Ga0207693_10005545_pt1 | contig 10499 bp, 7 predicted proteins | sample LARL81metaG_FD_184347 | JGI IMG/M metagenome (GOLD analysis project Ga0207693, IMG submission 184347) | Corn, switchgrass and miscanthus rhizosphere microbial communities from Kellogg Biological Station, Michigan, USA - LAR L8-1 metaG... | ecosystem: Host-associated > Plants > Roots >... | reverse complement strand
GCCCCGGGATGGGTCTTGTCCAGCTCGGCGGCCAGCGCGGACAGTTGCGCCTCCGCGGCCAGGGCAGACTCGGCCCGGTAGGCCCGCCTCATCCGGGCCGTGACCACCTGCCGCAGCTTCTCCGGGTCGGCCTGCGCGCGGCACGCGGGACCTGCGACCTCGGCGACGAAGCGATGCCCGTTCGCCGAGCCTGCCGCGGTCGCGACCACGTCCTCGACGACGGCGGCGACGTCGGTCGGTTCGAGGGACACGTTCAGGTCGCCGGTGTCGAGCCGCGCGACGTTCAGCAGCGCATCGACGATCGTCGTCAGCCGTTCCGACTCACGCGAGATGAAGTCGAGGAACACGCGCCTCTCCGCCTCCTCGAACGCGACGTCCTCGCGCAGCAGCGTCTGGGCGAACCCGTAGATCGACGTCAACGGCGTCCGCAGCTCGACCGAGACCGCGGAGACGAAATCGGTCTTCATCTGCTCGACCACGTGCTCGGCCGAGATGTCCCGGAACGTGAAGATCCGGCCGGCAACCGCGCCGGTCGGGTCGCGCATCACCGTCTCCGACAGCGAAAGCCAGACCTCGTCCTCACCGCGCGGGATCGCGACGAGCCTGTTCGTGCCGCCGGTCTCCGACTCGAGCTCGCGCTGCAAGACCTGGGCCGGCGTCCGCCCGATCGCCTCTGCGGCCGGGACGCCGGTGATCTCCTCGGCGGCGCGGTTCCAGAGGACGACGTGCCCGTCCCGGTCGACCGCGACGATGCCGTCGGCGGTGTTTGCGAGGATCGCGACGCTCTGCTCGCGCTCGACCGCGACACGCTGGTAGAGCTCGGCGTTGGTGAGCGAGACGGACGCGTTGCTCGCCAGCGCCACGAGCGCCTGCACTTCCTCGTCCCGCCACGCGCGCGGCGCGCGCGCGTAGACGGACAGAACGCCGTGCAGGCCGCCCTCACGGGCCGCCAGGGGCACGCCGAGATAGGCGGCGTGACCGAAGGCAAGGAACACATCCGAGCCCGCGAGGCTCTCGCTCTGCCGTGCGTCCTCGAGGACGACGGGCGCGCGCGACTGGACGACGTCTCCCGCGACCCAGCCCGTGGCCGGGGACCGCTCACCGATCGCCGAGTCCGCGCCGTCGCCGACCGCGGCCGTGACGACCAGCTCGCCGTCGTCGAGCGCGGCGAGCGCCGCCGCATCGGCATGCAGCAGAGCGGCTGCCTCTCCGACAACGGCTTCCAGAACCGCGGCCGGGTCGAGCTCCGTCGCGAGCAGGGTGCCCGTCCGGGCGAGCTGCTGCGAGAGCGACCGGGCGCTCCGCTCGGCCTCGAACAGCCGGCTGCGGTCGAGCGCGCCACGGGCCGCCCCGGCGAGGTGCTGTGCGAGCTCGATGTCCTCCCGGTCGAAGGCGCGCTCGTCCCGGAAGAACACGAGCACGAGCCATGAGCCCTCGCCCCGCACCGGGATCGCGAGCAGCGACGCGAACGGGCCTTCTTGCCACCGGCCGTCGAACCGCCCGTCGGCGGCGACCTGCGGCGCGGCCAGGATCTGCCCGTCGGCAGCCGCGTCCACGAGCGACCTGGGCATCGGCAGGTCGCGAACCTCCTTCGGCAGCTCGTGCCCACCGACGACCGCGAGCCCGCCCGAGCTGTGGGCGAGCACCGCCGCGAAGTCGCCGCCGAGCGCCTCCGCCGCGGCCTGGGCGGCCGCGTCGTACGTCTCGTCGAGGGAGAGCGGCTCGCCGAGGACGCTCGCGATCCGGTAGAAGCCCCGCTGGACGCGCGCCTGCCGCGAGCGGTCGGCGAACGTCTCCGCGTTCCGGAGGGCGAGCGCCGCGAGTGACGCGAACGCCTCGAGCAGCTCTTCGTCGTCGCGACCGAAAGTGCGCGACGAGTCGAGGATCCCCACGCCGATCACGCCGAGCGTCTCGCCGCCCGAGAGCATCGGCGCGACGAGGGCCCGCTTGAAGCCCTCGTACGCCGTGTTGGGGACCGGCGCTGCGATCGCCTCGTAGTCGTCGACCGACACGGCGTGCGCGCCCACGATCGCCGCCCCGGCCGCACCGTGCTTCGGCGTGAACTCGAACCCGACGAGGGCCGGCGGAAGGCCGTAGACAGCAGCACAGCGGAGCAGGTCGCGCTCGCGGTCGAGGAGGTAGCAGTCGGCCGCGTCCGCGTCGAGGAGCTTCGTCACCTCCTCGACGAGGCGGTCGAGCACCGCCTCGACCTCCAGCTCGCCGGTCACCACCTGCGCCGCGTGCAGCAGGGCATCCTGCTGCTCGAGCCGCCGGCGGTTGAGAGCGAGCAGGACCGCCGTCCGCAGCGCCGAGCCGATCTCGTACGCGACGTTTTCCACCAGCAGCGACTCCGAGTGCGTCAGCGGCTTCTCGCGCTCGACGCGCACCTCGGGGACGCCGGTGCCGGTGTCGATCGTCACGTTGTCGACGCCGAGCGCCGTCGCGAGCTCCTCCCGGGCGACCCCGACCACGCGCGACGGCTCCAGCTCGGCGCGGATGCGGCGCACGATCTCCGCGGCTCGCTGCTCACGGGCGAGCGCATCCGCCAGCGCGGCCGCCGACCGCAGGCGCTCGAGGGCCAAACCGGCCTCGGATGCGACCGCCTGCAAGATCGCCATCTCCTCCGAGGTGAATGCCCGCATCGCGTCGGTCGGTGCGACGATGAGCACCCCGACGACGCGCTCCTCCGCGATCATCGGTACCCAGGCGCCGCTCTTCGCGTTCGCAGCGGCGGCGAGGCGGGCGCTGACGAGCGGCGAGCTGGAGACGTCGTACACCGTCACCGGCGCAGCGTCGAAGACGCAGCTTGCGATCCCGGACGGCTCCGTCCGCAGGTCGACGCGCATCTCTCGCCACCAGGCAGCGGGTTCGCCCTCCGCCTCGGCATACAGGCCGGTTGCCTCCCCGCCGTCCTCGGCGAGCACCGCGACTGCGGCGAACCCGACACCGAGCAGCTCGGCAACGTGCCGCACCACCGGCCGCACCGCGTCGACCGGGTCGGCGGCGCGTGCGAGCGCCGCGGAGATCTGTCCGACCGCCGCGAGCTCACGGTCACGGCTCGACGCCCGCTGCTCGGCGTCGAGCGTGCGGCCAACGCCCCTCGCGACGAAGGCGCGGTCGCGCCACCGGGCGAGCAGCAGCGCCGCGGGCGCCAGCGCGACAAGGCAGGCGGCGAACGAGAACCAGACGTGACCGCCGAACGGGCGCTGCTCCTGCGCGACCAGCACCCCGAAGATGCCCGCCGCGATCGCCACCGCGGGGAAGACGAGGACGATCGCCCAGTCGAGCGGGTGCGCGCGGTCGCGGTCGCGCCACAACGCGGGCATGACGGCGCCCGCCACCGCCGCGTATGCGGAGGCAAGCAACAACAGCGGAACTGCGTTGAAAAGAACCGCTTGGGTCGACTGGCTCACTGGCCTCCTCGAGAATCGCGGCAAATGGTACGCCGCGGGATGCGTACGCGCCTTGGTTGCAAAGATGGGCCGCTCGGCCTATTCCGTCGCCCGCGGCGTCCCGGTACGTTCACGTGACTGGGCGATGCGAACCGCGGCGCGCGTTCCTGGCCAATGCCGCGGTGAGCGATCACGACTCGGCCCGCTGCGACGACCCCCCGAGCAGCGGGCCTTGTCGTTTTCGCGGGTACTCTGGCCCGCATGGTTCGCAAAGTGCTTCTCGCCTCTCCACGCGGCTACTGCGCCGGCGTCGAGCGCGCCGTGGAGACGGTCGAGAAGGCGCTCGACCTGTACGGGCCGCCGGTGTACGTGCGCAAGCAGATCGTTCACAACCTGCACGTCGTCCGCGACCTGGAGGCGCGCGGCGCTGTCTTCGTCGACGAGGAGACCGAGGTCCCCGCCGGCCAGACCGTCGTGTTCTCCGCGCACGGCGTCGCGCCGTCGGTGCACTCGAACGCAGCGGAGCGCGGGCTCAACACCATCGATGCCACCTGCCCGCTCGTGACGAAGGTGCACGTCCAGGCGCGGCGGTATGCCGCAGGCGGGTACACAGTCGTCCTGATCGGCCATGCCGGCCACGAGGAGGTCGTGGGGACGATGGGCGAGGCGCCGGAGTCGATCGTGCTCGTGGAGTCGATCGCGGACGTCGCGGCGCTCGACCTCGCGCCGGATGCGAAGCTCGCGTATGTGACGCAGACCACGCTTTCGGTCGACGAGACGGCTGAGATCATCACCGCGCTCCGGGAACGCTTCCCCGACATCCACGCGCCGAAGCGCGAGGACATCTGTTACGCCACTTCGAACCGTCAGTGGGCGGTGAAGGAGATGCTGTCCGAGGTCGACCTGCTGCTGGTGATCGGCTCGCGCAACTCGTCCAACTCGAACCGGCTCGTCGAGGTCGCCCGCGCGGGCGGCGTCGCGTCGTACCTGATCGACGACGAGACCGAGATCGACGAGCGCTGGACGGACGGCGTCGACGTTGTCGGCGTCACGAGCGGTGCCTCGGCGCCGGAGAAGCTCGTCGACCGCGTATGCGACTGGTTCCGGTCACGCGGCGTAGCGGAGATCGAGCCGTACAGGCTCGTCGACGAGGACGTCGAGTTCCGGCTGCCGGTCGAGCTGCGGCGCGAGCTGGCGCTCGCAGACGCGCAGGGCTAGGAGGTCGCCGGTGGCGGGCTCGAGCCCGCGTCCGTCGGGCAGCGGTCCGCCTTGTAGTCGCGGTAGCGATACGAGGGGAGGATCCAGTGCCACCTGCCGCCGTCCGCGATCAGGTGGACGACGTGGACGAGGTGGAACCCGCCCTCGAAGCCGAGGCGCAGGGACACGGCCTTGCTGTCGACGAACGAGCCGTCGCCGAGCCCGACCGGCGCATCCTCCACCTTGACGACCTTCACCGAGATCGGGACCGCGTTCACCGGCGAGCGGCTCTCGCAGTCGACGTACTCGGTGCGCGGCGCCACCTTCTGGTCGACCGCGTAGAGGCCGTCCCACGCCTCCGTGTACATGTTGTGGACGATCTGGTCGAGCACGTGCGTCGCGGTCGATCCCGGGTCCTCGGTCGGCTGCTTCGCGCTCGACGAGCTGCCGCACGCGGTGGCCGCGAGAGCGAGCACCGCGACCGCGATGAGCCGCTTCACGCCTTCTCGATCCGCAGCGGCCCGGGCAGGACTTCGAGAGCGAGCGTCTCCTGCGCGATGCGGTCCCGGTAGCGCTCGATCAGGTCCTCGTCCGGAAGCCAGAGGCGAATGCGGTCGGTGAGCTGGAGGCCCGTCTCGCGACGCAGCACGTTGACCTCGTGCACCCGGTCGAGCAGCCGAGCCTCGAGCAACAGCTCGTCGTCGATCGCGGTGTCGAGCGCGACCGTCAGCCCGGCGTCGCTCGCGACCGCCCAGCCCTCGCGACCCACCCGCTCGACGAGCACCTCGTGCGGCTCGAGGACATGGCCGTCGACGGCGAACTTGCCGCCGTCGAGCTCCTCGAACTCGCCGCGGGCAAGCCGCTCGCGCACGTCACGGAGGGCCGCGCCGAGCTTCGGCCCGAGCACGGGCAGGTTGGGCTTGACGCGAAGCTCCGACGCCTCGACCTCGCCGAACTCGACCTCCTTGACGCGAAGCTCGTCGGCGATCTCGTCGGCGTGTCCGTGGGCGACCGTCGAGGCGCCGGCGACCACCAGCCGGCGGAGCGGCTGCCTCAGCTTCAGCTGCGACGACGAGCGTGCCTGACGACCCAGCTCGACGACGCGCCGCACCTCCGCGATCTCCGCGAGAAGCTGTGCGTCGGCCTCGACCGCCTCCGGCCACGGGGCGAGGTGCACGGAGGCCGGCCCGTCCCGGACGAGGTTCCGCCAGAGATGGTCGGCCAGGAACGGCATCACCGGTGCGATCACCCGCAGCGACTGCACGAGCGCGAACCAGAGCGCGCGGAACGCCGCCTCGTCGAACGAGTAGAAACGCCGGCGCGAGCGGCGGATGTACCAGTTCGAGACGTCGTCGACGAACGCCTCGAACGCGCGCACGACGTCGACCGTCAGCGTCGCCTCGTAGCCGTCGGTCGCCTCGGCGACGAGCTGCTGCGTCCGGGCGACGAGCCAGCGGTCGAGCGGACGCAGCTCGACGTCCGGCTCGAGCTTGGCCCAGGAGGGCGCGAAGCCCTCGATGTTCCCGTAGTCGACGAGGAACTTGACGGAGTGCCAGAACGTGAGCAGGCGCCGCTTGATCTCGTGCGCTGGGCCGAAGCCGAACCAGAGATCCTGAGTCGGAGGTTGCTGGCAGTACTGCCACCGCATCACGTCCGCGCCCATCTGGGCGAACGCGTCCTCGGCGTTGATCATGTTCCCCCACGAGCCGTGCATCTCACGGCCGTTCTCGTCGAACATCTTCTCGTAGCCGAGCACGCGGCGGAACGGCGCCCGGCCGACAAGGACGACCGACATGAAGAGCTGCGAGTAGAACCAGAGCCTGATCTGCTCGCGCATCTCCGAGACCCAGTCGGCGGGGAACCACGTCTCCCAGTACGCGTGATCGGGCAGATCGGCTTTCGTCAGCCCTTTCGCGGCGCCGGTCGCATAGCCCTCGTTGACCCACTCCCGGCTCTCCCAGCCGAGCGTGGAGAACGGAACGATGCCCGCGTCCAGCCACACGTCGCCGACCTCCGGGATGCGCTCGACGCGCTCGCCGCACTGCTCGCAGCGGATCGGCACGCGGTCGACCCACGGCCGGCGCAGCTCCTGAAGCTGGTCGAACCCTTCGAGGGCCCGCTCGCGCAGCTCCCCCTTCGACCCGATCACGTTCAGGTGCCCGCACGAGCACGGGTACAGCGGCAGCGGCAGCCCGTAGTAGCGGCGGCGGGAGATGTTCCAGTCGCCCATGTTCCGCAGCCAGTCCTCCATCCGCTTCTCGAAGTACGCCGGAACCCACTCGACGGTCGCGTTCGCGTCGATCAGCCGCGGGCGGAGCTCCTCGACCGAGATGAACCAGTCGTCCGCGATCCTGAAGATGAGCGGCGTGTGACAGCGCCAGCACTCGGGGTAGCGGTGCTCGTACAGGCCCGCCTCGACGAGCGTGCCCTGCTCCTCGAGGTGGCCGATGATCTGCTCCGCGGACTCGACGGTCGAGAGGCCGTGCAGCCAGCCGAAGTCGTCGTAGAAGCGCCCCGCCTCGTCCACGGGCGTGATCACGGGCAGGTCGTTGACGCGCGAGAGCTCGAAGTCCTCGCGACCGCAGCCGGGCGCGATGTGGACGATGCCGGTGCCTTCGTCGAGCGTCACTTCGTCCCACGGGATCACGCGGTGCTCCACCCCGCTCGCGGCGGGCAGCGCGTCGAAGGGCCCGCGATAGCGCCAGCCGACGAGGTCGGCGCCTTTCAGGATCTCGCCGAACCGCTCGTCCGGATACCGGGGCGCCGCGACCCATTCGCCGTTCAGTCGCCGTCCGTAGTCCGCCTCCGGGTTCACCGCCGCCGCAACGTTCGCGGGCAGCGTCCACGGCGTCGTCGTCCACACGACGACTGACTCTCCGGGCCGGTCGAGCAGCGGGAAGCGAACGTAGAGCGAGGGGTCTGCGCGATCGACGTAGCTGCCGGTCAGCTCGTGTTGCGAGATCGAGGTGCCGCAGCGCGGGCACCACTCGGTCGAGCGGTGCCCCAGATAGAGCCATCCCTGCTCGTGGACCCGCTTGAGGAACTTCCAGATGTACTCGATGTTCGTGTCGCTGAAGGTGAAGTAGTCGTTGCCCCAGTCCATCCACTGGCCGAGGCGCTGCGAGCCGCGCGTCAGCTCGGTGGACGACCGGACGACCACGTCGCGGCAGCGGCGCGCGAACTCCTCGAGCCCGAACTCCTCGATCTCGCGCTTCGAGTTCAGCCCGAGCTCGCGCTCGACGCCGACCTCGATCCAAAGGCCCTGGCAGTCGTACCCGTTCTGGTAGCGCTGGTCGAAACCGCGCATCGCCTTGTAGCGCTGGAAGACGTCCTTGAGTGTCCGGCCCCAGGCCGTGTGCACGGCGAGCGACTTGTTCGCGGTGACCGGCCCGTCGACGAACGACCAGGCCGGGCCGCCGCGGTTCCGCGCGCGCAGCTGCTCGAATGTCTGCTCACGCTCCCAGACGTCGAGCATCTCCAGCTCCAATGCGGGGTGATCGGGCTTGTCCGGTAGCTGCGCGAACATGGTTCGCTGAGAGTACCGACCGGGAAGAAACGGCCCCAGCGAGGCGTTTTCTCTTGTCAGAACACTACGAGCGCAGGAAAGGAACGATTTGGCAACCATTGCGACAACCGACACGTTCGAGCAGGAGGTCCTGCAGTCCGACGGCAAGGTGATCGTCGACTTCTGGGCCGAGTGGTGCGGGCCGTGTCACGCAGTCTCCCCGGTGCTCGACCGGATCTCCGACGAGCACGACGTGAAGATCGTCAAGGTGAACATCGACGAGCAGCAGGATCTGGCGATGCGCTACGGCGTGGCGTCGATCCCGTTCATGGTGCTGTTCGAAGACGGGCAGCCGCAGGCGTCCGCCGTCGGCGCGATGCCGAAGGGCTCACTCGAGAAGGCACTGGGGCTGGCGGGGGCATAAGCCTCCGCACCCTGCTGCTCGACGTGACGCGGCCGCGTTACGCGGACGCTTCGTCGAGGTAGCTCAGGAACGCGAGGTGCTTGGCAAGATACGCCTCGATCGCCTGGACGCCGCTCGCTGCAAGGCTCTCCACCCAGCCTTCCGCGAGGTCGTCCTCGATGCGATGGAGGTTGCCCGAGTCGTTCATGCCCACGATGATCGGCCTCTCGCCGGACGTTGACATGAGCCGTTCGGCCCATCTTGCCGTTCCGGGAAGCCCACCCTGATCGAGTCATGACCGGATTCCTGATCGTGAACCCGAGCTCCGGAAACGGCGGAGCCACCGAGCTTCTCGCGGCCGCGAAGGACCGCGGGATCACGACCCACGTCCTCCGAACGGGGGAGGACCTGATCGAGCTCGCGCGGAACGCCGACGCCGACGCGATCGGTATGGCGGGCGGCGACGGCTCACTGGCCCCGGTCGCGGGCGTCGCGCTCGAGCGTGGGCTGCCGTTCGTCTGCATCCCGTTCGGGACCCGGAACCACTTCGCACGCGACCTCGGGCTCGACCGCGACGACCCGATCAGCGCGCTCGACGCGTTCGTCGACCGCGCCGAGCTCACGGTCGACGTCGGGCGTGCCAACGACCGGCTCTTCCTGAACAACGTCTCACTCGGCCTCTACGCGCGGCTCGTCCGCCGCCGCGAGCATCACCGGCGGCGCCGCGATGCGCTGGCGCGGCTCCGGGCGCTCGCCGCGGTCGTTCGCGAGCCACACGGGATCGGGCTCACGGTCGACGGTGAGCCGCTGCACGCGCGCGTCGTGCTCGTGGCGAACAACGCCTACGAGCTCAGCGTGCTGTCGATCGGAGGGCGCGAGCGCCTCGACGCGGGACGGCTGCACCTCTACGCCCCGGCGGGGCTGCTGAGGGGAGACTGGGTGGAGCGAGGCTTCTCGTCGCTCACGATCGACGCGCGCGGCGGGCGCGTCCCGGCGGCGGTCGACGGCGAGCCGGACGTGCTCGAGACGCCGATTCGGTTCAGAATCGAGCCACGGGCACTGCGTGTCCTCGTAGCCAAGGCCTCCCAATGACCAAGGTCGTCCTCCTCCACTCCGCACTCGGCGACTCGCGCCTCTGGCGGCGGCAGGTCGAGGCGCTCGAGCCGCGGTTCGACGTCGTCACGCCCGACCTCCCCGGCTGGGGTCGCACTCCGCTGCCGCACGAACCGTTCTCCTTTGTCGATGCCGTCGCCGAGCACCTGCCTGCCGCGCTCGTCGGCAACTCGTTCGGCGGCGCTGTTGCGCTGCGGACGGCGCTCGCGCATCCCGACCGCGTGTCGAAGCTCGTTCTCGTCGATGCGGGCCTGCCGGCCTGGGACTACACCGAGGAGATGCGAAGCTACTGGGCCGCCGAAGAGGCGGCGATCGACGGCAACTTTTCCAATGTCGTGCAAGTATCCTGCGCTGCGCAGCGCTGCCACGTCGCTCGGTTCCATCCCCATGGCCTCGCCGATCGCGGCGGCATAGCGGCCAACTCGTAACGAGTGTCCATGAATGTTTACGTGCTTGACGTCGATGGCCGTGGCAAAGGCTTCGAGCGCGTTGTCGTAGAACCCGTGGAGCGAGGCCGTGAGCCGCAGATTTTCTGAGACGCGCTGCGTGATGCTTTGGGTGAGCGCGTGATTCTGAACGGCAAGCGCAACGTAGTTGCAGAGCAGTTCGACTGCGTCGAGTTCGTCCTCCTCATACAGCGCATCGCCGGGGCGGCGGCCGAGAGCGACCGCTCCCGCCAGCCGTCCTCCGGCTTTCAGGGGAGCGAGGCATTTGAAGAGTTCCGGGGCGACGTTGCCGTTGGAACTCAGAAAAACCGAATAGGTGGAGGAGTTCAGAACAATTGGACCACGCGCCGCAGAGAGCGCATGCACATGTTTGGGAAGGAGAGGAATGAAGGCGGGATCCGGCATGAGGGCGAATCCCAGCGACGCAGCGGAGGACAACATGG
>Ga0207693_10005543_pt1 | contig 10501 bp, 9 predicted proteins | sample LARL81metaG_FD_184347 | JGI IMG/M metagenome (GOLD analysis project Ga0207693, IMG submission 184347) | Corn, switchgrass and miscanthus rhizosphere microbial communities from Kellogg Biological Station, Michigan, USA - LAR L8-1 metaG... | ecosystem: Host-associated > Plants > Roots >... | reverse complement strand
CGCCACGGGCGTCCCCAGCGCAGGCCGCCGCGCGGCCATCGCTCCTGCGTTCCCCACGTGCCCACGGGCACGATCGGCGCGCCGGTCGGGAGCGCCAGCCGAGCGATGCCGCTTCGGATCCGTTGCAGGTGCTCCGGGTCGCTGTTCACCGCGCCCTCCGGCGCGATCGCGATCACCGAATCCCCGTGCAACGCCTCGAGCGCGGCGTCGAGGGCGGCACCGTCACCCTCGCCACGGCGGATCGGGATCTGATCGAACGTGCGCAGCACCCACCCGTGGAAGCGCCGGCGGAAGAACTCGGCCGCGACGAGGAAGCGCACGGGCCGCTGGGTGCGAGCGGTGAACGCGATCGCGAGCGCGGGACCGTCAAGGGAGCTGACGTGGTTGAAGGCGAGCAGCGTCGCACCGCGCGCCGGCACGTGCTCGAGGCCGGTCATCCGGACGCGGAACAGGAGTCGGAGCAGCGGCGAGGCAACCCGGATCCCGTACCGCCACCACGGGTTCAGCTCGCCGGAGGCCACGGAGCGATGCTACGCTCCGCCGCCCTCGGCCGGGGCGGGTTCCTCGATCGCTACGACCGTCCGGATCACCTCGCCTGCCAGCATCGCGCGGAACGCGTCGGCGAGGGCGTCGTCGGTGAACGGGGCGATCACGCTCACGAGGGGCCGCAGGTCGAGTCGCCGCTCGGCCAGGGCATCGAGCCAGCCGACGAAGTCCTCGGCGACCGGGTCGCCGCCGTCGGTGATCTTGAGCGTCGCCTTGTTCGGGTAGGCGGCGCCGACGGACGCCTCGCCCCACGGGATCGACACGGTGCTGTCCGGCGCCGGGACGCCGATCGCGACCGCCGTGCCGCCGCGCGCGAGCATCGCGACCGCCTGCGCAACGACGGTCGCGTTCCCGGTGGCTTCGAACGCGACGTCGACGCCGGTGTCGGTGAGGGAGCGAACCGCTGTGACCGCGTCGTCGACACCGGCGTCGATCACGTCGGTCGCGCCCAGGGCGAGCGCGGTGTCGAGCTTGGCCGCGATGCGATCGATGGCGATGATCCGCGTCGCGCCGGCGAGGACCGATCCGATCAACGCCGACAGGCCGATGCCGCCGAGCCCGATCACCGCCACGGTATCGCCCGCCGTGACCCCGGCGGTGTTCACGGCGGCGCCGATGCCGGTCGACGCGCCGCAGCCGAGCAAACACGCTTCGATCAGGTCGACGCCGTCGGGGACCCGCACGGTCTGCGCGCCGTGCACCACGGTGTGCGTCGCCATCGACCCGAGCGACAGCGTGCCGATCAGCCGGCTCCCGTCCTGCGCATGGATCCGCGCAGGCTGGTCCCACACATGGGCGCAGCGCCGCGGCCGGCCGCGGAGGCACGCGGCACACGTGCCGCACGGCATCGCCCACGCGAGGAGCACGCGGTCGCCGGGCGCGGCGTGCGTGACGTCGGGGCCGACGGCCTCGACCACGCCGGCGCCCTCGTGTCCGAGCAGCATCGGGAACGGCGATCCCCAGTTGCCGTTCTGGATGGCCCAGAGGTCGGAATGACACACGCCGTTCGCCACGATGCGGACGAGCACCTCGCTGCCCTCGGGTTCGTCGAGCGTGATCGGTTCGATGCGCCCAGGGGCGCCACGCCCGCCGATCACCACGCCGCGCGCATCTCGCATCGTTCGTCGTCCTCGTGTCTCGTTGGGCCGTGCGGCCGTGGTTCGCGGCCGACGCGCATGCTAGCGTCCGGCCGATGGACGTCGTGGGCCTCCGCGACCTGGTCGTGCCGCGCAGGGACGAGTTCCTCGCCGAGCTCGAAGCCATGGTGAACGTCGACTGCGGCTCCTACACGCCCGACGGCGTCAACGAGGTCGTCGACCGTTGCGAGCGTCGGTTCCGCGACTGGGGATGGACGACCGACCGGCGCGCTGCTCGGTACGGCGAACAGCGCCTCGGCGACCTCTTGATCGGTCGCATCGACGGCTCGGGCGGCCGGCGGATCTTGCTGGTCGGGCACACCGACACGGTGTTCGACCCTGGCACCGTCAGTGAACGGCCGTTCACGATCGAAGGATCGATCGCCAAGGGTCCCGGCGTCTCGGACATGAAGAGTGGCCTGTTGACCGGCATCTTCGCGGTGCAGGCGCTCCGCGACGCCGGGGTCGACGCCTTCGGCCACATCACGTACGTCTGCAACCCGGACGAGGAGATCGGCTCGCCGGCCTCGGGGCCGGTGATCCGCGAACTGGCGGCTGAGCACGACGTCGCGTTCGTGCTCGAGGGCGGCCGGGAGAACGGCGACATCGTCTCGTCCCGCAAGGGGATCACCGACTACACGTTGACGGTGCACGGCCGGGCGGCGCACGCGGGCGTCGAGCCCGAGCGCGGCCGGAGCGCGATCACCGCGGCGGCCGATCTGACGACGCGGCTTCAGGCGCTCAACGGGCGCTGGCCGGGTGTGACGCTCAACGTGGGCACGATCCACGGTGGCACGCGTACCAACGTCGTGCCGGAGCGATGTGTGCTCGAGCTCGATCTGCGGTCGCCCGTGACCGCGACGCTCGAGGAGGCCGAGCGCGAGATCGAGCGGATCTGCGCCGAGCCGTCGGTGCCCGACGTCACGGTCGAGGTCGAGCGCGCGAGCTGGCACCGGCCGATGGAGCGCACCGACGCGATCGCGGCGCTGGCCGCGCGCGCGTCCGAACTCGCGGCCGAGCTCGGGCTCGAGATGCACGACGTGGCCACCGGCGGCGCGTCCGATGCCAACACGATCGCCGCCGTCGGGACCCCGGTGCTCGATGCGCTCGGGCCGGTCGGGGGCGACGACCACGCGCCGGGGGAGTGGATCGACGTCGATACGATCGTGCCGCGGATCGCGGTTCTCGCCGGCTTGATCGGGTTGCCGTGACGGCGCGCGATCACTGGCTCGACGACCTGCATCCGGAGGCCTATCGCACGCTCGTCGAGGGCGTTCCCGCGGTGCTGTACATCGATCGCCCCGACGAACACTCGACGAACCTCTACACGAGCCCGCAGGTCGAGCCGATCCTCGGGTTCACCGTCGAGGAGTGGCGCGAAGACCCCGAGCTCTGGGCCAAGCAGCTGCATCCCGACGACGTCGACCGCGCGCTCGAGACGCACCGGTTGTCGAACTCAACCGCGAGCCAGTACCTCGACGAGTACCGGATCCGCACGAAGGATGGCCGCACGCTCTGGATCCACGACGAAGCGCGGCCCGTGCTCGCCGAGGACGGTTCGATCCTGTTCTGGCGCGGCGTGATGCTCGACATCACCGATCGCCGGGAGGCCGAGGACAAGCTCCGATGGAGCCTCGAGGTGCTCCGCCGCACGCTGCAGCAACGCCGCGAGCTCGCCCAACGGCTGCAGCATGCGCAGGAAGCCGAGCGCCGGCAGATCGCCGCCGACATCCACGACGATCCGATCCAGGTGATGAGCGCGGTCGACATGCGGCTGCAGATGCTGGCCGGGTTCCCGGAGTCCATCACCGTGGAGTCGATCACCGAGCTCGAGCAGGAGGTCGCCGAGGCGATCGAACGGCTGCGGTCGCTGCTGTTCGAGCTGCGGCCCACGGCGCTCGATCGCGACGGCCTCGTGCCGGCGCTCCGGCTCTACGCAGAGCACTCCGCGAAAGTCGTGGGCTGGCGCGTCGAGGTGCTCGACGAGCTCCACGACGAGCCCGATCCCGACATGGCGGCGCTGCTATACCGGATCGCGCAGGAGGCGATCATGAACGTCCGCAAGCACGCGGAGGCGACGACCGTGCGGGTCGAGGCGGTGAGCGCGGCCGACGGTGCCATCGTCCGCGTGATCGACGACGGCGCGGGGTTCACGCCCGACCTGACGTCGGCGCCCGAGCCGGGCCACCTCGGCCTCACAACGATGGTCGAGCGGGCGGAGCTCGCCGGAGGCTGGGTCCGCGTGCTGAGCTCGCCCGGCACCGGCACCACCGTGGAGTGCTGGCTGCCGACCGACATCGCGGCGGGCGATCCGCAGCTCGCGGACCCCGCCGATGCTCCCGCCTAGGCGGCGTTCCGGGCGACCGCGAGGCCTGTCGCCGGATCGAAGTAGTGGAAGCGCGATGGGTCGAGCGTGAGTCGAACGTCGCCACCGGGCTGCACGTTGGTTCGCGCGTCGACCCGTGCGCAGAACATCGTCCCCGACGTGTCGTTCGCCAGCAGGAGCAGCTCTTCTCCTTCTTCGTCGGTCGCGGCCATGATCACGTCGGTGGCGACGGGCGGGGCGTCGACCCGGAACAAGATGTTGACCTCCGACCCGAGCTCTTCGGTCACATCGGCGCGCACCGCGATCGTCGGGCCTTCCTCGTGCCGCACGTCGGCGTCCTCCATGTCGGCAGGGCGGATCCCGACGATCACCGTCTCCTGGTCGTAGCCGGCGAGTGCGCCGTTGGCGGCGGGGATCTCGAACCCGCCGAACTTCAGCATGCCGCCGGCGATCGTCGCCTCGACGAGGTTCATCGGCGGCGCGCCCATGAACGCGGCGACGAACAGGTTCGCCGGTTGCGTGTACAGGATCTGCGGGGTGTCGACCTGTTGCAGGACGCCGTCGCGGAGCACCGCGACGCGGTCGCCGAGCGTCATCGCCTCGACCTGGTCGTGTGTCACGTAAACGGTCGTCGTCTGCAGGCGGTCGTGCAGCCGTTGCAGCTCAGCGCGCATGTGGATGCGCAGCTTCGCGTCGAGGTTCGACAGCGGCTCGTCCATCAGGAACGCCTTCGGCTCGCGCACCATCGCGCGGCCGATCGCGACACGCTGCCGCTGGCCGCCCGACAGTTCCGAGGGCTTGCGCGTCATCATGTCCTGCAGGCCGAGGATCGTCGCCGCATCTTGCACGCGCTGTTCGCGCTCGGGCTTCGGCAGATGCTGGAGCTTGAGGCCGAACCCGAGGTTCTGCTCGACGGTCATGTGCGGATACAGCGCGTAGTTCTGGAAGACCATCGCGATGTCGCGCTCTTTGGGTTCGAGGTCGGTCACCTGCTCGTCGCCGATCTCGATCTCGCCGGCGGTGACCTCCTCGAGGCCGGCGATCATGCGCAGGATCGTCGACTTGCCGCAGCCCGACGGGCCGACGAGCACCATGAACTCGCCGTCCTCAACGCGGAGCGATACATCGTCCACGGCGAGCACCTCGCCGAACATCTTGCTGATGTGGTCGAGGACGATCGCTGCCATCAGGCCTCCCTCCGGGCGCGAGTGTGCCGGGTCAATCGATCATGGGTCAAGCTCGCACGGGCCGCGGCGCGCGCGGCCTTCGTCGCGTGCAGGGCGTCCAGGCCGATCAGGGCCGCGCCGACGATCGGCGGGTCGGTCAGCCGGTGGACCGTTGCCTTCGGCGCGAACGCGACGAGCCCCTCTCGGATCCGCGCGAAGAACCGCACGTCGCGGCTGCGGAACACGCCGCCGCCGAGGACGACCTCCACGTCGAGGTCGCGCATCTGGAGCCGCCGCATCGCGGTGGTAGCCATCAAAACGATCTCGTCGGCCTGCCGGTCCAGGAGGTCCCGCGCCACCGCGTCGCCGTGTTTCGCCTCGGCGAACACCACCGGCGCGAGTTCGGCGAGCCGCACCTCGGGGATCCGGTCGAAGTAGACAGCCTCCATCAGCTGTCGCGGCGTGCGGAGCCCGAAGTGCGCGGGCACCGAGCGCTGGAACGCCGTCTTCGGACCGCGGCCGTCCTGCGAGCGGAACGCATGCCACGCCGCGAGCGAGCCGAGCTCGTTCGCGCCGCCCCAGTCGCCGGAGATCGGGCCGATGGCAGGGAACCGCGCCACTCTGCCGTCGGGCGCGACGGCCGCGCAGTTCGTGCCGAAGCCGCAGACGACCGCCACGCCCCACGCGCGATCGGTTCCGGCGCGCAGGACCGCAAAGGTGTCGTTGCGAAGGATGGGTTCCTCCACCCAGCCGTTCGAACGCATCCATCGCAGGAGCCGGCGGTCGTCAGCGGGGAGATCGGCGCCGGCGAGGCAGAAGCTGCCGACATCGGCGACGGGGCCCGCCTCGGGGTCGAGGCCGGCGCGCGCGGCCGCCTGATCGATCGCGGCGTGCACCCGCAGGAGTTGCTCGTCCTCGATGTGCCCCCACGTCGCCCACGTGAAGCCGTCGACCTGCCCGGAGACGCGGGCGGCGCCGAGGACCGTGCCGTCGCGCTTGAGCAATGCGACGTCGGTCTTGGACCCGCCACCGTCGACGGCCAGCAGGGCGGCGCGCCTCACGGCACCTCCTCGAGCGCGTCGATCGTGACGAACGTCGCGCCGAGTTCGCGTAGACCGTCGATCAGCTGCGGCAGGCCCTCGGCGGTGCCCCCCGGCCAGGTGTGCAGCAGGACCACGGTGCCGTCGCCATGCTCCCGGACGCCGGCGATCGCGTCGGTAGCGATCGCGTCGCCCGTACGCCAGGGTTCCCAATCCTCGAGCGCGACATGCCAGCCGACCTGGCGGTAGCCCAAGCGCTCGATCTCGGCGATCACGCGCGGGTCGTCGGCGCCGGCGCCGAACGGGCACCGGAACCAAGGGTGCGGGTCAACGCCGGTCGCGGCTTCGATGGCGGCCGCGCCGTCGTTCAGATCGTCGTCGAAGCCGCCGCCGAGCAGGAGCGGCATCCGGGCGTGATAGTGCGAGTGGTGGCCGACGAGGTGACCCTCGGCTGGGATGCGCGCCGCCGTCTCGGGATACGCCTCCGCCCACCGGCCTTGCACGAAGAACGTCGCGGTGACGTCACGCTCGCTGAGCGTGTCGAGGATCGCGTCGGCGTTGCCCGGCGGGCACCAGCGACGATCCGGGTGTTCGGCGTCGAGCGTCAGCGCGACCCGAAGCTCACTCACGGGTCGTCACCTTCGCGGCGTGGACGTACGTGCCGGGCTCGCGTCCGGCGAGGACGGCGAGCCGCCAGGCGAGCAGCTGCGCCGGCACGATCGCGACGGCCGGCGCGAGCAATCGGTCGATCGGACCGATGTCGGTGGCGCCCGCGGCCTCGACGCCCGCCGTGATCGTCCAGACCGCTGTTCCGAGCGTCCGCAACTCGTCGGCCATCGCGAGGTCGAGCTCGCGGGTCTCCGGCTCCGTCGCGATCACCATCGCGGCCATGTGCGGGCCGGCGAGCTCGAGCGGCCCGTGGCGGAACTGCGCGGCTTGCAGCGATTCGACCGGGAGGCCGACGGCTTCCTTCAGCGTGAGCGCGCCCATCTCGGCGGCCGCACGCGCGCCACCTCGCGCAAGGATCACCGTCGTCGCGCGGCCGCCGTGCCAGGTCACGAGATCCTCCGGGAGCGTCTCCCGCGCGAGGAGATCGTCGATCGCGACCGCGGCGACCTCGGCTTCGAGCGTGAGCGCGGCCAGGACCTCCGTCGGGCGGTGTCCTTCGATGGTGTGGGCGAGCGCGCCGAGCACGGCCAGGGCCCCGGCGAAAGTCATCGTGCTCGGGCCGGTCTCTTCGCCGGCACTCGTCCCGAGGGTGTGGTCGGCGAGCGCGGCGAGGGAGCTCGCGGGCTCGTTCGTGACGGCGACGATGCGCGGGGCGTTGCCTCGGTCGCGGAGGGCCCGTGCCGCGCCGACCGTCTCCGCGCTCTCGCCCGATTGGCTCACGAGGACCAGGTCGTCGTCGGGGCCGAGCGTCGGGAGCCGGAAATGCAGCAGCTCCGCGGTATCGACCATCGTCGAGGCGACGCCCGTTCGGGCAAGCGCCGTCACGGCGGGGTAGCAAGCGTCGTAGGAGCTCCCCATCCCGGCGAAGACCAGGGCACCGAGCCGTCGTGCACGAACCGCCTCGAGGTCCTCGACGTGACCCGCGAGCCCGGCCGCGGCCCGTCGGAGGGCGTCCGGCTGGCCGGCGATCTCGGCGATGAATGGGTCAGGAAACTTTCCTAACGATTTCACCGGCGGAGTGTACGATGCGCGGGTCATGGGTGTGAAGGTGGCTGTCGTGGGTGCCGGGAGCACCTACACGCCCGAGCTGGTCGAGGGCTTCGTCACCCGCACCGACCGCCTTCCGGTGGACGAGCTCGCGCTGCTCGACATCGATCCGGAGCGGTTGGGGATCGTCGGCGCGCTCGCCGAGCGGATGATGCGGCGGGCCGGCTGGGGCGGCACGCTCGCGCTCACGGGCGACGCGCGCGAGGCCCTCGAGGGCGCCGACTACGTCGTCGTGCAGCTCCGCGTGGGTGGGAACAAGGCCCGCTACACCGACGAAACGATCCCGCTCGAGTTCGACGTCATCGGGCAGGAGACGACCGGGCCCGGTGGGTTCGCGAAGGCGTTGCGAACCGTGCCGGTCGTGCTGGGACTCGCGGAGCTCACGGCGGAGATCGGCGCACCGAACGCGTGGTTCGTCGACTTCACCAATCCGACGGGGCTCGTGACGCAGGCGCTGCTCGACGCCGGCCACCACGCGCTCGGTCTGTGCAACGTGGCGATCGGGTTCCAGCGAAGCTTCGCGAAGTATTTCGACGTGACGCCCGACCGCGTGCAGCTCGAGCACGTGGGGCTCAATCACCTGAGCTGGGAGCGGAAGGTCTTGGTGGACGGGGTCGACCGGCTGCCGGAGCTGCTCGCGCTGTCGCCCGACGCGCCGAACCATCCGTTCGACGAGATCGACTGGGTGCCGATCGAGTTCGTCCGCGATCTCGGCGCCATCCCGAGCTACTACTTGCACTACTACTACCGGACGTCGGCCGTGCTCGCGGAGCAGCGGGAGGGCACGACGCGCGCCGAACAGGTGATGGAGATCGAGGCGGGTCTCCTCGAGCTGTACAAGGACCCGTCGCTCGACACCAAGCCCGCGTTGCTCGAGCAACGCGGCGGCGCGTACTACTCGGACGCGGCGGCGGCGTTGATCGCATCGCTCCAGGCCGGCACCGGCGACGTCCAGGTGGTCAACGTGCGCAACGAGGGCGCGATCGCGAACCTCGCCGACGACGACGTGGTCGAGGTCGCGTGCACCGTGGACAGCGACGGCGCGCATCCCCTCTCGGTCGAGCCGTTGCCGCCGGAGATGCACGCGCTCGTGGCGCACGTGAAGGACTACGAGCGCCTCACGATCGCCGCTGCCCTCTCGGGCTCACGGAGCGATGCCCTCCAAGCCCTGCTCGCGAACCCGCTGGTCCCGGATCTCGACACGGCGCGGCCGCTGTTGGACGCGCTGCTCGAGGTGAACCGCCGCTACCTGCCGCGGTTCTGGCCCGAGGGCTAGGCCGCGGGCAACTCCGCTGCGCTCGCCTGGATCTTCGCGAGGGCGTCGGCCGCGTCCTGCACGCCCTGCTCGCCGTCGCGGAACGTCGTCTCCATGAAGTAGATCGACTCGCGCAGCCCCGCCGCCTCGGCGACCGGGAACGACATCCTGGTTGGATCGAGGCGGTCGGCGTATTCGACCGCGACCGGCAGCCGCGACAACGAAGGCTGGAAGAGCTCGTAGTGGTTCATCGGCGGGTACTGCACCTCGGCTTGGATGCCCTCGGCCTCCATCGCCGCGCACACGACCTCGTTCGGCCGGCCGGCGAACGCCTCGGGATCCATCTTCAGCAGGTAGTTGTAGAAACTCCAGCGCGTGATCCGGTCGTCGGCCGGCATCACGGTGATCCCGGGGATGTCCGCGACGAGTTGCTCGAACCGCTTGCCGGCGATCGCGCGCGCCTCCTGCTGCGCGGGGAACCGCTTGATCGCGACCTCGAGCAGCGCCGCATTGAGCTCCGAGAGGCGATAGTTCGCGCCGAACGTGTAGTCCTTCTCTTCCGGGTCCTTCGCGCGGCCGCAGTCGACGATCGAATGGGCGCGCTGCGCGAGCAGCTCGTCGTTGGTGAGCAACGACCCGCCCTCGCCCGACGTCAAGATCTTCGATGACTGATGGCTGAATGAGCCGAAGTCGCCGATGCACCCGGCGCCCTGATCGCGCCAGCGCTGCCCGTGCGCGTGGGCGCAGTCCTCGATCACGGCGAGGCCGTGGCGCCGGGCGATGTCCATGATCCGGTCCATGTCGGCCATGTGATGACCGAGGTGCACCGGGATGATCGCGCGCGTGCGTTCGGTGACCGCGCCCTCGACGAGCTCGGGGTCGATCGTCCACGTGTCGGGCGTGATGTCGACGAACACCGGCAGGGCGCCCGCCGCCATCGGGGCGTAGGCCGTCGCGGAGAACGTGAGCGCCGGGACGATCACCTCGTCGCCCCAGCCGATGCCGAGCGCCTTGCACGCGACCTCCATCGTGATCGTGCCGTTCATCATCAGCGCGCCGTACGCGGCGCCCTGGTACGCGGCGAAGGCGGCCTCGAACGCCGCGGCGTGCACCCCGGGCTCGGGGAACCCACCCCACTCGCCGCTGCGCACCACCGTTTCGACGGCGGAGACGTACTCGTCATCGTTCGTCTCGGGCCAGGACGGGTAGGGCGCGGCCCGGACCGGGGTGCCGCCGTTGATCGCCAGGGTCGCCATCGGTGCTCCTTCCGTTGGTAGCGTGCGGCCGTGCCGCTGCAGCTCGACCGTATCCTCGCA
>Ga0207693_10005540_pt1 | contig 10504 bp, 11 predicted proteins | sample LARL81metaG_FD_184347 | JGI IMG/M metagenome (GOLD analysis project Ga0207693, IMG submission 184347) | Corn, switchgrass and miscanthus rhizosphere microbial communities from Kellogg Biological Station, Michigan, USA - LAR L8-1 metaG... | ecosystem: Host-associated > Plants > Roots >... | reverse complement strand
GAGCGCAAGCAGCGGGCCTTCGATGAGCTCCGGGCCCTGCTGGCCGTCCACGAGACCGCCGAGGAAATGGTGTTGCGCCCGCTCAGCAGGAAGGACGCCGGATCCGAGGTCGCCGATGCGCGGAACGAGGAGGAAAGAGAAGCCACCCGCACCCTGACCGTCCTGGAGATGATGGACGTGTCCAGCGCGGAGTTCGATCGGGACTTCGCCGCGTTCGAGCGCGCGGTCCTCGATCATGCCCGCCGCGAGGAGAAGGACGAGTTCCCGCTCGTACGCGCCCGCGAGGACCCGGACGCGCTGCTGGCGATGGGCCGGACGCTGCGCGCCGTGGAAAGGACCGCGCCGACTCACCCGCACCCGTCGACCGCTGGGTCGCCGGTGGCCCAGTGGGCCGTGGGACCGTTCGCGTCGATGGTCGACCGGTCTCTCGACGCGTTCAAGAAGGCCATGCGGGGAAGCTGACGCGAAGGCGAAGGCGGCGGTGACAGGCTGGTACGAGCCCTGTCACCGCCGCCCCTAACTTGCTGGGTATCAGGACGCTATGAGCTGCGGCACGCGGCTGACCGCGCTCCTGGCGCCGTCAAGCCAGTTCCGCGTCCTGAGCTGCTCAGAAGCGCGCTGCTGCTCGCCTTGCTGGGCTCCGAGGATCAGGATGCCCCCGGTCAGCGCCGGCGTGATCCACTGCAGGACGCGCTGCTGCTGCTGCAGCTTGGCCACCTTGTCTGGCGTGCTTTCTGACGGCACGGTTCCGCCTTCCACCGGAGCGGAGCCGGCCTCGCTGGCGATCTTGGCACCGAGTATGCCGCTGTACACGGTGGTGCCGATGGCTGCCGCCGTGAGCACCGACTTGATCAGCGCGTTGGATCCCGCGCCCCGCTGAGAGCGAACCCGGTCGCGGTTAGCCGCCAGCAGCCCGGCCCCGCCGATCAGGTGCGCGCCGATGGCCGCGGCGGAGATGGGCGCCCAGTGCGCCCATCCCGCGGCCGCGACAGCGGCCCGCTCGGCCGGATCCTTGACGTCCTTGGATCCGCCGTTGACCCCGATGGCGCCCATCAGGGTGCCGCCGAACCAGGCGGCACCGCCGAGGTCGTGCATGGCCCGGACGACCGTGTTGCGATTGCTCGTCATATGTGTTCCTCCTGCTGGCATGATGAACGAAATGCGGCGCTTACCCGTCACCCGCCCTTCCAACCAGGAACTGGGACAAAGATTCGCTCAGCTGCCGTCCGGGGCCGGGAGCCACTCCACCCAGTCGCCGTGGCCGTCGGTGCGGGCCAGCGCCTGGCGGCCATCCCGGGCCAGCACGAACGTGCCGTCGTCACGGTCGTTGAGCGGCACCCCGGGAACCACGCCCGGCGCCTCGTTGGAGAACCAGACGGCGGCCAGGCCGCGGACGATACCGGCGAAGCGCTCTCGGTCCTCCGGGGCGACGTACGCCAGTACCGCGGAGTGGTAGATGACCAGCGTCGCGCCGGCCGGGACCTGGGCTACCAGGGCGGGCAGGTCGGACAGCAGGTCGCCGCGGTGGACCAGGGGAGGGGAGCGGCGGGCCGCGGCGATCGCGGCGGTCAGGCGCTGCGCGCGGTCGCCTTCGCCGGGCCATACCAGGCATGACAGCCAGCGCATGTCGTCGTCGTTGGCGACGTCCAGCGGGTTGAGGTCCAGCCCGGCCCGCCAGGTGATCTCCGGCAGCCGGGCGGGCACCGGCACCGGGCCGCGCAGGTCGCAGCGCAGCACCGGGGCCTGCGGGTCGCGGCCGGTGATCCGCAGGCCCGGGTAATCGTAGGAGTAGCGGTCGAACAGCAGGGTCAGCCCGGCGCTGGCGCCGACCTCGATCAGCGCGAGCGGCTCCGGCAGCTGCGCGAGCGCCGGGAGCAGGGTGGCACAGCGGGCGGGCTCGTTGGTCTGCGTGCGCCGGCTCCGCATCACCTGTGCCAGCCGGTCCGGGTCCCGGCGGATCAGGTCTCGCAGGGTGCCAGGATCGGCGGGGGCGCCGAGCAGGTAGTAGGCCGCGGCGAACAGCAGGTTGGGCTGGCGCTTGTCCGGCGGCAGGGTCCCGAGGAACTCCAGGATCGTCAGGTCGTCGGCCACGGCGTTGGACAGCGTGACGTATGCGGGGGAGCGGCCTGTCGCCTCCAGGGCCCACACCCGGTAATTTTCCGCCAGGCTGATCGCCGGATCGAGGCCGCCCATCGACATGTGCTGAACGCTATCGCGCTCGCCGGACCTACGACCTAGCCGGCTGGGGTGCCCCGATGAACTCCCTGATGACCTGGGCGAGCCGGGCCGGCTGGTCGAGCGGGACCAGGGTGTAGCTGTCATCGATCTCGGTCAGCTGGCCCTGGGGCAGGAGCGCGGCTAGGCGCCGCCCGTGCTCGGGTGGCATCACCCGGTCCTCGCTGGCCCACGCGACCAGCGCCGGCCGCCGGAAATCCGGCAGGCGCTCGGCCGCCGCCAGCAGGAAGCGGGTGTCGGCGGCTGCGGCGCGCAACGTCCGCACGGTGTCGCGGCGGACCCCGGGACTGGTCAGGATGGGCCGCAGCCACCGGGCCGTGGCGGCGTCGCCGCGCTTGGTCAGCCAGCCGAACGCGATCGGCAGCCGCCGGACCGCCCGCAGCCGCATCTGCTGCATGAACACCCCGAAGAGCGTCGGCGGGAGCTTGCCCGTCAGCATCAGCGTCCGGCCAGTCAGGCCGGGCGGGAAGTTGTCGAACGCGTCACAGGAGACGAGCACGGCGCGGCTTATCCGGGCCTCGCCGCCGGCCATGAGCAGCTGGACGAGCGCACCGCCGGTGTCGTTGCCGGCCAATGTGACGTCCCGCAGGCCGAGGTGCCCGAGGAACTCCGCGGTCAGCCTGGCTATCCCCGGCAGCGACAGGTCGGCATCCGCGTGCATGGCGTGCCGGTGCGCCCCGAGCGGAAGCGTCGGTGCCACGCACCGGTAGCCGTCGGACAGGCCGGCGATCACCCCGTCCCACAGCGAGGTATCCATGAGCAGCCCGTGCAGCAGCACGACTACCGGCCCGTCGCCGCCCGTGTCCTGGTACTCGATCGTCCCGCTGGACAGCTCGATCCGCTTCAGTTCCATGGACACCCCCGTGTCGCTTCGGCCGGAATACGTCCTCAGCAAAAGTGAACCACGCGGTTCGCAAAATGTCCACGCGATAAGTCCGCGCCTGGACGGCTATTCCGGCGCGGCCTCCTCGCGCTCGAGCGCGCGCGCCAGTGCTTCGAACCCGGCCTCGACCCCGGTCATGTCCCCGCTGACCAGCCAGTCGATGAGGAAGCCGCGCAGGCTCGCGAGGATCATCTCGCAGACCTCGAGCTTGCGCTGCTCGGGCCAGTCCTGCGGGCAGATGGACAGCAGCGGCGGCAGGTACTGCTGCGAGGCTCCCCGGCCGAGGCCGGCGTAGCGCACCGGGTCGTACATCATCAGGCCGATGGCCTGATCGAGCACGCGCGACTCCTCACCCACCAGCGCGGGCCAGACCGAGCGGACCCGGTCTGCCAGCGTCTGGCCTTCCGGCCCGGCGGCGACCATGGCCAGGGCGTTGCCGATGCGCCGTTGGCGCAGCCGGAAGATCGCCTGCGCGAGCAGGTCGTCGGCTCCGTCGAAGTGGTAGAGCAGCACCTTGTGAGTGGTGCTGGCGGCCCGCGCCGCGCGCCGCAGCGAGAAGTCGACAAGGCCGTTGACCGCCAGGTCGTCGGCGACCAGGCCGAGCAGTTCGCGGCGCCTGGCCTCGCCGCGCGGCGACCCCGCCGACCGCCGGTAACCCGCGCGTCCCGGCGTGCCGTCGTCACCCGGGACGTTCGGAGCGGCAGCATCCATGGTCAGACGGTCTCACAAGCAGACCTGGCGAGGATGCATTACCGTGCACCATAACGGCCTGTGGCGTGTCCCCTTGGCGGGGAACAGCGCGGACTGAAGCAGGCCGCCTTGAGAGGACGCCATGAGCCAGCCGCCGCCGGACCAGGACCGGCCGCCAGAGCACGGCGGAGATCAGCCGCCATCCTGGCCCGCCGGGACGAAGCCGTCGATCTGGCCCTCGGGAAACGAGCCCCCGGCCTGGCCGTCAGCGGGCCAGGCGCCGTCCTGGCCCTCGGGAAACCAGGCGCCGTCATGGCCGTCAGGGCCGGGCCAGAACCAGGGCCAGAGCCAGCCGTCGTCGTGGCCGCCGGGTGACCAGCCGCACGCCTGGCCCGCAGCAGGCCAGTCGTCTCCGCCTCCGGCCTGGCCGCCGTCCGACCAGCCGCCGCTGTCCAGCCCGGACTACACCTACGGTTACGGCTCGCGCCGCCCGCGGTTGCGCAGGCGGTTCCCGGTCCGCGCCGTCATCGTGCTCGCGCTCTTCATCGCCTTCGGCTTCGCGGTCCGTGGCCTCACCAGCCATCATCAGGCCTCTTCGGTCGGGTCACCCCCGGCCGGCACCGGGCTGCACACCGGGCTCCAGGCCCCGGCCGGCGTGACCGGCGCGTCCTTCAGCCTGAACGACGGCGGCGGGATCAGCTACCGGGTGACGCTGGTGAAGGTGATCGACCCGGCCCAGGGCGCGGACCAGCTCAGCACGCCCGGCAGCGGAAAGCGGTTCGTCGGTCTCGTCTTCAGGATCAAGGGCCTGACCGGCAGCCCGCAGGGCGAGGACGCCAACAACGACGCCGTACTGGTCGGCGCCAACGGGCAGGACTACCAGGCGGACCTGAACGGCATAGCCGGCTACACCAACTTCGACGACGGCGCGATCCACGTGACGCCGGGCCAGACGGTGACCGGCGCGGTCGCCTTCCAGGTACCGGCCAGCGTGACGGTCTCGACGGTCCAGTGGACCGCGCTCAGCGGGTTCGGCCCGATGGTCGAGTGGAACGTGCAGGCCTAGCAAAGGAAAAAGGACCGGCGAGATGTGACGTGGGAGCCACTAGACGAGATACCGCGCGGCAGCCACGTCGTCACGGTGGGGGGTAGCTACCGGGACGCAGGCTGCCGCGCGGCAGTTTCTCGGGCTGTGCCACGTCGTCGTGGGCCCTGCCATGCTGGCCGGCGCGCTGCTCACGAGCGCGTCATCGGCCAGGGCTCAGTGGGTGATTGTCCCGAACGTCACGTCGGAAGAGTAGATCGTCTCCCACCTGATTCCCCCGGCGGGGTTGGTGGCCGAGACCATGTGGTTGCCGCCTTCGTAGATGCCCACATGGTAGACGTAGCTGTTCGGGTTGGAGTTCACGTGGAAGAACACGAGGTCACCGCCCCACGCCCGGCTCCTGCTCTCGCGCCGGAAGTGCCGGAACTGGTCGTCCGCGGTGCGCGGGATCGACTTGCCGTAGTGGCGGTATACGTAGCTGGCGAGCCCGCTGCAGTCGAAGCCCGTGCCGGGCGAACTGCCGCCGTAAACGTAGGGAACCCTCCCTATGAACTGCTTCACGTATGCGGATGTCTTCTGATTGAATGACAGCGAATGCGCGCTGGCCATTCCAGGGAAAAACGCCAGAGATACTGCCATCGTTCCGGCGATGGTGCCTACCTTATGTCGCATGGACACAGGCCCGCTCCTAACGGCTTGTGGATTCTGCGATGCACCACGCCGGTCGGCTGGTGCCGCGGGCCGCTTCGTGGTCGCTATGACAGCGCGTATAGCGCGCGACTGACCCGCGTAACACAGGGAAAGCGCTTCATTACGCTATGGATAACATCCCTGGTGCGGAATCAGCATGCGGCATGATGGGCCAGAAAGTCTTGGAAATCCAAAAAATGTTCCAGCTTATGGGACATTTGTCTATACACAAGTTACACGCTTATCAACTTTCACAGCAGATCACATGATAGTTACTTCAGTATCACAAGATCGTTACACAGCGTATCGATTACCCTCTGAAGATGCCTATCAAACATTGGCAATGGATAATTTTTATGCCCTCTGAGCTGCGAAAACATCCTCCAGTAGCTGAAGCGTGACCGTGGCGGAGGTTGGGCGGAAACGGCCGGGCAGGCCACCGCGATGGCCTCGAGGCGTCCCGGCAGGCCGCCGCCACCCGCCCTCGCGGACAACCTGGGATCAACTACTAAAAGTAGTTAAACTACTACACTGAGTCGCATCAGACGACGGCGAGCCACCCTCGCCGCCCGGCGGCGGCCGGGCAGCGGCGGAGCCCTTGGCCAGGCCGCGCGGCCCGCCGGTCACCTCGGTAATCACGCTGCCGACGCCCGCAGGCACAGTGCTGATAAGCAAAAGGAAAGGCCAGGTAAGGCATCAATCAACCACGTCAGTTGCCAATCGGGAAATGAAGATCAGAACGCAACGTATTGCCGAGGACGGTGCCGGGCGCAAGGACGGAAAGGGGAATTCTGGCGTCGAGTACCAGAGGGAGCCGTGGCTATCCGTGGCTATCCGTGGCGTGCCTTGCCCATCGTCTGAGCGCCCAGAACCTCCCGCCAGGGGCCGGAATAGACTGGCCGGGTGATGGAGATCGGTACCGAACGACTGATCTTGCGCGGCTGGCGGGAGTCCGATGTCGGGCCCTGGGCGGCGATGAACGCCGACCCGGAGGTCCGGCGCTACCTCGGCCCGCTGCTGACCCCGGGGCAGGCCGAAGCCTGGGTCCTGAACTTCCAGGACGACCTGGACCGCCGCGGCTTCGGCTTCTGGGCCATCGAGGTCCGCGCGTCCGGCGAGTTCGTCGGCTTCACCGGTCTCGGCATCCTGGACGACGAGATGCCCGTCGCCGGCAGCGTCGAGGTCGCCTGGCGGCTCGCCAGGAACGCCTGGGGACACGGCTACGCCACCGAGGCCGCGCTGGCCGTGATGGAGTACGGTTTCGGGCCGCTGGAGCTGCCGGAGATCGTCGCCGTCACCATGGCCGGGAACATGCGCTCGCGGGCAGTGATGGAGCGGATCGGGATGACCCGCGATCTGGCCGGGGACTTCGACGACCCGGACGTCAGCGAGGGCCCGCTCCGGCGGCACGTGGTGTACCGGAAACGGCCTGATCCGCGGTGAGCGAGGCCGGCGGGTCCCCTCCATCCAGCGAACCCGGCCAACCCGGCCCGGCCGCGCCAAGGCGCGACCAAAGAGCCGGGCCAAGGCGCGACCAAAGACTAGAGAGGGACGGTACTCCGATGCTGACCTTCGGCGTGGTGGTGCTCGGCGTCACCGATCGCGCGCGAGCCGAGCAGTTCTGGCGCGCGGCGCTCGGCTACCAGGTGCGTGACGACGGATTCGGCGGCTGGGCCCGGGTCCTGGTGCCACCCGGCGGGGCCGGGACCATGATCGCGTTCCAGGCCAGCCAGACGCCGCCCGACGAACACCCGCGGCATCACCTGGACCTGCACGTCGCCAGCGTGGCCGAGCAGGAGGCGGAAGCCGGCCGGCTGGTGTCGCTGGGCGCGCGGCGGGTCGACTGGGACCGCTTCCCCGACGACCCTGACTTCATCGTGCTGGCCGACACCGAGGGCAACCGCTTCTGCATCGTCGACCTCGGCCACGACCACGCCGAGAGCTAAGCCGAGCTAAGCCGAGAGCTATGACGTCGCGGGCTCCGGCATCGGCTGGCCGGGACGGTACATCTGCGGCGGCTTGGTGCCCGCCGCCTGCCCGCCGTCGATCGGCACGACCGTCCCGGTGACGAACGAGGACTGGTCCGAGCACAGCCACAGCACCACCCTGGCCACCTCGGCGGCCGTGCCGACGCGCCGCATCGGCGTGGCCTGCGCGGCGCCCTGCTGGGCCTGCGGGCCCGCCGCCTCGAGGTGGTGGGTCAGGATCGGGCCCGGTGCCACCACGTTGACCCTGATGCCCTGGTCGGCGTAGTCGAGCGCGGCCACCTTGGTCAGCCCGACGATGCCGGCCTTGCCCGCGACGTACGCCGCCAGGTTGGCCACGCCGATCACCCCGGCCAGCGAGGCCATGTTCACGATCGCGCCCCCGCCGCTCGCCAGCATGGCCGGGATCTGGTACTTCATCCCGAGGAAGGTGCCGCGGACGTTGGTGGCGATGCCCAGGTCGAACTCGTCCGGGTCGATCTCCGCGAGCGGGGCCGGCAGCGGGCCCGCGGTCGCGTTGTTGAACGCCGCGTCGAGCCGCCCGAACTCGTCCACCGTCCGCTCCACCAGGCGCCGGACGGACCCGGCATCCGTCACGTCGGTGCCGACCGCGAGCGCCCGGCCGCCGCGCGCCTCGATGTCGCCGGCGACCGCCCTGAGCGCGGCCACGTCACGCGCGGCGAGGACGACCGCGGCCCCCGCGGCGGCGAACTCCTCGGCGGTGGCCGCCCCGATGCCCTTGCTCGCGCCGGCCACCAGGGCCACCTTGCCGCTCATCGGCTGATCTCCAGAAGAACCGTTCATGCTCCACCTTCCCCGTGATCGTTAGATATCGAAGCATATGATATCAAACGATTAGATGGCTACTGAATTCTGCTACTGTTTCCTCATGTCCCGCCCCGTCCGCCCGCCGCTCGGCCGTCACCTGGCCGGCGTCTCCCGGGCCGTCAGCCGCGCCTTCGACGAGGTCCTGGCCGAGGCGGGCGGGTCGCTGCCGGCCTGGCTGGTGCTGATCGCGCTGAAGAGCGGGCAGCGGGCCAGCCAGCGCGAGCTGGCCGAGGCGGTCGGGATCCAGGGCGCCACCCTCACCCACCACCTGAACACGATGGAGTCGGCCGGCCTGGTGACGCGCCGCCGCGACCCGGCCAACCGGCGGCTGCACCTGGTCGAGCTGACCCCGGCGGGCGACGCGCTGTTCCTGCGGCTGCGCGATGCCGCCACGGCCTTCGACCGGCAGCTGCGCGCCGGCCTGTCGGACAGCGAGATCGGCCAGCTCGAAACCCTGCTGACCCGGCTCCGCGACAACGTGGCGGGCCAGGCCGCGAAGAACTAGCGGAAACTAGCGGAGAACTAAGGAGTCAGGCGGCTGCCCGGAGGGCGGCCAGGTCCACGCCCGGCCACTCCAGCAGGGCCGCCTGGCCCGCCTCGGTCACGGTGACGATGCGGCTGGCCTCCCTGGTGGCGATCCACCGCCGCTCGAGCATGGTCCTGGTCAGCGCCGCGCCCAGGCTGCCGGCCAGGTGGAAGCGGCGCTCGCTCCAGTCCCGGCAGGGCCGCAGCAGCGGCCGGGTCCGCCGGTCGAGCTTGTCCACCTCGATGCCGATGCGGCCGAACTCCGCCGCGCCCCGCGGGCCGAGCACGTAGCCGCCGTCCTGCTCGCCGAGCAGGCCCCGGCCGAGCAGCGCCTCGGTGACCGAGACGCCGACCGCGCCGGCCAGGTGGTCGTAGCACATCCGCGCCCAGCGCAGGCTCTTCGCCCTGGTCGCGTCGCGCAGCGAGCTGACCTTGCTGGCGGGCGCGAGCAGGATGAGGATCTCCAGCGCGTCGGCCACCGGCTCGGAGGCGATCGAGTACAGCTGCTGCCGCCCGTTCGGCCTGGCCTGGACCAGGCCGCCCGCGACCAGCTTCTTCAGGTGCGCGCTGGCCAGCGAGCGGGAGATACCGGCCGCCTCGGCCAGCGCCGAACCCGACTGCGGTACCCCGCCGAGCAGGGTGAGGAGCATCTGCGCGCGGTTCTGGTCGGCCATCAAGGCGGCCACCGAGGCCAGGTCAGCGTCCGGGTCCATCACCTCAGCCTAGCGTGGGGACAGTCACACGGGGATTTGACAGTTTCCGTATTAGCGTCGAAGGCATGGGTACCGCCACGATCACCAGACCGAACCCGCGCGCCTGGGTGACGATCGCGTTCGCGATGTTCGCGGTCGGCTGGGGGGCCAACCAGTTCTCGCCGATGCTCATCGTCTACCGGCACGAACTCGGGCTGACGGCGGGCGCGGTGGCCGGCCTGTTCCTGGTCTACGCGCTGACGCTGGTGCCCGGGCTGCTCGTCGGGGGGCCCGCCTCGGACCGGTTCGGCCGGCGCCCGGTGGTCTGGCCCTTCGTGGCGCTGTCCCCGCTGGCCACGCTGCTGCTGGTGCTCGGGCCGCGGTCGCTGGCCATGATCGCCGCCGGGCGGGCCCTGGCCGGGCTGTGCTCGGGCGTCGTGTTCGGCGCCGCCACCGCGTGGGTGCAGGAGGTGTCGCCCGGCGAGGGGACCAGCGCCCGCCGGGCGGCGCTCGCGCTGACCGCCGGGTTCGGCCTCGGCCCGGTGGCGGCCGCGCTGCTCGCCCAGTGGGCGCCAGGCCCGCTGCTGACGCCGTACCTGCCGCACCTGGTGATCGGGGTCGCGGCCGCGGTCGCGCTCGGGCGCACCCCGGAAGGCGCCCCCCGGCCGGCCGGGGTCAGGGAAACACGGAACGCGCGGCGGCGGTGGCCGCCGGGCGCCGTCCGCACCGCGCGGTTCTGGCTGGCGGTCGCGCCCGCCAGCCCGCTGGTGTTCGGCTCGGTGGCGCTGGCCATCGTGGTCCTGCCGGAGGAGGTCACCAGCGCGGGGTCGCTGTCCGCCGGGTTCGCCGGGCTGATGACGGCGCTGTCGTTCGCGGCCGGGGTGGCGGTGCAGCCGTTCGCCCGGCGGCTGCGGGACGCGCTCACCGGGGC
>Ga0207693_10005539_pt1 | contig 10504 bp, 11 predicted proteins | sample LARL81metaG_FD_184347 | JGI IMG/M metagenome (GOLD analysis project Ga0207693, IMG submission 184347) | Corn, switchgrass and miscanthus rhizosphere microbial communities from Kellogg Biological Station, Michigan, USA - LAR L8-1 metaG... | ecosystem: Host-associated > Plants > Roots >... | reverse complement strand
GGGGCGAGCCGAGCGACTCGCGCTGGGCCACGCGCGCCGCAGCGCCACGCCGATCGAGGTCTTCGAGGAGCCGGGGGATCGCGGGCACCCGGAGGCGGCCACTCTCGGCATCGTACGGGCGAAGGCCCTCGGCGCAAGCTGCGTGGCGCTCCTGGCCGGGGATTGCCCGCTGCTCGACGCCGATGAGCTCGACGCGGCGCTCGAGCGAATGCGCCCGGGCCGGATCGCCGTCGTCCCCGACCGCCATGGGACCGGAACCAACGCGCTCCTCATGTCGCCGCCTGACGCGATCGGGCCGGCGTTCGGGCCGGGCAGCTGTGCGCGGCACAGCGAGCGGGCCGAGCGGGCCGGATACGAGGTTGCGGTCGAGCCACTCGCCTCGCTCGCGCTCGACGTCGACACGCTGGAGGACCTCCAGCAGATGGCCGTGATCCTCGAGTCGGGGCCCGATCGGGCCCCGACGACGGCCGAGGCGCTGAAGGCGATCGGCGACGTTGCCAGCGGGGCGCGCGAGTGAGCGGGCGCGCCGAGCTCGTCCCGGTTGAGGGCCTCCCGGAGGTCGAGCCCGGCGACGCCCTCGGGGATCTGATCGCCCGGGCGGTCGCGAATGGGGGCACGACCCTCGCGGACGACGACGTCGTGGTCGTCTCTCAGAAGATCGTCTCGAAGGCCGAGGGGCGGGTCGTGGAGCTCGCGGACGTCGACCCCGGCGAACGGGCCATCGAGCTAGCCGAGCGGCTTGGCAAGGATCCGCGCGTCGTCGAACTGGTGCTCCGGGAGAGCGCGGACGTCGTGCGAGCGGATCGGGGCGTGCTCATCGTCGAGGGCCGGGCGGGCTGGATCTCTGCGAACGCCGGCATCGACGCCTCGAACGTCCCCGGGGAGGAGCGCGTGACGCTGCTGCCCGAGGACTCGGACGCCTCGGCCAGGCGACTGCGCGCGGAGCTGCGCGACATGGCGGGGGCCGCGCCCGCGGTGGTGATCGCCGACAGCTTTGGCCGCCCGTGGCGGATCGGCCAGACCGACGTTGCGATCGGCTGCGCCGGCCTCACTGCGGTGGACGATTGGCGGGGGCGCCGGGACGGCCATGGGACCGAGTTGACCGCGACCGCGATCGCAGTGGCGGACGAGGTGGCGGCAGCGGCCGATCTCGTCCGAGCCAAGGACGAGGGCGTTCCGGTGACGATCGTTCGCGGGCTGGGCCGGTTCGTCACCGTCGACGACGGACCCGGCGCGGCCGCCCTCCGGCGGCCGCCTGAGGACGACCTGTTCAGGTGAGGCGAGGGGCTCAGCCCGCCATCGGGTCCGGCTGGCCCTCCTCGGTGAACTCCGGCGGCTCGTAGACCTCACCGGGCACAGCGCCGATGGCCAGGACGCGCGCTGCCTCGTCGCGGGTGATCAGCTTTCGGGTCTCCCCCGCCCCGACGCGCGCGAACGTCCCGGGCTCGAGCTCGTACTCCTCGCCGCCCACCACCAGGATCGCCTTGCCCTCGAGCGCGGTGTAGACCTCCTCCATCCCGTCCCCGGAATGGTCGTGCTCCGGGTACTCCGTCGCGTTCGGCGGGAACTCCTCCACCTGCATGCCGAACGAGTGCACGCCGAGCCCCGACCGGGCACGGCGGAGCCCGCCGCCGAAGATCGCCTCGAAGTCCTCTACTCGCTTGATCGTGACGTCAGCCATGACCGTCCTCTCCGCCCCGATGTTCGTTATGTGACCGTCTGTCCGGCCCACCCTACCGCCGGATTCTGAGCACGGCGGCACCTTCGAACCGCCCGGCACGCAGATCGTCGAGCGCGTCGTTGGCCCGTTCGAGCGGGTACTCGGCGACCTTCGTGCGTACAGGAACCTCCGGCGCGATGCGCAGGAACTCCTCGCCGTCCTGGCGTGTGAGATTGGCCACAGACCGCACGATGCGCTCTCCCCAGAGGATCTCGTAGGGGAACGAGGGGATGTCGCTCATGTGGATTCCGGCGGAGACCACCGCACCGCCGGGAGCGACGGCGCGGAGGGCGGTCGGGACAAGGTCTCCGACGGGAGCGAAGATGATTGCCGCATCGAGCGGCTCGGGGAGCCCGTCCTCACCGGGATCGCAGACCTCGGACCCCCCTTCCGTGTCGCCCGCCCACGTGGCTCCGACCTCGAGCGCGAACCGCTGGCCGGCCTCGTCGCCGGGGCGGGTGAGCGCGTAGACCTCACGTCCCTGGTGCACCGCGACCTGGCAGATGATGTGGGCCGAAGCGCCGAACCCGTAGAGCCCGATCCGCTCAGCGTGCTCGCCACACAGCCGGAGCGATCGATACCCGATCAGCCCCGCACACAGGAGCGGCGCGGCCTGGATGTCGGGATACCCCTCCGGGATTGGAAAGCAGAACCGCTCGTCCGCGACCGCCGCCTCGGCGTAGCCGCCGTCGATGTCGTAGCCGGTGAACTTCGCGTTGACGCACAGGTTCTCCCGGCCGGTCACGCAGTACCTGCACGTGCCGTCCGTCCACCCGAGCCACGGGACGCCCACCCGCTGGCCGACCTCGAACCGCTCGGCCCCCTCGCCGAGCGCCTCCACCGTCGCGACGATCTGATGACCCGGGACGAGCGGCAGCTTGGGCTCGGTGAGGTCCCCGTCGACGATGTGCAGGTCGGTGCGGCAGACCCCGCAGGCGTGAACGCGGAGTTTTACCTGCCCGGGCCCGGGTTCCGGTTCCAGCACGTCCTCGAGACGAAGCGGCTCCCGCTGCGCATGAAGCACCATTGCCCGCACAGCCCAATCTTCCCGCACTCGCCGCTCGGCGCCCGGCTCAGTACGTCTCGACGATTTCGTACAGCGTGGTTCGCTGGGCCGGTTTGCGACCCGCCTTGCGGGCCGCTGCGATCAGCTCCGGCGGGTCGAGGCGGACGCCGTGCTGTGAGCCGGCCATGCGCGAGATGTTCTCCTCCATCAGCGTGCCGCCGAGGTCGTTGACGCCCCACCGGAGGCTCTCGGTCGCTGCGTCTATTCCCATCTTCACCCAGCTCGCCTGCAGGTTCTTGATGGTCCTGCCCAGGGCGAGCCGGAAGGCGGCCGTGTGCTTGAGGTTCTCGTCGCGCGAGATCTCCTCGACTCCGTGCGTCCTCCCGAGGAGCGTGTTGAACGGGATGAAGCTCAGCGGCACGAACTCGGTGATGCCGCCCGTGCGCTCCTGCAGCTCGCGGATCACGCGCATGTGGCGGGCGAGCTCCCATGGCTCCTCGATATGGCCGAACATCACGGTCGAGGTCGATCGGAGGCCGGCCCGATGGCAGGCTTCGATGATCTCCACCCAGCGCGCGACCGGGAGCTTGTTCGGCGAGATGCGGGTCCGGACGCCGTCGTGGAGCACCTCGGCTGCCGTCCCGGGCGTCGACCCGAGGCCGCACTCCACCAGGTAGTCGAACACGGCGTCCGGGCTCTTCCCGGAGCGCTCGCACATGTAGTGGACCTCCATGGGCGAGTACGCGTGCAGGTGGATCTGCGGCGCGACCTCTTTGACCAACCGCAGCCAGCGCCCGTAGTGCTCGAGCGTGTAGTCCGGATGGATGCCGCCCTGCATGCAGATCTCCGTCGCGCCGTAATCGACCGCCTCCTGAACCCGCGCCTGGAAGTCGTCCTCCGTCACGTGGTAGGCGTCGGGCGAACGCTTTCCCTGCCCGAACCCGCAGAACGCGCAGCCGACGACGCAGATGTTGGTGAAGTTGACGTTGCGGTTGACGACGAATGTCGCGGTCTCGCCGGCCAGCTCGGCGCGAAGCTCATCGGCAGCGGCACGCATCTCCTCGATCACGGCCGGACGCGTCTCGGCGAACAGCGCCGTCAGCTCCTCCTCGGTCAGCGCCTCCCCTCGCCGCCCACTCGCGATCGCCCGCGGGGCAACGTCCGGGTCGATAACCCGCTCCTCGCGCCGCCCCGAGCCCTTGCGCGGGATGAAGCTCCAGAACTTGAGCTTCACGACGTCCAGGACGCTCTGCTCGATCCAGTCGGGCTCGAGGTACTGCGGGTAGGCGCACAGCCGCTCGGTGAGCGCATAGCCCTGCGGCGCCAGGCGCTTGCGGACCTGATGGGGGCTCGGGAAAGCCTGCTCCGGTGAGATGTGGTCGCCGTTGGCCGACAGCCCGCCGAGGTCAGTCGCACCCTCCTCCACCAGGTCCACCCACCAGTCGGAGAGGTTCGGCGGTATCTGGATGCCTACGTCCGGCATGAGCCGCCGGCACTCGCGGACGAGCAGCTTCATGTCCGCCAGCGAGATCGGCGTGGCCCAGTCGGGCCACTCGGGCTCCGCCTCCTCGCCGCCTTTCTCATCGGCCTCCGCCCACCGTTCCCGCGCCGCCTCGTCGGCGATCTCCGCCACCTCGCGCCCGTAGTACCTGGGATGAGGCACGAAGTTCTGGAGGATCACCTCCTGGATGTGCCCGTGGCGCTCGTTCACCGCCGCGAGCGCCTCGAGTGACGCGATGCGCTCGTCGACGGTCTCGCCGATCCCCACGAGGATCCCGCTCGTGAAGGGAATCCGCAGCTCGCCGGCCGCCTCGATCGTCTCCAGCCGGCGCGCCGGGTGCTTCGTCGGCGAGCCCGCGTGCACCGTGTCCATCAACCGCTCCGAGATCGACTCGAGCATCAAGCCCTGAGAGGCAGTGACCTCGCGCAGCCGCGCCAGGTCCTCGCGGCTCAGGACGCCGAGGTTGGTGTGCGGGAGCAGCCCACGGTCGAGGGCGCGCTCGCAGGCCCAGACGACGTAGGAGACGAAGTCCTCGTGCCCGAGCTGACGCAGCCGCGCGGCGACCTCAGGGTTGACCTCCGGGCGCTCCCCGGTGAGGACGAGGAGTTCCTTGGCATTTCGCCGCACGGCCTCATCGAGCCGCGCCTCGACCTCATCCGGGCTGTACAGATGTGCCCGGTGCGTCGCAAACGCGCAGTACTTGCAGTAGCAGCGACACGTGCGCGACAGCGAGAGCGTGTAGTTGCGCGAGAAGGTGACGCGCCGCACGGCGCGGACGCTACAGGAGTGGGCTGGCCGGGACTACCTGCGGCGAGAGCGCGCGGCGGTCTCGACGTCGTCCGCGACGTTATCGAGCACCTCGCCGGGACCCGTCGGGGGCTCCGGTCCAAGCGCATACTGCCCACCAGCGATCACGAAGCGGTAGAGCAACGCCGCGAGGATCGCGCCGACGATCGGGCCGACGAGGTACGGCCACGTGCCGCCGAAGAAGTTGCCGATCAGCGCAGGCCCGAACCACCGGGCCGGGTTGACCGCGGAGCCCGTGAGCGGCCCGAAGATAAAGACGTCGAGGCCGAGCGTGAGGCCGATCGCCAGCGGCGCCCACTCACGACGGGCGCGCGGATTGAGTGCCACCGCGCATACCGCCAACACAAGGAGGAATGCCCCGATGCCTTCGACGATCGCGCCGATGTACTCGTGGGTCAAGAGCGGACTGACCGATACCGCGCCGTAGTGGCTGGCCCGGCCCTCGTCGAGCAGAATCCCCTTGACCAGCAGCGCACCGAGGACACCTCCGGACAGCTGGGCGAGGATGTAGACCGCCGCGTCCACTGGATCGATTCGCCGCAGGATCGCCGCCGCGAGAGTGACGACGGGATTGAAGTGCCCGCCGCTCGCCACCCCGAGAGTGATGATCAGCCCGAAGAGGACGAACGCCTGAGCGAGGCCCACCACCGCGAAGTCGGAGCCGGTCTGGGCGTTGGCGCTCGTCGCGACGTAGAGCACGACCACCGTGCAGGCCGCGAATGTGAGGAGCAATGTGCCGACCAACTCGGCGATGTAGGCGGCTAGTCCTCGATCCTGCACTCTCGAACCTCCTGGTTGATGCGGGGTTTCTCCTGGTCCCGACCCCACCGCGCCGCACCTCCGCGCCGGCAGCGGGCTAACACAAGCGCGGCAGTCTACTCAGCTTCGCCGTCGACTTGCTCCTGTAGGCGCCTTGCATCCGCGATCACGTCTAGCGCTTCCTCGCGAGAGCGCCATCCCTCCACGTCCACCTTCTTGTCCTCGAGCTCCTTGTAGATCGAGAAGAAGTGGGTGATCTCCCGCTGGAGCGGCTGCGGGATGTCGTCCAGCGTCTCGGCGTGATTCCAGCCGGGATCGTTGAGCGGCACGCAGACGACCTTGTCGTCCTCCCCCTTGTCGTCCCACATCTTGAACAGCGCGATCGGCTTCACCCGGATCACGCATCCGGGGAACGTCGGCTCCGACACACAGACCATCGCGTCGAGCGGATCGCCGTCGCGGCCGCGGTGCCCTTTGAGGTACCCGTAGTCCGTCGGGTACACCGTGGACGAGGAGAGGAAGCGGTCGAGGACGAGCTCGCCGAGATCCTCGTCGTACTCGTACTTGTTGCGGCTGCCCTTGGGGATCTCGACGTAGACGAGAAGGTGATCGTCGCCTGTTGCCACCCGGGGGAGTCTAGGTACGCAAGCTATCCTCCGCCGGCCGATGAAGAGGGTCGCTGCGCTGCTGGCGACCGCCCTCGCGGTCACCTCGCTGGTGGCGTGCGGCGGCGGTGCTGAACCGGGCGCTCCTGAGCGAGCGACCCTCGTCCTCGACTTCCAGCCCAACGCCGTCCACACGGGCATCTACACCGCCCTGCAGGAGGGCCTGTACCACCGGGCGGGCATCGACCTCAACGTCCAGCAGCCATCCGCGTCGACGGATGCACCGAAGCTGCTGGAGGCGGGCAGGGCCCAGTTCGCGATCCTGGACATCCACGACCTGGCAATCGCGCGCGAGCGCGGCTTCGACCTGGTCGGGGTGATGCCGATCGTCCAGCGCCCGCTGGCGTCGGTGATCGCCGGTGACCCGAGCGCGGTGCAGCGGCCTCGTGACCTCGACGGCCGGACGGTGGGCGTCACCGGCCTGCCCTCCGACGATGCGGTCCTCGACTCGGTCGTGTCCGCCGACGGCGGCGACCCGCAGCAGGTCCACCGCGTCACGATCGGCTTCAACGCCGTGGCGTCGCTCGCGGCCGGGCGAATCGACGCGGCCACCGCCTTCTGGAACGCCGAGGGGGTGACGCTCCAGCGCCAGGGTGTGCCCATCCGGGTCTTCCGGGTGGACGATTACGGCGCCCCCCGCTACCCCGAGCTCGTCCTGGTGACGACGAGCAAGACACTCAACGACGATCCCGACCTGGTCCACGAGGTCGTCGACGCCACCGCGCGCGGGTATTCCCTCGCGTCGAGCGATCCCAGTCAGGGCCTCGACGACCTGCTCGCCGCCGATCCGAGCCTCGACCGCGCCGATCAGGCCGCTGAGCTGCGAGCGCTGGAGTCGGCGAACGCGTTCCGCGATCCCGGGAAGTTCGACTGGCCGGTGCTGAGGAGCTGGGCGCAGTGGGAGGCGCAGCACGGGATCGTGAAGAGACAGCCCGAGGTGACCGGGACCTTCGCCGAGGTCAAGTAGCGAGCAGGCGCCCGACGAGCTCCGGCATCTCTCGCGCCATCCGCGACCGTGGCACGACCAGGTCGACACCGGCCGCCTCCGCGCTCTCACGCGTCTCGACGTTGAGGTGCGCGTAGAACCCGAGGACGGGAATCCCGTTCCCAACGACGCCGTCCACGGGGACGCTGTCGAGGTCCACGACCACGAGATCGACGCGGTCCAGGCCGGGTTTCTCCCCGACGCCGTTGGTCAGCTGCACGGCGTGGCCCGCCGCACCGAGCGTCGCCTCGATCCGGCTCGCGAACATCAGGTCGGGCGCGACCGCGAGGATGCGCGCCACGGCTATGCGGCCTCGGCGTCGCTCACAGGCTGCGGCGACGGCGAAAGTCCTGGCGCACGCTCTCGGGCCGGCCCCACATCTGGACGATCTCGGCGCGGCCCTCGTGAACGTCCCTGACGATCAGCTCGCCGTCGATCCCCTCGCGGTCCAGCAGCGCGAGGGTCCCCTTGACCGTCTCGGCGGCGGCGGCGTGGCCGAAGCGATGGGCCACGAGCAGCCGGAAGTGCCACGCGGCCTTCGAGTACGGCTGAGCGTTCACCTGCGTCAGCAGGACGGCGGCGTCGATGTAGCGCTCCTCATCGGAAAGCCGAAGGTCCAGCTCCAAGTCCGTCCAATCGTCCGAGAGCGAATCGAGAACTTGCTGAAAGGAGTCGGCAAGCGCCATCCCGCCGAAGCCTAGTCCCCCTTAGCCGAAGAAGACCTGCTGGAGCAGGAAGACGTTGAGGGCGATGATCAGGCCGCCGATCACCGAGGCGATCGCCGTCAGCCAACCCGGATTCACGAGCGGGCCCATGACCTCGCGGCGCCGCGCGATCAGGAGGAGAGGAACCAGGGCGAATGGGATGCCGAACGACAGCACCACCTGGCTCATCACCAGGGCGTCGGTCGGGTTGAGCCCGATGGCCAGCACCACAAGCGCCGGGGCCAGGGTGATCGCCCGCCGAAGGAAGATCGGAATCCGGCGCTGGATGAACCCCTGCATCACGACCTGCCCGGACATCGTCCCCACGGAGGAGGAAGCGAACCCCGAAGCCAGCAGCGCGATGCCGAACACGGTCGCCGCGTTGCCCGAAACGGTCTGGCGGAGGCCGTCGAATGCGCCTTCGATGCTGTCGACCCCCGTCAGCCCGCCCCCGTGGAACAGCGCAGCGGCCATGACCATCATCGAGATGTTGACCACCCCCGCAAGCGCCATGGCGATCACGACGTCGACCTTCTCGAAGCCCAGGATCTTCCGCCGCTCGCTGTCGTTTCGCCCCACGATCCGGCGCTGGGTGAGCGCCGAATGCAGGTACACGACATGCGGCATCACGGTCGCGCCGATGATCCCGGTTGCGATGAGGATGCTCTCGGTCCCGCTGAATCCGGGGAGGACGAGGTGCTTGGCGGCCTCGGCTCCATCGGGTTGAGAGGCGAAGATCTCGAACCCGAACGCCACGACGATCACGCCGACCAGCGCCGAGATCGCCGCCTCCAGCCGGCGGAATCCCATCTGCTGCAGGGCGAGAATCGTGAAGGCGCCGGCCCCGGCGATCAGGGCGGCCGGGAAGAGCGGGATCCCGAACAGGAGGTTCAGTCCCAACGCCGCGCCGACGACCTCGGCGACGTCGGTTGACATCGCGACGATCTCGGCCTGCACCCACAGCCCGCGCGAGGTGGACTTGGAGAAGTTCTCGCGGCAGAGCTCCGGCAGGTTCTTCCCTGTGGCGATCCCGAGCTTCGCGGACTGCGTCTGAACGAGCATCGCGATCAAGTTGGCAGCGAGGACGACCCAGAGAAGGAGATATCCGTACTTGGCCCCGCCGGCGATGTTGGTGGCGAAGTTGCCGGGGTCCACGTAGGCGACGGCGGCGATGAACGCCGGGCCCAGGAACGGCCAGATCCGCCCCACTCCCCGTGCCCGCCCCTCGAGCGACTCCCGGGCGGCACGGGCGACCGCGGCCTCGCCCGGAAGGACGTCTTCGACTCCGACGTCGTCGCCAATGGGCGGCGGGGCGGCGGGCGGAGCCTCAACGGCCGTGTCCATCGTGCGGTTCATCCGCTACCCCGCCGACTCCACCCGCATCTTCTCCGCCAGCTCCCCTCCCAGGGCATGCTCTTTGCCGTCGACCTCGACGAAGACCGGCCCGCCGAACGGCTGCACGTCGGTGACCCGCAATGCGACGCCGGGGCGGATCCCGCGCTCGTCGAGGTAGCGCAGCATCCTCGGGTCGGAGTCGGAGACGCGCGCGAAGGTCGCAAGGGCTCCGGCCTGAAGCTGGTCGAGCGCGGTCGTGTGGTCCACGGCGATGGCGAGCTCGGGCGTCGGGATCGGGTCCCCGTGGGGATCGAGGGGTGGGTTCCCGAGCTTGTCCGCGATCAGCCGCTCGAGGTCCTCCGAGATGTAGTGCTCGAGAACCTCGGCCTCGTCGTGCACGCGGTCCCAGGGCATTCCCAGGGCGTCCGCGAGGAAAGCCTCGATCAGCCGGTGGTGGCGGATCACCTCCAGCGCGACCTTCTCGCCCGCCGCGGTGAGCGTGACTCCGTGGTAGGGCTCGTAGCGGACGAGCCCCAGCTCGTCGAGCCGCTTGAGCATCGCGGTGACGGACGAGGGCGCCACGCCCAGGCGCTCCGAAAGCGCGGTGGTCGTGACGGGCCCCTCCTCGTAGCGCTGGAGGCCGTAGATGGCCTTGGCGTAGTCCTCCACGGCCTCGGTGGCCGGCGCGCTCTGGCGTTCGGCGAGGCTCGCCTTGCTGGATGTCCTGGTATGCGACAAAACGAAATTCCTATTTAGCCTAGCCTAAATCTATTCCCGGCGGAATGCCTCCTCCCTACAATCGGTCAGGTGAGCACCGAAGTCGCGGTTGAGCTCGACGGGCAGTACCGGGCGATGAAGGAGGGCGCAGGCGTGCTGATGCGCTCGTCCCGAGCGATGTTCCTGGTGCGCGGGCCCGACGCGGCCGAGTTCCTCCAGGGGCAGCTCACCAACGACATCGAGGCGCTCGAGCCCGAGACCGGCTGCTACTCCGCGCTACTCGACCGCAAGGGGCACATGCAGGC
>Ga0207693_10005537_pt1 | contig 10506 bp, 6 predicted proteins | sample LARL81metaG_FD_184347 | JGI IMG/M metagenome (GOLD analysis project Ga0207693, IMG submission 184347) | Corn, switchgrass and miscanthus rhizosphere microbial communities from Kellogg Biological Station, Michigan, USA - LAR L8-1 metaG... | ecosystem: Host-associated > Plants > Roots >... | reverse complement strand
CGAGTGCGACGGGGTCGTAGGGAGCGTCGTTGGCCTTGGCGACAACCATGTCTCTGAGGTCAGGCGGGCGTGGCAGCGAACCGGCATGCGTCGTAAGGATGCGATCGGTACTGTAGTGCATCGGGTTCCTCCTGAGCGCTCAGCGCCAAAGTTCGCGGCTGGCCAGCGCCGCGCCTTGTGCGAGTGCCTCGAGCTTCGCCCAGGCGATCTGCGGATGAATGCGACCGCCGAGGCCGCAATCAGTCGATGCCAGCACCCGCTGCCTTCCGACGATGTTGGCGAAGCGCATGATGCGCTCGGCGACGAGCTCGGGGTGTTCGACGACATTGGTGGCGTGGCTGACGACACCTGGCAGGAGCAGCTTGGCGTCGGGCAGCCTGATCTCCTGCCAGACCTTCCATTCGTGCTCGTGGCGGACATTGCCGGCTTCGAACGAGTAGGCGCGGGCATTGATCGCCAACATGCACTCGACGATGTCGCGCAGGGGAATGTCGGTCGTGTGCGGACCGTGCCAGCTGCCCCAGCACAAGTGGAAGCGGATGCGGTCCTGCGGCAGCCCGCGGATCGCATGATTGAGTGCGGCAACCTGCATCATTGCGAACTTCCGGTACTCCTCCACAGTGGGTTCCGGATTGATCATGTCCCAGTTCGTGGCGAGCGCCGGATCGTCGAGCTGCAGCACCAGGCCCGCCTCGACGATGGTCCTGTACTCTTCGCGCATTGCATCGGCCGCGGCGAACAGGAATTCCTCGTCGGTCTTGTAGTAGGCGTTGCTGATCCGCGTGGTGCTGCCGGGGGCGATGGAGGTCATGAAGCCGTCCGCAATGCCCGCCGCCCCGAGCGCCGCCTTGAAGTTCGCGACGTCGGCCTTGATCGCATGGCCGCCGATATAGCTGAGCGGGCCCACGCACACGGGGCCTGTTGCTGGCCGAGGGCCTGTCGAGACTCCGGATTCGGGATCGGCATACGCCGCTGCAAATCGCACCCTGTCGCGGCGATCGGCGAAACTCGTCAGCGTAGGCTGTCCGGGGCTGGAGCGCCTCGGCGCCACGTCGTGCATGTCGGGTCCTCGGAGATTGAGGCCGCCCAGACGGTGATACGCGTAGCTCATCCACGCGCCGTAGTTGACACGGTGCCCCATGGACTTGCCGAACTCGCCGTCGCCCGGGACATCGATGCCGAGTTCTGTCTGGCGCTGGACGACCTGCGCCACGGCGGCGCGCAGGTTGTTCTGAAATGCCGCCTCGTCGCACGCTTCGCCCGCTTCACGCGACCGGTTCGCCGCGATCAGGTCGTCCGGGCGAGGCAGGCTGCCGACATGCGTGGTGAGGATGCGATCGGAGCTAGCTCTCATGACGGTCTCCTCTCCGCACAAGGCTGACAGAAAACCGCCCTTTGGATACTCAAGGCTGCGAGAGCAGCCGTCAGGCGGTCACGATCGAAATTGTATCGGTTGGCGCTTGCGGCCCCACGTGCCGGGCTCAGGCTCGAACACGCCGGCCGCCGCGGTGCCACAGGCGCTGCAGCATCCGTCAGCATCGAGACCCCAGCCGGTCAGCTCGTACCAGTCGCGGCCAATCAGCAACGCGCCGCAGGCGTCGCAATACGTGCTGCCGCCTGCGCCGTCATGTACGTTGCCGGTGTAGACGTAACGCAGACCGTGACTCATCGCGATGGCTCGCGCGCGGGTCAGCGTGGCGGGAGGCGTGGGCGGATGGTCGCGCATGCGCCAGTCGGGATGGAACGCGGTGAAGTGCAGCGGCACGTCACGACCCAGTTCGGCGGCGAACCAGGCGGCGAGCGCACCGATCTCGGCATCGGAGTCGTTCTCGCCGGGGATCAGCAGCGTGGTGACTTCAAGCCACACATTTGTATTGCTCTTTATCCATACGAGCGTGTCGAGCACGTCGGCAAGCCGCCCGCCACACAGATTGCGATAGAATGGTTCGGTGAAACCCTTCAGATCGACGTTGGCCGCGTCGATGTCAGCATAAAACTCTCGACGCGCGTCCGGCGTGATGTATCCCGCGGTCACCGCCACTGTCTTCAAGCCGGCATCGTGACAGGCGCGCGCGGTATCGACCGCGTATTCCAGGAAGATCACCGGATCATTGTAGGTGAACGCGACCGTGCGGCAGCCGAGTTGCCGCGCCGCGTCGGCGATCATCGTCGGCGTGGCCTCCTGGTTCAGCCGGTCGATCTCGCCAGCCTTGCTGATGTCGTAGTTCTGGCAGAACTTGCACGTCAGATTGCAGCCGGCGGTGCCGAAGGAGAACACGGGCGTTCCGGGCAGGAAATGGTTCAGCGGCTTCTTCTCGATCGGGTCGACGCAGAAGCCCGACGAACGGCCATAGGTGGTCAGCACCAGCGCGTCGCCCTGCCGAGCGCGGACGAAGCACAGGCCGCGCTGGCCCTCGTGCAGCCGGCAGAAGCGCGGGCACACGTCGCACTGGATGCGCCCGTCGGCCAGCGCGTGCCAGTGGCGGGCGGGAAACAATGATCCTTCAATCGCCGTATCCATGCACTATTATCTGGCAACGATGACTGCGATCCGCCATCCCGGTGTCGCGGGAACTTTCTATCCGGCCGAACGCGACGCGTTGGAGCGGCAGCTTGCTCTGTTCCTGTCCGAGGCGGGTAACGACGCGCCCTCGCCGGCGGTGCCCAAGGTGATCATCGGTCCGCATGCCGGCTACATCTATTCGGGCGCGGTGGCGGCCCGCGCCTATGCGCGGCTGGCCGCCGCCCGTGAAAAAATCAGTCGTGTGGTGCTGATCGGGCCATCTCACTACGTGGCGTTCCGGGGACTTGCGGTGGATACCGCCGAGGCGTGGGCCATGCCGTGCGGCATGGTGCCGCTCGACACCGAGGCGATCGCCCGTCTGCGCGCGCTGCCGATGGTGGGGGAACTCGACGCCGCATATCAGCGGGAGCATGCGCTCGAGGTGCACGTGCCGTTCCTGCAGCAGGTACTCGGCGAGTTCCGCCTGGTGCCCATCGTGGCCGGCGATACGCCGCCCGAGGCGGTCGCCGCGGTGTTCGACGCTTTGTGGGGCGGGCCGGAGACGCTGATCGTGGTCTCGACGGACCTGTCCCACTTCCTCGACTACGCTGCGTGCAGGCGGCGCGACCAGTCGACCGCAGAGGCGATAGAGCGGTTCGACATCGATGCGCTAGGCCCGACCGAGGCCTGTGGCGCGGTGCCGACGCGCGGACTGCTGCTGGCGGCGAGGCAGCGGGGCATGGCGATCGAGCGGCTCGACCTGCGCAATTCCGGGGACACCGCCGGTCCACGCGACCGCGTGGTCGGCTACGGCGCCTGGGCGTTGTACGAGAGCGCCCCGCCGGACGCGGAGCGCGCGGCGGTTGAGGCCGTCGGGCCGACGCTGATCGACCTGGTGCGGCGGTCGATCGTGTTCGGGCTGGACACCGGCCAGGCGCCGCATCTCGTGGCGAATGCAGAGCTGGCGTCGCTGCTGGCCGCGCCCGGCGCCGCCTTCGTGACGCTCCGCCGCCGCGAGGGGGCGTTGCGCGGCTGCATCGGCTCAGCGGTGGCGACGCGGCCGCTGATCGTCGATGTGGTGCAGCACGCGTTCAACGCGGCGTTCCGCGATCCACGGTTCCCACGGCTGGATTGGCTGGAGCTGGCGGGGCTGTCGCTGTCGGTCTCGGTGCTGACGCCGCCCGAGCCGATGAAGTTTTCGTCCGAGGCCGATCTGCTGGCGCAGCTTCGCCCCGGGGTGGACGGGCTGATCATCGAGGACCAGGGGCTGCGCTCGCTGTTCCTGCCCAGCGTGTGGGAGGAGATCCCCGAGCAGCGGCAGTTCCTGGCTGTGCTGAAGCTGAAGGCTGGACTGCCCGCGGAGCATTTTTCGCCGGAGTTCCGGGCGCAGCGGTTCCGCTCGATCGAGGTGAAGGGGGCGATGGGCGAGGGGAGCGGCGCGGTGGACGTGCGGCTTGGTTGGAAGGTGGTGCGGTTCAATGCCGGGTGAAGGAGCCGGAACACCGCCCCTGCTCCGCCCAATCGAGTGCCGCGGCCGCGGCGCACTCGAACGCAAGCGAAGGTCCTGCTCGCGAGAGGTTCGTTGATCGCCTATTCTGGCGGCATGAACGACCTGCCCGTCGCCACGGTCTCCAATGTCCCCGAATACACCGTCTCGGAAATCTCCGGGGCGGTGAAGCGCACCTTGGAGGGCAATTTCGGCCGCGTGCGTGTGCGGGGCGAGATCACCGAACTGAAAAGGTATCCCTCGGGCCACATCTATTTCTCACTGAAGGACGAGGGCGCGAAGATTTCCGGCGTGGTGTGGAAGTCGTCAGTTCCCCGGCTCGGCATGGTGCCGGAGAACGGCGTCGAGGTGATCGCCACGGGCCGGATCTCCTCCTACGCGGAGCGCTCGTCTTACCAGCTGATCACCGAGCGGATGGAGTATGCCGGCGCCGGCGCACTGCTCGCGCGTATCGAGATGCTGCGCGTGCGGCTGGCGGCCGAGGGGCTGTTCGATGCAGACCGCAAGCTGGCGCTACCGGTGCTGCCAACGGTGATCGGTGTGGTCACCAGCGAACGCGGCGCAGTCATCCAGGACATCCGCACCACGATCGCTCGGCGTTTTCCGCGCCACGTCCTGCTGTGGCCCGTACCGGTGCAGGGCGAGGGCGCGGCGGAGCGCATTGCCGCCGCCATCGCCGGCTTCCAGCGCGTAGTGCCGCGGCCAGACGTGCTGATCGTGGCGCGCGGCGGCGGCAGCCTGGAAGACCTGATGGCGTTCAATGACGAAGCCGTCCTGCGCGCCGTCGCCGAATGCCGGATCCCGCTGATCTCGGCGGTAGGACATGAGACCGACACCACGTTGATCGACTTCGTGGCCGACCGGCGCGCGCCGACCCCAACCGCGGCGGCGGAACTCGCCGTGCCGATGCGCTCCGATCTCGTGGCTGACCTGGAGCACAAGGCGGCGCGGCTGATCGGCGGACTGAACCGGCTGGCACAGGAGCGCCGGCTGCGGCTGTCGCGCGCCGAACGAGGGCTGCCCGACCTCCCTGCCCTTCTCGGCACCGCACGGCAGCGGCTGGACGATCGTGCCGAGAGGCTGGTGCTGGCGCTGCCGAACCTGCTGCACAAGCGACGCGCGTCGCTGGAGACGTCGCTGCGGCGGCTGCCGGATCTGCCGGCGAGGCTCGCCGCCTGTCGCGAACGTGTGCAGGAGCGCGGCGTCCGGCTGATCATCGCACTACCGAATGTGGTGGCGCGGCGACACGCGGCGCTCGGTCTGTGCGGGCAGAAGCTGGTCGCCGGCCTGCGCCAGGCGGTATCCGGCATCCATGGCCGCGCGGGGCGCACGGTCGGGCGGCTGTCCGTTGCGCCGCTGCGCGCGCTGCTGCGCGAAACGCGGGCCCGATTGGAGGGCACGGCGGCGCGGCTGGAGTCGGTGTCGCCCTTGGCGGTGCTGCAGCGCGGTTACGCGGTCGTGTCGGACGCGGCCGGTCATCCCCTGACCAGTGCCGCGAAGGTGGCGCCGGGCGCGCGGGTCAGGCTTCGCTTTGCCGACGGCGAGGTGGGCGCAACCGCCGATCGAGCCCAGCGGCAGGGCCGATTGCCGCTGTAAGCACCCTATGTCGATGTCGTTGGCGGTAGTGTTCGTTCCCGCACGATCCTAAGCAATGACGCGCGCGCATAGGGTTTCATGACGACCGGATCACCCATGGGAAGCATACCCGTGACCAGTCTGTCGGCGGCACCGGTCAGATAGACGACCGGCAGGTCCGGCTGGATCTGACGCGCCAGAGCCACAAACTCGTGGCCTGACATCATCGGCATCGCGTAATCGACGAGGGCCAGGGATACCGGGCCGGCCGCGAGGATGTCACGCGCTTCCGCACCGCTGCCGGCCTCCCTGACGACATAGCCCGCCTCGCGGAGAAAGAATGCCGCTATCTCGCGGACGTCGGGATCGTCATCGATCACGAGAATGGTACCGCCGGTCGGCGCATCCCCGGCATGCTCCTCCTCGGGTGGAATGCTCTCTTCCGCTGTGGCAGCTCGCGGCAGGAAGACCTCGACGACGGTGCCGACACCGGGCTCGCTGGATAGCCGCGCCGTGCCGCCGAACTGCGTCGCCACGCCGTAGACCTGCGCGAGGCCAAGCCCGCTGCCCTTGCCGATCGCCTTGGTGGTGAAGAACGGCTCGAAGGCGTGCTCCAGTACGTCGCGGCTCATGCCGGTTCCTGTATCGGTCACTGCAATTCGCACGTAATCACCCGGATCGAGCGCATCGAGCCGGGCGATTTCGGGCTGATGCACATTGCTGGTCGCGATGTGCAACCGGCCACCTTCAGGCATCGCGTCCCTGGAGTTTATGGCGAGGTTGAGAACGACGAGTTCGAGTTGCGTCGGATCGCTCGTGGCGGGCCAGAGGTCGGACGCGAGTTCGGTCTCGACCTGGACGAGGCCGCCGAGGCTCCGTTGCAGCAATTCGCCCATCCCGGTGATGACGGCATTCACATCCACCGATCGCGGCAACAGATTCTGGCGGCGGGCGTAGGCCAGCAGCTGTTGGGTCAGTTGCGCGCCACGCCATGCTGACCGCATGGCGGCATCCACAAGCGACAGCGAGCGCTGGTCGGTCAGGCGGCCCTGCAGCAGTTCAAGATTGCCGGTCACCGCGGTGAGCAGATTGTTGAAGTCGTGGGCGATGCCGCCGGTGAGCTGCCCGATCGCCTGCATCTTCTGCGCCTGGCGCAATTCCGCCTCCACCTGCCGCATTGCGGTCAGGTCCACGGCGGTCAGCAGCACGTGCTCGATCTGTCCGCTGTCCCCCGGCAGAGGCACCAGGAAGGAGCGACGCGACCTCTCACCGATCGGGAACTGCGCGGTATATTCGTATTCGACGGGCTCTCCGGATTCGATGGCGCGGCGGTACTGCATCTTGGCGAATTCGGCCTGCTCAGGCGGCAGGATTTCGTCCAGCGACCTGCCCACCACGAAGTCGCGGGGGTAGCCCGAATGACGCTCCCAGGCTGGATTGGCTTCCTCGCAGACGATCCGGCCATCCGGCTGAACGCCCATCATGACGAGATCGACCGGCGAGTGCTCGAAGATGGCGCTGTAGTGCGCGCGCGACCGGCGCAGCTCATCCACGACGTCGCTGAGGGCGCGTGTGCGCTCCGCCACCTCGCGCTCCAGCTTGTCGGCGAAGCTGCGGAGAGAGCGCTCCGCCTCGATCCGCTCGGAGATGTCGCGCCAATAGACCGTGACGCCATCACCGGACGGGCCGACGTTGACCGAGACCCAGATCCCCATTGTGGGCGACGGCGCCTCGAAGGTGATGACCCGCTGTTCGTCGCGGACACGACGCAGCACCTGCTCGTTCAGCGTGCCGACCATCTGGGGAAAACGCTGCCAGATGACCCGGCCGATGACCTGGTCGGCGGTCGTGTCCCAAAACGCCAGGGCGCGGCGGTTGGCGTACAGGAAACGCCATTCGCCATCGAGGGCGTAGAAGGCGTCCCCCATGCTTTCCAGGATGGCCTGGGCATCAGGCGAGAGGGTTATCGATCCGGCGTCCACACGGTTATCTAGCGCAGGAGATCACGGAAATGCGACTCATCTCGACCGGCCGCCGGCGATACCTGGACTGGCGGAAGGAAGGCGGCCAAACCCCGGTAGATTTCGGTCGTATCTGATCATGTTGTTTGCGGCGCAACGCGGGCGTGGCGTGCTGCTCTGGCTGGGTGCGACGCTGTTCGTGCACGCCACACATGCCGCGACACCGGTCTCGGTGCAGCTCGTTCTGGCGGTCGATGTCTCCGGCAGCGTCAGTCAGGATCGCTTCGAGTTGCAGCGCGCGGGTTATGCAGCGGCGTTCCGCGATCCGGCGGTGGCACAGGCGATCCGATCGACTTCGACCGGCTCCATCGCGGTGGCAATGTTGCAGTGGACGGGACCGGCGCTGCACGTCATGGCGGCTGACTGGACGGCGATCGACGATACGGCTTCGGCCGAGCGATTTGCCGAGGCGATCGAGCAGGCGCCGCGCGCGCTGTTCGGTGGCGGCACCTCGATCAGCGGGGCGATCGACTATGCACGGGAGATGATCGCGTCGTCGCCTTACCAGGGTGAGCGGCTGGTCATCGACGTATCCGGGGATGGGGCGAACAATCGCGGGCGGCCGGCAGAGGATGCGCGCGACGAGGCGGTTCAGGCAGGCATGATCATCAACGGCCTGCCAATCCTGACGCTGGAACCGGAACTCGACGCTTATTACCGGCAGAGGGTGATCGGCGGGCCGGGAGCATTTGTGATCGCGGTGAAGAGCTACGAGGAATTCGCCGAGGCAGTGCGCAGAAAGCTTGTCACGGAGATCGCCGGTGAGGACTCAGGCTTCATATGCGTCCTGCGCGCGATGTGCCGGGTTCAGACATTGTCGGATTCCGTCGAGCCGGTGCGCTGAACCACGGCCGTCCGTCCCCAGGTCCAACCCTTGATCTCCGGCATGTCGTCGCCGTAGCGACCGATGTACTGCTTGTGCTCGATCAGCTTGTCGCGAATTTCCTGCTTGGCGTAAGCCGCGCGCGCACCAAGCTGCGGCACCCGATCGATCACGTCGGCAACCAGGTGAAAACGATCGAGGTCGTTCATCACGCACATGTCGAATGGCGTGGTGGTGGTTCCTTCCTCCTTGTAGCCGCGGACATGAAGGTTGTGGTGCCCGTTCCGGCGGTAGGTCAGCCGATGGATCAGCCACGGATAGCCGTGAAAGGCAAAGATGATCGGCTTGTTGGTCGTGAACAGATCGTCGAAATCGCGGTCCGACAAGCCGTGCGGATGCTCGCTGGCCGGCTGCAGCTTCATCAGGTCCACAATGTTGATTACCCGGATCTTCAGCTCAGGCGCGTGCCGGCGCAGCAGCTCGACAGCCGCCAGCGTCTCGAGTGTAGGCACATCGCCGCAACACGCCATCACCACGTCCGGATCGCTGCCGCGATCGTTGCTCGCCCACTCCCAGATGCCGAGACCCGCCGTGCAATGCTTGATCGCTTCGTCCATCGTCAGCCACTGCGGCGCCGGCTGCTTCCCAGCCACGACCACGTTGACATAGTTCCGGCTGCGCAGACAGTGATCGGTGACGGACAACAGGCAATTCGCGTCAGGCGGCAGGTACACCCGTACCACCTCGGCCTTCTTGTTGACGACGTGGTCGATGAACCCCGGGTCCTGGTGACTGAAGCCGTTATGATCCTGACGCCAGACATGGCTCGACAACAGGTAATTGAGCGACGCTATCGGCCGGCGCCACTCGATGTCGTTGCACACCTTCAGCCACTTGGCATGCTGGTTGAACATCGCGTCAATGATGTGAATGAACGCCTCGTAGCAGGAAAAGAACCCGTGGCGACCGGTGAGCAGGTAACCCTCGAGCCATCCCTGGCACTGATGCTCGCTGAGCATCTCCATCACCCGTCCATCCGCCGCAAGGTGGTCGTCCCAGGATTCGGTTTCCGCTACCCAGGCGCGGTTGGTGACCTCGAGAACGTCCTGCCAGCGGTTGGAGTTGCTCTCGTCGGGGCTGAACAGACGGAAGTTCTTTGCCTCCATGTTTCGTTTCATCACATCGCGCAAAAACCTGCCCATTTCCCGGGTGGACTCGGCAATCGCCGCACCCGGCGCCGGCACCTTGATCGCGTAGTCACGGAAATCCGGCAGGCGCAGGTCGCTCAACAGCAAGCCACCGTTGGTGTGCGGGTTGGCGCTCATGCGGCGGGCGCCGCGGGGAGGGAGTTCGGCCAGCTCCGGCCGCAGTCGGCCGCCATCGTCGAACAGTTCCGAGGGACGATAGCTCTTCATCCACTCTTCAAGAATCCGGACGTGCTCCGGGTTCTCGTGCATTTCGCCCATCGGTACCTGATGCGCTCGCCAGTAACCCTCGGTTCGGCGGCCGTCGATTTCCTTCGGGCACGTCCATCCCTTGGGCGTGCGCAGAACGATCATCGGCCAGAGCGGTCGCTGCGAGAAACCGTTCCTGCGCGCGTCCTCCTTGATCCGGCGTATCTCGTCGAAGATGCGATCGAGCGTGGATGCCATGAGTTCGTGCATGACGTCAGGCTCATGGCCTTCGACGAAATGCGGCGTGTAGCCATAGCCGCGCAACAGGTGATCGAGCTCCTCGTGGCTGATGCGGGCAAGCACGGTGGGATTGGCGATCTTGTAGCCATTGAGATGAAGAATCGGCAGGACGGTGCCGTCCCGTACCGGGTTCAGGAACTTGTTGGAATGCCAGCTTGTCGCCAGTGGTCCGGTCTCAGCCTCGCCGTCACCGACAACACACGCGACAATCAGGTCCGGATTGTCGAACGCGGCGCCATAGGCGTGCGAGAGGGCGTAGCCAAGCTCGCCGCCTTCATGGATCGAGCCTGGGGTTTCGGGTGCGACGTGACTTGGGATCCCGCCCGGAAACGAGAACTGCGTGAAGAGACGCTTCATCCCCTCCTCGTCGCAGGAGATGTTTG
>Ga0207693_10005536_pt1 | contig 10507 bp, 10 predicted proteins | sample LARL81metaG_FD_184347 | JGI IMG/M metagenome (GOLD analysis project Ga0207693, IMG submission 184347) | Corn, switchgrass and miscanthus rhizosphere microbial communities from Kellogg Biological Station, Michigan, USA - LAR L8-1 metaG... | ecosystem: Host-associated > Plants > Roots >... | reverse complement strand
CAATTCGAACCTCTTGAGGTCGTTAGCTCTTACCCCGAGTTGGTTCCGTCCTACCAGCTCTTTCGTCGCCCCTCGCGACAGAACTCGCGACCGATGCATCCCCTCGATCACTTCATAAGCACTCGCATGCGGCTCAGGTCGGGCTTTGCCGCGCCTCGGACATGTCCGAACGGCGAACGCGCCGTGCGGAGCAGGAAGTCGATGACCTCCTCGGTGATGATCTCGCCAGGCAACAGGTTGGGGATACCCGGTGGGTAGGCGGCGAGCGACTCGGCGGACACTCGGCCGATGCACTCCGAGGTGGGCACCAGCTGAGAGGGCGAGAAGTATGCCTCGCGCAGCGACATCACCGCCTCGCCGGGCATAGGAAGCGTGATGGGCGGGATACCGGCCGCACCAGCATCGGGCAGCGCATGGAGCGCCTGGAGCATCCTGTCCATGTCGGGCGCCGATCCCGCACCGATCACGGCGACGATAGCGCTGTCGGTGGCCATCTCGACGTGGATGCGGTGCTCGTCGAATAGGATCTTGCGGGCCTCATGACCGCTGATTCCCCCGCGGCGGGTATCGATCACCACGCGAAGCGGGTCGACGGCGACGATTCCGGGAGAGGCCAGGAATCGGTCCGAGAGTTCCTCGAAACGGCCCGCGTCCCGCACACCCTGCCGCAGCTTGTTTGCGGCTTCGATCGACCGGCTTATCCGCTCCTTGCCGTGCACCGCCAGGTTCCTGCGGGCCACGTCTAGTGACATCATCAGGATGGAGCTGGCGCTGGTCGACTGCATCGAGCGGAAGGCCCGATTCACAAGGGGCTCAAACAGATCCACGAATGGGCCCTTGCCGAGGTGCAGCATGGCCGACTGGGTGAGGCTACCCCCCAACTTGTGGGTGCTTGAGATCATAATGTCGGCACCCTTCGCCAGTGCGTTCTGTGGTAGGTCAGGGTGGAAACCGAAGTGTGATCCCCAGGCGCCATCCACGACTAGGGCGCAGGCTCTCGAGTGGGCGACATCGGCCAGCGCCTGAAGGTCCGATTCCGCGCCGAAATAGCTCGGCGACACGACATACACCGCCGACGCCCCGGGAAACGTGTCCAGGGCCTCGGCAAGTGATTCGGGCGTGATCCCGTGCGCGGCCCCTAGTTCGACATCGATTACCGGCTGGACGAAATGGCACTGAAGGCCGCCAAGCACCATGCCATCCATAACGCTCGAATGCATGCTCCGCTGGGCCACGATCAGCTCCCCTACATGACGCAGCGCGAGGCAGGTGACCAGGTTGCCCTTCGACGCGCCGTTCGTGAGCAGCCAGGTGCGGTGGGCTCCCCAGGCCTCCGCGGCCAGTTGGGCCGACTGTTGCATAGGGGTGGGAACGGACCCCTGATCAATGCCATCCACCAGTGGTGGGACGTCGAGCGCCAACACCGACTCGCCAAACAGGTTGGACAGCTCCGGCTGGGTGGCCGGCGAACCTGTGTGGCCCGGGACGTCGAGCCGGAGGAAGTCTCTCGCTGCATAGGCGCGAACGGCCTCGACATACGGCATGTCCTCCTGCGAAAGGGGCGGCAAGTAGGTGGCGTTGGGCTCCGTGTTGCTCATCGGGGAATGCCTCCGATCTCAAGCCATGCATATTGGACAGGCCGCAAACTGGGTCTGGATGGGCACAATGATTGCGGCATTCCGCCCCAAGCACGGCGGAATGGCTAGGGTTGCCAGTCGAGAGATCGACGTGGTCTAAGTCAGTCCGCCATACGACCATGCCGGCAAGGGCTTGACCACGGGCCAGCGACCATTGCCTGGCATCTGCAGCATTACGACGGCCTGATGGTGTCGCCGGTGTCGATCCACCGGCACCTGCGCGCCCGGGCCTCCACGTAGGGGTTTGTGCTAAATCTAGGACCCCCGTTGGCGGCTCGCCGCGATTCGTTGCTTTAGGCGAGTCCAGGAACGGATCCCACGCGCTACGCCAGCGCCGCGGCGTTGTCGCTGGTGACCATGGCGTAGATCGAGGCCGCATACCAGCCGGGCTTGCCACGGGCGGTGGGGACGGGGACACCGTCGGCCATCAGCCCCTCGGCGATCGCCTGGAACGTCGTCCGTTGCCACGCTCGGCGATGATGCGGCGCGTGATCTGCATCGGCATGGCCGGCGCTGCGTCCAGTCGCTCTCCCCCGGCGCGCTTGGCCGCCAAGGCATCCACAGGTGCGTTGGCTGACGGCCGCACGATGTTTCCGCCCGAGGTCTGGCTGCGTGCCGAGGACTCCATCCTCGAGCAGTTGGCGTCGCAAGCACGAGAGATGTTGGCGCAGTTCAAGACCGACGGAGTCGTCGGTGACGACGTGGTGTTGCAGGCGGCCACCGGCAATGACTGGGATGACGCGATCGACGCCGCGGACTGGCTGTAGGGCGACCTGCTGGGCATCGGCACATCGCCGGTGGGCGGAATCGCGCGCGTGTTCCTGGGCTCGCGCGGTTCAAAGATCCTGCGGCACAGCCCCGTCCCGGTCCTGGTGCTGCCCGGCTAGTACTTCGCCGTGCCGCGGTCGACGGCGATCTGACTGCCCGAGATCGTCGCTGACCCGTCGCCTGCCAGCCAAGCCACGACGTCCGAAACCTCTTCGGCCGTCATGAATTCCTGCAGCCCCTTCTTGCCCTCGTGATTGACCGGGCGATACGGCATCGGCGAGAAGCTGTGCAGATACTGCGGGTACTTGGCGAAGACCGCCATCATCGCTTCCTTCTCGACCATCGGCGTATCGATCGAGTACGGGTGGATCGAGTTGACCCGAATCCCGAACTCCCCCACCTCGATCGCCAGTGCGTTGGTGATCGCCACCAGCCCATGCTTGGACGCTGAGTAGTGGCCGTTGCCAGGAGTCGCCTTCAACCCGGCCGACGAGCTGACGATGATGATCGACCCGCCGTTGCCTGCTTCGATCATCGCGGGCACCGCCGCGCGGATGGTCCGCCACGTTCCGTTCAAGTTGACGTCGATAACGGTGTCCCACTGCTCTTCGGACATCTCGAACATCCGGCCCCAGCTGAGCACGCCGGCGTTGGCCACTACGATGTCCAGCCGGCCGAACTGCTCGACACCGTCTGCCACCACCTGTTGCAGCGCGGCCAGGTCGCGAATGTCGACCGCGCGGGCGAGCACCTTGCGCCCGCTCGCCTCGATCGCCTGCACCGTCTCGGCCAAGTCCTCGGCGGTCGCCAGCGGGTAGGTGATGGTCTCCGAGATCGGGCCGCAGATGTCGATCGCGATGATGTCGGCGCCCTCGTTGGCCAGCCGGATGGCATGCGCGCGGCCCTGGCCCCGCGCGGCCCCGGTAATGAATGCCACTCGCCCTTCGAGGGTGCCGCCTGATGCCGTCACCGCTGCTCCTTTCGTGAGGCTGCGGACCAGGCTAACAGCCGAACTGGAACGTGTTCTAGCGCACCCTTCATGCCGGGTCGCGGGTCAGCGGGCAGGTCATGCAGTGGCCGCCGCCGCGGCCGCGGCCGAGTTCGGCGCCGACGATGGTGATCACCTCGATACCTGCCCGGCGCAGCAGCGTGTTGGTGTGGGTGTTGCGGTCGTAAGCGAACACCACCCCCGGCTCGACGGCGACGAGGTTGTTGCCGCTGTCCCACTGCTGACGCTCCGAGTCGTAGGCGGTACCACCGGTCTCCACCACGCGCAGCTTGCCCAGTCCCAGCCCGGCCGCCACCACCTCGACGAAGGGCTTATTCGCCTCGACCACCTCGACACTGATGTCGTTGTCGCTCGGATGCAGGACGAAGGTCTGCATGGCGTCGACAATGTCGGGATAGATGGTCACCACGTCTCGGTCGGCGAACGTGAAGATGGTGTCCAGGTGCATTGCCGCCCTGCGCTTGGGCATGCCCGCCACGATCACCTGGGTCGCCGCCTCCTCGGCGAACAACCGGGACGCCACTTGCGTGATGGCTTGCCGCGACGTGCGCTCGCTCATCCCGATGATCACGACGCCGTTGCCTGGCACCAGTACGTCGCCGCCTTCGATCGTCGCCATGCCCCACTGCTGTTCCGGATCGCCCCACCACACCCGCGAGCCGACGAAGTCGGGATGGAACTCGTAGATCGCCTTCATCAGCAGCGTCTCGTCGTGGCGCGCCGGCCAGAACAATGGGTTGAGTGTCAGCCCACCGTAGACCCAGCACGTGGTGTCACGGGTGTACAGCGTGTTCGGCAGCGGCGGCATCAAATACTCTGTGACACCGGTACTTTCGCGAGCCAACGCGCGGTAGCCCGATTGCAGCTCCTTCGGCAGGTCGCGGGTCGACATGCCGCCGATCAGCAGCTCGGCGAGCCGCCGCGGCTGCAACGAATCAAGGTAGCCGCGGGTGTCGTCGACGAGGCCGAGGCCGACCTCGTTGGGCACGATCTTGCGGTCCAGCAGCCAGGCCTTCGCGGCCGGGTCGGTCATCGTCTCGGTGAGCACGTCATGCAGTTCGACGACTTCGACGTCGCGGTCGCGCATCTTGTCGATGAACTCGAAGTGGTCACGACGGGCGTTCTGCACCCAGAGCACGTCGTCGAACAACAGGTCGTCGCAATTGGTCGGGGTGAGCCGCTCATGCGCCAGGCCCGGCGAGCACACCAACACCTTTCGCAACTTGCCGACCTCGGAGTGAACGCCGTAACCGGCAGACGGATTCGTCATCTCAGTTCCTCTCCCGCTCCTGCGCCGCTAGATTTCGATCGCCCCAGTTGCCAAGGACACCACACCCGCGACGGCCCCGAGGACGATCACGCCGAACAGCACCGCTTCTGCGGGTTTGAAAACACGCAAACCACGTTCGCGGCGTGCCTTGAAGTAGAGGGCGGCAGCGGGCGCGTACAAAATGCAGGACAGTAGAAGCTTGTCGACACCCGCCGCATAGACGAGGAACAAGGTGTAGATGGTCGCCACCGCGGCGATGACCATGTCCGGAACGAGCGACTTGCCGTCACCGTAGGTCTCCCGAGTGAGCGCCAGCTTGAGCGCGTACGCGGCCGCGAGGAGATAGGGAATCAGGGACAGCGCGGCGGTGAGGTCCAGCATGAAATCGAGTGCGTCCGCGGCGAACAGCAGCGCGATCAGCAACAGTGAGATCAACCCCGCTGCCATGGCCAGCGCAGTGACGGGTGCGCCGTGGCTGTTGGTGCGGGCCAGGAATCGCGGCATGTCTTCCATCTTGGCGGGAATGTAGAGGACCTCGGCGGCCATCAACGTCCACGCGAGGTAGGCCCCGAGCACCGACACGATGACACCGACGCGGATGAAGATGGATCCCCACGGTCCGACAATGGATTCCAGCACGGACGCCATCGAGGGTTGGCTGACGCTTGCCAGTTCGCCCTGGGGCAGCACGCCATACGAAACCAATGTCACCAGCGCGAAAACGCAAAGCACGCTGACGAACCCGATGACGGTGGCCCGCCCGACGTCCTCGCGCTTGCGGGCCATCCGGGAGTAGACGCTCGCGCCCTCGATGCCGAGAAACACGAAGACCGTGATCAGCATTGTGCCGGTGGCCTGGTCCCACACCGAGGCAGACGAATAGTCCCTGTCGCCCCAGAAGTTGTCGGTAAACACGTCGAGCTTGAACGCGATGACCGCGATCACGATGAACACCAGGATCGGCACGACCTTGGCGATGGTGACTATGTAATTGATGACGGCGGCGTCCTTGACGCCACGCATCACGAGGAGGGCGAAGAGCCACACGCCGATTGCCGACACGATCACGGCCAATACCGTGTCGCCCGCGCCGAACCCGGGCACCACCGCGCTCAACGTGGCCGTGATGAGCACCCAGTACGAGGTGTTGCCCGCGCAGGCGGACGCCCAGTACCCGATCGCCGAATTGAACCCCACGTAGTCGCCGAACCCAGCCTTGGCATAGGCGAAGATGCCCGCGTCCAGGTCCGGTTTCCGCATCGCCAGCCGCTGAAAGACGAAGGCCAGCATCAACATTCCCGTGCCTGCGATGGTCCAGGCGATGATCGCACCGAGGACACCCGTCTCGACGCCGAACCGGCGCGGCAGCAGGAAGACCCCGGACCCGATCATCGAGCCGACGACCATCGCGGTCAGTGTTGGGAGACTGACCTTTTCGGTTACCTTTTCAGGCTGTTCCGTTGCCGTCATAAACCGATTCCGGGATCCGGCTAGAGATCGGCCAAGATCTGCTGACGCTTGGCGTTGTACTCGTCGTCGGAGATCGCGCCGGTGGCGCGCAACGTCTCCAGTTGTTGCAGCCGCTGCGCGGTGGTCGGCTCAGGCGGCGCCACAGGCGCCGGCTGGGCCGCGGCGGCACGCCGGACTACCGCCTGCACCTGCGCACGGGCCGCCGGGTTGGAGCGCAGGTCGATCATGTTGTTCAGCCCGATCCCGTTCGCTTTCAGGATCTGCAGGATCTCCATCAGCGGACCGGTCTGCCCGCTCAGGTCGTAGGTTCGGTTGTCCTCGGCGATGGTGAAGTTCGCAGGCATCACCCCACTGACCAAAGCGCTTCGCTCCCAGTCGATTTGGTACTCATTCGTGGCGGGATCGACGAGCGCGACCAGCTTGCGGTTGGTGATCATGGGCAGCCGGGTGATGGATGCGATCACCCGGTCCTGGGTCGCGAACGGATTGATGCCGGGCCCGGAGATCTGCAGGTCGATCTTCACCAACGGCTGCTCATTGATGCGGGTGCCCGTCTCGTGGATGCCGACGACCTGCGCCAGCGCCAGGACGCCGCTCTGTTCCAGGGCCTGGGTCTTGGCGGCCGACTTTGCGCCGAAATTCGCCAGCGCCAGCGCGATCAGTACGTCGGCAGCGGTGATCAGCAGGCCGACCCAGAACATCCACTTCAGCAGCCCGCTCTGGCCCGTCGCGAAGTAGACCGCCAAAAAGATGGGACCGACGAGGCCGCCGCAGATGAGCACCATGATCTGAGACTTGATGTACCGCCCTAACATGCGCCACGCTCCTGTCGTTTGCCTGCTTCGCGTGTCAGATTAGCGCCAAACGTGCGGTTGTGAGCCGTATCGCCGGGCGGTGGCCATGACGGAAGAGCCTGTGCGTCAGCGGTGGATCCTCGCGGCCGTGTCGATCGCACTGTTCTGTGTGCAAATCGACTACTTCGCCATGAATCTCGCGTTGCCGCGGATGGCAATTGACCTGAACAGCACCGCAACAGATTTGCAGTGGGTGATCAGCGTTTACATGCTGGCACTGGGCGCGTTCATGGTGCCCGCGGGCCGCATCGGCGACATCTTCGGCCGCAGGCGCGCGCTGCTGGCGGGTATCGCGTTGTTCGGCCTGTCCTCGGCGCTGTGCGCGCCAGTCACGCCATCGGGTTGGCTTATGGCGTAGCGGGATTGGGCAACGCGGCCGGCCCGCTGATCGGTGGGTTGCTCATCGAGACGGTCGGCTGGCGGTGGATATTCTGGTTGAACGTGCCGCTCACGCTCGTCGCACTGGCCATCGGCGCATGGAGCATCACCGAGTCCTTCGACGAGACCGTACCGCGCCGCATCGATCTCACCGGGCTGGCGCTCATCACAGTCGGAATTGGCTTGTTCACCTTGACGTTTGACCGCGCGCCGACGTGGGCTGGTTGTCGCCGACGACGGTCATCGCGTTCGGCCTTTCACTTGCGGCGCTCGCGGTGTTCGTCGTCGTCGAGAACCGGGTGCGATGGCCCCTCGTCGACCTCTCGCTTTTGCACGACCCGCGATTCACGGTGTTGGTCGTCGCGGGCACCATCGCCAACATCGCCTACGGCGTCACGATCTTCCTGTCGACGGTGTATCTGCAGCAGGTGCGCGATCTTGACCCGTTGACGGCGGGTCTGGTGTTCCTCGGACCATCTGCGGGCGCGGCGCTGGGCGGCGTGCTGGCGGGACGGCTCGCAGCCAGTCGGCCACCCGTTCTGGTAATGGGTCTGACCACTGTCGCGTCGGCGGTGTCGCTTGCGGCGCTGGCAGCATCGCGCACTTGGTTTTTCTATCTGCCGGCACTGACGGTGTGCGGGCTGACGCTCGGCCTGGTCTATGCGTTCACGACGGTGGCGACGCAGGCGGTCGTGCGCACCGAGCGCGCCGGCGAGGCCGCGGGGGTCACGCTGACCGCGTTGGTCACACTGGCCGGTGTCGGGATCGCGTGTCAGGAACGGCGCTGGAAATGCTTCAGCGCGCGGGGATGTCGCCTTCCGGTGCGGTCGACGCCGTCATCGGCGTGCTGGCGGCGCTATTGCTGCCCGCCGGTGTCGTGGTGCTGTTGATCGCTCGGGCGTCCAGGCCGGGTGCCTGATACGCCGACGGAGCAGGTGCCGGACCGAGCAGGAAGTACAGCGGCGCGGTCCATGCCAGACCCCATGTGTCGCCGACCCCGTAGCTGGTGTGGATGACGACGCGCCGCGCGTACGCCGCTTTGGAGTCATCGGCGTCTTCGTCGTAGTCGCAGACAGCATCGTTGAGATCGCAGACGCTGATGGTGCGGGCGGCGACTTCCGGAGCCAGCGGAGCGGGCGCGTGAGCGAGGATTGGCCAATCCTGGGCGACACCCTTGCCGCGCTCCGGGATTCCACTGGCTGTGCCGAAGTTGAGGGTGGGATCGTCCGGTCGCCGGTCGCCGTCGGCGATCAGGAGCACCGCGGCCACATTCGGGCTTGCCGCGAGTGCCTGAAGGTTCCGGTGCACGACCATCGCGCCCTGCGAGTAGCCGGCCAGTACGACTTTCGAGGTCGGGCATTGCGAAACGAATGTGGCGTACTGCTCGCCAAGCGCCTTCGTGCCGGCATCGACGCTGCCCATGAAGCCGAGCCACTCCCCGACACCGCCGTCCTGATCTGGCACCGGCACTGCGGGATAGTCGACCGCCTCAGCGGTCATCGTGCGGCCGTCGCGCTGCAGTTGCGACGAGAGATCGTGGAGCGATTCGTCGACCACCCGGCCCATGCCGTTATACGTGGTCAGATCCGCGCCGGTACGTTCGCCGGAGCCTGCAACCCCGATCCAGTGCACATCCGGACAGGTCGGGTCCGCACCAGCGGTACCGGCCGACAAGCCGACTAGCGCGGCACTAGCGACAGCGGCGGCACTGGCAAGCGTAGAAATACGACGAAACATCAATCCCAACCCTATTTTTCGCGGTCCTACCAGGACCTTTGCATTGTTCATCGCCTCAGCCGTCGCATGCGTTACGGCTGCGGTGGCGCCGAGATCGACGAAATGGCTTGATCTACTCGCACTTTCAAGCCAATTTGTCCGTTTGGGGCGCAAGGCACACAAACGAAAGCGGCGCCCACCCGGGGGTGAGCGCCGCTTCGCGGTACTTCTAGATCACTTGACGATCTTGGTGACCCGGCCAGCGCCGACGGTACGGCCGCCTTCGCGGATCGCGAAGCGCAGGCCCTCGTCCATGGCGACGGGCTGGATCAGCTTGACGGAAATGTCGGTGTTGTCACCGGGCATAACCATCTCGGTGCCCTCCGGCAGCGTCACCACACCGGTCACGTCGGTGGTGCGGAAGTAGAACTGTGGACGGTAGTTGTTGAAGAACGGCGTGTGCCGGCCGCCCTCGTCCTTGGACAGGATGTAGACCTGACCCTCGAACTCGGTGTGCGGCGTGGTGGTGCCGGGCTTCACGACGACCTGGCCGCGTTCGACGTCCTCGCGCTTGATGCCGCGCAGCAGCAGACCGACGTTGTCGCCGGCCTGGCCCTGGTCGAGCAGCTTGCGGAACATCTCCACACCGGTGACGGTGGTCTTGGTGGTGTCCGGCCGGATGCCGACGATCTCGACTTCCTCGTTCACGTTGACCACGCCGCGCTCCACACGACCGGTGACCACGGTGCCGCGGCCGGTGATCGTGAAGACATCCTCGACGGGCATCAGGAACGGCTTGTCGGTCTCACGGACCGGGTCAGGGATCGACTCGTCAACAGCCGACATCAGCTCTTCGATGCTCTCGACCCACTTCGCATCGCCCTCGAGCGCCTTGAGCGCCGACACCCGGATCACCGGGGCGTCCTCGTCGAACTCCTGGGCGGCCAGCAGCTCGCGGACCTCCAGCTCGACGAGCTCGAGAAGCTCCTCGTCATCAACCGCGTCGGCCTTGTTCAGGGCGACCAGGATGTAGGGCACACCAACCTGGCGAGCGAGCAGCACGTGCTCACGGGTCTGCGGCATCGGCCCGTCGGTCGCGGCGACTACCAAGATCGCACCGTCCATCTGGGCGGCACCGGTGATCATGTTCTTGATGTAGTCGGCGTGACCGGGGGCGTCGACGTGCGCGTAGTGACGCTTCTCGGTCTGGTACTCCACGTGGGAGATGTTGATCGTGATGCCGCGCTGACGCTCCTCAGGCGCGTTGTCGATCTGGTCGAATGCGCGCGACTCGTTCAAATCGGGGTACTTGTCGTGCAGAACCTTGGTGATTGCTGCGGTCAGCGTCGTCTTGCCGTGGTCAACGTGACCAATGGTCCCGATGTTGACGTGCGGCTTCGTCCGC
>Ga0207693_10005535_pt1 | contig 10507 bp, 14 predicted proteins | sample LARL81metaG_FD_184347 | JGI IMG/M metagenome (GOLD analysis project Ga0207693, IMG submission 184347) | Corn, switchgrass and miscanthus rhizosphere microbial communities from Kellogg Biological Station, Michigan, USA - LAR L8-1 metaG... | ecosystem: Host-associated > Plants > Roots >... | reverse complement strand
GACGAAGGTTGCGAGGAAGCCGCCGAGCAGCCACACGACGCCCCCCTTCTCCGCACCGAACAGCGCGAGCAGCACGCCGGCGTAGACCGCAGGGGCGAGCGGTCGCAGCGGTCTCGCGGTCGTCACGAACTCGTGCACGGCGACCAACGACGCGACGGCCAGGAGCGTGAACAGCCACCAGCCGCCCAGCCACAACATGCCGAGCACCAGCGGCAGGCCGACCGCTGCGACCAGCAGACGGGACGTGAAGTTGGTCATCGACCGCCGAATCTGCGGCGCCGGCGCGCGTACTCCTCGATCGCGGCGCGCAGCTCGTCCGGCCCGAAGTCGGGCCAGAGGGTGTCGGTGAAGACGTACTCCGCGTACGCGGACTGCCAGAGGAGGAAGTTCGAGATGCGGCGCTCGCCGGAGGTGCGGACGACCAGGTCGGGATCCGGCATCTCGGGCTCGTAGAGGCATGCGGCGAGTGCTGCCTCGTCGACGTCGTCGGGGTCGCTGCCGCTCTCGAGCAGCCGTCGCGCTGCGTCGACGAGCTCGGCGCGCCCGCCGTAGTCGAAGGCGATCCAGAGCTGAAGCCTCGACCTGTCCGCCGTCGCGGCCTCGAGGTGATCCATCTTCGCCCGCAGCCAGTCGGGAGCACGGTCCCGGCGCCCCACGAAGCGGCAGCGGACGCCCTGCGCGGCGAGGTCTTCGAGCTCGCGGTCGATCGTCTCGCCGAAGATCTCCATCAGCGCGCCGACCTCGGCCACGCCTCGGCTCCAGTTCTCGGTCGAGAAGGCGTAGACGACGAGGGACTCGATCCCGAGGTCGATCGCCCCCTCGACGACCGGCCGCAGCGCTCGCGAGCCCGCGCGGTGCCCGTCGGCGACCGAGACGCCGTGCTCCGTCGCCCAGCGCCCGTTCCCGTCCATGATGATCGCGACCGCGTGCGCGACCTCGGGAAGGTGCTCCTCGGGACTGACGTCGGTTCCCGGCACGGAGGCCATCAGACCTCCATGACCTCCGCTTCCTTCAACCCCAAGATCATCTCAACGCGCGGCACCTCTATACCTCCATCACTTCAGCTTCTTTGTGCTTGAGGAGGTCGTCGATCTGCTTCGTGTGTTCGTCGGTCAGCTCCTGGACGCGGCCCTCTGCACGGTGCTCGTCGTCGGCGCCGACTTCGCCGTTGTCCACGAGCTCCTTGAGGTGCCGCATCGCGTCTCGGCGGATGTCACGCACGGCGATCCGGTGCCCCTCGGCCATGTTGCGCACGACCTTCACGAGCTCCTTGCGCCGCTCCTCCGTCAGCTGGGGGATCGGCAGGCGGATCAGCTTGCCGTCGTTCGAGGGCGTGAGCCCGAGGTCCGACTCCTGGATCGCTTTCTCGATCGCCTTGATCGAGCCCGGGTCGAACGGCTGCACCGTGAGCATGCGCGGCTCGGGGACGTTGATCGTCGAGAGCTGGCGCAGCGGAGTCTGCGTCCCGTAGTAGTCGACCTCGATCCGGTCGAGGAGCGACGCCGAGGCGCGGCCGGTGCGCACGGTTGCGAACTCGCCCCGTGCATGCTCGACCGACTTGGCCATCTTGTCGTGGGCGCCGGTGATCAGCTCTTCTGCACTCGCCATAGGTCAGCCCTCCTTGTCCGCTGTCGCAATGATGGTCCCGACTTCCTCGCCGTTCACGACGCGCGCGACGTTGCCCTCGGCGAGCTCGAAGACGTGGATCGTGAGGCGGTTGTCCATGCACAGCGACAGCGCGGTCGTGTCCATCACCTTCAGCCCGCGCTCGATTGCCTCGAGGTGCGTGATCCGCGGGAGGAACTCCGCGTCCGAGTTGCTCCGCGGGTCGCCGTCGTAGACGCCCCTGACGCCGTGCTTCGCCATCAGGATCGCGTCGGCGCCCATCTCGAGTGCGCGCAGCGCCCCCGCCGTGTCCGTGGTGAAGAACGGGTTGCCGGTGCCGGCGGCGAAGATGACGACCCGCCCCTTCTCGAGGTGGCGCATGGCCCGCCGGCGGATGTACGGCTCCGCAACCTCCGAGACCTCGAGCGCGGACATGACGCGCGTATCGGCGCCCTCCCGCTCCAGCGCGTCCTGCAGCGCGAGCGCGTTGAGGAGCGTCGCGAGCATCCCGGCGTAGTCGGCGGTCGCGCGGTCCATCCCGCTCTCGGCCGCCGCCGCGAGGCCGCGGTAGAAGTTCCCGCCGCCCACGACGACGGCGACGTCGACACCGTCGCCGCGGATGCCCGCTACCTCCTTCGCGATCGCCTGCGTGACGTCGGGGTCGATCCCGTACTCGCGCTCGCCCATCAGCGCCTCGCCGGAGAGCTTGAGCAGGACCCGCCGGAAGGCGGGAACGCTGGGCCGCGGGCCGGTCTCGGCCTCGGTCTGCGCCGTCATCCCGCGAGCGAGAAGCGCTCGAACTCGAGCACCTCGGCTCCCGCTTCGGCGAGCACCTTGCCGACCGTCTGCGAGCCGTCGTGGATCCACGGCTGGTCGGCGAGCACCCCGCCCCGCTCGGCGAAGAAGCGCTTGTCGAGCATCCCGGTGACGATCTTCTCACGTGCCTGCTCGGGCTTCGACTGGACCTCCTCGGAGTTGAGGTAGATCTCGCGCTCTGCGGCGACGAGGTCGTCGGGGACGTCCTCGCGGCCGATCCAGCGCGGATCCGACCACGAGATGTGCATCGCGAGGTTCCGCGCCAGCTCGTCGTCACCGCCCCGCACCTGGAGGAGGACGCCGAGCTTGTTCGCGGGAGGATGGACGTAGGCGCCGAGGCGTCCGCCCTCGACGGTCTCGAAGCGAGCCGCTCCCGCGACGGCGATGTTCTCGCCGAGCTTGCCGGAGAGCTCCGCCCGCTCCTCGTCGAACCGGGCGACGGCCTGAACGCCTTCGGCCTCCACGGTGTCGAGCACCTTCTTGCCGAACGCCTGGAATTCCTCGTTGTTCGAGACCGGCTCGGTCTCGCAGCCGATCGCCACCATCGTGGCGCGCCTGCCGTCGCTCGACAGGCGGTAGCCGACGAGCCCCTCGGTCGTCGCACGGTCTGCGCGCTTCGCCGCGTTCGCCATCCCCTTCTCGCGGAGGAGGACGACCGCGGCCTCGACGTCGCCGTTCGTCTCCTGGAGCGCGCGCTTGCAGTCCATCATCCCCGCGCCCGTCTTCTCGCGGAGCTCGCGGACGAGCTGGGCCGAGATCTCAGCAGCCATCTAGGCCTCTTCCTTTCCACGTGTCGGATCGCCGAGCGCTGCATCGGAGCGCTTGGTCTCCTCGGCGCCCTCCTTCGCCGGGTCCTCCCCGGTCGGGACGGGGACGCTCTCGCCCTCGGTCACCGGCTCGATCTGCTCGCCGGCCTCCACCTGCTCGACGTCGTCCGCCGGAGCGGTCGCCGCCGGTGCGGGCGCCTCCGCTGCCTGCTGCTGGAGCTCCTCTGCCGAGACCTTCTGCTTCCCGTCGGAGATCGCCGCAGCGAGCGAGTGGATGACCAGGTTGCAGGACCGGATGGCGTCGTCGTTGCCGGGGATGACGTAGTCGGCCTCGTCGGGGTCGCAGTTCGTGTCGACGAGCGCGACGACCGGGATCCCGAGCCTCCGCGCCTCGTGCACGGCGAGCGCCTCCTTCTTCAGGTCGACGATCACGACTGCGTCGGGTTGGCGGCGCATGTCGGCCACGCCGCCGAGGTTCGCTTCGAGCTTCTCGAGCTCGTTGGCCATGGAGATGCGCTCCTTGGCCGGCAGGAGCTCCATCTGGCCCTCGTCGCGCAGGCGCCGCATCTCGTGCAGCCGGTCGATGCGGTCGGCCATCGTGCGCCAGTTGGTGAGCAGACCGCCGAGCCAGCGGTGGTTGACGTACGGCATGTCGACGCTCTTTGCCTCGTTCTCGACAGCGTCCTGCGCCTGCTTCTTCGTGCCGACGAACAGGACGATGCCGCCGCGCTCGGCGACGTTGCGGAGGAACTGCCGCGCCTCGTCGAGACGCTCCGCCGTCTGCGTGAGGTCGATGATGTAGATGCCGCCGCGCTCGGCGAAGATGAAGCGGCGCATCTTCGGGTTCCAGCGCCTGGTCTGGTGGCCGAAGTGGACCCCGGCCTCCAACAGGTCGCGCATGGAGACTGCGCCCGTCGAGGCTGGCTCAGTCGAAACTGACATGAAAAGCTCCTTCCGGATTCGTTTTGGTAGAACGCCGGCGGAGTCGAGGCGCACCTCCCACGAGGAGAGGCACGCGCGCCACGGCTTGGCCGCCGGGGAGTAGGAACGGGACGCCGGAAGGTTAGCTGGCCCGGGCTGTCTCCAGCGCTGCCGCGAGATCCGGGGGAAGCGGCGACGACACGTCGATGGGCTCGCCCGTGACGGGATGGGCGAACGCGAGCCGATCCGCGTGGAGGAACTGCCGTTCGAGGCCCAGGTCTCCGGCGATGCCATAGGTCGGGTCGCCGGCGACCGGCAGGTCGATTGCGGCGAGATGGACACGGATCTGGTGCGTGCGGCCGGTCTCGAGCCGGACGCGCAGAAGCGCATGGCATGGCAGGAGCTCCTCGAGCTCGAAGTGCGTCACGGCCTCACGCGGCGTGTCCGTGTCGAGCGAGTGGCGGAGCCTGTCGTGCCGGTCACGGCCGACCGCGGCGTCGATGGTGCCTCGGTGCGACTGCGGCTTCCCGGCCACGAGCGCGAGGTACTCGCGTGTCAGCTCACGGTGCTGTACGAGCTGCTGGAGCTGCTCGTAGGCCTCCTCCGAGCGCGCCGCGACGAGTAACCCCGAGGTGTCCCGGTCGAGGCGGTGGACGATGCCCGGCCGGTCCTCCTCCCCGCCCTTGGCCCCCGCGGCTGCGAGCGCCTGCGCAAGCGTGCCTCCGGCATGACCAGGCGACGGGTGCACCACGACACCGGCGGGCTTGTCGACGACGAGGAGGTGCTCGTCGGCATACGCCACCGTGAGCTCGGGCAGCGGGACGGAGGCCTCCGCGGCAGGCGCGGGCAGCGGCTCGATCGTGATCTCCTCGCCGCCGGCGAGCCTGAAGCTCTTGCCGCGCCCCTCCCCGTCCACGAGCACGGCTCCCGCCGAGAGGAGCCGCTCCGCCGCACCCCGCGAGCCCACGTCCGGCAGCCCCGCGAGATAGCGGTCGAGCCGCTCTCCGGCGGATTCGGCGGGGACGAGAAGCCGGTTCAGCGCTTGGGCGCCCGCGGCTCTCGCTCCGAGAGGACGAGCGCGGCGAGGAGGATCCCGACCCCGATCACGATGAAGCTGTCGGCGAGGTTGAACGCCGGCCAGTGATGGAAGTCGAGGAAGTCGGTGACGAAGCCCAGCCGCACGCGGTCGGCGAGGTTCGAGAGGCTGCCGCCGATCACGAGGCCGAGGGCCACGGGAAGCACGGGATGGCGGGCGCCGGAACGCGCGAAGTAGGCGAGCATCCAGGCGATCGCGATGGCGGTGACGACGATCACCGCCGCCGTCGCGCTCGAGAAGAAGCCGAACGCGATTCCGGAGTTCTGGACGTGCCGGATCGTGAAGGGGCCAACGACGTGCAGGCCCTCGCCGAGCCTCAGATGAGAAGCGACCACGTGCTTCGTCACCTGGTCGGCGATGACCGCCGCGACCGCGATCGCCGCCAGCGCCAGCCACTGGGCCCGCGTCGCCGCGAACGAGCGGGTCGCTCGGGAGAGCGGCGTCAATGCATCCGTCGCAGAGCCGACACGAACCTCGAGCTGCCGGAGAGGCTCGCTCATCCTCCTTCGGCTCTCCGCTTGCAGTCGATGCAGAGAGAGGCCCAGGGATTCGCCTCGAGCCGTGCGCGCGGAATCTCCTCTCCGCAACTGGAGCACGTGCCGTACGTGCCGTCCTCGATCCGTCCGAGAGCGGCGTCGATCTCGGAGATGACCTGTTCGGCGTTGTCGCCCAGCGTGTAGTCGATCTCGCGGCCGAGCGTGGCCGACGCGGTCTCGCCGAGGTGGTTGTCGGCGGTCGGAGCGACCTCCTCGACCTCGTCGTCGAGGGAGCCGGCGTGCTCGTCACGGAGCGTCGCGAGCGCGTGCTCGACCCGCTGCCGCTCCTCGAGCAGCGCGCCGCGGAACGGCTCCGTGTCGATGCTCGTCACCGCCTCTCCTTTCTGCCACGGCCGTCGCCCGAGGCCGAGGCAAGACGCCGTTCGATCAGCGCCGGCCCCATCCCCGTCAGCTCCACGACTTTCTCCCGGCCGCCGTGCCCCGAAACGAGCGTCAGGGCCGTGCGCGGGAGTGCGAGCGTCTCGGCGAGGAGGCGGAGGACGGCTTCGTTGGCGCGCCCGCGCTCGGGTGCCTCGGTGACGCGCACCTTCCAGGCATCGCCGTGTCTCCCCACGAGCGCCGTCCTCCCCGCTCCCGGGCTGACGCGCACGCGCAGGCGAGTCGTCTCCGCCGTCACGCGCTCAGTTTACGTCGACAGGTTCTATGCGGCGTTCGCGTCGGGCAGGCCGTACCAGCTGCGCTCGTCGGTCTCGTCCGTGTCCTCGTCGTCAGTTGCGGGGGGCTCCGCTGCAGCCGGCTCCTCGGGCTCGCCGAACGCGGAGAGTGCCTCCTGCAACTGCACCCGCAGCCGGCGCGAGTCCTGTTCGAGCCGCTCGTTGTCGGCCAGAGCGCGCCGCTGGATCTCGCGGGCCTCGGCGTGGGCCTGGCCGAGGATCAGCTCCGCCTCGCGGCGCGCCTGGTCGCGCGTATGGGCCGACGCCTGCTCGGCGGAGACGAGCGTCGTCCGCAGGAGGGCCTCGAGCTCGCGGTAGCGGACGAGGTCGGTCTCGAGCTGCTCGACCTTGTCCGCCAGGTCCGCGCGCTCGCGCCAGACGTCCTCGAAGCTTGCGGCGATCTCCTCGAGCAGCCGCTCGGTGGGCGCCGCCTTGTAGCCGCGGAAGGTGGCACGCGGCGGTGTGAGATGCCTGATCTCGACGGGTGTGAGTGCCATCGCTCTCTCCTTAGTTGAAGTGGTTGAGGAGCCAGATGAGGAAGCGGTCGATCACGATGAGCGTGATGAGAGCCAACATCGGCGACAGGTCGATCGCTCCCATCGAGGGGAGCAGGCGACGGAAGACGCGCAGGTAGGGCTCGCAGACGTCGTAGAGGAACCGCTGGATCCGGTTGAGCGTCGGCGAGTACGGCAGTCGCAGCCAGCTGACGAGGATGTAGACGAAGATCACGAGCCAGTACAGCCCGATGAAGACGTTGACGAACGTCTCCGCGCTCGAAATTGCGTCGCCGAGCAGCATGAACGTGGCTGAACCGCCCATTCAGGGGTGGTTCGCGGCTCGGAGAGCTTTTCCTATGCCTGGTTGAAGAAGCCCCGCTCGAGCATCCGCGCCCGGTCCTCGGCCGACAGCTCGACGTCGCTCGGCGTGAGCAGGAAGACCTTGTCGGCAATTCGCTGCATGCCGCCGTCGAGTGCGTACGTGAGGCCGCTGGCGAAGTCGATCAGCCGCTTCGACAGCTCCGAGTCCGCCGACTGGAGGTTGAGGATCACCGGAACGCCGCTCTTGAAGCGGTCGGCGACCTGCTGCGCGTCGTTGAAGCTGCGCGGCAGGATCAGGTGGACGCGGGACGCGCCGGGCGCCTGCACGGGCCGGAGGTTGCGCACGGGACGCTGCGCCGAGCGCGGGCGGAGGATGTTCGTCCTCTGCGCCTCGGGCTCGGGGTCGGTCCAGTCGTCGTCATAGTCGTGCCGCGAGCTCCGCGCCGGGAAGCGGCGCACGTTTGGCTCCTCGGCGAGCTCTTCCTCGGTGAGGTAGCCGTCGTCGTCCCAGTCCTCTTCCTCGGCGATGCCGAAGTAGACGAGCGTACGAGCCCAGACGTCGGAAAGCGCCATGGCGCCGCCGATGTTAGCGCCGCCACAGGACTGCGCCGACCCGGACGTAGGTCGCTCCCTCCTCGGCGGCGACGCGGTAGTCCTGGCTCGTTCCCATCGAGAGCTCGCGCAGCCCGTGCCGCTCGGCGAGCTCGCGGAGACGCCGGAAGTACGGCCTCGACGCCTCCGGGTCGGCGGCCGCGGGCGGCATCGTCATCAGGCCGCGGACGTCGGGATAGGCCTCCAGCAGCGCCGGCAACTCTTCCGGGCCGACGCCCGACTTCGTCGGCTCGCCCGAGAGGTTCACCTCGACGAGCGCCGGGATCGTGAGCTTCCTGGCGGCCGACTCGGAGGCGAGCGAGTGGCACAGCTCGCAGAGCTCGCTCACGAGCGGCGCCTTGCGGCTCTGGAGGTGGCCGATGAAGTGCCAGCGAAAGGCGTGGCCGTAGCGGTCGTGCTTGGCGCGCAGATCCTGGGCGCGGTTCTCGCCCACGACCCCGACGCCGGCCTCGGCCAGCGCGGCCATGTCCTCGAGCGGGACGTACTTCGTCGCGGCGACGACGGTCACGTCCGGTCCGACCTCCTGCCGGATGCGCTCGTAGCGCTCGCGGATCTCAGCCGGTGACGTAGGCGATCACCCCCTGGCGCCCGGTGCGGCCCGCGTCACGGCGGTGCGAGAAGAACGTCTCCGGCTCGCAGGCCGTGCAGCGGTCCAAGCGGGTGACGCGCTCGATCCCCGCCGCATGGAGCGCGCGCTCGGCGCTCGTCCAGAGGTCGAGACGGCTCTCGCGCATGACGTCGTCCCCGAAGCGCTCGCGGAACGGCGCCGCCACCTCCTCCCCCACCTCGTAGCAGCACGGGCCGATTCCCGGGCCGATCGCGGCTGTCAGCGTTTTGCCGCCGAGCGCCTGCGCGCCGGCGGCGACGATGCCGGCGAGCAGCCCTTTCCACCCGGCGTGGAGAACGGCGACTGCCGGCTTCTCCATGTCCGTGCGCGTGAGCACGATCGGCAGACAGTCGGCGGACATCGCCAGGATCGGCAGCCCGGGATCGTCGGTCCACAAGCCGTCCGCGTGCTCGCCGCGCATCGCGGGCGCCGCCCGCAGCACGCGGCTGGAGTGCACCTGGTAGTTGAGCGAGAGCTTCTCGAGGTCGGCGCCGATCGCCTCGCAGGCGATCCGCCGGTTCTCGTCGGCGCGCTCCGGGACGTCGCCGCTCTTGCGGCCGAGGTTGAGTGACGCGTACGGCCCCTCGCTCACGCCGCCCACCCGGGTGGTGAAGGCGACCTCGTAGCCGTCGGCTTCCCAGCGGATCACAGCCGTTCCTTCGCCTGTGCGAGCAGCTGGTCGCGTGTGTTCAGGGCAGGCTCGTCGACGACCGCGTCGAGGAGGTCGTGGAGCATGTGCCCGAGCTGTGGTCCCGGCCGGAAGCCGAGCTCGATCAGGTCGTTTCCGTCGACGGCCAGGTCGCGCAGTCGGTGCGGGCTCGCCAGCTCCTGCTCGACCACCTCACGGAAGGCGGCGAGCCGCTCGATCTCCTCGACCGGCGGCGGCTCGCCGTCGCTGCCGCGCTTGCCGAGCAGGTCAGCCTGCTTGTGGTCGATGAGGTCGAACGCGAGCTCGTCGCCGTTGCGGCGCAGGAAGCGCCGCGCCCGGCGGGCGTCGCCTTTTCCCGGCTGGAACATGTGGCGGCGCACGATCCGGACGACGTGCCTCCGGAGCGCGTTGGGATAGCGGAGCCGGAGCAGCGCTCCCGACGCGAGGTCCGCTCCGACCCGGTCGTGCCCGTGGGCGGCGAAGCCGGGCTTCGCGTAGTAGTGGAGGCGCCCGTCGTGCCCGCGCCAGCCGACGATCGGCTTGCCGAGGTCGTGGAAGAGCGCGGCGAGCCGCACTGGCAGCGAGAAGCCGTTGTCGGCGGCGGCCTGCACCACCGCGAACGTGTGCTCGTCGACCGTGAGGTCGTGGTAACGGCTCTCCTGGTCGAACCCGATCGCGGGACCGAACTCGGGCAGGAGCTCGACGAGGACGCCCGTGTCGCGTGCGAGTCGCAGCGCGCGGGCAGGCTCGGCCCCGAGCAGAAGCTTCGAGAGCTCGCCCATTCCGTCCGCCGAGAGGCCACCGCCGATCCGCTCACCGGAGACGAGCTTCACCGCCGGCCCCTCGTCGCGCATCTGGGCGAGCAGCTCCTCGTCCGGCTCGAAGCCGAGCTGCGAGACGAAGCGGAGCGCCCGGACGAGGCGCAACGGGTCCTCGCGGAAGCTCTGCGGCGAGACCGTGCGCAGGCGGCGGGCCTCGAGGTCGGCGCGGCCGCCGAGCGGGTCGACGAGCTCGCCCGTGCCGAGCCGGCGGGCCATCGCGTTGACGGTGAAGTCGCGGCGGCGCATGTCGTCCTCCACCGACAGCTCCGGGTCGGCCACGATCTCGAAGTCGTGCCGGCCGGGCCCCGTGGAGACCTCCTTGCGCGGCGGCGCGAACTCGATCCCGGCGGGCGTCAGCCTCCGGATGCGGGCGTCCCGCGGGTGGAGCCGTATGCCGACGAGCCGCTCGGCCACGACGAGATCCTCCACGCGCCCGTGTGGAGCGAGCGCGGTGCGCAGGCCCTCGGTGTCCAGGCCTGGCACGAGAAAGTCCGCGTCCTTCGAGTCGTGCCCGAGCAGCTCGTCCCGGACGGCGCCGCCGACGAGGTAGGCGTCCAGTCCGAGCGAGCGGACGTAGTTCTCGAT